>Ga0268288_10051_pt1 | contig 117393 bp, 94 predicted proteins | sample BraspS3V5C_FD_191349 | JGI IMG/M metagenome (GOLD analysis project Ga0268288, IMG submission 191349) | Soil microbial communities from Anza Borrego Desert, Southern California, United States - Bradyrhizobium sp. S3-V5C | ecosystem: Environmental > Terrestrial > Soil > Desert | place: USA...
GTACGCTCACCTGAAGCAGTGGCGGGGTCTGGCGACCCGGTATGACAAGTACGCGATCATCTACAGGGCCGCTGTGGTCCTGAATGCTGTGCTCGCATGGTCAAAACGATTGTCAGACATGCCCTAGACCTCTGGCGGACGTCGGCGGGTCAGAGGCTGCCCAGAGCCCGCTCCAGGTCCGCCACGAGGTCCTCGGCGTCCTCGATGCCCACCGACAGGCGCAGCAGGTCGTCCGGCACGGCCAGCTCCGTGCCGGCCACGGACGCGTGGGTCATCTCCGCCGGGTAGTTCATCAGCGACTCGATGCCGCCCAGGGACTCGGCGAGCTGGAACAGGCGGGTCGACTCGGCCACGCGGCGGGCCGCCGCGGCGCCGCCGGACAGGCGCAGCGAGACCATGCCGCCGAAACCGCGCATCTGCCGCTGTGCGAGCTCATGGCCGGGGTGGTCCGGCAGCCCCGGGTACAGCACCTGGGAGACCTCGGCGCGGCCGGTGAGCCACTCGGCGACGGCCTGGGCGTTGGCCTGGTGGCGGTCCATGCGCACCCCGAGCGTCTTGAGGCCGCGCGTGGTCAGGTACGCGTCCATGGGCCCGTTCACGGCCCCCGCCGCGAACTGCTGGAACTTCACCTGTTCGGCGAGTGCGGCGTCCGGGATCACGAGCGCCCCGCCGATCACGTCCGAGTGGCCGCCGATGTACTTCGTGGTGGAGTGCACCACCACGTCCGCGCCGAGGGCGATCGGGGACTGCAGGTACGGCGTCGCGAAGGTGTTGTCCACCACGAGCAGGGCGCCGTGCGCGTGGGCCGCCTCCGCGACCGCGGCGACGTCGGAGATCTTCATCATCGGGTTGGACGGGGTCTCCAGCCACACCATGACCGGCCCCGTGGCGGCGGCGCGCTCGACGGCGGCGGCGACCTGCTCGGCGTCCCCCATGTCCACGACGACGTGCTCCACGCCCCACGGGGCGAGCACGCGGGAGATGAGGCGGTAGGAGCCGCCGTACACGTCGTTGCCGAGCACGATCGTCATGCCCGGCCGGCCCGCGCCCATGATCAGCGCGGTCTCCGCGGCCAGGCCGGAGGCGAACGTGAGGCCGGTGGCCCGGGGGGCGCCGGACTCGTCGACGCCGGCCTCGAGCGCGGCCAGCTGCTCCTGCAGCGCGTCCCGGGTGGGGTTGGTGCCGCGGCCGTAGTCGTAGCCGCGCCGCAGCTCGCCGACGGCCGTGGGCGCGTAGGTGCTCGAGAGGTGGATCGGCGGGACGACGGCGCCGAACACCTCGTCCAGGTGCTGGCCCGCGTGCACGGCGCGCGTGCCGAAGCCTCCCCCCTGGGGGTGGGCGGCGGCGTCTTCGGCGCCGGTGTCGGGGGTGGTGGCGTGCGGGTCCTCGTGGACGTTCTGCTCGGTCATCTCGGGAGCCTCCTCGGAGAGATCGGGTCGGGTGGGGCGGGCGCGGCCGGTGCGGCCGGCCTCAGGCGGTGACGTGGGCGAGGACGTCGTGCAGGGTGACGACGCCCTGGACGCGGCCGGCCTCGAGCACCAGCAGCACGGGGTCCTGGGCGAGGCGCCGGGCCACGGCGCGCAGCGGGGTGCGCGCCCCCAGGCAGGGCAGCACGGGGCCCATGACGTCGGCCACGGGGGTCTGCGCGGTGGCCCGCCCCTCAGCGAGGGCGTCCGCGAGCGCGGCGGAGGAGACGGTGCCGCGGACCTCGCCGATCCGCAGGTCGTGCCGGGGCTCGAGGATCACGGGCAGGGCGTCGACGCCGTACCGGTTCATGGTCGCCACGGCGTCCGCCACCGAGGTGGTCGGGGCCGCGGTGACGAGGGTGGGCACGGAGCCCGGGAACAGGTCGGCCTTCTCGGTCAGCAGCTCCCCCGCCGTCGCGGACCAGCGGTCGGCCTCGGCGGGGGCGCCCGCGCGGGTCGCCGGCTCGGCGTCGGCGTGCTCGAGCACCTCGACGGGCGTGCCGGCCCCGCCGGCGGCCCCCGTGGCGCCGTCGTCGTCCATCTGCGGGACCGCCGAGCGGGTGCGCCCGCGCGCCCACGCCGGCAGCACGGTCTCGCGGACGTCGTAGTCGAAGCCGCGCTCGTCCATCCACGGGTCGTTGAAGATCTTGGCGAGGTAGCCGCGGCCCGAGTCGGGCAGCACGATCACCATGACGTCCTCCGGGCCGAGCTCGCGGGCGGCGCGCAGGCCGGCGACGACGGCCAGACCGGAGGAGCCGCCCACGAGCAGGCCCTCCTCGGCGGCGAGGCGGCGGGTCATGGCCAGGGCCTCGGCGTCCTCGACGGCGATGACCTCGTCCGGGACCGCGGGGTCGTAGTTGTCCACCCACATGTCCTCGCCGACACCCTCGACGAAGTAGGGCCGGCCGGCGCCGCCGGAGTACACCGAGCCGCTGGGGTCCGCGCCGATCACGCGGACCGGACCGGACGGGCGGTCCGCCGAGACCTCCTTGAGGTAGCGGCCGGTGCCCGTGATGGTGCCGCCCGTGCCGGCGCCCATCACGACGTGGGTGACGCGGCCGGCCGTGTCCTCCCAGATCTCGGGGCCGGTGGTCTCGTAGTGGGAGGCCGGGGCGGCGGGGTTGAAGAACTGGTTGGGCTGATAGGCCCCGGGGATCTCCCGCACGAGGCGGTCGGCGACCCCGTAGTAGGACTCCTCGGACGTCGGGTCCACGGCGGTGGGCGTGACGACGAGCTCGGCGCCGTACGCGCTGAGCACGTCCCGCTTCTCCTGACCCACCTTGTCCGGGGTGACGAACACGGTGCGGTAGCCCTTGAGCTGCGAGACCAGGGCCAGCCCCACGCCCGTGTTGCCCGAGGTGGGCTCCACGACGGTGCCGCCCGGGCCGAGCAGGCCCTCGCGCTCGGCCTCCTCGATCATCTTCAGCGCGATGCGGTCCTTCACAGAGCCGCCGGGGTTCAGGTACTCGACCTTCACCAGGACGGTGGCCTCGATGCCCTCCGTCACGGAGTGCAGCTTCACGAGCGGGGTGTGCCCGATCAGCTCGAGGACGTTCTCGGCGTACTGCATGGGCTGCGCAGGGGTGGGCGCGGGGGTCTTTTCACTCACGCACCCCACGCTACGCCAGGGGCCGGACGCCGAAGGAGGGCTCCGGACACGCGGGGCAACGCCCGGCGTGCGCGCCGTCACGGCCGACGTCGTCCTGTCCGGGCCCGGGTGTACGGTGCGGGCATGACCGCCCCGGACGCCGAGCGCCGCGTGCGCGTGCCCGTCCCCGTGGACGTCGCGCTCACCCTGCGCCCCCTGCAGCGCGGTGCGGCCGACCCCACGGTCCGCGCCACACCGCAGGGCGTCTGGCTCACTCTGCGCTCCCCCGCCCCGGACGTGGCGTCGGGCGGCCCGGGCCGGCCGACGTCGTTGCTGGTCTCCGGCGTCCGGGAGGCCGCAGGGGGCGGCACCGCGGTGACGGCCCGCGCGTGGGGCGCGGGCGCGAGCGCCGCCGTCGCCGGCGTGGAACGCCTGCTCGGCCTGCACGACGACGGCTGGGACGCCTTCGACGCCCTGCTGCGGCCGGACTCCGGCGCGCCCGCGCTGCCGCCGCACGTGCGCGAGGCGCGGCGGATGCGGGCCGGGCTGCGGCTGCCGGCGGCGGGCGCGCTGTCCCGGCAGCTGCTCACCGCCGTGCTCGAGCAGAAGGTCACCCACGACCAGGCGCGGCACGGCTGGCGCACCCTCGTGCGGCTGGCCGCCCGGATCGACGACGACGGGCCCGCCCCCGGCCCGGTGCCGCCGGGGATGCTGCCGCCGCCGACCCCGGCCGCCGTCCTGCGGATCCCCTCGTGGGACTGGCATGCGCGGGCCTGGGTGCAGCCCTCCCAGTCACGGACCATGCTGGAGGTCGCCCGGCGGGCCGCGAGCATCGACCGGCTCGGCGACGCGGTCACCCCCGGGGACACGGCCGGGGTGGCCGCGCTGGCCCGGCGCCTGGAATCGGTGCCCGGGATCGGGCCGTGGACCACGGCCGAGGCGCTGCAGCGCAGCCACGGGGCGGCGGACCTCGTCTCCGTGGGCGACTACCACCTGGCGCAGTACGTGGGGCAGGTCCTCACGGGACGCCGGACCGACGACGCCGGGATGCTCCGCCTGCTCGCGCCGTGGGCCGGGCACCGGCAGCGGGTGGTGCGGATGATCGGGCTCTCCGGAGAGCGCAAGCAGGGGTTCGGACCCAAGCTCGCCCCGGCCGACCACCGCGCCCACTGACGCGACGCCGGATCGGCCGGGGCCGTGCCGGCGCGTCCGCGCGGCCCCTCCACTCCTGCACAGGCCACTGCTCCCGGCGCGTCCTCCCCAGCCCCGGCCGGGCCCGACCGGCCGACCGCCCCGGGTTCCTAGCGTGGGCGATGCCGCCCCGGCCGGTGCGGCGCCGCCGGGACCCTGATGAGTCCCCACCCGGGAGGAGACCGCCATGACCACCGCCTTCGAGCCCCGCCCGCACGCCGCCGCCGCCCCGCGCGAGCCCGACCCGCACGGCCCCGGCACGGCCGGCTCCCTGCGTCCGGGCGAGCGCGGCTCCGTGCTCATCGTGACCCGCCACCCCGACCCGGACGAGGCCATGCGGCACGCGATGGCCTGGATCACCGCCTTCGAGGAGGACTGCGGCCTCGTGCTGGACACGGACGAGACCGCGCTCTACGCCGTCGGACGGGCCGGTGACCTGGGCGAGGCCCTGCGCCGCGGCCCCCTGGTCCACGAGGACGGCAGCCCCGCCGACACCTCCGCGTTCGTGGACGCGGTGCTCACGGACGGCACGTGGCGCCTGCGCGACGCCGACCCGCGGGCGTGGTCGACCACGTACCGTGCCGCCATCCTGGGCGCCGCCCCCGAGGCGGTCTGCACCATCTGGGACGTGTTCCCGCTGCCCGCCGCCTGAGGGTGACGGCCGCCGTCAGCCCACGCTCTGGGCCTGGGCCTGGGCCTGGGCCTGGGCCTGGGCCTGGACGACCTTCGCGCCCTCCTCGCGCAGCTCGACCTTGCGGACCTTGCCGGAGACGGTCATGGGGAAGGCGTCGAGCACGCGGACGTGGGCCGGGATCTTGAAGTGCGCGATCCGGCCCGCGGCGAACTCGCGGACGGCGTCCACCGTGAGCGGCTCGACGCCGTCCTTCATGATCACGCAGGCCATGAGCTGCTCGCCGTACTTCTCATCCGGCACGCCCACCACCTGGACGTCCTGGATGTCCGGGTGGGTGTAGAGGAACTCCTCCACCTCGCGCGGGGAGATGTTCTCGCCGCCGCGGATCACGAGGTCCTTGATGCGGCCCTCGATGCGCACGGAGCCGTCCTCGTCCATGGAGGCGAGGTCGCCGGAGTGCATCCAGCCGTCGGCGTCCAGCACCTCGGCGGTCTTCTCGGGGGCGTCCCAGTAGCCGAGCATCACGGAGTAGCCGCGAGTGCACAGCTCGCCCGTGGCCCCGCGCGGGACGACGTCACCGGTGGCGGGGTCCACGATCTTCGTCTCCACGTGGGGCATGGTCCGGCCGACGGTCTGGGTGCGCACCTCCAGGGAGTCGTCGCGGCGGGTCATGGTGGACACGGGCGCGGTCTCCGTCATGCCGTAGCAGATGGCGACCTCGGACATGTGGAACCGGTCGATGACCTTCTTCATCACCTCGACGGGGCACGTGGAGCCGGCCATCACGCCGGTGCGCAGCGTGGACAGGTCCAACGCGTCCGCCTCAGGCCGGGCGAGCATGGCGATGAACATCGCCGGCACGCCGTACAGGCTCGTCGCACCGGTGGCGGCCACAGCCCGCAGCGCCGAGACCGGCTCGAAGCTGCGCGCCGGGATGACGGCGAGCGAGCCGTGGGAGACGGTGGCGATCACGCCGATCACCATGCCGAAGCAGTGGAAGAACGGCACTGGGATCACCACGGTGTCCTCCTCCGTGTAGCCCAGAAGCTCGCCGATGTGGAAGCCGTTGTTCAGCACGTTGCGATGCGTCAGCGTGACGCCCTTGGGGAAGCCGGTGGTGCCCGAGGTGTACTGCAGGTTCACGGGGTCCGCCGGCCCGGTGGCGGCCTCGCGCACGGCCAGGTCCTCGTCCGAGACCCGCGCGGCCTCGGCCAGGAAGTCGGCCCACGTGCCCTCGGCCACGGGATCGGCGGCGTGTCGGCCGGCCACGTCGCCGGCCTGCACGTGCGCGTAGGCGTCCTCGCCGCTCCCGGCCGGCAGCATGATCAGCTGCCGCAGGTGCGGCGCCGACTCACGGGCCACGGCGCGTGCGGTGGCGGGCGGGTCCATGCGTGCGTCCGCGCAGGCCACCACCAGCCCGCGCATGTCGCACTGCTCGACCACGTAGGTCAGCTCGTGGGCGCGGTACGCCGGGTTGAGGTTCACGAGGATGACGCCGGCACGCGCCGCGCCGTAGAGCAGCGAGACCCACTCGGCGACGTTGGGGCTCCACATGCCGATCCGGTCCCCCGCCTCGTAGCCCGCGGCCATGAGCGCCTTGGCCACCGTCACGGACTCCTCACGCAGCTGCCCGTAGGTCCAGGTGCGGCCGGTGGCCGGGTCCCCGTCCGGTCCACACTCCAGGAGCGCGGCGCGGTCGGCGAACCGGCGGGCGGTGTCGTCGAGGTTCTGGGCCAGGGTCTGCTCGAGCAGCTCGACGTCGGTCGGTCCCTGGATGAAGGACTCGGGGGCGGTGGACTCGGTCATCGGGCGCTCCTCGCTGACGGTCGGGCGACGCCGCACGGCGTCACGATGCACGGCCGTGCCGCCGCCGGACCACAGAGGGCATCGGATGTGACACGGACCACAGGCAGGCTACGTCGCCTGGCGGGAGGCCGCCACCTCCCGGGGCGGGACGCGGGTGCGCCACGTCCCCGGATGGCAGAAGACCCCGGGACCGTACGGTCCCGGGGTCTTCGTTCCGGTGGCAGATACTGGATTCGAACCAGTGAAGGCAGTGCCAGCTGATTTACAGTCAGCCCCCTTTGGCCGCTCGGGAAATCTGCCGTGCCACCCGGCGGCTGCCGGGCGTCTCGAGGACGACCGCACCGGTCGGGCGAGAGTCGACTGTACAGCATCTCCGCGCCACGCCGCCAATCGGCCCGGGACCGCGCCCGTCGTCCCCGGTAGGCTGGCCCGCAGAGCGCTCCGCGCGGCCCTGCAGTGGCCGTCGACGACGGGCGCACCCCGTCCGCAGACCCTGAAGGAGAGCACCCGTGGCCAGCGATTCCACGTTCGACGTCGTCAGCAAGGTGGACAGCCAGGAGGTGTCCAACGCCCTGAACCAGGCGCAGAAGGAGATCGCCCAGCGCTACGACTTCAAGGGCGTCGGCGCCGAGATCGACTTCTCCGGCGAGAAGATCCTCATGAAGGCCTCCTCCGAGGAGCGCGTCAAGGCCGTCAAGGACGTGTTCGAGTCCAAGCTCGTCAAGCGCGGCATCTCCCTCAAGTCCCTCGACGCCGGCGCCCCGTTCGCCTCCGGCAAGGAGTACCGCATCGAGGCGACCATGAAGGAGGGCATCGACCAGCCCACCGCGAAGAAGATCACGAAGCTGATCCGCGACGAGGGCCCCAAGTCCGTCAAGGCCCAGATCCAGGGGGACGAGCTGCGCGTGTCCTCCAAGTCCCGCGACGACCTGCAGTCGGTCATCGCGATGCTCAAGGACTTCGAGGACGCGGACCTGCAGTTCGTGAACTTCCGCTGATCCGCACGCCGCCTCCCCTCCGATCCCACCAGGAGTCCCCATGCTGTACCTGATCGACCCTCGCGGGGCCGTGTGGTCCGCCGACACCACGATCGGCCGGGCGCGGGCCCGGGCCCGCGTGGACGGCCGCCCGGTCGACGACCTGAAGTTCACCAAGGCCGCCATGCTCCTGACCTTCGACGACCATGTGGACCTCGCGCTGCGTCACGGCGTCGCCGCCCCGCGCGGCCTCCTCCTCGACCACGGGTTCGTGGCCCAGGTGCTCGCCCCCGCGAACCTGAAGGCCCAGCGCGCCAACCAGGACGCGATCGCCGAGCAGCTCGCGGTGGTGGAACGTCGCACGGAGGACGTCGGATCGCTGCGCTCCCACCGGCACGCGGCCGCCTACGAGGGCGCGGACCAGAGTCTGGAGCGCCGCATCAAGAAGGCGGAGGAGGCGGCCCGCGAGACGCTCCAGGCGGCCCCGGACGAGGACCTCGTCCGCCACTGGACGCGCCTGGGTGGCGCGGTCCCGGCCACGCTCCAGGCCGGCCGCGACCGCTGACTCGCCGGCCGCCGTCGTCGTGGTGGCTCCCGCGGAGGGCGGCTCAGGCCGCCGCGAGCCAGACGTTTCGGCGGTCTCGCGGCCCGATCTGCAGCAGAATCATCTGGCTCACGGGCAGAAACGTCTGGCTCGGCGCTCCTCGGCGGTCGCGGGCTCGCAGCCTCCCGCCACGGAACCCCGCGCCCGCTCAGGGTGTGGGGTTCCGCGCGTCGTAGCGCAGGAAGCCGGGCTGCCACCGCATCAGCGCGGTCACGCCGAGCATGCACAGCACACCGCCGGCCAGCAGGGTCGGCCCCTCCCCCAGGCCCACGGAGGCGCCGCCGGTGAGCAGCTCGCCCAGGCGCGGCCCGCCCGCCACCACGACGACGAACACGCCCTGCAGCCGGCCGCGCAGGTGGTCCGGGGTCGCGGACTGCAGGATCGAGCCGCGGAAGACGCCGGAGAGCGAATCCGCGGCCCCGCCCACCGCCATGCACAGCGCGGCGAGGGCGAACGCGAGCGTGAGGCGGGGATCGCCGTCGGGCAGGGACTGCGCCCACCACACCACGCCGCCGAACGCGGCCACCGCCGCGCCCCACACGAGGATCGAGACGTACACGCCCCAGCCCTGCGCATGCAGGCGTGTGAACGGCGCGGAGAACAGCCCCGCGAGGAACGCGCCCGCCGCCATCGCGGCCAGCAGCACCCCGACGGCGGCCTCACCGCCGCCGAGCACCACGGCGCCGATGGCGGGCAGCAGGGCGCGCGGGAACGCCGTCGTCATAGCCACGATGTCCGCCAGGAAGGTCATCCGCAGGTTCGGTCGCGAGCCGAGGAAGCGCAGGCCCTCGACCACCGAGGCCAGGCCCCAGCGCGTCCCCGAGGCGGTCGCGGTCTCGGCCCGCTGCGGCGGCAGGGACGGCAGCCGCCACACGGCGTACAGGGCGGCGAGGAAGGTGACGACGTCGATCGAGTAGGTCCACGCGTAGCCGACCGCCGCCACGAGCACGCCGCCCAGCACGGGGCCGACCATCAGGGCCACGGAGAACGTCATCATGTTCAGCGCGTTCGCCGCCGGCACGAGCGGCAGGCCCACGAGCGCGGGGATGATCGCGCCGCGGGTGGGCTGGTTGATGCCGGACGCGCCGGAGTGCAGGGCCACGAGGGCGTACAGCACCGGCACCGACTCGAACCCGGCCCAGGCCTGCGCGGCGATGCCGACCGTGGTCAGCCACATGACGGCCGACGAGGTCAGTGCGACGCGGCGGCGGTCGTGCCGGTCCGCGATCGCGCCGCCGTACAGGCCCGCGACCACGAGGGGCACGAGCGCGGCGAGGCCGAGCAGGCCCACCGCGAACGAGGAGCCGGTCAGGGCGAACACCTCGAGGGACACCGCCACGAGCGTGAGCTGCGTGCCCACGTACGCGAGCGTGTTGCCGAGCCACAGCCGCCGGTAGGCGGGTGAGACCCGCAGCGGGGTGATGTCGACGAGGAGGCGGGCCACCCCGGAAGCCTAGCGCCGGGGCGGCCAGGGCCCGCCCCGGATCAGGCGGTCGGGACGGAGGCCCCGTCGCGGGAGATGCGGGTCATCTCCTCCCGGTCCACGACCTTCACCCGCTCCCGCGCCACCGGACCGGCCTCCGTGGCCTGCGCACCCAGGGACTTCTCATGCTCATCCAGAGCATGCCAACCGGCCCACGTGGTGTACGGGACCTCACGGGACTCGAGCAGCTCGATCACCGACTCCTCGGAGGGCTCCTGGGCCGTCCACAGCCCCGGCTCGTCCTCGATCAGATGCTTGATCGTCTCCAGGGAGTCACCCTTGGTGTGCCCGATCAACCCCACCGGGCCCCGCTTGATCCACCCCGAGGCATACAGACCCGGCACCGGGGCGCCGTCCGCATCCAGCACACGACCCTCCGCGTTCGGGATCACCCCGCGCACCTCATCGAACTCCACCCCCTCCACGGGCGAACCGAAATACCCCACGGCCCGGTAGATCGCCTGCACCGGATAGTCCACGGTCTCCCCCGTCGGACGGACCCCACCGGAACCGTCCAACTCCATCCGGCGCATCCGCAGACCGTCCACCCGGCCGTCCCCGTCCTCGTCCAGGAACTCCTCCGGGGCCTGCAGGAAATGCAGGTGCAGCCGACGCGAGGCGCTCTGCTGACGGTCCTCCTGCTCCATGAGCCAGTTCGTCAACGTCCCCACCATCGTGCGGACCTGGTTGTTCTCCTCGATCGCCTTCTCCGAGGCCTCATCGAAGTCGAAGTCCTCCTCGTACAACACGATGTCCACATCCCGGGAATGCGCCAGCTCCCGCAGCTCCAACGGGGTGAACTTCACCTGCGCCGGCCCACGCCGACCGAACACGTGCACATCCGTGACCGGGGAAGCGGCCAGGTCCCGGTACACGTTGTCCGGGATCTCGGTGGGCAACAGATCCTCGGCATGCTTGGACAGGATCCGGGCCACATCCAGGGCCACGTTCCCGTTGCCGATCACCGCCACCTGCGTGGCCTCCAACGGCCAGTGCCGCGGCACATCCGGGTGCCCGTCATACCAGGACGCGAAATCCGCGCCACCGAACGAGCCGGCCAACTCCACCCCCGGCACGTCCAGGACCGCGTCCCGCACAGCCCCGGTGGAGAACACGATCGCATCGTAATGCCGACGCAGATCCGCCAGGCTCAGGTCCGTGCCGTAGTCCACGTTCCCCAGGAAACGGATGTCCCCGCGGTCCATGACCTTGTGCAGCGCGGTCACGATGCCCTTGATGCGCGGATGGTCCGGAGCCACCCCGTAGCGGATCAGACCGAACGGGGCCGGGTACCGGTCGAACAGGTCGATGCTGACACGGAAGTCCCGTTCCTCCTTGGTCAGGATGTCCGCCGTGTACACCCCGGCGGGTCCGGCACCGATGATGGCGATGCGCAACGGGCGGTCAGGGCGAACGGTCACGGTGGGTGGGTCCTTTTCGACGACGGCGGGGCACGCCGGCGGAGCGCGGGGCAAGGCCCGGCACCGGCGCGCGGGATCGACCCCCCAGTCTACCGCCGTGACCGGGAGGAACCTGGGTGAGAGTGCTCACCCGGACCGTACAGTGGTCCGCGTGAGCCCCTCCTCCCCCGCTGTCCGGCCCGGCGTGACCCCCGACGGCGCCGCCCCCGACACCGGCGCCCTGCCCACCGTCTCCCCCGCCCCGGCCGATGACCCGCGTGGGCTGGCCCTCGGCTTCACCGCCTACTTCGTGTGGGGCCTGCTGCCGCTCTACATGGCGGTGCTCGCGCCCGCCGGGGCCCTGGAGATCGTGGTGGTGCGCATCGGCTTCGCCCTGATCTTCTGCCTGCTGCTGCTGACCGTGATGCGCCGCCTGCGCGAGCTGGGGACGGCGCTGGCCACGCCCGGCCGCTGGGGCACCACGGGTCTGGCCGCCGGGATCATCGCGGTGAACTGGCTGCTGTACGCGGTCTCGGTCACCACGGGCAACGTGCTCCAGGCGTCGCTGGGCTACTTCATGAACCCGCTGGTGAATGTCCTGCTCGGCGTGCTCTTCCTCGGGGAGCGGCTGCGGCGGGGCCAGTGGGTGGCCGTCGGGATCGCGGTGGCCGCCGTCGTCGTGATGTCCGCGGCGATGGGGCAGGTGCCGTGGATCGCGCTCGGGCTGGCCACCTCGTTCGGGCTCTACGGCTTCGTGAAGAAGCGCTTCCCCTCCCCCGTGCACGCGGTGACCGCGATGACCGCCGAGACCGTGGTGCTGATCCCCGTGTTCGTGGTGGGCAGCGTGCTGCTGGCGCAGGCCGGGCTGCTCACCACCGTCACCGAGGGGCCCGGCCACTTCTGGCTCATGGCCGGGCTCGGCGTGCTCACCGCCGTTCCGCTCATCCTGTTCTCGGCGGCGGCCCGCTCCCTGACGCTGACCACGCTCGGGATGCTGCAGTACACGGCGCCCATCCTGCAGTTCCTCGTGGCGGTCACGGTCCTCGGCGAGCAGATGCCCGCGGCCCGCTGGGCGGGCTTCGGGCTCATCTGGCTCTCGCTGGCGGTCTTCACCCTCGACCAGCTGAACGCCTCCCGCCTGCAGCGTCGGGCGGTCCGGGCCGGGCAGGGCGCGCACGCCTAGACTGGCGGCATGCCCGCCAAGCCCCCCGCCCCCGTGTACCTCCCGGCCTTCCAGCGGCTCGTCCCGGACCTGCTGGGCGACGCCTGGGCCGAGGACGACGGCCTCGCCCCCGCCGACGTCGACGCCCGGCTGGCCCAGTCCCCCGCGGCGGAGCAGCTCGGCGCCGGGCTCATGATCCCGGCTGCTCTCCGCGAGTTCTACCTCGCCCTGGGCAACTGCGGCGACCTCATGGAGACGGACCACTACGTGTGGGACCCCGAGGACCTCGAGGTGCGGGACGGCTTCCTCATGTTCCTGGAGGACGCGGACGAGACGGTCGTGTGGGGCCTGCCGGTGGACAACCTGGCGCTGCCGGACCCGCTGGTGTGGCGGCGCTCCGCCGGCGCCGACGCGCCCGAGGGCGAGTGGCAGGACGAGGGCGGCACCTTCAGCGAGTTCCTGACGGACCTGCTCGCGTGGACCTTCGAGGACCCCGAGGACGACGGCGAGGGGCTGGACCGGTGACCGCGCCCGCCCCGGTCTCCCACGCCCCGGACGACTACGTCTGCCCGTTCTGCGGGCTCGTGGCCAGCGACGTCTCCGACCCGGGCAACCGCTGCGAGCTCGGGGACACCGTCTACCAGGACGAGGACCTGCTCGTGCTGATCGCCGTGGACGGGTTCGGCGACCACGAGGGCCACGCCATGGTCTGCCCGGCCGAGCACTACGAGAACCTCTACGACCTGCCCCCGCGCGTACTGCAGCGCATCGCCCTGATGGCCCAGCAGGTGGCGCTGGCCATGAAGCGCGCGTGGGCCCCGGACGGGGTCTCCACGCGCCAGCACAACGAGCCCGCCGGCAACCAGCACGTGTGGCACTACCACCTGCACGTGTTCCCCCGCTTCGAGGGGGACATGCTCTACCGGCAGCTGCGCCACCCGGTGGCCCCGGAGGTCCGCGCCGGCAAGGCGCGGGAGCTCGCGGCCGCGCTGGACCCCGCCCCGACCCGCCTGGACTGAGCGGCCTCCCCGGATCGAGGCGGCGACGCCGCCGACCGCGGCGTCAGGCCGAGCGCCCGACCACGTAGTCGGCGAACGCCTCGAGCGCCGCCTTCACGGCGGAGTCCGGCAACGGGTCGAGCGCCTGCTTGGCCTGCTCCGCCCAGCCGCGGGTGATCGCCCACGCCTCGTCGATGGCGGGGTGGCCCGTGAGCGCGGCGACGGCGGCGGCCAGCTGCTCGTCGGTGTCGAGCGGCCCGTCCACGAGCGCGCGCACCCGGCGGGCGTCCTCGGCCTCCGGCCCCTCGCCCTGCGCGGCGCGGGCCAGCAGCAGCGTGGTCAGGGTGGGCACGCGCTCGCGCAGGTCCGTGCCGGGGACCTTGCCGATCCGCTCGGCGTCGCCGGTGAGGTCGATCAGGTCGTCGGCGAGCTGGAAGGCCAGGCCCACCTTCTCGCCGTATGCGCGCATCACCTGGACGGCGGCCTCGTCGGCTCCGCCCAGCAGCGCGCCGAGCATGCCGGCCGCGGCGATCAGCGAGCCGGTCTTGCCGGAGAGCACCGCGTAGTAGTGCTCGATCGGGTCCGCGCCCTCGGCCGGGCCGCGAGTCTCCCACAGCTGGCCCTGCACGAGGCGTTCGAAGGTGTCCGCCTGGATCTGCACGGGCCGCGGGCCCAGCTCGGCCATGAGCTGGGAGGCGCGGGCGAAGATCAGGTCGCCGGCCAGGATCGCCGCCGAGTTGCCCCACAGCCGGTGGGCGGCGGGAGCGCCGCGGCGCACGGGGGCCTCGTCCATCACGTCGTCGTGGTACAGCGTGGCCAGGTGCGTCAGCTCCATCACGACGGCGGCCTGGCGGGCGGGCGCGTCCACGTCGGCGACCTCGCCGGAGGCCAGGGCGGGGTCGCCCAGGAGGGAGGCGAGCACCGTCAGGACCGGACGGACCCGCTTGCCGCCGGCGGCCAGCAGGTGGTGGGCGGCGGTGTCGGAGAACAGGTCGTCGAAGCCGAGGGCAGTGTCCAGCTGCTCCTCGACCTGCTCGAGCGCGGTCAGCACGACCTCCAGGACACGGCCGTGCTCGGCGAGGGGTTCGAAGCCGGAGGGCAGGGCGAAGCCGGGGTCTGCGGTGGTCACCGGGCAAGCCTACCCAACGGCGCGCCGCCCGCGGTCGTCAGCGCGGGGGTGAGCGCCTCGAGCACGCGGACGGCCCGGTCGACGGCGTCGCCGCCCCGCGCGTCCACCGTGTTGCCCATGACCTTCACCGCGGCCCGCAGCAGCGGGGGTGCGGCCATCCCGGCGCCCAGCGCCGCCTTCATCACCCGCGGATCGCCGATCAGGCGGGCGAACCGGGCGCCGAGGGCGAAGTGGCGGCCCCACAGGTGCTGGGTGATCACCGGGTAACGGGACAGGATCGCGTCCGCGGCGCCGTCGGTCCCGGCCGCGTGCGCCTGCACGGCCAGGTCCGCGGCGAGGCGGGCCGCCTCCATCGCGAACCCGATGCCCTCGCCGTTGAACGGGGAGACCATGCCGGCCGCGTCGCCCACCAGGAGCATGCCCGGCACGTGCTGCGGGGTGCGGTTGAACGCCATCGGCAGGGCCGCGCCGAGGATCCGCGAGGTGCGCGTCTGCTCGGCGATCCCCCAGTCCGCGGTGAGCGCCCCGGTCCAGGACTTCAGCAGCCCGCGGTAGTCCAGCTTCCCGAACTGCGGGGAGGTGTCCAGGATGCCCAGGCCCACGTTCACGGTGCCGTCCGCGAGCGGGAACAGCCAGCCGTAGCCGGGCAGCGGGTTGCCCTCGGCATCCGGCAGGCGCAGCCAGGACTCCATCCACTCCCCCCGGTCGCCGGGCGGGGCGGGGATCGCCCCGTCGACGGCGGCGCCGGCGGTGTAATAGGCCCGCACGGCCACGCCCATGGGCCGGTCCTCGCGGCGGTGCAGGCCCGCGGAGACGGCGGCACGGGCGGAGACGCCGTCGCACGCGAGCACGATCGGCGCGGTGAAGCGGGCGGTCTCCCCGGTCTTGCGGCCGTTCGGCGCGATCAGCTCCGCGTCCAGCCCGACCACGCGTCCGGCCTCGTCCCGCACGACGCCGGTGACGGCGTGCCGCTCGCGGACCTCGGCGCCGCGGGTGCGCGCCAGGTCCGCCAGGAGGGCGTCGAAATCGCGTCGGGTGCGCGTGAGCGCGTAGTCCGGCCACGTCTGGGTGGGCGCCCACGGCACGTCCACGCTGCGCTCGCCCGCGCGCAGCCGCAGGCCGCGGATGACGCGCCAGCCGCCGTCGTCGCCGGGCTCACCCCGGTGGGGCACGCCGAGCAGCTGCAGCTCCCGGACCGCCTGCGGGGTCAGGCCGTCGCCGCAGACCTTCTCACGCGGGTGCGCGGTCTTCTCGAGCACCACCACGTCCAGCCCCGCCGCGGCGAGGTGGGCGGCGGCGGTGGCGCCGGCGGGGCCGCAGCCGGAGATCAGCACGTCGGCACGGCGCACGACGGCGGGGGTCGAGGCGGGCGCGGGCGACGTCGGCGTGCCGGTCACTGGGGGGCCTCCTCGGCGGCGAGCTCGGCGGTGGGCGGGGCGGGGGCCGGGCCGGCGTCCGGCGCGGGGTCCGGGACGGGGCACGCGGGCGGGAACGTGGCACGCACCGCCGCGGCCAGGGCGGCGGCGACGCGCGGGCGGTCGGCGCGGTCGCAGCGGACCTCGAGCAGACGCCGGCCGCGCACCGGGTCGGACAGGGCCCGGACGAGGTCGACGCGGTCGGTGACCCGCGTGTGCGGGAGGCCGTACGCGGCGGCCAGGGCGGCCAGGTCCACGCCGTGCGGGGTGCCGAAGAGCCGTTCGACGGGGTCCGCCATGCCGGGCGCCTCGGCCACGGCCCCGTGTTCGAGGCTCGCGAAGATCGCCCCGCCGTCGTCGTTGACGACCACGAGGTCGAGGTCCGGCTCGGTCTCGGTGGGGCCCACGAGCAGGCCGCCCGCCTCGTGCAGGGCGGTGAGGTCGCCGAGCAGGGCCACGGTCCGCCGTCCGCGCGCCAGTGCGACGCCCGCGGCCGTGGAGACGGTCCCGTCGATCCCGGCGAGCCCGCGGTTGGCGTACACCTCCGCGTCCGGCGCCGAGGGGGGCCGCCAGGTCAGGTCCACGTCCCGGATCACCGAGGACGAGCCCAGCACGAGCGGACCCCGGACCATGGCGGCGCTCACGTGCGCCACCGTCTGCGGGCTGAGCCGGTCGCCGGCGTCGGTGGTGACGAGCGCGTCCTCCACGGCGGCCTGGGCGCGCATCGAGGCGTGCTGCCACGCGGCGAGCCAGCCGGGCTCGCCCTGCCCGGCGAAGGCGGCGAGCTCCTCGAGGGTCTCCACGGGCGTCTCCCGGCGCCGGCCCGGCTCGAACCATGGTGCGGGCTCGGGGGCGTGCAGGGCCGTGGCGACGTCGGGGCGGGCCAGCAGGGCGTTGACCGTCCGGGTGAGCGTGGGCCGGCCGAACAGCACGACCCGTTCGATGCGGGCGGCCAGAGGGTGTGCGTCCGCGTCGCGCCCGCCGGCCGCGCCCAGCAGGAGCGGATAGGCGGCGATGGCGTTGGCGGAGAACCGCGCGTTCGACGACGGCTCGGCCAGCAGGGGCAGGCCCAGGGACAGCGCGAAGGCCGCGGCCACGGGGCCGGCGCCGTGGCAGGCCAGCACGACGGTGCGCCGCTGGTCCAGGCGGGCGACGTCCAGCTCGGGCAGCCCCGAGAGCACCGCCCCGGGCGCCCGGTAGGCCGACGCGGCGGCGGCCGGGCTCGCGCCGGTCGGGGCGACGGCCGGAGCAGGGGTGTGCGGCGCCGCGGCGGCGCCCATGGCGGCCGCCTCCTCAGGACTCGGCACGAGCGGGTCGCGGAAGTGCAGGTTCAGGTGGACCGGCCCGGCCGGGGCCTCTGCCATCGTCACCGGACCGGGCGCGCCGTCGTCGGAACCGGCCTCGGCGACGACCCCCTCGGCCGCCAGCAGGGCCCGGCGCACGGTGGCCCGCACGTGGCGCAGATGCTGCTCGGCATCCACGCCGTCGGCGGCGTCGCAGCCGAGGGAGGCGGCATGGCGGACGTGCGTGCCGAACACGCCCCTCTGGTCCGTGGTCTGGTTCGCGCCGGTGCCGTGCAGCTCGGGCGGACGATCCGCGGTCAGCGCGATCACGCGCGTGCCGGCGTGGATGGACTCCATCAGGGCGGGCAGCAGGTTCCCGACGGCGGTGCCCGAGGTGGTCAGCACGCCCACCGGGCGCCCCGAGGCCAGCGAGAGCCCGTGGGCGAGGAAGCCGGCCGAGCGCTCGTCCACCCGCACGTGCAGGCGGACCTCGCCGGCGCGCTCGAGGGCCGCGAGCGCGTAAGCCAGCGGGGCGGAGCGGGAGCCGGGGCAGACCACCGCGTCCCGCATGCCGGCGTCGATCAGGGCGGTGGCGACGGCGCGCGCCACGGAGAGGGAGTCGACGGAGGTCATGGTGGCCACCAGTCTAGGCCCGGGCGCGGACGGGCCCCGGACGCGGCGAGGCCGCCACGGTGACGCGGTGGCGCCGGCCGTGACGGCCTCGTCGAGGGTCCTCGCGGAGGCGGGGGTCAGCCCTTCGGGCCCTTGCCGTTGCCGTTGCCCTTGCCGTTGCCGTTGCCGTTGCCCTTGCCCTTGTTGCCCTTCTCCTTGCCGGCGCCCTTGCCGATGCCGTTGTTCCCGGTGGCGTTGAACACCTGGACGACGCACGGACGCGGGGCCGCGACCTTGTCGCCCACCTGGACCGGGCCAGTCGGGCTCAGGAAGTCCGGGAAGTAGGAGGTGTGCGCGCCCCAGGTGCCGTCCTCGCCCGGGTGCTGGACGTTGACGAACACGGAGTTGTCGCGGTCGTGGATCACGGGGCCGCAGGTCTCGGCGTCGCGGGGGACGGCGAGGAACTGCTGGACGCGGCCGCGCTCGGCGCCGTCGAGGGTGACCTTGTGCAGCGCGTCGGCGTAGCCGATGGTGCCGGGCTGGCCGTCGGTGGAGATCCAGAGGTTGCCCTCGGAGTCGAACGCCAGGTTGTCCGGGCAGGAGATCGGGGAGACCTTCTCCTTCGGGTAGCCGGCGAAGTAGGCCGAGGAGGAGACCGCCGGGTCGCCGGCGAGCAGCAGGATGACCCAGGTGAAGGTGGTGGAGGTGTGATCCCCGCCCCGCTCGGTGATCTCGATGACGTGGCCGTCGCGGTTGCCGATGACCGGGTTGGCCTCGTCCACGGCGGTGCGCTTGGTGTTGTTGGTCAGGGCCGCGTAGACCTTGCCGGTGACCGGGTTGGTCTCGACGTCCTCCGGGCGGTCCATCTTGGTGGCGCCCATCTTGTCTGCCGCGAGGCGGGTGTAGACGAGGACCTCGGCCAGGGACATGCCCGGGACGAAGGACGTCTTCTCGTCGGCCAGGGCGATCCACTCGCCGGAGCCGTCGAAGGCGCCGTCCGAGGGCAGGGTGCCCCTGCCGTCGATCTGGGCGGCCGGGGAGTCGCCGGAGAACTTGGCCACGTAGAGGGTGCCCTTGTCCATCAGGCGCATGTTGTGCTTCTTGTCGCCCTCGCGGACCTTCTCGGCGGAGACGAACTTGTACAGGTAGTCGTGGCGCTCGTCGTCGCCGGAGTAGACCACGGCGTGGCCGGACGGGGAGATCACGGCGGTGCCGGCCTCGTGCTTGAAGCGGCCCAGGAGGGTGTGCTTCACGGGCGTGGAGGTCGGGTCCTCGGGGTCGATCTCGACGACCCAGCCGAAGCGGTTGGCCTCGTTCTCGTAGCCGGGCTTGGTCAGGTCGAAGCGGTCGTGGACCTTCTCCCAGCCGCGGCTGGTGGCGGCGGCGGAGATGCCGTAGCGCTTCTCCTCGGCCGTGCCGCGGCCCTTGAAGTACTGGTTGAAGTTCTCCTCGCCGGAGAGCACGGTGCCCCACGGGGTGGTGCCGCCGGCGCAGTTGTTCAGGGTGCCCAGCACGCGGGTGCCGGTCGGGTCCTCGACGGTCTTGAGCAGCGCGTGGCCGGCGGCCGGGCCGCGGACCTCGAACTCGGTGGTGCCGGTGATGCGGCGGTTGCGGCGGCCGCCGCGGACGTACTCCCACGGGGCGCCGCGCTTGGCGCGCTTGAGGTCCACGATGGACAGGCCGTGGGCCTGGAGGCCGACGTTGACGACGTCCTCGAAGTTCGAGGCGATGTACTCCGGGGAGAACATGATGTTCTCGTTGGTGTACTCGTGGTTGGAGACGAGGTAGCCGGAGCGGTCGTTGCCGCCGTCGGTGATGATGTTCAGGTAGTCGTTGTTGTAGCCGAACTGGGCGGCCTGCGACGCACCGGTCTGGTGCTCGATGTCGAACTCCGGGGAGTCGGCGAACAGCGGGTCGCCCCAGCGGATCACGGTGCCCCAGTCGTAGCCCTCCGGCACGGTCATGGTGTCCACGGTGCGGCTCACCGGCGCGATGGGCTCGAAGGGGAGCTTGCCGCCGCCGGTCGGGCGCCGGCCGTTGTCCGCGAGCGCCTCGGGGGCCTGGGCCACCTGGGAGCCGATGACGACGGCGGCGGCGAGACCGGTGCCGCCGACCAGGGCGGAGCGGCGCGAGATGGCGGTCTCCGCGATCTGCTGGAAGGTCGGGTTCGCCGAGGTGTTGGGCACCGGGTGGGCGCACGCGTTGCCGCACTTGAGCTCGCACGTGACGGCGGAGCGGTTGCCACGGGTGTGGCCGGCCATGGGGAGGAGGCGCTTCAGCATGACGGGGTCCTTCGCGTCGTGGGGATGGTCCGGGGTCCGGTGCCGGGCCGGAGACGACCCCGGGGTGAGACCGGCCGGGGCCGCCATCACCTTGGCCCCTCGCTCCGAGCGGCGAGCCACGCCCAGGTGGCCGCGAGTTGAACTCTTCCCGGCCGCCGGATTTCGCCCCGTCGACATGCTGTAATCCGGCTCACATGCCCCGCGTCGACGGGGACCGGGCGGGCTCGTCAGCCCTGCGCGGCCAGCACCGCGTGGGCCGCGCGCAGGCGGTCGGCCCACCACGCCTGCCGCGTCCCGTCCGCCCGGACGCGGTCGAGCAGGCCCGGGTCGGGGGCGGGTGCCCGCTCCCCCGGTGCCGGGAGGGCCCCCGCGCGGGGGCCCCAGGCCGGGGCGACGACGTCGTGCTCGAAGAGGGCCGCGGTGCCGAGCCCGCATGCGTGCGGCAGGGACGGCAGGCAGGCGGCGAGCGCGGCGCCGCCGGCAATGCCCACGGAGGTGTCCAGCGCTGAGGAGACCACCGCGGGCAGCCCCGCGGCCGCCACGATCGCCGCGGCCCGGCGCACGCCCCCGAGCGGCTGGACCTTCACCACGATCAGGTCCGCGGCCCCGGCGGCCGCGACGGCGAGGGGGTCCTCGGCCTTGCGGACCGCCTCGTCCGCGGCGATCGGGGTGGGGACGCCCCGGGCGCGCAGCTCCGCGCGGACCTCCGCGAGGTCGGTGATGCCGGGCACGGGCTGCTCCGCGTACTCGAGGCCCACGTCGGCCAGCGCGGTGAGCACGTCCACGGCCTCGGTGGGCGTCCAGCCGGCGTTGGCGTCGACGCGGACCTGCGCGTGGGGCAGCAGCGCGCGCACCCGCCGCACGCGGGCCAGGTCGGCCTCGCGGCTGCCGGGGACGAGCTCGCCCTCGGGGCCGTGCTCCGCCACCTTGACCTTGACCGCGGTGATGCCGTCGCCGTAGCGGGCCAGGACGGCCTCGACGTCGTCCGCGGCCACCGCGGGCACGGTGGCGTTGACGGGGACCGTCTCGCGGACCGGGGCGGGCCAGTCCTGCCAGCCGGCCTCGATCGCGGCGGCCAGCCACGCGGCGCACTCGTGCGGACCGTACTCCGGGAACGGGGAGAACTCGGCCCAGCCCGCCGGGCCGCGCAGCAGCAGGGCGTGGCGCAGGTCCGTGCCGCGGAACCGCACGCGCATCGGCAGGGCGACCGCGACGGCGTCGGCCAGCAGCTCCTCGATGCTCGGCAGGGCGGGACCGCCCGGCGCGCCGGGCAGCGGGGGCAGGGCGGGGGCGGTGCTCATGCGGCCAGTGTAGGAAGGGCGCTCGGCTCCCGTTCCGACGGGCGCCGGCGGGGTGGGGCTCCCGCGGCGGCGCCGACGCTCAGACGGCGCGGAGGTAGCCGAGGGCTCGGGCCAGGTCCACGGCGCGGTCGTGGGCGCCGAGCACCTCCTCCAGGCCGGCGACGACGGCGGTCGTCACCTCCTCGGTGAGATGCCAGTCGACGGTGAACGGGTCGTCGAAGCGCGCCCACGCCGTGCCCACGGCCGCGAGCGCGCGGGTCATCTCCGTGAGGTCCCGGAAGACCGGTCGCGGCTCGTCCAGGCGGTCCTCCCAGCCCTCGTCTCCCGGGGCCATGAGCACCTGACCGGTGGAGGCCGCGTGGATGAACGGGTCGGCGCCCTGCTTGGCCACCACCGTCCAGTCCTCGTTCCAGTCCACCAGCAGGGCACCGGTGCGGTGGTTCCACCGGTAGCCGGCCTGCTCGTCCCAGAGGCGGTCCAGCGGGAAGAACATCACGGGCAGGCCGAGGGTGTCGATCTCCAGCCACTCCGGCCCCACGTAGCGGTAGAAGTCGGCCAGGTCCGGGGCGAGGGGCTCCTCGGCGGCCCACTCGATGGGCTCCTGCCGGCTCAGCCGGCCGAACGGGGCCAGGGCGTCCCGGGCGGCCAGCAGGTCCTCGGCCGAGAGACGGGGCCGGGCGCCCGGTTCGACGCCCGGGCCGGGCGCCGAGCCGGTGGAGTCGCGGAGGGCCGGGCGATGTCCGTGGGCGGGGGGCACGCGGGTCATGGCCCCAGGCTAGGCAGGCGGCTCAGGGGCGCGGAGGACGGGACGGCGACGGAGGCGTGACCGTCCGATGAAGCCTGCATGACGGCTGCGCGTCCGACACAATGGAACCCATGCCCCCCACCACCCGCGCCCCGCGCCGCCTCCCCTCGTGGACGTGGTGGCTGGCGCTGGCCGCGTGCGTGGCCGGCGTCGTGCTGGTCTACGCCGCCCTGGTGTGGTCCTCCGCCGGCCAGGTGCTCGAGTACCAGGTGTTCCGCGCCGTCGAGGAGCGCTACGGGGACACCGTGCCGGACGTGACCTCCCAGGTGGTGCGGATCCTGCCGCTCGGGCTGGCGGTCGGCATGGCGCTGGCCTCGCTCGGCGCGCTCGCCGTGGCCCGGTGGCGGCGGCGGGGGCTGCTCGCCCTCCTCGTGCTGGCCGGGTCCAACCTCACCACGCAGCTGCTCAAGGCGGCGCTTCCGCGGCCCGAGCACGCCGACGGGGTCCCGTGGTCCGGCGGCAACTCACTGCCCTCGGGCCACATGACGCTCGCGACGGGCGCCGCGGTGGCCGCGCTGCTGCTCGTGCCCGCCCGGTGGCGACCTCTCACCACCGTCCTCGGCGCCGTGGTGAGCTCCTGCACCGGCGCCGTCGCCTACACGGAGGCCTGGCACCGGCCGTCGGACATGGCCGCCGCGGCGCTCGTGTCCGCCGCCTGGGGCCTGCTCGCCGTGCCGTTCGCCCGGTACGACGGCGCACCGCGGCCCGCACCGCGCGGCGCCCGCGGCGTGGAGGCCACGCTCTGGTCCCTGGGCGTCGCGGGCCTGGCGGCCGGGCTGACGCTGCTGGCCCTCACCCTCGACACCCCCGCGACCAGCGGCGCCGGCCCCCACCCGGCGGCCGAGCCGGCCGGGATCCTGCTCAGCGCCTCCCCCGCGGTCCTGCTGTGGGGCGCGCTCGGCACGGCCTTCCGCCGCGGCCGCGCGGACTGACCCCTCCCCGCACGCCCACCAGACGACGAGCCCTGCGATGTGGCGGCCATCCGCGAGGAATGGCCGCCACATCGCAGGGCTCGTCAGGGGCTGAGGCGGGCCGGGATCGTCCGGATCAGATCCGGGCGAGGGCCGCCGTCGGATCGTGGAGGCAGTCCGCCACGAACGTGAGGAACGCGCTCGCGGTGGCGCCGTCGGTGACGCGGTGGTCGAAGGTCACGGTCATCTCGGTGACCTTGCGGACCACGATCTCCCCGTCCACGACCCACGGGCGGTCGATGATCCGGCCGATGCCGAGCATCCCGACCTCGGGCACGTTGATGATCGGCGTGGCGCCGTCCGTGCCCAGCGGGCCGTAGTTGTTCAGCGTGAACGTGCCGCGGGTGAGCTCGGCCGGGGCGGCCCGGCCCGCGCGGGCGCGGCTGACGGTGTCGTTGATGGCGGCGGTGAGCTCGTCCGCGGACAGCTTCTCAGCGTGCTCGACCGACGGCACCATGAGGCCGCGGTCGGTCTGCACGGCCAGGCCGAGGTGGACGCCGTCGACCTCCACGATCTCGTCCCTGCCGTCCGCCCCCGCCTCGATGCGCGCGTTCATCACCGGGTACCGGCGCAGGCCGGCCAGGGTGAAGCGGGCGATCAGGCCGAGCAGCGAGGGCGCGTTCTCCGGGTCCTTCGCCTTGAGCGCGGCCCGCAGCTCGAGCAGGGCGGTGACGTCGACGTCCAGCCACGCCGTGACCTCCGGGACCTCGCGGCGCGAGCGGGAGAGCTGGTCCGCGATCACCTTGCGCACCCCCGTGATCGGGGTGCGGGCGACGACGGCCAGGCCGGTCCGCCCGTCCACGGCGCCCGGCTGCGCGGCGGCCCCGGCCGCCGGGGCGGCGGCGGCCGACGGCGCCGGGGTCGGGGCGGCCTGCGGGGTGGAGCCCTCGGCCGCGGTGAGCACGTCGGCGCGGGTGATCAGGCCGTCCGGGCCCGTGCCGGTCAGCGCGGCCACGTCCACGCCCTTCTCGCGGGCGAGCTTGCGGACGATCGGGGAGGTCACGCGCGGGGCGCCGGCCTCGGCCGTGGGGGCCGGCGTCGGGCGGGTGGCGCCGTGGCCGCGCTTGGACGGACGACTGCGGGAGGTGGCCTTGTGGCCGGAGGTGCCGTAGCCGATGAGCACGGCGCCGGAGGCCTCGTCGTCGGAGCCGGCGACGTCGCCGTCGCCGCCGCGGGCCTTGTCCGGCTTCGGCTGGACGCCGGCCATCTCCTCCTCGCGGTAGCTCAGCGCGCCGGGGCGGGCGGCCTCGGCCGCGGCCGCACCGGTGGACGGTGGGACGGCGAGGGTCTCGGTGCCGGCGACGGGCGCGGAGCCCTCACCGGACTCGCCGGCCTCGCCGATGGTGATCAGCGGGCTGCCGACGTCCATCGTCTCGCCCTCGGCGCCGTGCAGGATCAGCACGGTGCCGGCGTACGGGCTCGGCACCTCGACGAGGGCCTTGGCGGTCTCGACCTCGACCATGGGCTGGTCGACGGCCACGGTGTCGCCCTCGGCGACGAGCCAGCGGACGATGTCGGCCTCGGTCAGGCCCTCGCCCAGGTCGGGCAGCAGGAAGGTGTTGCTCATGCGCGGGCCTCCTCGGCGTCCAGGTCCCAGTTCAGGTCGTCGATCGCGTCCAGGATGCGGTCGATGTTCGGCAGGTGGTGCTCCTCGAGCTTCGGCGCGGGGAACGGGATGTCGAAGCCGGTCACGCGGCCCACGGGCGCCGCCAGCGAGTGGAAGCAGCGCTGCTGGATCCGGGCCACCAGCTCGGAGGCCACGGACGCGAAGCCCTGCGGCTCGGCGACGACGACGGCGCGGCCGGTCTTGGCGACCGAGGCGGTCATCGTGTCCTCGTCCAGCGGGTTCACGGTGCGCAGGTCCACGACCTCCACCGCGAGCCCCTCCTCCGCGGCCGCGTGGGCGGCGGCGAGGCAGGTGGGGACGGAGGGGCCGTAGGAGACGAGGGTGACGTCCGTGCCCTCGCGGACGACGGCGGCGCGCGCCCAGGCCTCGCCGTGCTCCTTCTTGTCCTCGACGCGGGCCCAGCCCTCCTCGAACTCTTCGCGCAGCTGGTCGAGGTCGAGCTCGGCCTTGGTCCAGTACATCTTCTTGGGCTCCATGAAGACCACCGGATCGTCCAGACGGATGGCCGAGCGCAGCATCATGTACGCGTCCTTCACCGAGGCCGGGGTGTACACCTTCAGGCCCGGGGTGTGCGCGTAGTAGGACTCGGAGGAGTCGCAGTGGTGCTCCACGCCGCCGATGCCGCCGCCGTAGGGGATGCGGATGGTGATCGGCATGGGCGTGGCGCCCTTGGTGCGGTTGCGCATCTTGGCCACGTGCGAGGCGATCTGCTCGAAGGCCGGGTATGCGAACGCGTCGAACTGCATCTCGATCACGGGGCGGGCGCCGCCGAGGGCCATGCCCACGGCCATGCCCGCGATGCCGGACTCGGCCAGCGGGGTGTCGAAGCAGCGCTCCTCGCCGAAGCGCGCGGTCAGCCCGTCCGTGATGCGGAAGACACCGCCGAGGGTGCCGACGTCCTCGCCGAACACCACCACCATGTCGTCGGCGGCCATCTCGTCGGCCAGCGCCGCGTTGAGCGCGGCGGCGAAGGTCAGGGTCGCCATGCTCAGGCCTCCTGGTTCTCGGAACGGGACAGCTCCTCGGCCAGCTGCGCACGCTGGGCGGCGAGCTGCGGGGTCTGCACGGAGTAGACGTGGTCGAACAGCTCGAGCGGATCGAGCTCCGTCTCGGCGTTCATGGCGTCACGCAGCTGCTGCGCGACGTCCTCGGCGTCGCGGGCGATCTGGGCCGAGACCTCCTCGGTGAGGGCGCCGGTGGACTCGAGGTAGGCGGTCATGCGGCGCAGCGGGTCGCGCGCCTCCCACTCCTTCACCTCGGCGTCGTCGCGGTAGCGCGAGGGGTCGTCCGTGTTGGTGTGCGCCTGCATGCGGTAGGTGTCCGCCTCCACGAGGAAGGGGCCCTGGCCCTGCCGGCACAGCTCCACGGCGCGGCCCAGCACGGCCAGCAGGGCGCCGAGGTCGTTGCCGTCCACGCGCTCGCCGGCCAGGCCGTAGCCCACGGCCTTGTGGGCCAGGGACGGGGCGGCCGACTGCTTGGCGAACGGCACGGAGATGGCGAACTTGTTGTTCTGCACGAAGAAGATCACCGGCAGCTTGAACACGGCCGCGAAGTTCAGCGCCTCGTGGAAGTCGCCCTCGGAGGTGCCGCCGTCGCCGACCATGGCCAGGCACACGACCTCCTCGCCGCGCAGGCGGGCGGCCTTGGCCATCCCGACGGCGTGCAGCATCTGGGTGGTCAGGGGCGTGGACTGGATGGAGACGTGGTGCTTCTGGGGGTCGTAGCCCTGATGCCAGGTGCCCTGGTAGGCCACCATCACCTCGAGCGGCGGGACGCCGCGGGCGATCACGGCCACGGTGTCGCGGTAGGTCGGGAACAGCCAGTCGTGCTCGCCCAGGCAGACGGCGGCGGCGACCTCGGAGGCCTCCTGGCCATGCGAGGACGGATAGACGGCCATGCGACCCTGGCGCACCAGGGCGTAGGCCTGGTCGTTGACGCGGCGGCCGATGACGAGGTGGCGGTAGGCGGCCAGCAGCTCCTCGTCGGAGGGCAGGGGATACTCGTGGCCGGGCTCGGTGCCCTGCTCCTCCGGGGCCAGCAGAGTGCCGTCCTCGCCGATCAGCTGGATGCGGCGGGCGGCGGGGAGCAGGTACTCCTCGAGGGAGATGCCGAAGGCGGCGCCGGCGTTCGGGCGGGTCTCGGCCTCGTCGGTCCGGGCGGCCCCGGGCACGGCGGGGGTGGGGTCACTCATGGCGGGTCCTCTCGATCTGTGGCCTTCAGTGTGCCCAAGAGGGTCAATGTGTCGCTCGCCCGCCCGGGATCACGAGACAATCGGGTGCAAACCAGGCACTCCATCGGACGAACTGCTATGGTGACTCGTGCCACGTAGACGGTCCGCCGCCGCGTGGCCGACCCCGTCCGCCCCGCCCCAGGAGGAGCCATGGCCGCCGAGCCGCTGGACCGCGTGGACCGCGCGATCGTCCGCGAACTGACGCAGGACGGGCGGATGTCCGTCGCGGCCCTGGCCGAGCGCGTGCACATCTCCCGCGCGCACTGCTACTCGCGTCTGAACCGCCTGCAGGACGCGGGCGTGATCACAGGCTTCACCGTGCGGGTCGACCCCGTCAAGGTCGGCTTCGGGGCCTCCGCCCACGTGACCATGAAGCTGCGTCAGCACGACTGGCGCGAGCTGCGCGCCACGCTTCTGGCCATCCCCGAGGTCTCCCACGTCTCCCTCGTGGGCGGGAACATGGACGTGATCCTGCTGGTCCGCGCGCGGGACACCGCCGACCTGCGCCGTGTGATCTTCGACGAACTGCAGACCCTGCCGAGCGTCGTCGACACGCAGACGTACATGGTCTTCGACGACCAGGCCTCCGGGCAGACCATCCCCCCGGACGAGACCGCCGACTGAGCCGATGGTCCGGCGCCCCGGTCAGCGGGGGCGCACGACGACGGGCGGCGGGTCCGCCACAGCCCCAGGCCCGCGCGGCAGCACCGCGGCGAACACGACCGCTCCGACACCGCAGACGACCGCGAGGGAGCCGACGCCGACGGCCAGCCCGGCCGCGGCGGTCGCCCCGGAGAGCAGCAGCGGCCCGGCGAGCATCCCCGCGTCGGACATCGAGCGCCACAGACCGAGGAACGGGGCGCGCGCGTTCGGCGGCGAGTGGTCCGCCCCGAGGGTCATCACGATCCCCGCGCCGAAGCCGTTGCCGATGCCCAGCAGCACCGCCGCCGCCGCGAACGCCGTCGGCTCCCGGGTGAGGCTGATCGCCAGGAACCCCGCCCCCAGCAGGGTCAGGCACGGCACCGCCACAGCGCGCCGGCCGAAGCGGTCCATGAGCCGACCCGAGGGGTAGAAGAGCAGCAGGTCCGCCGCGCCGGCCAGGCCGAAGACGAGCGACGCCGTCGCCGCGTCCAGGCCCAGGTGCGTGGCCCACAGCGGGATGACGGCGTTGCGCGCCGCGCGGGCGGCGGAGACGGCCACGACACCGAAGCCGGCCGTGAGCAACGCCCCGCGCCGGGCGCGCGCCACGTCCAGCAGCCGGGGTCGACCGGCCGGGCCGGGCTCCTCCCCCGCCGCCGGATCGGACGCCGGCACCGGCAGATCCCGGATCCGCAGGCACAGCAGGGCGCCGACGGCCATGGCCGCGGCGGCCGCGGCGAACGCGCCGTCCAGCCCGAGCGGGGCCTGCGCGGCGGCACCCAGGAACGGGCCCAGGAACGTCCCGATCCGCACGGTCCCGCCGAGCGTGGACATCGCGCGGGCCCGGTGCGTGGCCGGCACCGCCACCGCCAGGTACGCCTGGCGGGCCAGGTTGAACCCGGCCCCGGCCATGCCCACGGCGAGCACCGCGGCCAGGAACAGCGCCAACCGCCCCGGCTCGGCCACCCCCGCCGCCGAGGGCCCGGAGGACACCCCGGCCGTCGTCGCCCAGGCCAGACCCGCGCCGACCGTGCCGAGCCCGGCGGAGACGACCATGGTGACCCGCTCCCCCGCCCGGGCCGCGAGCGCCGAGGCCGGCCCGTTGGCCACGAGCGAGCCGAGCCCCACCAGCAGCACGACGGCGGCCGCCCGCGCCGCGTCCAGGCCGAGGGCCAGCGCCGCCACCGCGAGCGCGGGCGTCATGGCGCCCAGGCCGACGGCGTAGACGGTGGAGGGGGCGTAGATCTGCACGGCGTCGCGCAGCGCCTCCCGGGTGCGGGCGGCGGAGGCGGAGCGGGGACGCATGCCCGCGAGCGTAGCGGGACGGCACGCGCGCCATCGTCGTGGGACCGGGTCACTACGCTGGTGCCATGGCCTCCCGCACCGCCTCTCCACCGCCCTCGCCCGCCCCGTCCACCGCCGCTCCCCGCGGCGCCCTGGACCGGTACTTCCGCATCACCGAGCGCGGCTCGTCGGTGGGCCAGGAGTTCCGCGGCGGCCTCGCCACGTTCCTGGCGATGAGCTACATCGTGGTGCTGAACCCGCTGATCCTGTCCGGGCCCGACTCGGCCGGGAACACCCTGGGCATCCCCGCCGTGGCCGCCGTCACCGCGCTCGTGGCGGGCGTCATGACCATCGTCATGGGCGTGTGGGCGCGGCACCCGTTCGCGGTGGCCGCGGGCCTGGGCGTCTCCGCGTTCGTCTCCATCACCATCGCCACGACGCCGGGGCTCACCTGGCCCCAGCTGATGGGCCTCGTCACCCTCGCCGGTCTCGTGATGCTCCTGCTCGTGGTCACCGGCTTCCGCCGCGCCGTGTTCGACGCGGTCCCGGAGGCGCTGAAGTCCGGCATCGTGGTGGGCATCGGCCTGTTCATCGCGCTGATCGGCCTCGTCAACGCCGGGTTCGTGCGGCGGCTGCCGGACGCCGCCGACACCACGGTCCCGGTGGGCCTGGGCACGGGCGGCGAGCTCGAGGGCTGGCCCGTGCTGGTCTTCGTCGTCGGGCTGCTGCTGACCGCGGTCCTCGTGATCCGCAAGGTGCGCGGCGCCATCCTGATCGGCATCGTCGCGGCGACGATCCTCGCCAACGTGCTGGAGGCCGTGTTCCACATCGGCCCCTCCGTGGACGCCGACGGGAACGCCGTGCCCACCGGCTGGTCCCTGATCGCCCCCTCCCTGCCCGAGTGGACCGCCCCGGACCTGCACCTGCTCGGCAGCGTGGACCTGTTCGGCGCCTTCACCTCCGTGGGCGGGCTGATGGCCTCCCTGCTCGTGTTCGCGATCCTGCTCTCCGTGTTCTTCGACGCGATGGGCGTCTCCGTGGGCCTGGCCCGCGAGGCCGGCACCGTGAACCCGGACGGCTCCATCCCCGACCTGAACCGGGTGCTCGCCGCGGACGCGCTCGCGGTCGCCGTGGGCGGCGGCGCCTCCGGCTCGGCGCACCAGATCTTCGTGGAGTCCGGCACCGGCATCGGCGAGGGCGCCCGGACCGGCCTGGCCTCCGTGTTCACCGGCCTGTTCTTCCTCGCGGCCGTGTTCCTCTCCCCGCTCATCCACCTCGTGCCGTTCGAGGCCGTGGCCCCCGCGCTCGTGGTGGTCGGGTTCATGATGTGCCAGCACGTGGTGCAGATCGACTGGTCCGACCCGGGCGCGGCCTTCCCCGCGTTCCTCACGTTCATCCTCATGCCGTTCACCTACTCGATCGTCAACGGCATCGGCGCCGGCGTGGTGGCCTACGCGGTGATCCGCACGGGCCAGGGCCGCGGCCGCGAGGTGCACCCGCTGCTGTGGTTCGTGGCGCTCGCGTTCGTCGCGTACTTCGGGCTCGGCGTGGTCCGGGCGGCGCTCGGCCTGAACTGACCCGCCACCCCCGACGGCGGCGCACCGGACCGGTGCGCCGCCGTCGTCGTGTGCGGCGCGGGGGTGTCGGCCCCGCCCCGCGCGGCGTGATGGGATGGGCCGCATGCCCCAGACCACTACGCACGCCCCCGTCCCGCCGTCCGTTGCCGCCGAGCCCGTGACCCGCCGCCACCACGGCCACACGTTCCAGGACGACTTCGAGTGGCTGCGCGGCAAGGCGGAGCCCCGCGTGCTCGAGCACCTGGCCGCCGAGAACGCGTACACCGAGGCCGTGACCGCGGACCAGGCGCCGCTGCGCGAGGCGATCGTCGGCGAGATCAAGGCCCGCACGGTGGAGACGGACCGCTCCGTGCCCGCCCGCCGGGACGGGTGGTGGTACTTCGTGCGCACCCGCGAGGGCGCCGAGTACCCGATCCACTGCCGCGTGCCCGCACGCGACACCGGTGACCTCGAGGCCGACTGGACCCCGCCCGTCATCACCCCGGACGCCGCCCTGCCGGGCGAGCAGGTGATCCTGGACGGCAACGCCGAGGCCGAGGGCCACCCGTTCTTCGCGCTCGGCGGCCTGCACATCAGCCCGGACGCCACCCGGGTGGCCTACGCCGTGGACCACACCGGCGACGAGCGCTTCACCCTGCGCGTGCGCGAGATCGCCACGGGCGAGGACCTGCCGGACGCGGTCGAGAACGTGGCCCACGGCGTCCGCTTCGACCGCTCGGGCACCCGCGTGTTCTACACCGTGTGGGACGACTCGTGGCGGCCGTACCAGGTCAAGGCGCACGTGCTCGGCACCGACCCGGCCGAGGACGTGCTCCTGCACGAGGAGGCCGACCCGGGCATGTGGACCGGCTTCGAGGGCGTCGCCGACCGCACCCAGCTGCTGATCGGCGTCGGCAACTCGGAGGTCTCCGAGACCCTCGTGGTCGATCTTCCGGAGGACCCCGCCGCACCCCTGCCCGCCCCGCGCGTGCTGATCCCCCGCGCGTGGCGGATGCTCGCCGACGTCGAGCCCGTCACCGACGCCGACGGCGTCCGCCGGCTGCTCGTGGTCCACGACCGCGCCCTGGACGACGACGGCGCCCCCGTCGCCGCGCCCAACGGGATGCTCTCGGTGGTCGCCGAGGCGGACGTCGCCGACCGCGGCGCCTGGCGCACGGTCGTCCCGCACCGCGAGGACGTGAAGGTCGACGGCGTCATGGTCACCCTGACCCACGCCGCCCTGGCCGTGCGCCGGGAGACGACCCCGCGCGTCGTCGTCGCCGAGCTGGACGCCGTGCTGGCCGGACAGGCCGCGCACTGGCGCGAGCCCGCGTTCGACGAGGAGCTCTACGCGTGCCATCTGTCCGCGACGGCGGCCGAGTCCCCGTTCCTGCGGCTGGCCTACACGTCCTGGATCACGCCCGCGCGCGTGCTGGACGTCTCGGCGGCGACAGGCGAGGTGCACCTGCGCCGCGAGACGGAGGTGCCCGGCTACGACCCGGCCGACTACGTGGCCGAGCGGGTGTGGGCGCCGGCCTCCGAGCCGTCGTCGGTGACCGGGGAGGACGTGCGGATCCCCGTCACCGTGATCCGGCACCGCGACGTGAACCCGGACGGGACGGCCCCGTGCGTGGTGTACGGCTACGGCTCCTACGAGCTGTCCATGGACCCCGTGCTGGGTGTGGCCCGGCTGTCCCTGCTGGACCGGGGCGTGGTGTTCGCGGTCGCGCACGTGCGCGGCGGCGGCGAACTGGGCCGGCGCTGGTACGAGGACGGCAAGAAGCTGGCCAAGCGGCACTCCTTCACGGACTTCGTGGACGCCACCCGGCACCTCGTGGACCTCGGCTGGGCGGACCCGGCGCGCGTGGCCTGCATGGGCGGCTCGGCCGGCGGCCTGCTCATGGGCGCGGTGCTGAACCTCGCGCCGGAGCTGTACCGGGCGTGCCTGGCCGTGGTGCCGTTCGTGGACGCGCTCACCACCATCCTCGACCCGGAGCTGCCGCTGTCCGCGCTCGAGTGGGAGGAGTGGGGCAACCCGATCGAGGACGCGGCCGTGTACGAGGCCATGCGTGCCTACACCCCGTATGAGAACGTGCGGGCGGTGGACTACCCGGCCATCGCCGCGGTGACCTCACTGAACGACACCCGCGTGCACTACGTCGAGCCGGCCAAGTGGGTGGCCCAGCTGCGGCGGACGATGACGAGCGACCAGGCCACGCCCCTGGCCGAGGGCGGCGCCCCGATCCTGCTGCGCACCGAGATGGACGGCGGCCACGGCGGCGCGTCCGGCCGGTACCAGGGCTGGGAGGACACCGCCTGGGAGTACGCGTTCCTGCTGACCGCGCTGGGGGCGACCCGCCGCGTGGTGTGACGGGGGCGGGGTGTTCGCCCGGAACCGGTCAGTCTCCGGCCTCCCCGGACCCGTCGCCCGCGCGGACCTGGGCCAGCGCGTCGGCAGCGCGCAGCAGCGCCAGGTGGCTGAACGCCTGGGGGAAGTTGCCCGCCATGCGGTCCTGGCCGTCGTCGTACTCCTCGGCCATGAGGTCGAGGTCGTTCGCGCACGCGTCGAGCCGCTCCATGAGGGCGTCGGCGTCGTCCAGGCGGCCGGTGCGCGCGTACTGCTCCACGAGCCAGAAGGCGCACGCGAGGAACGGCGCCTCCTCACCGGGCAACCCGTCGGAGCCGTCCGGGCGGTAGCGCAGCACCAGGCCGGTGTCCGTGACGAGCTCCTCCTCGATCCGCCGCACGGTGGCGAGCATGCGCGGGTCGTCCGGGGGCAGGAACCCGGTGTGGGGGATCTGGAGGAGGGAGGCGTCCACCGCATCCGAGCCGTAGGTCTGGGTGAAGTGGCCGTCCGCGTGCACGCCGCGGGTGAGGATCTCCTCCCGCAGCTCGTCCCGGTGGCGCTCCCACGCCGCGGTCTCCGCCTCCGTGGCGGGCACGCCGTGGGTGGCCACGGCGTGCAGCGCACGGTCCAGCGCGGCCCACATCTTGACGCGGCCGTGCGTGAAGAAGGCAGGCTCCCCGCGCATCTCCCACAGCCCGTGGTCCGGGTCCTCCCGATGCGCGACAACGCGCTCCACGAGCCGCTTCTGCAGCGGCCAGGACCACTCGTCCTCCGGGACGCCGGCGTCCCGGAGGGCGCACAGCGCCATCATCACGGTGCCGATGACGTCCGCCTGCCACTGGTCCGCGGCGCCGTTGCCCACGACCACGGGCCGGGAGTCCGCGTGGCCGGGGAGGTGCTCGAGCTCGCGCTCGGGCATGTACCGCTCCCCCGAGAGCGTGTACATGACCTGCACCTCGTGGGGCTCCCCCGCGATGGCGCGAAGCAGCCAGTCGCGCCAGGCCGTCGCCACCTCCACGTGTCCGTACGCGAGCAGGGCCTCCAGTGCGAGCGCCGTGTCCCGCAGCCACACATAGCGGTAGTCCCAGTTCCGGACCCCGCCGATGTCCTCCGGCAGGCTCGTGGTCGGGGCCGCCACGATGCCGCCCGTGGCCCGATGCGTGAGCCCCTTGAGCACGAGGAGGGACCGCTGGACCCGATCGGCGAGCGGGTCGTCCGCCCGCGGGGCCTCTCGGGTCGACTCCTCCAGCCAGCCGCGCCATCTGCGCACGGTGGCCTCCAGCACGTCCTCGGCGCGGGGCGCGGAGGGGGCCATGCCCCACGCCGGGTACCAGGTCAGGCACCACTGGGCGGACTCCCCGGCGACCAGCTCCGTCGTGCCCTCGTGATGCCCGTCCACCGGCTCCAGGTCCGGCCCGTGCACCGCGAGCGCGTCCCCGCCGGCGACGACGGCCAGGAACGACTCCCCGTCTGCGTCCTCCTGACGCGAGACCCACGGCTCGACCTCGCCGTAGTCGAGGCGGGCGAACACGGACTGCGTCACGCGCACGCGTCCCGCGAGGCAGCGGACCAGCCGCATGACGTCGGCCCGCGGCGCCGCCTCGGACGCCCCGGTCCCGTCGGGGCCGCCGTCGTCCCCCTGGGCGTCCCCCACGCCGTCCGCGTCCATGAGCGGCATGAAGTCCAGCCCCTCGGCCTCCCCGGACGGCGACCGCCAGAGGGTGCGCAGCACGAGGGTGCCCGGCAGGTAGGCGCGCTCCGCGACCTCGCCGTCCTCGATCCCCAGGCTCCACTCGCCGTGCTCCCGCGTGCCGAGGAGCGAGGTGAACACCGAGGCCGAGTCGAAGCGGGGCAGGCACAGCCACGTGATCGCCCCCTCCCGGGACACCAGTGCCCCGCTGAGCTGGTGGGACAGGAAGGCGTGGTCGTCGATGCGGGGCTGGGCGCTCATGCAGGGCAGTCCATCACCCCGGGGGGAGGCGGGGCCAGTCGAGGGCGCGGCGTGGACCCACGACGACGTCACCGAGAGAATGGCGTGGTCGGCCGGGTCCCTCCCGGCCGCCGCCCGCGCACCCGCCCCGCTCCCCCGTTCCGTTCGCCCGCCCCGTCCAGGAGGACCCATGCCCGACGTCCAGAACCCCTGCCCCGCCGGAGCATCCCCGGCACCCGACGACGACCGGGCCGCCGCGTCCGTGGCGCTCGTGATCGTGGGCGCGACCGGTGACCTGACCCGACGGCTCCTGCTGCCGGGGCTGGCCCGGGCCCTCACCGTCCACGACCTGCCGGAGGTGACCCTGGTGGGCTCGGCCCACTCGGACGGCCATTCGCTCGAGGAGTGGCGCGGCGTCATCGAGGAGGCCGTGGGAAAGACGGATCTGGACGCCGACGCACGGGCGGGCCTCGTCGAGCGCGCCGTCTGGCGCACCGCCGACGCCTCGGACCCCGAGGACCTGGGCGCCCTGCTCGTCGCCGCCCGCGAGGCCGCCGGGGAGGAGGCCGTCGTCGTGCTGTACCTGGCGCTGGACCCGGACCTCGCCGCCGAGGCGTGCGCGGCGCTCGAGCAGGTGGAGGACCGCCCGGAGGGGCTGCGCATCGTGCTGGAGAAGCCGTTCGGCTCGGACCAGCGGTCGGCGCGCGAGCTCAACGCGCTGCTGGGGCGGATCGCCGAGGAGGAGGACGTGTTCCGCGTGGACCACTTCCTCAGGGAGTCGATGGTCTCGGGCCTGCTCACCCTGCGCACCGCCAACCGCGTGCTGGAGCGCGTGTGGAGCGCGGCCGACGTCGAGCACGTGGACATCGTGGCGGACGAGTCCCTGGCCCTGGAGGGGCGCGCCGGGTTCTACGACGGCACCGGGGCTCTCGAGGACATGCTCCAGTCCCACCTGCTGCAGGTGCTGGCCATGGTGGCCCTGGAGCCCCCGCGGCGTCTCACCCCGGACGCGCTGCAGGACGCCGTCGTCGAGGTGCTGCGGGCCACGCGCGTGCGCGACGACGACGCGGTCGCCTCCTCGCGCCGGGCCCGGTACACCGCGGGGACGGTGGGAGGCCAGGACGTGCCCGACTACGTCGCCGAGGAGGGCGTGGACCCGGAGAACGGGACCGAGACGCTCGCCGAGGTGGAGCTGGAGGTCCGGACCGACCGGTGGGCGGGCGTGCCGTTCCGGCTGCGGTCCGGCAAGGCGCTCGAGCCGCGCCGCTGGGAGGTCGTGCTCTCGCTGCGGCCGCCCGAGGGGGTGCCCGCGGGGCTGGAGGCGGCCGCGGGGCGGGAGCGGATCGTGGTGGGACTGGACCCGCGGGCCCTGCGGGTGGAGCTGGCCGTGGACGGGCCGGACACCCCGTTCGTCGCGGAGCGCAGCGTGCTCGCGGCGGACCTGGCCGAGGAGGACGTGGACGCGTACGGCGAGGTGATGCGCGGCGTGCTCACCGGGGATCGGATGCTCTCGGTGGGAGGCGCCGCCGCGGAGGAGTGCTGGCGCATCCTGGCCCCCGTGATCGAGGCGTGGGACGCGGGGCGGGTGCCCCTCGACGAGTACGCCGCCGGGTCCTCGGGGCCGGAGGACTGGCCGGAGAGGTGATCCGCGGGAGTGACCGTGGGTCGCACGGCGGCGAGGGGGACGGCGTCGTGCGGTGCGGGCCGGCGGCTCCGCCGACTGTGGGCGGCCCACCCCCGTCTCGCCCGGCGGGCCTAGACTCGGGCCCCATGAGCACCCCGCAGCCCGACGCCGCCCGCCCCGACCGCGACCGCCTGCCCGAGCAGGTCTCCGACATCTTCGACCCCACGCGCTGGCGCGTGGTCGAGGGCTTCGACTTCGAGGACCTGACCTACCACCGCCAGGTGGAGCGCGACGCCGACGGCCGCTGGGTGCGCGACCTGCCCACGGTGCGCATCGCCTTCGACCGCCCCGAGGTCCGCAACGCGTTCCGGCCCGGCACCGTGGACGAGCTCTACCGCGCTCTCGACCACGCCCGCATGACCCCGGACGTGGGCACGGTGCTGCTCACCGGCAACGGCCCCTCCCCCAAGGACGGCGGCCACGCGTTCTGCTCCGGCGGGGACCAGCGCATCCGCGGCCGCGACGGCTACCGCTACGCCGAGGGGGAGACGGCCGAGACCATCGACCCGGCCCGCGCCGGACGCCTCCACATCCTCGAGGTCCAGCGCCTGATGCGCACCTCCCCCAAGGCGATCATCGCCGTCGTGAACGGCTGGGCGGCCGGCGGCGGCCACTCGCTGCACGTGGTCGCGGACCTGACCCTCGCCTCCCGCGAGCACGGGAAGTTCAAGCAGACGGACGCCACCGTGGGCTCCTTCGACGCCGGCTACGGCTCGGCCCTGCTCGCCCGGCAGGTGGGCCAGAAGCGCGCCCGCGAGATCTTCTTCACGGCGCGCGAGTACTCGGCCGAGGAGATGGTGGCCATGGGCGCGGTGAACGAGGCCGTGGACCACGAGCGCCTCGAGGAGGTCGCCCTCGAGTACGCCGCGGACATCAACCGTCAGTCCCCGCAGGCCCTGCGCATGCTCAAGTTCGCGTTCAACCTTCCCGACGACGGCATGGCCGGCCAGCAGGTCTTCGCCGGCGAGGCCACGCGCATGGCCTACATGACGGACGAGGCCGTGGAGGGCCGGGACGCGTTCCTGCAGAAGCGCGACCCGGACTGGTCCGCCTTCCCGTACCACTTCTGACCGACCGCCACGGCAGGACGGGGACCCGCCCATGCTCGCACTGCTCAACGACCAGCCCATCCTCGTCCTCATGGCCACCGTCGCCCTGGGCGCCGCCGTCGGCACCATCCCCCTGGGCAAGATCCGCCTCGGCGCCTCGGGAGCACTGTTCGTGGGCCTGCTCGTCGGGGCGGTGCTGCCCGACGTCGGCGACCGGCTGGCCCTGTTCCAGAGCTTCGGCCTGGCCCTGTTCGCCTACCTGATCGGGCTCGGCGCCGGCAAGGTGTTCTTCCGGGACCTGCGCCGCAACCTGCCCCTGATGCTGGCCGCCGTCGTCGTGGTGATCCTCACCGCCTTCACGGTGCACCCGCTGGCCGCGCTGCACAACCTGGACCTGCCGACGGCGATCGGCGTGTGGACGGGTTCGCTCACCGCGACGCCGGCGATGGCGCTGGCGAACCAGCTCACCGGCGGGCAGGCCCCGGCCGTGGGCTATGGGCTTTCCTACCTGGTGGGCGTGGTCGGCACCATCATCGCGATCACCCTGCTCGCCGCCCGCCCGTGGAGCAGTTCCCCGCGCGATCCGGCGCCGGTGACCGACGGCAAGCTGCGCTTCACCGCCGCGGTCGCCACCTCCGCCCTCGCCGTGCGGGAGATCCCCGGGATCTCCGAGGGGCTGGTGCGCGTGGTGGCGCTGCGCCACGGCGGCGTGGCCCGGATCGCCGGCTCCGCCGACCGGATCGAACCCGGGGACGAGGTCGTCCTGGACGGCACGGAGAAGAACATCGACGCGGCCGTGCAGGCCTTCGGCCGCCGCACCGGCGCCGACCCGGCGCGGGTGATGAACCCGCTGCAGACCTCCATGGTCATCGTCACCGCCCGCGCCCTGGCCGATCGCCGCCTGGGCACGCTGTCCCTGCGCGAGCGCTTCGGCACCGACGTCGCCCGGCTGCGGCGCGACGACGTCGAGTCGCTGGCCACCCCGCAGACCGAGCTCAAGGTCGGCGACCGGGTGCTCATCGTGACCACCGCGCCGCGGATGGAGGCGGTGCGCGACTTCTTCGGCAACTCGACCCGCGGGCTCTCGAACCTGGACTGGATCTCCCTGGGCACGGGCATGGCGCTGGGCTACCTGCTGGGCATGGTGACAATCCCGCTTCCGGGCGGGGCCTCCTTCTCCCTCGGCCCGGCGGCCGGGTGCATCCTCGTCGGCCTCGCCCTCGGTGCGATCGGCCGAACGGGACCCACGGTGTGGGAGCCGTCCACGGAGATCGCGCTGACGCTGCGGCAGTTCGGCCTCATGCTCTTCCTGGGCGTGGTGGGCCTGGCCGCCGGCCCGGCGTTCATCGAGACGGTGTTCACCCGGGTCGGCGGGCTGGCCATCCTGATGTCCGCCGTGCTCACCGCGCTGACCGCGGCCCTGCTCATCGCCGCGGCACGGCTGCTGGGGCAGTCCGTGGATCGCACCTACGGGGCGCTGGCGGGCATCACGGGCCAGCCGGCGATCCTGGACTACGCGCTCTCCCGGTCCACCGACGCCCGCGTGACCGAGGGGTACGCCCAGCTGTTCGCGCTGATCATGGTGGTCAAGATCGCCACCGTGCCGTTCATGCTCTGACCGGCCGGGCGGATCCGTCCGACCGTCGGGCCTCCTACACTCGGGGCCATGCCCGCCACCGCCGATGCCCTCGCCCGCGCCACGGACGCCCTCGCGGCGGCCTTCGACGGCGGCGCCCCCGTCGAGCTGACCGCCGACGGCGCCGTCCTCGCCCGACCCGAGGCCCGCGATTCACTCCGCTGCGGCGACCCGGACGCCGTCGCCGTGGTGCGCACCTCCGGGTCCACGGGCACGCCGAAGCAGATCGTCCTGACCGGCGCGGCCCTGCGCGCCTCGGCCGCGGCCACGGCCCGGCGGCTCGGCGGCGAGGGGGCGTGGCTGCTGGCCCTCGGCGTGCACTACGTGGCCGGGCTCGCCGTGCTCTCCCGCTCGATCGCGGCCGGGACCGCACCCGTGGCCCTGCCACCGGGCCCGTTCACGCCCGCGTCGTTCGCCACCGGGGCGGCCGCCCTGCCCGACGACGCCGGCCCCCGGCTCGTCTCGCTCGTCCCCACCCAGCTCGCCCGCCTCCTCGCGGCCGACGCCGACCCGGCCGGGCGGGCGGCCCTGCGTTCCTTCGACCGCGTGCTCGTGGGCGGCGCCCGGCTCGATCCCGCGCTGCGGGCCGCGGCCGAGGCGGCGGGGGTGCGCCTCACCGCCACCTACGGCATGGCCGAGACGTGCGGCGGCTGTGTCTACGACGGCGTGCCGCTGCCCGGCGTCGCCGCCGCGGTGGCCCCCGACGATCCCGACGCCCCGCCGCGCGTGCGCCTGGCCGGGCCCATGGTGGCGGCCGGCTACCTCGACGACCCCGCCCGCACCGCCGCCCACTTCGTCACCGCCGCGGACGGCGCCCGTGCCTTCCTGACCGAGGACACGGGCGTGCTCTCCCCCACCGACGACGGCGGCGTGCGGCTGGCCGTGACCGGCCGCCTGGACGACGTCGTCATCACGGGCGGGGTGAAGGTGTCCGCGGCGGCCGTGACCGCGGTGCTCGAGGCGCACCCGGGCGTCGCGGCGGCCCACGTGGCCGGCGTGCCGGATCCCGAGTGGGGCGCCCGGCTGTGCGCCGCCGTCGTGCCCGCCCACCCGGCCGCGGCCCCCGACGAGGCCGTCCTGCGCGCCCACGTGCGCGAGGCGCTGGGTGCGGCCGCGGTGCCCAAGACGTGGCTCGTCCTCGACGCACTGCCGCTGCTCTCCACCGGCAAGACCGACCGGCAGGCCCTGGCCGCCCGGTTCACCGCCGGCTGAGCGCCGCCCCGCCCGCGTGGGAGAATGAGCCGGGCCCGGCCGACGTCGGGCCCCGGCCGTGCTCCGCCGTCGACCCGGCCCGCCGCGCGCCGCTGCCCACCCCGCTCCCCAGGAGGAACCCCCGCCCATGGCCGCCACGCTCTCCCAGTGGGTCGCCGCCGCGCGCCTGCGCACGCTGCCCATGGCGATCGCCCCCGTGATCGTCGGTTCGGCCGCCGCCGCGGAGCTCGGCTCCTTCCACCTCGGCGCAGCGCTGCTGGCCCTCGTGGTGTCGCTCGCGCTGCAGATCGGCGTGAACTACGCCAACGACTACTCGGACGGCATCCGCGGCACCGACGACGAGCGCGTCGGCCCCTTCCGGCTCACCGTCTCCGGGCTCGTGCCCGCGGTCCAGGTGAAACAGGCGGCCTTCGCGTCCTTCGGCCTCGCCGGGCTGGCCGGCCTGGGGCTCATCCTGCTCTCGGGGCACTGGTGGTTCCTGCTGGTCGGCGTCGCCTGCGTGCTGGCCGCGTGGTTCTACACCGGCGGGAAGCGGCCGTACGGGTACCTCGGCCTCGGCGAGGTGTTCGTGTTCGTGTTCTTCGGGCTGGTGGCCGTCCTCGGCACCACGTACACCCAGGCCGACGCCGTCAGCGGCCTGGCCTGGGCCGGCGCGATCGGCTGTGGGCTGATCTCCACGGCCCTGCTCATGGCCAACAACATCCGGGACATCCCCACGGACCGCGAGGTCGGGAAGATGACGCTGGCCGCCCGCCTGGGCGACGGACCCGCGCGGGCGTCCTACGCCGTCATGCTGGCCGTCGCCCTGCTGCTGCCGCTGTTCTGGGTGGCGGTGCACCCGGGGCTGCTGCTCGTGCCGATCGGCGGCCTGCTCGCGATCCGGCCGATCCGCACGGTGCTGCGCGCCGACGACCGCCGGGCGCTGATTCCGGTGCTGCGCGCGACCGGCGTGATCGGGATCGTCTACGCGATCACGTTCACCCTCGGCGCGCTGCTCTGAGCCGCACGGGATGACGGCGGCGCCGGCGGCGTCATCCGCCCCGTCGCCCCGCGGGGCTCACTCGCGGAACCGGCCCTCGGTGTAGGCGTCCTCGGCGTCCGCGTCGGCGGTCTCGGTGCGGCCCCGGCGGCCCGGGCGGCCCTCCCACGCGGCGGACAGGTCCTCGGTGGCCCCCGTGCGCAGGCGGCCGAGGAAGAGGTAGCTGATCGCGAACGTCAGGATCGTGGCCGCGATCACCCCGAAGATCATCCCGAGGTCCATCACGTAGTAGAACAGCGCCCACAGGGCGACGAAGACGACCACGCGGACCAGACCGTAGAAGAAGATGCGCACCGGTCCATCCTACGAGGACGGACGCCCCGCCCGCCCGCCGACCCCACAGCCCGCGCCTAGACTGGCGGGATGGGCCGCTTCATCATCCCCGCCGCGATCATCCTCGCCGGACTGACCCTCTACGCGCTGTTCGAGGCGCTGCTCACCCCCGCCCGCGAGGTGCGCAGCCTGCCGAAGACGGCGTGGGTGGCGGTCATCGTGCTCGTGCCGCTCGTGGGGCCGCTGCTGTGGCTGCTGCTCGGCCGCGCCCGCCCGGCCGGCGCGGGCGGACGGGCCGCACCCCGGCCCTCCGGGGCCCCGGACGACGACGAGGCGTTCCTGCGCAGCCTGCGCGTGCAGCGCCGCCAGGACGCCCGCGAGCAGGACCTGGACCGCCGCGAGGCCGAGCTGCGGGCCCGCGAGGAGGAGCTGCGCCGTCGTCGGGAGCAGGGCGACGACGACGCCGACCCGGACGGCGACGGGCCGCGCGCCTGAGGGGCCCCGCCGGACTCAGCCGGGCAGACCCGCGTACGAGTGCAGGCCCGGGAAGTACGTGTTGACGATCGTGTAGTTGAACACGATGCACAGGAAGCCCACGATGCTCAGCCACGCGGCGCGGGCACCGGTCCAGCCGCGGGTGGCGCGGGCGTGCAGGTACGCCGCGTACACCACCCAGATCACGAAGGTCCAGACCTCCTTGGTGTCCCAGTTCCAGTAGCGGCCCCACGCGGCCTCGGCCCAGATCGCACCGGCGATCAGCGTGAAGGTCCACATGACGAAGCCGACGGCGTTGAGGCGGTAGGACCAGTTCTCCAGCCCCTGCGCGGCCGGCACGAGGCGCAGGAACGCCCACGAGCGCTCGCCCGCCGCAGCGCGCTTCTCCGCGCGGTCCTGCAGCAGCTGCAGCACGGACATCGCGGCGGTCAGCGCGAACAGCGAGCTGGCCAGCACGGCGATGGACACGTGGATGACGAGCCACGGCGTCTGCAGCGGCGGCTGGAGGTGGCCCACCGGCGTCGGGAAGCCCATGGTGGCCGCGCACATCATCGCCACGACGATGCCGGTGACGAACGTGCCCACGAAGCGCAGGTCCTTGCGGAAGAGGAACAGCAGGTAGACGGTCGTGATCACGAGCGCGCCGGTGGTCATGAACTCGTACAGGTTGCCCCACGGCACGCGGGAGGCGGCGAGGCCGCGGGCGACGACGGCGAACGCGTGCAGCGCCCAGCCGACGGCCAGCACGGCCACCGCCACGTTGGCGACCGGGCGGCGGCCGCCGCCCGTGTAGTCCATGTCCTCGTCCACGAGGGCGCCGTCCGCGTCGACGCCGCGCTCGGCGGCGCCGGTCGGACGGGCCGCGTCGGAGGCGCTCGCGCCGACCGCCGTGGACCCGCCGACGGCGGCCCCCACGGTCTCGCGGGCCGGAGCGGTGCGCACCTGCCCGCGCTGGGCCGCGAGGTCGGCCTCGAGGCGGCGGATGGTGGCCGAGGCGGTGGCCATGTCGATGGTGAACAGGATGAACGCCGCCGCGTACACGAGCGCGGCGATGAGCATGAAGAGGTCGCTGTACAGCGCCAGCTGCTCGTTCACGGGGGCCGTGGGGTTGAACACTGTCAGTCTCCTGATCGGGCGTCGGCGGGGCCGGCGGGGGTCTCGGGGGCGGTGGGGGTGGACTGGGGGGCGGCACCGGCCGCGGCGTCGTCGGCCGTCTCGGTGGCGGCGACGATGGGCCACCACTTCTCCATGGCGGCGCGCAGGGCCACGTGCTCCTCGTGGAGACCGAACTCCTCGCCGCGGGCGAGCAGCGCGTACTCCACGCGGGTGCGGCCGTCGTCGTCGGTGCGGGCACGCACCCACACGCGGCGGCGGCGGACGAACAGGCTGATGACCAGCCCGAGCAGGGCGGTGCCGGCGAACACGCCGACGCCCCACTTGCCCGGGTCGTAGTGGATGTCCAGGCCGACGTAGCGGCGGACGCCGTCGAAGCTGATGGAGCCCTTGCCCTCGGGCAGCTCGTACGTCTGGCCCGGGCTGAGCACGATGCCGCCGTTCTCGTTGGTGCGGCTGTTGAGCTCGGTGAGGGATGCGGTGTCCAGCACGTACACGTTCTGCGGGCGGCCGGTGTCCAGGCCGAGGTCCCCGTAGTACGAGTTCAGCTGCAGCTCCGGGTTGAGCAGCTCGGGGTCCGCGGAGAACGCGGCGCCTTCCTCGTCCTCCACCGCCGAGGGCAGGAAGAAGCCGACGAAGCCCAGCTGGTCCGGCCGCGCGTCGGGGACCTTGATGGTGGCCTGCGAGCCGTAGTTCTGGTCGAACACGCGGGTGACCACGGGGCCCTGGAAGGCCACGTCCCCGGCGCCGTCGCGGACGGTCACCACGGGCGCGTAGCCGTTGCCCACGAGGTAGACGCGCACGCCGTCGATGTCCAGCGGCTGGTTGACCTTGAGGATCTGGCGCTGGAGCTCGCCGCCGGAGCCCTCGCGGACGTCCATGACGGCGGTGTAGTCCAGCGGCTGGCCGTAGTGGGTCTCGGACTCGCGGTCGAACACGGCGTCGAAGGAGTCGAGGGTGAGGGAGAACGGCTGGAGGTCGTCCGCGCTGAAGTAGGTGCCGGGGGTGAAGGAGTCGTAGGCCACGAGGTTGTTGGCGAAGCCCTCGCCCTCCACGATGATCTTCTGCCCGCCGTACTTGGTCATGCCGCCGTAGGCCATGAACACGAGCACGCCGATCAGCGAGACGTGGAACAGGATGTTGCCGATCTCGCGCAGGTATCCGCGCTCGGCGCCCACGGACGCGCCGCCGGCCTCGGGGCGGTGCTCCACGCGGTAGCGGCGCTTGCGCAGCCACGCCTGGGCTCTGGCCACGGCCTCCTCGGGGCTCGGGCCGCCCTCCTCGAGGACGACGACGCCGGAGGCCGGCAGGCGCGTCAGGTTGCGGGGGGTGCGGGCCGGGGGCTGGCGCAGGGCCTTGGCGTGCTGGATGGCGCGCGGCCACACGCAGCCCACGAGGGAGACGAACAGCAGCAGGTAGATGGCCGAGAACCAGACGGAGTTGTAGACGTCGAAGAACTGCAAGGCGTCCAGGACGGGGCCCCAGAAGGGGTGGTCCTCGATCCACTGGTCCACGATCTCGGGGCCGGCACGGCGCTGGGGCACGAGGGAGCCGGGCACGGCGGCGACGGCGAGCAGGAGCAGCAGCATGAGCGCGGTGCTCATGCTGGTCAGCTGGGTCCAGATCCAGCGCAGGGTGCCGGTGAGGCCCAGCTGAGGGAGGGCGACGTCCTCCGAGCGGGCGCGGTCGGCCTTCGAGCTCACAGGGGCATCCTCCATTCGTTGGCGAACCAGAACTGCAGCTGCGTGGTCCAGTGCGTCCACACGCCGGTGACCATGAGCAGGCCGAGCAGCACCAGCAGGGCGCCGCCGAGCCGCATGATCAGCACGCGGTGCCGCGTGAAGAACCCGACCGCCCGCATGCCGCGCTCCATGCCGACGGCGATGAGCACGAACGGCACGCCGAGGCCCAGGCAGTACAGGAACGCCAGGAGCGCCCCGCGCCCGAGCGAGCCGGAGCCCGCAGTGGACATGGCGAGCACGGCCGCCATGGTCGGGCCGATGCACGGGGCCCACCCGAGGCCGAAGGTCATGCCGAGCAGCGGCGCCCCGGCCAGGCCGGCGGCGGGCTTGAGGTGGAGGCGGCGCTCCTGCTGGAGACGTCCGCCACCGCCCATGAACACCAGACCCATGAGCGCCACGAGCACGCCGAGCACGCGGGTGACCCACTGGCCGTCGCGCTGCAGCCACACCATGGCCTGCGTGAAGACCACGCTGATCGCCACGAACACCACGGCGAAGCCGAGCACGAACAGCACGGCGCCGAGCACGAGGCGGCCGCGGCGCCGGGTGGTGAGGACGTCACCGCCCAGGCCGGTGACGTAGCCGAGCCAGCCGGGCACGAGCGGCAGGACGCACGGCGAGAGGAAGGAGATGAGCCCGGCGAGCAGGGCGATCGGGGCCGCGAGCAGCAGTGAGCCGTCCAGCGCGATATCGGCGAAGGGATTGTTCTGCATGGACACGGCGGCCACTCAGGCCGCGGCCTCGTCCACCACGGTGGTCAGCAGCGCGCGCAGGGTGGACTCCTCCACGGCGCCGAGCACCCGCGCGGCCACGCGGCCCTCGACGTCCAGGACGAGGGTGGAGGGCACGGCCTGCGGGGGCACGTAGTCGGTCATGTTCAGGAGCACGTCCCCGCGGGCGTCCTCGATGGACGGGTAGGGGATCTCGAAGGTGCGCTCGAAGGCCTGCGCGGTGGTGACGGTGTCCCGGACGTTCACGCCGAGGAACCGCACCCCCTGCGGGGCGAACTGCTCGTGCAGGGAGACGAGGTGGGGGGCCTCGACGCGGCACGGCGCGCAGGCGGCGTACCAGAAGTTCAGCAGGGCGGGGGTGCCGCGCAGGCTCGCGCCGGTCACGGGGGTGCCGTCGAAGAGCTCGGCGGCGAACTCCACGGGGGCGCCGCGCTCGGCGGGGGCGATCTCCAGGACGGAGCCGTCGCCGGCGACGTAGTTCTTGCCGTCCGCGTTGCCCGCCTGCCGCGCGAGCGAGTCGTCACCGCCCGAGCAGGCCGCGAGCGCCGGCGCCAGGCTGGCGAGGGCGAGGCCGGTCAGCAGGGTGCGGCGGGACGGACGGGGCGGGGTGTGCATGGCGTGACTGCCCTCCAGGGGATGCGCGGCGCTGGATTCCGGGGACCTGGGGAGTCTACTGTCCGCCCCGCATTCTGACTGAACCCTGGACGTCACACCCCCACCCCGTGGGAGGCCGCGGCCGGCGTCGTCGACGCCGGCCGCCGTCGGGGCCTCAGGCGCCCGGCAGGGAGGAGGCGTCCTTGAGCAGGGCCTGGTTCGGTTCGTGGTACTCGACGCGCGGCACCCTGCGCCCTTCCTCGTACACGAGCGAGGTCACGGAGGTCAGCGAGCACTCACGCCGGCGCGGGTCGTGCCACAGCGGACGGCCCTCGACGGCCAGGCGCGTCACCCAGATCGGCAGCTGGTGCGAGACGAGCACGGACTCGGCGCCGGGCCCCTCGGCGGCCACGGCCTCGCCGCGGAGCCGGTCGACGACGGCCAGCATCCGGGCGGCCTGCGCGCGGTACGGCTCGCCCCAGGACGGGCGCAGGGGATTGCGCAGCCGGGGCCACAGCCGCGGGTTCCGCTTCAGCGACGCCGCCACCTGGGACATGCCCTCGAAGGCGTTCTCCGCCTCGATCAGGTCCGGCTCGGTGACCAGCGGCAGGTCGAACGCGGCCGCGATGGGCGCGGCGGTCTGCTGCGCGCGGGTCAGCGGGGAGGCGGCGACGACGGCGGGCGCCCGGCCGGTCTGCGCGGCGCGCTCCGCGAACCACGCGGCCACGCCCCGGGCCATCTCGTGGCCGAGCTCCGAGAGCCCGAACTCCGGCAGGCGGCCGTAGAGGACACGATCGGGGTTGTGGACTTCTCCGTGGCGGACCAGGTGGACGGTGGCGAGCGTCTGCATGGGGCCAGTCTGGCAGAGGCGGACCGGTGGCCCCGGCGGTAGCGTGGGGCACAGCTCGGCGCGACCGCGCCGCCACCCCCGTCCGCACCGAGGCGCCGCGAGCGTCGGCGTCGCTAGGAGGCCCCATGTCCGGCACCTCGCCCACCGATCCCCACGGCAGCCAGAACCCGTACGGCACCGCCCCGCAGGGGCCGACCCCGGGCTCCCCTGACCCGGCGGGCGCGAGCCCGTACGGCCAGAACCCCTACGGCGCACCGCCGGCGACTCCGTACGGCGCCCCGGGCCAGACGGGGATGTCCCAGGCCCCCTCCCCCCACGGCCCGGCCGGCTGGCAGCCTCCCGGCCCGGTCGAGCTGCCCCCGCGGCCGCGTTCCCTGACGGCCGCGTTCTGGCTGATCGTCTCGGGCGGCCTCCTGCTGCTGGCGACGACCCTGCTGGCGGCCTTCGCCCTCACCCAGCCGGAAGGCCAGGCCGCGATCCAGCAGGAGCTGGACCGGTCCGTCGAGCAGATGGATCTGCCCGCCGACCAGGCGGAGCAGATGCGCGCCATGATGGACGGGATGCTCCCGACCCTCGCCACGACGGCGGCCGTGTTCGGCGTGCTCGCGTTCCTCGTCTACCTGTGGGTGGCGTTCGCGATCCGCGGCGGCTCGCGCGCCGCGCGCATCGTCGGAACGGTGCTGGCGGCCCTGTCCGTGCTGGTGCTGGTCTCCAACGCCGTGATGGGGGCGTTCAGCCCGCTGGACCTGGTGTGGGTGGGCCTCGGCGTCGCCGGCATCGTGCTCGCCTACCGCCCGGACGCCACGGAGTACATGCGGCTGAAGGCCTGGCAGCGCTTCGCGCGCCGCTGAGCCCGCTCAGACCCGCGGGGCGTCCAGGAGACGGCCCAGGCGGGCCGGGTCCACGCGCCAGAAGTCGCGCTGGACGCCGTCGACGAACAGCACGGGCACCTCGTCCGCGAACCGCTCGAGCAGGGCCGGGTGCGCGGCGCCGTCGACGGCCTCCCAGGCCTCGCCCCGCGCGTCGCACACCTGCGCCACCGTGGCCTCGGCCTCGGCGCACAGGTGACAGCCGGGCTTCACGAGCAGCTGGACGCGGGCGGTGGCGGCGGGCAGGTCGGCGGTCATGGCCCCACTCTACGGATCGCCGTCCACGACGAAGCCGCCGTCCCCCCGGAAGGGGACGGCGGCTTCGTCTCGTCAGCGCCCGGAGGGCGCGGGCGTCACTTCTTGTTGCGACGCTGGTGACGGGTCTTGCGAAGCAGCTTGCGGTGCTTCTTCTTCGACATGCGCTTGCGGCGCTTCTTGATCACAGATCCCATGGGGACTCCTTGAATCGGGGCGAGGGTCGGCGGTCGTGGGACCGCAGGCATCCGGGGCGCCGGACACGCCGACCCGCATTCCACCGGATGTGGAACGCCTGGAAACGTTCTCGGCCACAATACCGGCCGCACGGGCCGCGGTCGAACCGGGACGCGGGCCGGCTCAGTCGAACCAGGAGTCCAGCCCGTGCAGCGGGAACACCTCGCGGCGCGTGGCCATGATCGACTGGTCCACCGGGTCGGCCGGGTCGTAGCCCACCTCCCACGAGCGCCACCACACGTCCGCGTCCTCGCCCATCACGGTGGGGATCCGCTCGGCGTCGTCCCCCACGTGCACGGACATGTCCCCGGTCAGCTCGTCCGCGGTGAGGGCCCGGACGTGCTCGATCCAGGCGGCGGGGATCTCGCTCTTCACCGGGATCGGGGTCTGCAGGACGGCGGCGGTCAGGTGGGCCCACGCGCGCGGCACCACCCGCAGCGGGTTGTAGCCGCCACCCCCGGTGGCCAGCCACCGGCCGTGCGCGAACCGGTCGGCCCAGTCGCCGACGTCGAACGCGAGCTGGCGCTGGCCGTCCACGGTCAGCCGCAGGTCGGCGAGCGGGTCCGTGAGGTGGCCGTCGCAGCCGTGCTGGCTGACCAGCACGTCCGGGGCGAACGCCTGCAGCAGCGGCGGGACCACGGCGTGGGCGGCGCGCAGGAAGCCGGCGTCGCCGGTGCGCGGGGGCAGCGCGACGTTCACCGCCGTGCCCTGGGCGGCCGCGCCGCCGATCTCATTGGCGAAGCCCGTGCCCGGGAACAGGCTGATGCCCGTCTCGTGCAGGGAGATGGTGAGCACGCGGGGGTCGTCGTAGAAGACCGACTGCGTGCCGTCGCCGTGGTGCGCGTCCACGTCGACGTAGGCCACGCGCTCCGCGCCGAGGTCCAGCAGGCGCTGGATGGCCACGGCGCAGTCGTTGTAGATGCAGAACCCGGACGCCGAGGACCGGGCGGCGTGGTGCATGCCGCCCGCGAAGTTCACGGCGCGGTCCACCTCGCCGGACCAGATCGCCTCCGCGGCCACGAGGGAGCCGCCCGCGATCCGGGCGGCGGACTCGTGCAGGTCCGGGAACACGGGACAGTCCTCGGTGCCCAGGCCGAAGCGGCCGTCCTCGGCCGACGACGTCGCCGCGGCCCGGCGGACGGCGGCGACGTACTCGGGGTCGTGGACGAGGGCGAGCTGCTCGTCCGTGGCCACGGGCGGCTCCACGATCCGCACGTGGGGCGCGTCCAACAGGCCGAACGCCTCCACGAGCCGGTGCGTGAGGTCCAGCCGCAGGGGCGCCATCGGGTGCTCCGCGCTGAACCGGTAGCGGAGCAGGCTGGAGTCCCACACCACAGCGGCGGGGGTGGGAGCGGGAGGGGCGGACGTGGTGCTCATCACGGTCCAGCCTAGGGCTCCGGGCGGCACGGTGGCGACGATCGCCTCGGATGTCTCGCCCGCGTGACGCGCGGGCCACGGGGCGCGCGATACTGGGAGCCGGTCCGTTCCCCGTCCCCGTGCAGGAGGTGCCCCGTGGCAGGTCCCCGTCCGACCCCGCACGCCCGCCGCCGCGGCGGGGTGCGCCGGCCCGGCGGACTCCCCCGGCCCGGCCAGGCCTCCACGCTGGAGTCCTCGACCGACCTGCGCACGGCGCTGCGGCGCTCGGGCCGCGCCGTCAGCTCCGTGGTGGGCGGCTCCCCGGCCCGCGCCGCCCTCTCCGCCTTCGCCCTCATGGCCCTGGTGTTCACCGGGCTCCTCGCCCTGCCGTGGGCCGCGGCGGACGGCCACGCCACCCCCCTGCACGACGCCATGTTCACCGCGGTCTCCGCCTTCTCCGTGACCGGTCTGACCACCGTCAACACGGCCGTGCACTGGTCCCCCGCGGGCCAGGTGATCATCCTCGTGGCCATCCAGATCGGCGGCCTGGGCATCCTCTCGATGGCCTCGCTGCTCACGCTGGCCGTCTCCCGGCATCTGGGTCTGAGGTCGAAGCTGGCGACGCAGCAGGCGGGCATGACCTCCGGGAATCTCGGCGAGGTCGGCCGGCTGCTGCGCGTCGTCGTCGTGACGGTGCTGACCGCCGAGGCCGCGCTGGCGTTCTTCCTCGTGCCGCGGTTCGCGGCCATCTCCGGCTCGTGGCTCACCGGCCTGTGGCACGGGGTCTTCTACTCGGTCAGCGCCTTCAACAACGCCGGGTTCACCCTCCACGTGGACGGCCTGCCGGAGATCATGCACGACCCGGTGATCATCACGGTGCTCGGCGTCGGCGTGTTCCTCGGTGCGCTCGGCTTCCCCGTGGTCATGGTGCTGCTGGAGAAGGGGTGGCGGTTCCGGCAGTGGAACCTGCACACCAAGCTCACGGTCGAGGTGACGCTGGCACTGCTGGTGCTCGGCGCCGTCGCCCTCTTCTTCTTCGAGGCGGACAACCCGGCGACCCAGGCCGGCATGGGCTTCTGGCAGCGGGTCGGGCACTCGCTCTTCGGCTCCGTGATGACCCGCTCCGGCGGCTTCGCGATCGACGACACGAACGCGCACCAGCCCGAGTCCCTGCTGCTCATGGACGCGCTCATGTTCGTGGGCGGCGGGTCCGCCTCCACCGCGGGCGGCATCAAGGTGACCACGCTGGCGATCATGTTCCTCGCGATCGTGGCGGAGGCGCGCGGCGACCGCGAGGTGACGGCGCACGGCCGCACGATCGCCCCCGAGTCCCTGCGCGTGGCCATCGCGGTGCTCGCCCTCGGTGCCACCCTCGTGCTCGTGGCCACTCTGGCGCTGGTGCACATCACCGACGAGTCCCTCCAGCGGCCCCTGTTCGAGGTGATCTCCGCGTTCGGGACGTGCGGGCTCTCCGTGGGCGTCTCCGCGGAGAGCCCACCGACCGGCAAGTACGTCCTGACGGCCATGATGTTCGCGGGCCGCGTTGGTACGATCACGTTCGCCGCCGCCCTGGCCCTGCGCCAGCGGCGCGTGCTCTACCGCTACCCCGTCGAGAGGCCGGTCATTGGCTGACACCCCGCAGCGCACCGATCCCAACGCCCCCGTGCTCGTCGTGGGGCTGGGCCGCTTCGGCGCCGCCACGGCCGAGGAGCTCGTCGCCCAGGGCCGCGAGGTGCTCGCCGTCGAGCGGGACCCCGTCCTCGTGCAGCGCTTCGCCCCCTCGCTCACCCACGTGGTGGAGGCGGACGCCACCGACCCCGAGGCCCTGCGCCAGCTCGGCGCGCAGGACTTCTCGACGGCGGTGGTCGGCGTGGGCACCTCCATCGAGGCATCGGTGCTGATCACCGTGAACCTCGTGGACCTGGAGATCCCCCACATCTGGGTGAAGGCGATCAGCGAGGCGCACGGCACGATCCTCAAGCGGATCGGGGCGAACCACGTGATCTTCCCCGAGCACGACGCCGGCGTGCGCGCCGCCCACCTCGTGAACGGGCGCATGCTCGACTTCATCGAGTTCGACGACGACTTCGCGATCGTGAAGATGTACCCGCCGGCCGAGTGCGTGGGCTTCACGCTCGCCGAGTCCCACGTGCGATCCAAGTACGGCGTGACCGTGGTGGGCGTGAAGACCCCGGGCGAGGACTTCACCTACGCCCAGCCGGACACCCGGGTGGGCCCGCGCGACACCCTCATCGTCTCGGGCCACACCGACCTCATCGACCGGTTCGCGGCCCGGCCCTGAGGCACGCCGGAACCGTCAGGCCCCGAACTCCTCGGCCATCTCCTTGTCGCGCTGCGCGGCCGCGTCCATGGCACGGTTCACGAGGTCGTCCATGCCGCCGTCCAGGAACGCCTCCACGGCCTTCTCGGTGGTGCCGTTCGGGCTCATCACGGCCTTGCGCAGAGCCTCGGCCCTGGCCCCCTCCTGCTGGAGCATGATACCGGCGCCCTTGACGGTGGCCGCGGCCATGGCCTCGGCGGAGGCGGCGTCCAGTCCCATCTCCGCACCGTGGGCGGCGATCAGCTCGGCCAGCAGGAACACGTAGGCCGGGGCGGAGCCGGCGGTGGCCACCACGGCGGAGAGCTGCTCCTCGGCCACCGGCACCACCAGGCCGGAGCCCTCGAAGAGGGCGCGCACGGCGGTGGTCTGCTCCTCGGTGACGCCCGGCCCGGGGGCCACGCCCACGACGCCGGAGCCCACCGTCAGGGGCGTGTTCGGCATGGTCCGCACGATCGGCTGCCCCGCCGGCAGCACGGCGGCCATGGTCGCGGAGGTGACGCCGGCTGCCACGGACACCACCACGGTCTCGGGGCGCAGCGACGGCGCCAGGTCCGTGAGGGTGGCGACCATGTCCTTCGGCTTCACGCCCACCAGGACGATGTCCGCCTCGGCGACCGCGGCATGGTTGGCGCGTTCGTCCCGCTCCTGGGAGGTCACGGTGACGCCGTGCTGCGCGGCGGCCTTCTCGGCGGAGGCGGCGGAGCGGGTGGTGGCGGTGACGTCCTCGGCGCGCACGGCGCCGGCGTCGAGGGCTCCGGCGAGGATGGCCCCGGTCATGGTGCCCAGGCCCAGGATGGTCAGCTTCATGGTCGGTCCGTCTCCTTCGTGGTCGGGCGCGGGGCGTCGTCGTGGTGGTGGTCGGTCCCGCCGGCGGCCAGGTGATCGCGCGCGAAGGCGAGCGAGGCGGCGAGCATCTCCTCCCGCTGGCCCGCGTACTCCACGCCGCGCGTGCCCACCTCCACGCACACCGTGCCGGCCAGGCCCGCGGTCGCCAGGTGGCGCAGGGTCTCGGCCACGCGCTGCGTGCCCTCGCCGGGGGCCAGGTGGTCGTCCTTGCCGGAGTCGTTGCCGTCGGTGAGGTGGACGTGCCGCAGCCGCGGGCCGAGCTCGCGGACGGCCGCCAGGGAGTCCGCCCGCGCGATGGCCGCGTGGGAGAAGTCCCAGCAGATGTGCTCGTACGGCTCGGGCAGCGGGTTCCAGTGCGGCAGGTACATCTTGGCCTCGCGGCCGTAGGCCCGCCACGGGTACATGTTCTCCACGGCGATCACGACGCCGGTCTCCGCCATGAGCTCGTGGATGCCCTCGGCGAAGCGCACCGCGTACGTGCCCTGCCAGCGGAACGGCGGATGGGCCACCACGGTGGCCGCGCCCACGGCCTGCGCCAGCTCCACGGAGCGGCGGATCTTGGACCACGCGGAGCCCCAGACCTGCTGCGTGAACAGCAGGGTGGGCGCGTGGATGGAGTCGATGGGCATCCCGTGCCGCTCGGACAGCCGCGTCAGCCGCCGCGCGTCCTGGCTCCACGCGTTGTGCGTGACCATGACCTCCACGCCGTCGTAGCCGAGGTCCTCGGCGGTGGCGAACACGTCCTGGGTGCCCAGGGGGAACACGGACGAGGAGGACAGGGTCACGGGGATGTCCGCTCCGAAGCGCGCCGCGGGGGCCAGGTGCGCGGTGGAGTCCGGCATGGTCAGCGCACCCCCAGGCTCAGTCCCGGCAGGAGGGTGTCCGGGTTGAGGTTCACGTGGCCGACGCCGGGCCGGCCGTCCCGGGTGAGGTGGCCCTCGAGCATGAGCGCGTCGAGGCGGTTGAGGATCAGGCCCTCGCGCAGCGCCCACGGGCAGATCTCGAGCTGGGCGATGCCGAACGTGCGCATGGCCGTCAGCGCGACGATCGCCCCCGCGAACACCTGGTGCGCGCGCACGTCCGAGACGCCGGGCAGCTCCGCCCGCTCCGCGACGGTCATCGCCGCGAGGCGGTTCACCCACAGGTGCAGGTCGTCCGCGCGCAGGTGCCGCTTCACGAAGGGGCCCGCCGCCGACGGCGCCGCCCCGGTGATCCGGGCGAGGGAGCGGAACGTCTTCGAGGTGGCGGTGACCACCACGGGCGACTCGATGCGCGGGAAGGCCGTATACGCCTCCTCGAGTCGCTTCTCCACGTGCTTGCGGAGCTTCTTCACCGCCTTGGGGCTGGGCGGGTCCTCGAGCACCCAGTCGCGGGTGAGGCGGCCGGCGCCCAGCGGCAGGGACAGGGCGTGCGAGGGCAGCTCGTCCTGGCCGTAGGCGATCTCGAAGGAGCCGCCGCCGATGTCGAAGTTCAGGATGGAGCCGGCGCCCCAGCCCTGCCAGCGGCGCACGGCGAAGTACGTCATGGCCGACTCCTGGTCCCCCGTGAGCTCGGAGAGGTGCACACCGGTCTCGGCCTGCACGCGGGCCAGCACGGCGGCGCCGTTCGCGGACTCGCGGATCGCCGAGGTGCAGAACGAGATCATGTCCTCCGCCCGATGCTCCTCCGCGAACGCGGCGGCCTCACGGACGAAGTCCACGAGCTCCCGCTGTCCCTCCTCCGTGATCGCCCCGTCGGCGTCCTGGTAGCGGATCAGCGGAAGGGAGCGCTTGTGCTCCGCGTAGGCGACGGGGCGGGCCCCCGGGTGGGCGTCCACGAGCAGCAGGTGGACGGTGTTGGACCCGATGTCCAGGACGCCGAGGCGCATGGCGCTCAGGCCTTCTTCCGCGCGGTGGTCTTCTTGGCCGGGGCCTTGCGGGCCGCCGGCTTCTTGGCACCGCCGCGGGTGGCCGGGCCCTTGGCACGCTTGTCCGCGAGCAGCTGGTAGGCCTCCTCCGCCGTGAGCTCCTCGGGCTGACGGCCGCGCGGGACGGTGATGTTGGTGACCCCGTCCGTGACGTACGGGCCGAAGCGGCCCTCCTTCACGGTGACCTTCTTGCCGGAGACCGGGTCCTCGCCGAACTCGGCCAGCGGCGGCTTGGCGGCCCCGCGGCCACGCTGCTTCGGCTGGGCGTAGATCTCGAGGGCCTGCTCCTGCGTGATGCTGAAGATCTGGTCCTCGGACTCGAGCGAGCGCGAGTCCGAGCCCTTCTTCAGGTAGGGCCCGAAGCGGCCGTTCTGGGCGGTGATGACCTCGCCCTCGGCGTCCGCGCCCACGACGCGCGGCAGGGACATCAGCTGCAGCGCCTGCTCGAGGGTCACGGTGTCCACGGACATGCTCGTGAAGAGGGAGCCGGTGCGGGGCTTCTCCTTGGCCGGCTTCTTCTTCGGCTTGGGCTTGCCGTTCTTGTAGTACTCGGTGGGCTGCGCGTCGAGCCAGGCCTGCAGCTCCTCCTCGCTCATCTCGGGGATGACCTCGGTGACGTAGGGGCCGTAGCGCCCGTCCTTGGCGACGACGGTCCGGCCCGTCTCCGGGTCCGTGCCGAGCTCGCGCTCGGAGGGCTGGGCGGTGGCGAACAGCTCCTCGGCCTTGGCCGGGGTGAGCTCGTCCGGGGCCAGGTCCTCGGGGACGTTGGCGCGGGGCGGGGTGGCGCCCGCCTCCGCGTCGGCCGGCAGCGACCGCTCCAGGTACGGGCCGTACTGGCCCACCCGCAGGGTGATGTCCTCGGTGATCGGCAGCGAGTTCACGGCCCGCGCGTCGATCTCACCGAGGTTGTCCACCACGTGCTTGAGGCCCTCGACGCCCTTCTCCGTCTCCGCGGCGGGGGCCCCGAAGTAGAAGGTCTGCAACCAGGCCTCGCGGCCGAGCTCGCCCGCGGCGATCCGGTCGAGGTCGTCCTCCATGCGGGCCGTGAAGTCGTAGTCCACGTACTTCGCGAAGTAGTCCTCGAGCAGGCCGATCACCGCGAACGCGGTCCACGACGGGACGAGCGCGGTGCCGCGCTTGGACACGTAGCCGCGGTCCATGATCGTGGAGATCGTCGGGGCGTACGTGGAAGGACGCCCGATCTCGCGGCGCTCCAGCTCGGCGACGATCGACGCCTCGGTGTAGCGGGCCGGCGGGGAGGTCTCGTGCCCGGTGGCCTCGATCGGGTCACCGGTGAGGCGCTCGCCCTGGGCCACCTGCGGCAGGCGGCGGTCCTTGGCCTCCGCGTTCTCGCCGTCGACCTCGGCGTCCCGGCCCTCCTCGTACGCGTCGAGGAAGCCCTTGAACGTGATGACGGTGCCCGAGGCGCTGAACTGCGCGAGGCGACCGTCCTGCGCGGTGGCCGAGAGCCGCAGCGTGGCGGTGTAGCCCTTGGCGTCGGCCATCTGCGAGGCCACGGTGCGCTTCCAGATCAGCTCGTACAGGCGGAACTCGTCCGGGCGCAGCTCGGCCTTGACCTGGGCCGGGGTCCGGAAGGAGTCCCCCGCGGGTCGGATGGCCTCGTGGGCCTCCTGCGCGGTCTCGTTGCGCTTGGCGTAGACGCGCGGCCGGGCCGGCACGGCGTCCGCCCCGTAGAGCTCGGTGGCCTGGCGACGGGCGGCCTGCACGGCCTCCTGCGAGAGGTTCACCGAGTCCGTGCGCATGTACGTGATGTAGCCGTTCTCGTACAGGCGCTGGGCCACCTGCATGGAGACGCGGGAGCTCATGCGGAGCTTGCGGGCGGCCTCCTGTTGCAGCGTGGAGGTGGTGAAGGGGGCGGCCGGGCGGCGGGTGTACGGCTTGTCCTCCACCGAGTCGACCGTGAAGTCCGCCCCGCGCAGACCCTCGGCCAGCGAGCGGGCGCCGGCCTCGTCCAGGTGGGTCACCTTCTTGCCGGCGGAGGCCTTGAGCCGCCCGGCGTCGTCGAAGTCGCGGCCCGTGGCCACGCGCTCGCCGTCCACCGTGCTGAGGCGGGCCGTGAACGAGCTGCCCACGGCGTCCGCGGCCTGCGCGCCCTCGGCCACCGTGAAGGTGCCCTCCACGCCCCAGTAGTGGGCGGAGACGAAGGCCATGCGCTCCCGCTCGCGCTCGACGACGAGGCGGGTGGCCACCGACTGCACGCGGCCCGCCGAGAGCCCGCGGGAGACCTTGCGCCACAGCACCGGCGAGAGCTCGTAGCCGAACAGGCGGTCGAGGATGCGGCGCGTCTCCTGGGCGTCCACGAGGGCCGTGTCCAGCTCGCGGATGTTCTCCAGGCCTCGGCGCACGCCCTCCTGGGTGATCTCCCCGAAGGTCATCCGGTACACCGGCACCGTGGGCTTGAGGGTGTCCAGCAGGTGCCAGGCGATGGCCTCGCCCTCCCGGTCCGCATCCGTGGCGAGGTAGAGGGCCTCGGCGTCCTTGAGCTCGCGCTTGAGCTCCGCGACCTTCTTCTTCTTGTCCGGGTGCACCACGTAGTACGGGGTGAAGCCGTGCTCCGTGTCCACGGCGAACTTCCCGAACGGGCCCTTCTTCATGTCCGCCGGCAGGTCCGAGGGCTTGGGCAGGTCGCGGATGTGCCCCACGGAGGAGTCCACCACCCAGCCGGAGCCCACCGCGTTGAGGTACTTCGCGATGGACTTGCTCTTGGCCGGGGACTCCACGATGACCAGCTTCTTGCCCTCGGGCACGGGAGCGGTCACGGAAGCGGATGACGTGGACAAGGGGGTCCTCCTCGGACGGGGAAGGCGGTGGTTCCGGGCCGGTGCGCGGTGCACGCCGGCGTCGGGCGGACGTCCCCACATCGTAGGGGGCGCGGTGCCCACGATAACGCCCGGCGTCCCCGCGCCCGCCACCGCCCGATCGTCAGCCCTCCACCAGGAACCCGTCCTCGTACAGCTCCCGCAGCGCGGCCAGCAGGCCGGCCCGCCCGACGTCGTCCAGCTCCAGCAGCGCGGCGACCGCGCCCACCAGCTGCCCCACGGACAGCTCACCGTCGGAGGCGGACAGCACGCCCGCCGTCGCGGTGTCCAGGCGCGCCACGCGCCGGAACCCGGAGCCCTGCCGGGCCAGGATCACCTCGGGGTGCTCCGCCCCGAACCGCTGGTGGCGCTCCTCCGTGACGTCCGCGGCCACGCGCAGGTGCAGGCCGCGCAGCGCGGCCAGGGCCGGGTCCCCGACGGCGTCCCCCGCCCCGGCGCCGGCGGTGAGCCGGTCCCGGCGGGCGACGGCGGCGGCCCACGCGGTGCCGAGGGCCTCGTCCACGGCCTGGGTCAGCTCCTCGGCGACCACCCACCCCCGGCCCTGGGAGCCGTCCGCGGCGGGCCGACGCAGCCACACGTGGCCGAAGCCCACGCCCGCGACCCCGCGCGCGGCGAAGTCGTCCAGGTAGCCGCGGTAGGCGGCCTCATAGGCGGGCGGGTCGAGCTCGAGCGAGGAGTCCTGCAGCCATGTCTCCGCGTAGCCCGCGGGGTCCTGCCGGTCGCGCTGGAGGAACCAGGCCTGCATCCCCGGCGCCACCCACGAGCGCGGGCGCGCGTCCCACGGTGCGGTGTCGGCGTCGGCGGTGTCCCCCGCCGGGATCTCCCAGTTGGCGAGCAGCTGCGCGGTGCCGCCCTCGGCGAGCACGTCCGGCAGGGCCGCGATCAGCTCCGCGACGATCCGGTCGCCTTCGCGGCCGCCGTCGCGGTAGGTCAGCATGGGCGCGTCCGGGTCCGTGCGCGGGGTGATCACGAACGGCGGGTTCGAGACCACGAGGTCGAACCGCTCCCCCGTCACCGGCGCCAGCAGATCGCCGGCCGCCAGCCGGACCCGGTCCTCGAGCCGGTCCCGGTCGAGGCCGAGCACGTCCGCGTTGAGCAGCAGGTTGAACCGGGTGAATGCCAGGGCCCGCTCGGACAGGTCCGTGGCGGTGACATGGTCGGCGTGGGCGAGCAGGTGCAGGGTCTGGATCCCGCAGCCCACCCCCACGTCGAGGGCGCGGGCCACGGGACGGCGTTGCGTGGCGCCGGCGAGCGTGAGGGAGGCCCGGCCGACGCCGAGCACGTGCTCGGGAGGCAGCGGGCCGCGCCGCTGCAGGGCCGTCAGGTCCGAGGCGATCCACATCCGGCCCGGCTCGTCCGCCTCGTACGGCGAGAGGTCCACCGCGCCGCGCACGCGCCCGTCCGGCCCCTCGACGACGAGCCCGGCCGCCACGGCCCCGGCCAGGCCGAGGCGGGGCAGCGCGGCGTCGAGGTCGGCGGCGGGGACGGGGTCGCCGAGCAGCCAGGCCCCGACGGCGGCGGCGAGGCCCCGCGTGCCATACCGGTCGCCGGGGCCGGCTGCGTCGTCGGGCCGGCCGGGGCCCGCCAGGTGACCGGCGACGACGCGGCGGGCGGCCTCGGCGTGCTCGCGGTCCAGGGCGAGCGTGGCCACGGGTCCGAGCAGCCCCTCGACGGCGGCGGTGGTGAACGGCAGGGCCGCCAGATCCGCGGCGAGGGCCACGGCCGTGGCCGGGGTCAGCCGCGGGGCGGGGGGCGACGGGGGTGTCGGGACGGGACTCATGCCTCGGTCCTCTCAGCGGGGTGGGGGCGGTGGGCGCAGACAGGACAGCGGTGCTCGGGGTCGTCGGCGGCGCAGGCCGCACAGCGGACCTCGAGCGTGGTGCAGGCCGGGTCGGCGCAGTTGCGCAGCGCCGAGGTCGGTGCCTCGCACGCGACGCACCGGCCGATGGTCTCGGCGTCGGCGGTGAAGCGGGTGGACAGGCGCCGGTCGAACACGGCCAGCTCGCCCCGCCACAGTCCGGCGTCGCCACGGGCCTCGCCGTAGCGGACGATGCCGCCGTCGAGCTGGTAGACCTCGGCGAAGCCGCGGTCCTTGAGCAGGGCCGAGAGGACCTCGCAGCGCACGCCGCCCGTGCAGTAGGTGATCAGCGGCGCGTCCTTGAGGTGGTCCAGGGCCCCGGAGTCGACGGCGGCGAGCAGGTCGCGGGTGGTGTGCGCGTCCGGGACCACGGCCCCGTCGAAGCGGCCGATGGCCGCCTCGACCGTGTTGCGGCCGTCGAGGAAGCGCACGGGGTTGGCGGTGCCGGCGCGCTCGGCGACGAGCGCGTCCACCTGGGCGGGGGTGAGCCGCTCCCCCGTGCCGACGACGCCGCCCGCGTCCACGGTGACGCGCTCGGGGGCCCCGAACGCGACGAGCTCGGGCTTGAGCTTGACGGAGAGGCGGGGGAAGTCCGCCGCCGAGCCGTCCGACCACTTCACCTCGAGATCCCGGAACGCCGGATGCTCCCGCGTGCCGCGCACGTAGCGCTTGACCGCGTCGACCGGCCCGCCGACGGTCCCGTTGATCCCCTGCGGCGACACGATGATCCGGCCGGTCAGGCCGAGGGACGCGGCGAGCGTGCGCTGCCACAGCCGCACCGCCTCGGGGTCGGCGAGCGGGGTGAACCGGTAGTACAGCGCGATGCGGGAGAGGGCGGCGGTGCTCATCGAGGTCCAGGCTAGTGCGCGACCCCGGACGTGACGGCCGTGAGGGACGGGCGGGGCCTGGCCCGCACCGGCCTCACGCCTTACCCTTCAGACATGACTGAGCATCTGGATCCGGCACTGGTCGACATCTGGTTCGCGGCCTGGTCGCGATCGCGCGGCTACCGCGTCAGCCAGGAGGCGGGGCGACGCGCGGCCCTGCGCACCCCCCGCCCCGCCCACATGATCCCCGGCGGCTCCGGTCGCGCCACGGTGGATGTGCCGGCCACGTGGGAGCACGTGGTGGTGAACCCCTCCCGCGCGGAGCTGGAGGACCTGCGCGAGGCGGTGCGGGACCAGGAGCAGATCCTGCTCACCGTGTTCGGCGACGCCGGCGAGGACCCCAAGGCCATGGGTCTGAAGGCCCAGGCCGAGCCGGAGCGCTTCATGACCATGGACATGGACCCCGAGCTGCAGGACGTGGAGCCCCCGCTGCTGCCCGAGGGCTATGAGGCCCGCGTGGACCAGCCGATGGAGGGCAGTCGTCGCCTGCGCATCCTGGCCGTCGGCGCCTCGACCGCGCCGGAGGGCGAGGAGGAGCTCGCCGCCCTCGGCTGGGTCACCGAGGAGGACGGCACCGCCGTCTACGACCGGATCTGGACGTCCCCGAACCACCGTCGCCGCGGCCTCGGCTCCCTCGTGATGCGCTACCTCACCTCCGAGGTCATGAGCGAGGGTGAGATCAGCCGCGGCCTGCTCGTCGCCTCCCCGGACGGCCAGAAGCTGTACCGCCACCTGGCCTGGACCGACCTCGGCCCCGTGTCCATCTGGGGTCGCGGCCTGGCCGAGGACAACCCCACCGCCGAGCACACCGGCACCATGGGGGCGTGACCGGCCACCTGCCGGAGCACGATCCCTGGGCGGATCCCGCGGGCGGCTGGGGGCCGCCCGGCACGGCGGACGCCGCGCCGCCCGTCGACGACGCCGCCCCGGACTCCTCCGGACCGGAGCCGCAGCCCGTCGGTGAGGTGGTGGCCGACGTCGTGGCCGGGCTGTCCGTCACGGCACCCGGCGACCTGCGCCCGGACACCCCGGCGGGGGCCGGACTCCGTGCGGCGCTGGGTCGGACCGGGTTGCCCGAGCAGATCCGCCACGTCACCGAGCTGCCCGCACGGCAGGCCCGGCACACGGACTGGCCCGCGGACGCTCCGGAGGGCCTGGTCAGGGCGTTCGCGGCGCGCGGCGTCGAGCGGCCGTGGCTGCACCAGGTGCGCGCCGCGAACCTGGCCGGTGCGGGGACGCACACCGTGCTCGCCACGGGCACGGCGTCGGGCAAGTCGCTGGGCTACCAGCTGGCGGTCGGCACCCGGCTCGCCGCCGACCCCCGGGCCACCGCGCTCTACCTCGCCCCCACCAAGGCCCTCGCTGCGGACCAGCTGACCTCCTGGCGCGCCCTCGAGCGGGACGGCGCCCCGGGGCTGCGCGCGGCTCCCTACGACGGCGACACCGCACCGCAGGACCGGATCTGGGCCCGCGAGCACGCCACCGTGCTCATGACCAACCCGGACATGCTCCACGTCGGGATCCTGCCGCACCACGAGCGGTGGGCCGCGTTCTTCCGGAACCTGGCGTTCGTGGTGGTGGACGAGTCGCACACCTACCGGGGCGTCTTCGGCTCGCAGGTGGGCATCCTGCTGCGCCGGCTGCGGCGCATCGCCGCCCACTACCGCGGGGACCGGCCGGAGACCGTGTTCATCGGGGCGTCGGCGACGTCGGCGGATCCGGCCGGGCACTTCGCTCGACTGATCGGGGCGCCGGCCACGGCCGTCACCGAGGACGCGTCCCCGCACGGGGCGGTCACGGTGGCGTTCTGGGAGCCGGAGCTGACGGACCGTCGGGGCGAGAACGGCGCGCCCGTCCGCCGCTCGGCGATGGCCGCCGCCGCCGACCTGGTCACGGACCTGGCCCTGCAGCAGGTGCGCACGCTGGCGTTCATCCGCTCGCGGCGCGGGGCCGAGGCCATCGCCAGCGCGGCCAAGCGGCAGCTCGAGGAGGTCGAGCCGGGGCTCGGCACCCGGATCGCGGCCTACCGCTCGGGCTACCTGCCCGAGGAGCGGCGGGAGCTGGAGGCGGACCTGCGCTCGGGTCGGCTGCTGGGCATGGCCTCGACGCCGGCACTGGAGATGGGCATCGACGTCGCGGGGCTGGACGCGGTGGTGGTGGCCGGCTGGCCGGGCACCCGCGCGTCGTTCTTCCAGCAGATCGGCCGCGCCGGGCGCGGCGGCCAGGACGCGCTCGCGTTCTTCGTCGCCTCGGACGACCCCCTGGACACGTTCGTGGTGGACCACCCGGAGGCCGTGTTCGACCTGGGCGTGGAGGACACCGTGGTGGACCCGGAGAACCCGCACCTGCTCGGCCCGCAGCTGTGCGCGGCCGCCGCGGAGCTGCCGATCACGCCCGAGGCGTTCGGCTGGTTCGGGGAGCCGGACCGGGTGCGCGCCCTGCTGGACGTGCTGGTCGAGCAGGGGCTGCTGCGCCGTCGGCCGGCCGGCTGGTTCTGGACGCACCCCGAGCACGCCGCCGGCATGGTCTCCCTGCGGGACGACGGCGGCGGCCCCATGGACATCATCGACGCCGAGTCCGGCGCCCTGCTGGGCACGATGGACTCGCCCCAGACCCACTACCAGGCGCATCCCGGCGCGGTGTACGTGCACCAGGACCGCACGTACCTCGTGGAGGAGCTGGACGAGGACGCGCACGCGGTGGTCGTCACGCGCGCCTGGCCGGACTTCACCACGCAGGCCCGGGACGTCACGGAGATCGAGATCGTGGCGGTGCACCGCCGCCTGGACGCGCGGGAGGGCACCCTGCGCTGGTGCCTCGGGGATGTGCAGGTCCGCACCCAGGTGGTGTCCTTCCAGCGCAAGGCCTTGGTCTCCGGGGAGGTGCTCGGCGAGGAGCCCCTCGACCTGCCGGCGCGGGACCTGTTCACCTCGGCGGTGTGGTTCCAGGCGGCCTCGGACGAGCTCATCGCCGCGGGATTGACCACGGATCGCCTGCCCGGCGCCCTGCACGCGGCCGAGCACGCGATGATCGGCATGATGCCGCTCGTCGCCTCGAACGACCGCTGGGACATCGGCGGCGTCTCGATGGTCCTGCACCCGGACACCGGCTCCCCCGCCGTGTTCGTCTACGACGGCCGGCCCGGCGGGGCGGGCTTCGCCGAACGCGGCTTCGAGCAGGCGCGACGCTGGGTCGAGGCGACGGCGGGGGCCATCGCGGCCTGCGAGTGCGCGGAGGGCTGCCCGTCCTGCGTGCAGTCCCCCAAGTGCGGCAACCGCAACAGCCCCCTGGACAAGGCCGGCGCGCTGACCGTCCTGCGGTTCCTGATGGACCACGCCGATCACCTCGTCCCGGCGGACGCCTCGACCGACGGCTCGGGCGGCGGCGCCTCCGGCGGGTCCGCGGACGCGGCGCCCGGGGCCTGAGACCGCGGCGGACCCGCGACGGCATCGGCCGTGGCCGCCGGCAGCGGGGCGCGAGCGAGTTCGACCGCGACGCGCACCGTCCCGTCCTCGCGCACCTCGCACGCCACGACGGCGGCCCCGTTGCGTTCGGCGGTCCGCCCGGCCAGGACGCACGGCTCGTGGTCGGAGAGCCCGCGCCGGGCGTCGGAGGCGGCGAGCGCCGCCAGGTCGGCGGCCCCGGCCGCCCGGGCGCCGGTGACCGAGGCCTGCCCCAGCGCCGCGACGGCCAGCAGCAGCCCCGCCCCCAGGGCGGCCGTGCCCAGGACGGACACGGTGCCCGAGCCGCGTTCGCCCCGCACGGGCGCCCTCCCGCGGGTCATGACCGGTCCTCCGGCCCGGCGGCAGGCGTTCCGGGCCGCTGATCGGGGGCGGCGGCGTGCGCGGTGAGGGTAAGGGCCTCGGCCCAGGCGAGCGGCCCGGGGCCGGGCTGGACGACCTCGACGGTCACCCAGCCGCCCTCGACGGTGTGCGAGAGCGAGGCGTCGTCGCCGGCCATGCGCGCCACCGCGTCGCGGGCCGCCGCCTCGTCGTCGCCCCGGGCGAGGATGCGGGCGGCCGACGCCGCCGCGTCCTGACCCCGCACCTGCTGCACCGCGGCGGCGCCGGCCAGCAGGACGGACACGAGCACGAACGCGATCACGGGCAGCAGCACCGCGTACTCGGCCGTGACGGCCCCGGTCTCGCCGCCCCGGAGCCCCCGGGGCCGCCCCGCCGTCCGGGCGCCCGTGCGGCGCGCGGACGGCGGGGCGGAGGTCGGGTGCTCAGTCACGCTGGAGCGCCCCGGTGACGAGGTCCACGAGCAGCGACTGCACGTCCGGGCTGGTGAGCACGACGGCCAGCACGCCCGCGAAGCCCACGGCGGCGAGCGTGAGGATGCCGTACTCGGCCGTGATCGCGCCGGTCTCCTCGCCCGCGGCGTCGACGAGGCGGGCGAGGCGGTCGCGCTCGCTCGGGCGGGTGACGGAGGGCTGGGCGGAGTGGGAGCGGTGGGTCATGGTGGTCCTCCTGGAGTGGGCCCCGCGGTGCGGGGTGGTGGTGACGGCCCGGCCGGGCCGCTGGTCCCAGGCTGGCCCGCTCCGGGGCCCGCGCGCCGGGGGCGATGCGGATCCGGGGATGGGCCGGGGCGATCGGGGCCCTGTGCAGGACCGGACGCCCCGGCGTCGCCACGGCCTCAGCCCGGTCCCGCCCCGAGCAGGGCCATGACGACGGGCACCACGCCCCAGCACACGAAGGCGGGCAGCAGGCACAGCCCCAGCGGCATCACCAGGCGCACGGCGAGCTCCTCGGCCGCCCGTTCGTCGGCCCGCCGGGTCTGCTGACGGACGGCGGCGGCAGTCTCGGCCAGCGTGCGGGCGCCGGCCATCCCGGACCGGTGCAGCGGTCGCAGTCGGGCGGCGGTCTCGATCCACACCGGGTCCGTGTCGAGGCCCGCCCACGCCTCGTCCCAGTCCCGGCCCCAGAGCAGCAGCGCCGCCGTGGCCCGCAGGCCGCGGGCGCCCGGCAGGGTCCGGCCGAGGTCGTCCAGCGCGGCGGGCAGGGATCGGCCGGCGCTGAGCAGCGCCGCCAGCACGTCCAGCACGACGGCGGCGCCCACGGCCGCCGGCTCGCGCGCGGCCGAACGCAGCAGCAGGCGCGTCCAGGACCGCCCGGCCAGCCAGAACAGCAGCCCCACCGCGGCGACCACGGCGCCGACGGGCGAGCGGACCAGGTCCCACGGGGAGGTGCCGAGCAGCCACGCGAGGCCGAGGCCGCCCAGGGGCAGCCACTGCAGCAGTCGGGACGTCGCGCCCGGCCCCGCCGCGGCCGAGCGGCGGGCCCGGGCCGCGTCCACGTCCGCCTCGAGGCTGTGGGCCAACCGCCGGGCCACGGCTGCGGGAGCCGCGCCCGCCCGGGCCCCGGCCGCGAGCGCCGCATCGATCAGCGCCCAGCCCGGGTCCCGTGCGGGGGTCCGCCAGGACGGGGTCCCGCCGCGGCGCGCCGCCTCCCGGTGCAGGGTGGCGTCATGAGCCATCGCGTCCCCCGCCTCCACATCCCAGGCCAGCGCCTCGGCCCGGCGTCGGGCGCGGTGATGGGCACAGCATGCGGCACCCGCCTCGCCCGGACCCGACCCGCAGGCGGGCAGGGTGCACGCGGTCTCCCGCCAGGCCTGCTCCTCGGTCAGGCCGGCCGCGACGAGGGCGGCCCAGCGGCGCAGCGCGCCGACGAGCACCTCCGTCTCCTCCTCCGGCCTCGCCCGCCCCGCCCGCCAGGGCAGCAGCGGCTCGGCACGCCCAGCGCGCGACCGTCGTGTCTGCCCTGCCGCCGTCGTCGTGCTCACCGGCCGCTCCGCCCCGCCAGCCGGGCCGCGAGCGCGGGCACGCCGGGTCCCTCGACGGTCCGCCCGCCCGTCGCCTCCGTCCCGGGCCGCCACGTGAGGGCGGGCAGCAGGACGAACCCGTCGGCGCGCGGGTCCGGGACGGCGAGCTCCACGGGGTGCCGCCCGTGGCCGTCGCGGGCGATGTGCAGCACGGCGTCCACGCCGGCGCGGGCCTGCGCGGCCACCGTCTCGGGCCGCCAGCCGGCCAGGGAGGCCATGGCCGTCAGCCGGGCGGGCACCTCGGCGGCGGCGTTGGCGTGCAGGGTGCCCCACGCGCCCTGGTGTCCCGTGTTCAGGGCGGTGAGGACGTCGGCCACCTCGGCGCCGCGGCACTCGCCGACCACGAGCCGGTCCGGCCGCATCCGCAGCGCGTGGCGGACGAGCTCGGCCAGTCCGACCTCGCCGGCGCCCTCCGCGTTGGCGGCGCGGCACTGCAGGGCGACCACGTGCGGGTGATCGGGCGCGGCCTCGGCCGTGTCCTCCACGACGACGATCCGTTCGTCCCCCGGCACCCGGCCGAGGGCCGCGGAGAGCAGCGTGGTCTTGCCCGCCCCGGTCGCGCCGCTGACCAGGACGGTGGCGCGGTCGCGCACGAGCGCCTCGAGGGCGTCGGCCCAGAGGGCACCGTCCGGCCAGCCGTCGGCCAGCGCGGCCAGCGACGGCGTCGCCGCGGCCGGGATCCGCAGGCTCAGCAGGGTGCCGCCGCCACTGACCGGGGGCAGGACCGCGTGGACGCGCACGCCGCCCACGCGGGCGTCGGCCAGCGGCACCGCCGCGTCGAGGCGGCGGCCGGCCCGGTGCAGCAGCCGCACCGCGAGCGCCCGGGCGGTCGCGGGGTCGAGCCGATCGGGGCGGCGGACGAGGCCCCCGTCCCCGTCGGTCCACACCGCGCCCGCGCCGTCCACGAGCACGTCGGTCACGCCCGGGGTGCGCACCCAGGGTGCGAGCGGGCCGAAGCCGTCGAGCTCATCGACCAGCGCCGCCACGCGCGGGTCGTCGATCGGCGCGTCGAGGGCCTCGGCGATCAGCGGGGCCAGCGGCGGCTCCGCCCCGTCCGCGGCCGAGGCACGGGCCTCGGCCACGCGTCGGCGCACGACGGCGGCGTCCAGCCCGTCGGGGCCCGCTGCGGGTGCGGCGAGCGGCGGCGCGGCGACCTGCGTGCGTTCCGGCTCGGCCGGGCCGGTGCGGGGCCACGGGAACCGCCGGCCGCCCTCGGGCGGGGCGGGGCGGCGTCGTCGGCCCCGGGGCGGGCGGGCCGGGGCGGCGGGGACGAACGGGCGCATGGCGGGCCTCCTGCGGGTCGGGGCGGCCGCCGCGGTCCGCGGCCGCCGGCCCGTCCAGTCCACCGTCCCGCCCGGGTGCCCGCGCCCCCGGTCCCGCCGCTGGGGACACGGGCCCGCCCTCCGGCGCCTGTGCAGGAGCGGGCGGCGGCGCGCAGCCGTCAGTCGCGCAGGATCCGGTGGGTCCGCGCGTCGCGCACGCGGGAGTCGTCCCACGGCACGTCCCAGCCCAGCAGCGCCAGCACGCGGTCGAGCAGCGCCGCCGTGAACCCCCACACCAGGCGCTCGCCCACGAGGAAGCCCGGCGTCTCGCCGCGGCGGCCGCCGGGCCGGGCCACGCGGCACCGGTTCGCGGGGTCCACCAGGTCCGCGACCGGCATCCGGAACACGGCCGCGGCCTCGGCCTGGTCGACCACCGCCACGCGGCTGGGGTCCCGCCACCACCCGAGCACCGGGTGCACCACGTGCCCGGAGACCACCACCGGCACCGCCGGCAGCACGCCCAGGACCTCCACGCCGGCCGGGTCCAGGCCGGTCTCCTCCTGCGCCTCGCGCAGGGCCGTGGCCACGACGTCGCCGTCCTCGGGGTCGACGCGACCGCCGGGGAACGCGATCTGCCCGGCGTGCTGGCGCAGGGTGGCGGCGCGCTGGGTCAGCAGCACGTCCACGTGCGGGTGCACGCGCCCGGCGTCGTGACGGGCGGGGACGTCGTCGAGGGCGCCGAACAGGATCAGCACGGCGGAGGGGCGCGGATCGCCGGACCGGGGCCAGTCGAAGCCCCACATCGGCACGGCCTCGGGCGGGACCGTCGTGAGCGACGCCGGGTCGTGGTGACCGGGCGCCTCCGCAGGGGGCGCGCCCCACCGGGCCACGAGGTCCGCCAGCTGCTCACGCGCGCCCGCCAGGGACGCGTCGGACGTCCCGGCGGCGTCGCGGGAGGTCGGGCGGGGGCTCGCGGGGGTCTCAGACATGGCCCCCACGCTAGTCGCCGGTCGTAGCCTCGGGGCATGACGGCTCCCCTGACCTCGCCCCCGGCGTCCACCGCGTCTCCGGATCCGGTGGACGTCGCGGTGATCGGCGCCGGCCAGGCCGGACTGGCGGCCGGCTACTTCCTGGCGCGGGCCGCGCGGGACGTCGACCGCGGGCGCCGGCCGGGCCCGCCGCCGTCGTTCGTCCTGCTCGACGCGTCCGCCCACCCCGGCGGCGCGTGGCCGCACCACTGGGACTCCCTGCGCCTGTTCTCCCCCGCCGAGCACTCCTCCCTGCCGGGCCGGCCCATGCCGCCGTCGCCCGGCCCCGGCACCCCGGACGCCGGGCATGTCGTCGCGTACCTGGCCGACTACGAGGACCGCTACGGGCTGCCGGTGCGCCGGGGCGTGCGCGTCGCGGCGGTGACGCACGACGCCGCCGCGTCCCCGCCGTTCGCCCTGCGGCTCGAGGACGGCACGGCCCTGAGCGCCCGCGCGGTGGTCTCCGCGACCGGCTCGTTCACCCGCCCGTTCGTGCCGGCTCTCCCGGGCGCCGACCGCTTCGGCGGCACGCAGCGGCACTCCGCCGCGTACCGCTCCCCCGCCGCGTTCGCCGGGCGGCGCGTCCTCGTGGTGGGCGGCGGCAACTCGGGCGCCCAGATCGCGGCTGACCTGCTGCTGGCGGGTGTCGCCACCACGTGGGCCACCCGGCGTCCGCCCCGGTTCATGCCGGACGACGTGGACGGGCGGGTGCTCTTCGATCGGGCCTCGGCGCGCGTGCTGGGCCGCTCCGAGGCGCGCGTGGGCGACCTCGGGGACATCGTCATGGTGCCCTCGGTGATCCGCGCCCGCGACGAGGCCGGGCTCCACGCGGTCCCCGCGCCCACCGCGCTCACGCCGGACGGCGTCCGCTGGGACCACGACGCCGGCGCGAGCCACGGCTGGCCCGCCGCCAGCCGCGCCGCGGCCCGGGTGCGCGGCACCGAGCACCCGGTGGACGACGTCGTCTGGTGCACGGGCTTCCGGGCGGACCTGCGCCACCTGCGGAGCCTCGAGCTGACCCGCCGCCCCTCCGGGGCGCCGGCGACGGAGCGTGCGCTGCCGACCGCCTCGGTGGACGTGCCGGGGCTGCACCTGCTCGGCTACGACGACTGGTGCGGGGCCGCCTCGGCCACGCTCGCGGGCGTGGGGGTGCACGCGCGCCGGGCCGTCGACGCGATCCTCGCGGGCCTCACCGCGGGCTGAGCGGGTGGACCAGCCGGGCGGTCAGGCCTCCAGTCCGTGGCCGAGGGCGCGCAGCTCCCGGCGCGTCCGCCCCGCGCGCAGGAGCGCGAGCAGCTCCTCCCGGCCGGGCTTGAGCTCGTAGGCGAGCAGGGCGCGCGCCCGCTCGGGGTCGGTCTCCCCCTCGCCGTAGGACGGGCACCAGCGGGCGATCGGGCACGCCCCGCACGCCGGGCGGCGCGCGTGGCACACGCGGCGGCCGTGGAAGATCAGCCGGTGGGAGAGCATCGTCCAGTCACGGCGCGGGAACAGGGCGCCCACGGCGTGCTCCACCTTCACCGGGTCGGTCTCGTCCGTGAACCCCAGGCGTCGGGCCAGCCGGCCGACGTGCGTGTCCACGGTGATCCCGGGCTGGCCGAAGGCGTTGCCGAGCACCACGAACGCGGTCTTGCGCCCCACCCCGGGCAGCGCCACGAGGTCCTCGAGACGGGCGGGGACCTCGCCGTCGTGCCGGGCCACGAGCTCCTGGGACAGCCGCAGGATCGCGGAGGCCTTGTTCCGGTAGAACCCCGTGGAGCGCACGAGCTCCTGCAGCTCGGGCTCGGTGGCCGCGGCCATCGCGTGGGCGTCCGGGAAGCGGGCGAACAGCGCCGGCGTGGCCGCGTTGACCCGCACGTCGGTGGTCTGGGCGGACAGCACCGTGGCCACGAGCAGCTCGAACGGCGTCTCGAAGTCCAGCTCGGCGACGGCGTACGGGTACGTCTCGGCCAGGATCCGGTTGATCCGCCGTGCCCGGCGCACCAGGGCCAGCCGGGTCTCCCCGGTCGGCGTGTCCGTCGGCTCCGTCTCCATCCGCGCGTCCTCCCGCCTCGTGCGATCCGCTCAGGTCCGACCATCCTAGGTGTTGTGGGTCATGAGGTTCTTGCCACGGGGTACGGGCTGAGATGAGACGAGCGGGCCCCTGCCGCAGGATGGAAGTTCCTCAACAACCCACCTGCCAGAAGAGACCCGCTCATGACTCACGCTAACGCACCCCTGACTCCCACTGGCCGTCTCAGGATGGTCCACCGCCACCTGCACGACGGGATCCCGCAGGCACACGTGGCAGCCGAGTTCCGGGTGAGCCGGCCCACGGTGGCCACTTGGGTCGCCCGCTACCGCGCCCAGGGAGAAGCCGGCCTTCAGGACCTGCCCAGCCGGCCGCACCGTTCACCTGCCCAGCTCGATCCGGTCTTGGTCGCCCAGATCCACGCCCTGCGGCGGGAGCGCAAGTGGTCCGCACGGCGCATCCATCACCACCTCGTCTCCGAGGGCCACCGGGTGTGTCTTCGTACCGTGGGACGGTGGCTGCACCGACTCGGGATCTCCCGCCTACGGGACCTGACCCCGGCCGGAGAAGACCTGCGCCAACGACCCCAGAAGATCACCGCGAGAGGGCCGGGGCACATGGTGCACCTGGATGTGAAGAAGATCGGGAAGATCCCAGACGGGGGCGGCTGGCGCACCCACGGACGTGAAAGTGAAGCAGGCCGTGCTTCCAAGCGCGGGCCTGGCCGGCGGGTCGGCTACACCTACCTGCACTCGGCGATCGACGGGTTCACCCGGCTGGCCTACACCGAGGCGTTGGAGGACGAGCGGGCGGCCACGACCGTGAGCTTCTACTGCCGGGCGAGGGCGTTCTTCGCCGCGCACGGCATCACCGTGGACCGGGTGATCACGGACAACGGAAACAACTACCGGGCCGTGGACTTCACCGCGAAGGTGGTCTCGCTCGGGGGCCGGCATCACCGGATCCGCCCCTACACCCCGCGCCATAACGGGAAGGTGGAGAGGTACAACCGGCTGATGGTGGACGAGGTCCTCTACGCCCGCCCGTACTCCTCAGAGCAAGCTCGGCGTGAGGCCCTGCAGGTGTGGGTGAACCACTACAACTACCATCGGCCTCATACCTCCTGCGGAGACGCTCCTCCGGCCTCACTGGCACCGACCCGAGTCAACAACGTCATGCCCTCCTACACCTAGCGGCGGTGTCGGCGTCCCCGCGGGCGCGGGGACGGGCGGAGGGGCACGCGTGGGCGGTACCGTGGGCGCCATGCGCGTCCACATCGTCGACCACCCGCTCGTGGCCCACAAGCTCAGCGTCCTGCGGGACAAGAAGACCCCGTCCATGATCTTCCGGCAGCTCACGGAGGAGCTCGTGATGCTGCTCGCCTACGAGGCGACGCGCGACGTGGCCATGGAGGAGGTGCGGATCGAGACCCCGGTGACCGCGACCACCGGCTTCCGCCTGGCCCGCCCGCGTCCGCTGGTCGTGCCGATCCTGCGCGCGGGACTCGGGATGCTGGAGGGGATGACCAAGATGGCGCCGTCCGCCGAGGTCGGGTTCCTCGGCATGGCCCGCAACGAGGAGACGCTGGACATCGTCACCTACGCGGAGCGGCTGCCGGCCGACCTGTCCGGGCGTCACGTGTTCGTCCTAGACCCCATGCTGGCCACGGGAGGCACGCTGATCGAGGCCATCCGCTTCCTCTACCAGCGCGGCGCGGCGCGGGTCACGTGCCTCTGCCTGCTCGGAGCGCCCGAGGGCATCGAGCGGCTGGAGGCCTCGCTGGGCGACGTCGAGGTGGACCTGTACCTGGCCGCCGTCGACGAGCGCCTGGACGAGCGGTCCTATATCGTCCCCGGCCTCGGCGACGCCGGCGACCGGCTCTACGGTCTGGCGGAATGAGCTGAACGGACCTCCGCGTCCGCCACGAGACGACCACGGCCCCCACCCCACCCGGCGGGGGCCGTGGTCGTCTCGTGGGAGCGTCTCCGGCGGGGACGTCAAGCGGAGCCGCGAATGTGTCGTCCATTTAGTGGACGTCACGGCCCGCTGTGACCCGTCATCACGGCGTCACATGGAAAACCTGGAAGTCGCCTGCATAAATATTCCGCATAATCACTCGTCCTGTGGCGCGTCCTGCCGTGTTGAACAATGAAAGAGTCACGCGGGCGAGCCGACCGGTCGCGCGACGCGATTCCGATCCGTGAATAGTGATGTTGAGCACATTCAGGACTCGTTCTCTCAAATAGTGAGACAAAAGCGCGAATGTTACTTGCCAGTCCCCTCGGTGAAGTCACATTCTTGTCATGTGACGCCTCGTCCGCCGCACCGACCGAGCGGTGGAGGGGCCATGAGCCGAAAGAGGAGTGGTGGCCATGGGTCAGTCCGCCGGATACGTGCACATCTCCGTCCGCAACGCGCAGCGCCGGGCCGACGGCATGTCCCGCCGAGGCCAGGCCCGCGCAGGCCTGCGCCTGGCCGGTGGCACCGACGCCCCCGACTCCCAGACGGCGCCGACGCCGGTCCTGGCGCCGAACGGCATCCCGGGTCCCCAGGCGGTGGCCCGGGAGAACGAGGCCCGCGGGTTCGTCATCTACGTGGGCATGGACGAGCTGGCCGCCTCGGCCGCCGGCACCTCCCTCACGCGGCTGGCCAACGAGCTGCGCCACTACGTGGAGTCCCTCGTCCCCGGGGCGGAGTCGCACGCCGCCGTCGCCCTGGCCCCCGCCGGCGCGGAGGGCCGCGACATCGAGGTCGTGCGGCAGGTGCTCGGCGACCCGACCGTGCAGGGCGGCACCCGTCCCGACCTGGCGCAGGCGCCGGCCCCCGTGTCCACGCGCCAGCCCGGTGTGCTGATCGACCTGTCCCGGCGCGAGGTGCAGCTGGACGGCGAGTCGCTGAACCTCACCTTCAAGGAGTTCGAGCTCCTGAACTACCTCGTGGAGAACGGCGAGCGCACCGTCGGCCGCGAAGAGCTGCTCGACGCCCTGTGGCGCAACGCCGACGAGGTGCCCAACGAGCGCACCATCGACGTGCACATCCGCCGACTGCGCGCCAAGCTCGGCCGCCTGGCGAACACCGTGCGCACCGTGCGCGGCCAGGGCTACCGCTTCTACCGCCACCCCGAGGTGGTCGTGTGGGCGGCGCCGGAGTACAGCATCTGACCCGCGCCCGCCCGTGTCCGACGACGGCCCCCGCTCACCCGAGCGGGGGCCGTCGCCGTAGCCTGGCGGCATGAGCACCGCCGACGCGAAGACCCTGATCGTCCTCCGGCACGCCAAGGCCGGCTGGCCCGACGCGGCCGACGACCACGCCCGCCCGCTCGCCGAGCGAGGCCATGCCCAGGCGCCCACCGCCGGTGACTGGCTCCGCGAGCACGACCTCGTCCCGGACGCCGTCGTGTGCTCCGATGCGCTGCGCACCCGTCAGACGTGCGTGTGGGTGTGCGAGCGCCTGGGTGAGCTGGCACCCACGCCCTACCTGGACCCGCGGCTCTACGGGGCCGACGCGGCGCGGGCCCTGGCCGTCGTCAACGAGACGGAGGAGACCACGCGACGGCTGCTGGTGGTGGGCCACATGCCGTGGGTGCAGGAGCTGGGCATGCGGCTGATGAGCCTGGACTCGGACCAGGACGCGGCGCTGCGCATGAGCGAGCACTACCCGACGCTCGGGATGCAGGTGTTCCGGGTGGAGAAGCCGTGGGCCGAGCTCGACGGCCGCGACGCCGCCCTGACGCACTTCGTGGTTCCGGGGCGCTGACCTCCGCGGCGGCGCGCGTGGCAGAGGCGCGCCGACATGACGAAGGCCCCGCTCCAGCAGGAGCGGGGCCTTCCGATCGTGCGCCCAAAGGGATTCGAACCCCTGACCTTCTGTTCCGTAGACAGACGCTCTATCCAGCTGAGCTATGGGCGCATCATCCGATCCGCCGGAGCGGCTCGAACTCGTAGAACACTACAGGACCTCGCCGACGGAGTGCAAATCGACGGTCTGCGGCGGCCTGTGTCGGGGGTGTGGCGGGGGCGCGGCCATGATAGCCGGGCTCGGGTACCATGGCAGGACCGTGCGGCCACAACGATGTGGTGCGCGCTTCGGCGGTGCACGCATCGGAGTGGACGGGACGGAACGGCCCCGGACCCCAATGGGAGGACTCTCCACCATGGCTGACAACGCCACCACCTCGTTCGCGGATCGCGCCCTGGCGGACGCGCCCACGGACTACGCCCAGCTGCGCGAGTGGGTCGCTCAGATCGCAGAGCTGACGCAGCCGGACTCCGTCCAGTGGGTCGACGGCTCCGAGGAGGAGCGCGACCGTCTCGCGGACGAGCTCGTGGCGGCGGGCACCCTGACCCGCCTGGCCGAGGACAAGTTCCCCCACTCCTTCGCCGCGTTCTCCGATCCCGCCGACGTCGCCCGTGTGGAGGACCGCACCTTCATCTGCTCCGAGAAGGAGGAGGACGCCGGCTTCACCAACAACTGGATGGACCCGGCGAAGATGCACGGGATCCTCGACGACGCGTTCACCGGCGCCATGCGCGGCCGCACCATGTACGTGATCCCGTTCGTGATGGGCCACCTCGACGCCGAGGACCCGAAGTACGGCGTGGAGATCACCGACTCCGCCTACGTGGTCCTGTCGATGCGCATCATGGCCCGCATCGGCCAGGACGTGCTGGACAAGATGTCCCGCGAGCAGGCCTTCTACGTGCCGGCCGTGCACTCCGTGGGCGCCCCGCTGGAGCCGGGCGAGCAGGACGTGCCGTGGCCGTGCAACGAGACCAAGTGGATCGTGCACTTCCCCGAGGAGCGCTCCATCTGGTCCTTCGGCTCCGGCTACGGCGGCAACGCCCTGCTCGGCAAGAAGTGCTACGCGCTGCGCATCGCCTCCGTGATGGCCCGGGACGAGGCCTGGCTCGCCGAGCACATGCTGATCCTCAAGCTGACCAACCCCGAGGGCCGGTCCTACCACATCACCGGCGCCTTCCCCTCGGCCTGCGGCAAGACCAACCTCGCCCTCATCGACCCCACGATCGAGGGCTGGAAGGCCGAGACCCTGGGCGACGACATCACCTGGATCCGCGCCGGCAAGGACGGCGAGTTCCGCGTGATCAACCCGGAGACCGGCTACTTCGGCGTCGCCCCCGGCACCGGCTGGTCCACCAACCCGAACGCCATGCGCGCGATCTCCAAGGGCAACTCCATCTTCACCAACGTCGCCCTCACCGACGACGGCGGCGTGTGGTGGGAGGGCATGACGGACGAGGTCCCCGAGCACCTCACCGACTGGCGCGGCAACGACTGGACGCCCGAGTCCGGCACCCCGGCCGCCCACCCGAACTCCCGGTTCTGCACGCCCATCGAGCAGACGGACATGCTGGCCGACGAGTACCGCGACCCGCGGGGCGTGAAGCTGGACGCCATCCTGTTCGGCGGCCGCCGCAAGACCACCGTGCCGCTGGTGACCGAGGCCTTCGACTGGGAGGACGGCATCCTCAAGGGCGCCACCCTCTCCTCGGAGACCACCGCGGCCGCCGCCGGTGCCGTGGGCGTCGTGCGCCGCGACCCGATGGCCATGCTGCCGTTCCTCGGCTACGACGCCGGTGACTACCTGGCCCACTGGGTCAGGGAGTCCGGCAAGGCCGACCCGGAGAAGCTGCCGCGCATCTACCTGGTCAACTGGTTCCGCCGCAACCGCGACGGCGGCTTCGCCTGGCCCGGCTTCGGCGAGAACTCCCGCGTCCTGAAGTGGGTCGTGGAGCGCCTCGAGGGCAAGGCCGAGGCCGAGGAGACCCCGATCGGCCTCGTGCCGGCCGCGGGCTCGCTCGACCTGTCCGGCATCGAGGTGTCGGCCGAGGACCTCGAGGACGCCCTCAAGGTCGACGCCGCGGAATGGGCCGAGGAGAACGAGCTCATCGAGCAGTGGCTCGGCCGGTTCGGCGAGTCCCTGCCGCAGGCCATCCGCGACCGCTTCGAGGCGCAGAAGCAGCGCTTCGCGCAGGCCTGAGCCCCGCCGCACGCGGAACGGCCCGCACCCCGTGAGGGGTGCGGGCCGTTCCGCGTTCCGGGGCCGGATCAGGCGGCGAGCCAGAGGTCCGGGCCGAAGATCTCGTAGCGGATGGACGTCGCGGGCACGCCGGCGTCGATCAGCTTCGAGCGGGTGGACTGCATGAACGCGAGCGGGCCGCACAGGATGTAGTGCCCGTCGCGGGGCAGTTCGACGTCGTCGAAGTGCATCACACCCTCGACGGTCGTGACGCCCTCGGGGTCCTGCTCCGGCCGCACCCCGAGGAAGAGGCGGGCGTCGCCGTGCGGCAACGCCGCCAGGGACTCCGTCACCTGTTCGCGCAGGGCCACCGCCTCCCAGGACGCGTCGCCGTGGAAGAAGAGGACCTGGCGGTCCGAGCCCTGCTGGGCGAGCGCGTCCAGGATCGCGGCGGCCGGGGTGATGCCGATGCCGGCGGTCGCCAGGACCAGGGGAGCGGTGGAGTCCTCGTCCTCGAGGGTGATGTCGCCGTAGGGGTTGGACAGCTCGATGACGTCGCCGACCTCCACGTTCTGGATGAGCATGGGCGAGACCTCGCCGCCCTCGTCCAGCTTCACGGTGATGACACGTTCGGTGGTGGACTCGGCCTTCTCGGAGAGGGAGTACTGGCGGCACTGGCGCAGGCCGTCCTCGACCTTCAGGCGCACGGACACGTAGCCACCGGCCCTGCCGCGGGACTGCGGGGTGTCGTCGGTCGGCTCGAAGCGGAAGGTGACGGCCGCGTTGCCGGTGGGCTCCTTCGCGACGACCCTCCAGTCCGTCCACATCCTGTCGTTGGCCTGCTGGGAGTAGAGGCCCTTCTCGATCTTGATGAGGGCGTCGGCCATGAGCCAGTAGACCTCGGTCCAGGCGTCGGCCACCGCGGGCGTGACGGCGTCGCCGAGCACCTCGCCGATGGCCCAGAAGAGGTTCTCGTAGACGATCGGGTACTGCTCCTCGACGATGCCGAGGGCGGTGTGCTTGTGGGCGATGCGGGACAGGACGGCCTCGGGCAGGGTGCCCGGGTTCTCGAGCAGGTGCACCGCGAACTTCACGATCGAGCCGGCGAGGGCCTGGGCCTGCTCGCCGTTGCGCTGGTTGGCGCGGGAGAAGACGCCGTCGAGGAGCTCGGGGTGGGCCTCGAACATGTGGGCGTAGAACAGGGGCGTGATCTCCGGCATGTGCTCGGCGACGACGGCGGCGGTGGCCTCGATGACGGGGCGGGACTTCTCGGACAGCACGGGGGTCTCCGTCTCCTCGGTGGGGAATCTTGCGCTGATTTTGCCAGATTACACCCGGCCGTCGCCGTCGGGAACTCGCCCCCCGGCCCGTTCCGTCAGTGCGCCACGGGGATCTCCGGCAGGCCCAGCAGCACGGGCCCGCCGACAGGCCCAGCGCTCACCAGATCCCGGATCCGCACGGTGTCGAGCTCGGCGAGGAAGGCCTCGCGTGCGCGGTGCAGGGCGCCGCGCAGGCGGCAGTCGCCGGCGTAGGGGCACGCCACCCCGGAGTCGCGCCCGGCGCAGTCGATCACCTCGTCGCGGCTGCTCAGCGAGCGCACGAGCTCGCCCACACGCTGGTCCAGACCGGCCGCGGCGATCATGGCCCCGCCGTGCCGACCGCGCAGCACCTCGATGGTCCCGCGGCGACGCAGCTCGGCGACCGCCTTGATCACGTGGTTGTAGGGCACCTGGATCCGGTCCGCGATCTGCTGGCTGGTGAGCCGTTCCCCCTCGGCCGCCGCGAGCGTCATCAGCACGCGCAGGCAGACGTCGGTGTAGGTGCTCAGCTTCATTCCTCCATCATCCCACCGGTGCACGGCGCCGCCGCGCCTGCGGTGTCCGGGCCGGTTGGCATACTGACGCCATGGACGCCACCTCGCACCCCGACGCCGCCCCCCGCCTCCCCGAGACCTCCGCGCCGGGGGGCGACGCCGCGCTGCACGAGGAGGCCCTGGCCGTCCTGCGTCGGCTCGTGGACCGGCCGGACGCGCGATTCAAGGACGGGCAGTTCGAGGCGATCGAGGCGCTCGTGGCCCACCGCCGCCGCGCCCTGGTGGTGCAGCGCACCGGCTGGGGCAAGTCCGCCGTGTACTTCGTGGCCTCCCTCCTGCTGCGCGCCCGCGGCGCAGGGCCCACGCTGATCGTCTCCCCGCTGCTCGCGCTCATGCGGGACCAGGTCGCAGCCGCCGCCCGGGCGGGCGTGCGCGCGGTGTCCGTGAGCTCGGCGAACGCCACGGAGTGGGACGAGGTCCGGGCCCGGCTCGCGGCGGACGAGGTGGACGTGCTGCTGATCTCGCCCGAGCGCCTCACGAACCCCCGGTTCCGGGACGAGCAGCTGCCGGACCTCGTGGCGCGCATGGGCCTGCTCGTGGTGGACGAGGCCCACTGCATCTCCGACTGGGGCCACGACTTCCGGCCGGACTACCGCCGCATCCGGGACCTGATCGGGCTGCTTCCCGCCGAGGGGAGGCGCGCGGTGCCCGTGCTGGCCACCACCGCCACGGCCAACGCCCGTGTGGTGGCGGATGTGGTGGAGCAGCTCGGCGTCGCCTCCGAGCGGGACGTGTTCGTTCTCCGCGGCCCCCTGGCCCGCGCCTCGCTGCGCCTGGGCGTGCTGCGCATGCCCAGCCCGGCCGCGCGCCTGGCCTGGCTCATCGACCACCTCGGGGACCTGCCGGGCTCCGGGATCGTCTACGCCCTCACCGTCTCCGCCGCCGAGGACACGGCGCGCGCCCTGCGCGAGGCGGGGCACGAGGTGGTCGCCTACACGGGCCGCACGGACCCGGAGCGGCGCGCCGAGATCGAGGAGGACCTCAAGGCCAACCGGGTGAAGGCCGTCGTGGCCACCTCGGCGCTCGGCATGGGCTTCGACAAGCCGGACCTGACGTTCGTGGTGCACTTCGGTGCGCCGGGCTCGCCCGTGGCGTACTACCAGCAGGTCGGCCGCGCCGGCCGCGGGACGGACCACGCGGACGTGCTCCTGCTGCCCGGGCCCGAGGACCGTCGCATCTGGGAGTACTTCGCCACCGCCTCCATGCCGGACGAGGAGCAGGCGCGCGCCGTGCTGGGGGCGCTCGCGGACCACGGCGGGGCCCTCTCCGTGGCGGCGCTCGAGCCGGCCGTGCGGATCAAGCGCACCACCCTGGAGCTGCTGCTCAAGGTCCTCGCCGTGGACGGGGCGGTCGAGCGGGTGGGCGGCGGCTGGCGCGCCACCGGGCGGGAATGGACGTACGACGCCGAGCGGTACGCCCGCGTGGCCGAGGCCCGCCGGGCCGAGGAGCGGCTCATGCTCGACTACCAGACCACGGACCGGTGCCGCATGGAGTTCCTGGCCCGCACCCTGGACGACCCCACCGCCGCGCCGTGCGGCCGCTGCGACGTCTGTGCCGGCCCCTGGTACCCGACGGGATCGGACGGGGCGGCGCGGGAGCGCGCGGAGGCCGCCCTGCGCCGCACCGGCGTGCCGATCGAGCCCCGTCGCATGTGGCCCTCGGGCATGGACCGGCTGGGCGTGCCCGTGAAGGGGCGCATCGCGCCCGAGTCACAGGCCGAGGAGGGTCGCGCGCTCGCCCGCCTGACGGACCTCGGGTGGGGCACCGTCCTGCGGGACCTGCTGGACCGGGAGGACGCCCCGGTGCCGGAGGATGTCCTGCGGGGCGCCGTCGACGTCCTGGCCGGCTGGGGGTGGCGGACGCGGCCGATCGCCGTCGTCGCGATGCCCTCGCGCACCCGCCCGCAGCTGGTGGGGTCGTTCGCCGAGGGGATCGCCCGGATCGGCCGGCTGCCGTTCCTCGGCTCGCTCGAGCACGCGCGCGGCGGCCCCACGGCCGGGCCGGGCGGCAACAGCGCCTACCGGCTCGGGTCCGTGTACGGCCGGTTCGCCGTCCCCGAGGCGATGGCGCAGATGCTGCGCACCGCCCCGGACGCCGGCCGCCACGGCCCCGTGCTGCTGGTCGACGACCTCGTCGACTCGCGGTGGTCGCTCGCCGAGGCTGCGCGGGTGCTGCGCGAGGCCGGCGCCCAGGGGGTGCTGCCGCTCGTCCTGGCCCAGGCCGGATGAGCCGCCGAGGTCAGCGCTCCGCGCGGACGATCGCCAGCACGGCGTCTCGGAGCGCCTCCATGGTGGCGGCCGTGCGGGCCTCGCCGTTGTAGCGCAGGAACGGCTCCGTGTTGGACGGGCGGAGGTTGAACCACCACGTGCCGTCCTGGGCGGCGACCGTGGTGCCGTCCATGCGGGTCACCGTGGTGGCCACCCCGGCGAAGTCCTCGTGCACGGCCTGGCCCTCGCCGACGCCCTCGCCCACGGCGGGGGCGAACTGCGCCACCACCGCGGCCACGGCGGCGTCCTTGTCCGCGACCTGCGAGTTGATCTCTCCGGAGGCCACGTACGGCTCGTACTCCTCGGCCAGCTCGGACAGCGGCTGCTCCTGGCCGCCCAGGGCCGCCAGCACGTGCATGGCCGCGAGCATGCCGGTGTCCGCGTTGAAGAAGTCGCGGAAGTAGTAGTGCGCGGAGTGTTCGCCGCCGAAGACGGCGGACTCGGCGGCCATGACCGCCTTGATGAAGGAGTGGCCCACGCGGGTCTCCACGGCCCGGCCCCCGTCGGCCGCCACGAGCTCGGGGACGGCGCGGGAGGTGATCAGGTTGTGGATGACCACGGGGGTCTGCTCGCCGTCGGCCTTCGCGCGGGCGATCTCGCGGCGGGCCACCAGGGCGGTGACCGCGGAGGGGGAGACCGGGGCGCCCTGCTCGTCGATCACGAAGCAGCGGTCGGCGTCGCCGTCGAAGGCCAGGCCGATGTCCGCGCCGTGCTCCACGACGGCGGCCTGCAGGTCCCGCAGGTTCTCCGGTTCCAGCGGGTTGGCCGGGTGGTTCGGGAAGGTGCCGTCCAGCTCGAAGTAGAGCGGCTCGATCTCCAGCGGCAGGGCGGCCAGCTCGGCGTCGCCGAGGACGGCCGGGGTGGTCTTGCCCGCCATGCCGTTGCCCGCGTCCACCACGACCTTCAGGCGGCGCACCCCCGTCAGGTCCACGAGCGAGCGCAGGTATGCGGCGTAGCCGGGGAGGATGTCCTCCTCCGTCACGGTGCCGGCGGTCTCGGCGGCGGGGATCTCACCGGCGTCGAGGTAGGCCTGGGCCGCGTCGCGGATCTCGAACAGCCCGGTGTCCGAGGAGACCGGCACGGCGCCGGCCTGGGCCATCTTCATGCCGTTGTACTCGGCCGGGTTGTGCGAGGCGGTGAACACCACGCCCGCGGCCTGCTTCACGCCCGCCGCGTAGTAGAGCATGTCCGTGGAGATCAGCCCCAGGGTGACGACGTCGGCGCCGCGGCGCGTGGCACCCTCGGCGAAGGCCGTCATGAACGCGGGCGAGGAGGGGCGCATGTCCCCGCCGACCAGCACGGTGTGACCGGCCAGGCCCAGCACGTCCACGAAGGCCGCGCCCACCGCGCGGACGCTCTCCGCCGTGATGGACTCGCCCACGATGCCGCGGACGTCGTACGCCTTGAAGGAGTCGTGCAGGTCGAGGGAGGGGGTCGAGGTAGTCACCCGACCGATCGTAGTGGACAGCCTGGATACAGTGAGGGCGTGCCCCCGACCACTCCGCCCCCGAGCGCGGGGCCCCCGGCCGTCCCGCCGTCGGGACCCGCGCCGGCCGCTCCCGGGGAGCCCGCGTACCGCAGGCTGCTGATCGGGCTGTTCCTGGCGGGGGTGGCCACGTTCGCCCAGCTCTACTCCCCGCAGGGCCTGCTGCCGCTGGTCAGCGACGACCTGGGCGTCCCCGCGGACCGTGCCGCCCTGCTCGTCTCCGCCAGCACACTCGGCCTCGCCCTGTCGGTGGTGCCGTGGTCCGTGGCCGGGGACCGGTGGGGCCGCCGACGCGCCATGGTGGTCTCGATGGTCTCCGCCAGTGCGTGCGCGCTCACGGGCGTCCTCGCACCCACGTTCGAGGCCATGCTGGGCCTGCGCCTGCTCGAGGGCATGGCGCACGGGGGCGTCGCGGGACTCGCCGTGGCGCTGCTGGCGGAGGAGGTGGTCCCGCACGCGGTCGCGGCTGCCGCCGGCACCTACATCGCCGGCACCACCCTCGGCGGGCTCTCCGGCCGGCTCCTCGCCCTGCCCGTCGCGGAGGCGTCCTCGTGGCGCGGCGGGATGCTGGCCGTCACCGTGGTCGGGGTGCTGTGCACCGTTGGGTTCCTGGCGATCACGCCGCGCGCCCGACGTTTCACGCCGTCGCCCACCTCCCCGGCGACGCTCGTGCGCATCGTGCGCGGCCACCTGCGCTCGCCGGAGCTCGTCGCCGTCTACCTGCAGGGGGCGCTGCTGATGGGTGGGTTCGTGGCGCTGTACAACTTCGTGGGGTACCGCCTGCTCGACCCGCCGTTCTCCTGGACGCCGACGGCGGCCGGCCTCGTCTTCCTCGCCTATCTCGCGGGCACGTGGTCGTCGCCGCGCGCGGGTCGGCTGGCCGCGCGGGTGGGCCGGCTGCCCGTCCTGGCCGGTGCGACGGCGGCCATGGCGGCAGGCGTCGCCCTCACGTCGGTCCCGCATCCGGCGGTGCTGGTGCCCGCCCTCGTGCTCGTGACGGGCGCGTTCTTCGCCGCCCACGCCGTGGCCTCCGCGTGGTCTGGGACGGCCGCCCCCACGGGCCGCGCCCAGTCGACCTCCCTGTACAACTTCGCGTACTACGCCGGCTCGAGTCTCTTCGGCTGGCTGGGCGGCGTGTTCCACGAGTCCCACGGGTGGCCGGGGACGGTGCTGATGGTCCTGGCCCTGGTGCTGACCGCCCTGGCGAGCGCCGTCGTCGTGCTGCGCGGGCGCGGGACGGCCCCGGCGCGCTGAGCCGGGGCCGTCGTGGGGGCGGGTGTCAGCGGGCCGACCCGCGGGTCACCAGCCGAGGGCCTCGGCATCCGTGCCGGTGGCGGACCGGGCCTGGTCGCGCCAGGCGGCGAGGACCTCCGGGTCCTGCAGCTCGAGCCACGCGATCATCTGCTGGTAGGTCACGCAGTAGGTGTCCTCCTCGACGCAGACCTCGCGCATGACCTTCTCCACAGCCGGGTTGAACGCGTTGAGACCCCAGTCGTTGAAGTGGTTGCCGAAGACCAGCGGGGCGCGGTTGCCCGCGAACGCCGAGTCGTACATGTAGCGGTAGGTGCGGTACTGGAAGTCGGTGAGTCGGGCGACGTCCTCCGGGATGTCCTTGCCGCCGTTGCCGGAGATCCAGAAGTTGTAGTCCATCGCCATCACGAACGGGCTGGCCGCGTCCTTCTCGGCGAGCACGGGGGACCAGGTCATCGGCATCTCGAACTCCCAGATCCCGTCCTCCTGGTAGGGCCAGGCGACGCCGGAGGCGGCCGCGGCACGCGACGTGTCGTACTCGAGTCCGTTGTCCTTCCACATCGGGACGAGCTGGTCCCACTCCCCGTCGAGGCAGGGCAGACGTCCTCCCTTGACGTCCTCGGGGGTGACCTCCAGCGCCGGCAGGGAGCTGCCCGGGTTGTAGGTGCCGGGGTCGGAGAGGATGTCCGTGAACGAGCCGTACTCCTGCTCCCATTCGGCCGTGGACCACTGGTCTGCGCCGTACCTCGTGGGCGCGCACAGGTGGCCCGCGTAGTGGGTGCCGATCTCGTGGCCGGCGGCGTGGGCCGTGTTGATGTTCTCGATGCGCTGCGCCACCTCGGCCTCGTCGCCGCCGAACTCCGTGCCCACGTAGCCGGGCTCGTTGCCGGGCGCCGTGTAGTTCTCCCGATTGGCGGTCTCGATGAGGTTGATCGCGGACTGGAACACCGTGAACTTCGCGTCGGAGTCCGCGGCCGCGTCCAGGAAGGTCTTCCAGCGCGCGTCCTGACGGCCGCCGTCGAAGGAGAAGAGGACGAACTGCGGCGGGCGTTCCTCCGCCGTGAAGGCCCGCATCGGCACGCCCTCATGGGAGCGGGCGGACGGGCGGGGGAAGGACATGCGGTCTCCTGGCTCGGTCGAGTGGCGGGCGGAGTGTCTCCTCCATGGCCGCCGTGACCAGACACGGAAGACTCCACGTTCCACCGTAGGGGAGGCCCCCCGGTGGCTCTGGAGCCCTGGCAGAACTGTGACCAGGTTGTGATGTGGCGCCGCGGCTGCCGGCATGGCCCTCGCGGGCCACACCTAGACTGGAGGCATGGAATATCTCGTCCCTGTCCTCGCGGTGGTCGTCATCGGCGCCCTCGCGTTCGCCGCCGCCCGGTGGATGTCGGCTGGTCGAGCGCGTCAGGCGGCGGATCAGCGCACGCCGTCCGGTCGCGGGCTGGACATCGGACCGGAGCGGGCGCGTCTGGCGGCGGGGCTGCTGGACGAGGACGCCCATCGGCGCGTGTACGGGCACATCGCCCAGAGCCGTGTGATGGAGGCCGTGCGCGACTACCGCGCCCACACGGGACGCGGCCTGAAGGACGCCGTCATGGACGTGCAGTCCCTCGCCGTGCATCCGCAGGTCTACTCCGAGCCGGTGCAGGAACCGGACGCCACGTCCGCCGGAGTCGCGGGGCCCGTTCCCGACGACCATGGGGAGCCCCACCGGGACGATGCGGCCCCGGCCGAGACCCCCGGGCCGAAGCGGCCCGGACAGGATTCGAGCGGGCGGGGGGAGCCGGACGCCCAGACGCCCGATCGCGAGACCTCTGACGCCGTGGCCGAGGACGACGCCCGGCAGGACGCCGACCACGACTCAGCTGCGCCGCGTCCGACGGCGACGCCCGCCGATGAGCTGACCACCCTGACCGTCCCGGCCGAGTGGACCGCCGCCCCCGCCGAGGAGGAGCTCCCCTTCGAGGTCGAGGTGATGCGGGGGACGGACTCCGTCCGCCTCTCCTCGCAGGACCTGCCGCCGTGGCTGCGCGACCAGCTCTCCGCCATGGTGCGGGACGGCAACCTCGAGTCCGCCGCCGTCCAGCTGTCCAGCCACTCGGAGCTCTCCGTCCCGGAGGCGTACGAGCTGCTGCGCCGCATGCGGGAGCGCCGCGGGGAGGGCTAGTCACCGGCCGGTCGGCATGTCAGGTCGCCGCGCGCAGACGCGAAGAGGGCCGGAATCGCGTGGATTCCGGCCCTCTCTCGCGGAGACGGGGGGATTTGAACCCCCGGCCCAACTTTCGTCGAGCCCTTCATTAGCAGTGAAGTCCATTCGGCCGCTCTGGCACGTCTCCTCCATCCGGCGCGCCTCGCACGGGGCGACGCGCGGTCAGACCGGTTCAGTTTAGCGCGCCAGGCCAGGGCAGGGCAAAGGAGCGGCGTGCTCACGGACGGATCACCATCGCGCACGAGCGGGGCCCCGGATCCATGGATCCGGGGCCCCGCGTGATCTGTCAGCCGTCCGGCCTGAGGCCGACGCGTCCGTTCAGATCAGATGCGATCCTTGCGGTCGTTGCGGCCGTCGAGGTCGCGATCGGTGGCGTCGCCGTCGACCTTGACGTCCTCGTGGCGGACCTCCTCGGTCACCGTCTCGGTGTCCTGCACCTGGCGCTTGCCCAGGGAGACCTTCTCGGCGTCCACGGTCTTGTTGACGACCGGGGTCTCCTCGTAGGTGGTGACCTCGACGTCGCCGTCGCGGCCGGCGGTGCGGGCCTCGGCGGAGTTCGGGTCGACGGACTCGCGCTCCACCACGACCTCCTCGCGGGTGACGGGCACCTCGACGGTCTCGGTGGTGGTGTAGGCCTGCTTGCGCAGACGGACGCGGCCGGAGGCGCGGCGCTCGGTGCCGACGTTCAGGTGCTCGTCCTTGACGACGACGGAGTCGGCGTCGGTCACCTCGCGGCGGTCACGATCGGCCACGTCGCGGCGGTCGCCGTCCACGACGGCCTCGTCGCGGCGGTCGGCCACGCCGGCCACACCCGCGGTGCCGGCCACGCCGGCGGCGCCGGCGTCGGTGCGCACGTCGTCACGACGCACGTCGCCGTCGTGATCCGCGGCGGAGTACTCCATGGAGTAGTACTCGTAGATGCGCTGCTCCTCCTCGGGGGTCAGCGAGCCGTCCGCGTCCACGTTCGGGGCGTCCTTCACGAAGGACTTCTCGAAGGGCACCGTGATGCCGTCGGTGGTGGTCTGGGCCTGCTGCAGCGGCACGAAGGTCTCGCGGGCGCCGAACAGGCCGGTCTTCACCGTGACGAAGGTGGGCTCGTTGGTGACGTCGTCGAGGTAGACCTGACCGACGGAGCCGATCTTGTCGCCGTCGGTGGCGAAGACGGTGGAGTTCTGCAGCTGGTCGAGAGCGTTGCGGTCCATGAGGAATTCTCCTTCTGAATTGGTGTTTTGTTGCCTTACGCTCATTCACAATTCCCCATGGGCCCGAGTGGCGTCAACCATCGGCCCCCCAGATTCCCAATTCCCAGACTTCTCCCAGAATCTCGGTGTGATCCGCATGATTCCGCGGATTCTTCGTCCGGGCCTGCTGTGGATCCTGGGGGATCGGTGGGAGTGTGGCGCATGCGGTCCGCGACCCTTGACGGCCACCGATATTGTGTGGAATACGCGCGCCGCAGGCGTGAAAACGATCCCGAGGAGAGTGGAGGCCCCATGTCCGAGCCCCTGGTGGCCGAGCGCCGCCTCGCAGTGGTGGGAGCCGGCCCCCGCGGCGTCATGCTGCTGGAGCGGATCCTCGCCCGACTCGAGGGCGCGGCCCCGGACGCACACCCCCGGCGGCTGCGCATCGACGTCGTGGACCCCTATCCGCCCGGGCCAGGGCGGGTGTGGCGCACGGACCAGTCCGAGCTGTACCTCATGAACACCCCCGCGTTCTTCCCGACCGCGTGCGCCGCCGACAACCCCGGTCTGCGCCCCTCCACCGCCGCCCAGACCTTCGACCAGTGGCGTCGCGTGCACCCGGAGGCCAGCCTCGGCGTGCGCCGCCACCAGTACCCGGCCCGAGCGGTCTACGGGCGCTACCTCCGGCACCTGTACAAGGACGTCGTCGCGGGGCTGCGCGCCCGCCCCGAGGTCGTCGAGGTCGTCGAGCACCGCGCGGAGGCCACCGCCCTGCACCCCCGGCCCGACGGCGGCGCCCGCCTGGAGCTGCGGGACGCCGACGGTGCGGTCTCCGCGCTCGACGCGGACGCCGTCGTGCTCTGCCTGGGCCATCAGCCGGCGGAGCTCAGCCCCGGCCAGAACCGGATGGCCGCCGCCGCGCGGGGCAGGGACGAGCTGCACTACCAGGGCCCGCAGATCCCCTCGGACGTGGACTGGGAGACCGTGGAGGCCGGGGCGGACGTCCTCGTGCGGGGCATGGGCCTGAACGCGTTCGACCTGCTGGCCCAGCTCACCCAGGGCCGGGGCGGGGTGTACCGCCGCACCGGCGACGGACCCGGCCGGGCCCTGCGGTACGAGCCGTCGGGGGACGAGCCGCGCCTGCACCTGATGTCCCGCCGCGGCATCCCGTACCTGCCCAAGGCCGAGGTGGACGCCTTCGTGCCCCGCGGCGTCACCCTCAGCTACCTCTCCGACGCCGCCGTGGACGCCCTCGCCGCCCGGCACGGGGCCCTGGACCTCGCCGAGCACCTCTGGCCGCTGCTGCACCGCGACGTGGTCCGGCACTACTACGCCACGCTCGTCCGGGCCCAGCCCGAGATCCTCGGCGGCCCCGTCGAGGCGCGCCGATTCCTCGGGGAGCTCGTCGGCCAGCTCGAGGAGGCCGGCCGCGGCGCCCCCGTGACCTCCGCGCACGCCGAGGAGCTCCTCCAGCGGTACGCCCCCGGCCGCCGCTTCCTGGACATCCTGGCCTATGGATCCCCGTTCGAGGACGCCGTGTTCGCCTCCCATGAGGACTATCAGCGGGCCGTCGCGGACCTCATGGAGCAGGCCTGCGTGGAGGCCGCCCTCGGGGAGGAGTCCCCGTTCATGATGGCCGTCGGCGCGCTCCATGCCGGCCGACTGCGGATCAAGGCGTGGATCGCCGAGGGTCGGATCGCCGAGGCCTCCCGCATCCGGGACGTCCAGGGCTGGTTCGAGCCGCTGGTCGAGGGCCTCGCCTCCGGCCCGCCCCTGTGGCGCGTCGAGCAGATGCTGGCGGTGCACCGGGCCGGCCTGCTCACCTGGGCCGGCCCCGCGCCCGTGGTCGAGGCCGAGGACCACGGGTTCACCGCCCACAGCCCCCAGGTGGGAGCGCAGGACTCGCTGGGGCCCGCCGTCGTCGAGGGGGCCTGGCTGGTGGAGGCGATGATGCCGCCCAACCGCGTGCAGGCCGCCGCCTCCCCGCTGGTCCGTCAGATGCTGGCGGACGGCGTCGCCGCGGCCGGGACGTGGGAGGACGAGGAGGGCGTGCGCGTGCCCGCCACCGGCTTCGACGTCACGGCCCGCCCGTACCGGCTGCGGGCCGCGGACGGCACGGCCCACGCGGACGTGTTCGTGCTGGGCCTGCAGCTCTCGGGCGTGCAGTGGGGCACCGCGATCGCGGCCGAGGCCGGGGCCGATCCGGCCGGACGAGCCCTCTTCCTCGCCGACGCCGACGCCGCCGCGGCGGCCGTGCTCGCCGGCTGAGCCCCCACGACGACGGCGGGGCCGCCCGGGTGGATCCCGGACGGCCCCGCCGTCGTCATGCCGGGTGCGGCGCCCCGCGTCCCGTCAGGGACGGACCGGCCCGCGGCCCTTGCCGGGGTGCTCCGGGCCGTGGCCCTTGCCCGGGTGGTCGCCGCCGTGACCCGGGGTCGCGCCGACGCAGCGCAGCCACTCGCGCACGGAGTTCGCGGGCTTGCCCGGCACGCCGCGCGGATCGGTCACGCCGTCGCAGGTCTCGCCCGGGGAGGGCTCCGGCTCCGGGGTCGGCTCGGTCACGGGCGCGTCGAGCTGGAGGCCCACCAGGATCGGGTTGTGGTCCGAGGACCGCCACTGGTCCGCGGAGTACAGGTCCTCGGCCACGTAGTTGTGGCGCGAGTACTCCAGTGCCACGGATTCGTTCGCGTTGATCATCCAGATGTCCTGGCCGGTGATCGCCGTCGCCGCCGACGGCGAGGCGTAGATCCCGTCCAGGCTGCCGACGGCGCCGCCGAACGCGTACGAGTACTCGCCCGTGAGCGCGCCCTGCGAGAGGTACCCGGCCGCCTCGAGCACGCGGATCGGGTCCTCCTTCTCGTAGGCGTTGAAGTCGCCCATCAGCAGGACGCGGTCGGTGCCGGTCTCGGCCTTCATGCGCTCGGCGAAGGCCACGAGGGCCTCGGCCTGGCCCACGCGGTCCGCGTTGTACGCGCCCTGGCCGTCGCCCGCGTCCACGTTGTCCCCGGTCGCACCCGAGCCGCCCTTGGACTTGAAGTGGTTGGTGATCGCCACGAAGTCGGTGCCGGCCGCCCCCTCGGACGTGCCGTCGGCGGCGCGGAACAGCTGGGCCATCGGCTCGCGGGCGTTGTCGAAGTTCGTCTGGTCGTCCAGGATCACCGACTCGCCCACCGGGGTGACCTCGGCCGGCTGGTAGATGAACGCGGAGCGGATGACGTCCTCGTCCGCGAGCGCGGGACGGGTGGCCGGGGAGGCCACGTAGGCCCAGCGCTGCTCGCCGGCCTGCGCGTTGAGGGCCTCCACGAGGTGGGCCAGCGCGTGGTCCCGGTCGAGGCCGAACTTCTCGGAGTTCTCGATCTCCTCGAGCGCGACCACCGAGGTGCCGAGGCCGTTGATCGCGGCCGCGATCTTCTCCTGCTGGCGGGCGAACGCCTCGGAGGTGTAGGCGCCGCGCGGCAGGCAGCCGTTCGTGGTGACGGGGGTGCCGGCGCGGTCGCGGTAGGCGCTGCAGCCGGCCACGTCCTGACCCAGGGTCGTGAAGTAGTTGAGCACGTTGAAGCTGCCGACGGTGACGTTGCCGCCGACCGCCTCGGGGGCGGCCTCGGCCGGGCGGGTGTCCTCGATCGTCACGGGCTGGACGGCGGCCGCCGTGGCGTCGGTGAGGTGGCCCAGCGGCTGGAAGGACCACGCGTCGAAGCGCCAGTCGAGGATGACTCCGGTGGTGAACTCCAGGCCCGCGCCCACGCGCACCGGCTGGTCTGCGTCCAGGTACGGCAACGGGTTCTGGTTGCCCGGCGAGCGCATGAAGTTCGTGGTGGCCCCGTCGTCGAGCACGATCAGCTGCTGCGCGTTGGCGGCCGCGACGGCCTGGGCCTCGGCGCCGGGCCGAGCCACGGACGTCGGGTTGTCCAGCGGCGTGGTGCCGGGGACGATGCCGAGGGAGCCGTACTGGTTGAGGGAGTAGTTGTCCGTGACCGTCCAGTCGCCCTGCGGGGCGAGGACCATGCCCTCGAGCGCCTCACGGTCGGCCTCCTCCAGCGGGAACTCCACCGGCGTGGGGGCCACGGCGCCGGGCTCGGCGACCGGCAGCACGCCGCCGGCGGCGACCTTGATCTGCGTGAGGCCGTAGTGCTCGGCCGCTTCGCCCGTGACCTGGACGTGGTCGCCGAGCGTCACGGAGCCGACCGTGTCCGGCGAGTACACGAACACGCCGTCGGAGGCGCCCGGGGTGGCGTCGGGGGTGTCGCCGCCGGTGCCGGCGGTCTGGATGTAGTAGCCGTCGTAGCCGCCCGTGGAGTACACGGCGGTGACGACGCCGGTGGTGGTCACCTGGCGCCCGGCGTACGGGGTGGCCGTGCCGGTGCCCTGGAGCTGGGCGATGGTGATCCGCTCGGCCGGGGTCGGCTGCGGCTCGGGCTCCGGGGTCGGCTCGCCGCCGGTGGCGGCGGCGTTGGTCGGGGTGACCTGGTCGGTGACGGTGAAGTCGGCGCTGTTGTCGTCCGTGTCCACGCCGTTCGTGCGGGTGAGGGACTTCGGGTCCGAGTTGGCCGAGGGGGCGCCGGCAGCCGCTGTTTCGAAGGTGTTCGTGGCTCCGTAGCCGAGCACGTCCGCGACGCCCGGCACCTGGCCGGTCACCACGGAGCCGACCGGCAGGTCCGTCACGGTGCCCGCCTGGCGCGCGAGCACGATCGTGCCCTTGGTGCCCGCGGGGTTGAACGCCCCGCCGGCCACGAGGTCTGCCTGCGGCAGGGCCGCGCCCGCGGTGCCGTTGGAGCCGCCGGAGACCAGGAAGTGGCCCTTCGCGTGCACCGTGCCGGACAGCGCGACCGTGCCCTGGGTCGCGGCCGTGCCGGCGGCGGAGCGGTACTGCAGGGACCAGCCGTCGAGGTTGATCGGCTGGTCGGTGGGGTTGTAGAGCTCCACGAACTTGTGGGTGTACACGGCGTTCGCGGAGCCGCCGTTGGTGTATGCCTCGTTGATGACGAGGGAGTCGCCGGCCGGGCAGGCCTGGGAGGGCAGGGCCACGGCGGGGGCGAGCAGGGCCAGGGCGGCGGTGGTCACCGCGGTGCGCGCGGCGAAGCGGGGCAGGGGGGTCATGTCGTCCTCGGTCTCGTTCTCGATGGGTCAGCGCGGCAGGCCCGCGGCGGTCAGCCAGGCATGGGCGGAGAAGACGGGGTGCGTGGCGGCGCCGCGCTGCACGCCGCGGCCCTTGCCCGGGTGGTCCTCGCCCTTCACGCGGCCCTTGCCCGGGTGGTCGGCGCCCTTGTCATGGCCCTTGCCATGACCCTTGCCCGGGTGGGTCGGGGCGGGCTGCTCCGGCTCGGTGGGGGACGGGGCCGCGGTGACCTCGAGGGCATGGCGCACCACGGTCGTGCTGCCGTCGGCGTAGCGCACGGTCATCACGAGCTCGCCCGTGCCCGCCGCGGCGGGGGCGGTGATCCCGGAGAGCGTGACGGTCTCGGAGCCCGCGGGGACGGCCACGGTGCCCAGGGCGGTCTCGGTGCCGTCGGCCGTGCGGAAGGCGACGTCGACCGCGGTCGCCGCGGGGGCGCCGTCGGAGTCCACCACGAGGTCCCCGAGGGTCAGGCCGACGGCCTGCCCGGCCTCGACCGAGGCGGGGGCGTCGGTGACCGGCACGCCGTTCTTGCCGAAGTCCGGGGCGACGGCGCCGTGGGCCGCGTCCTGGGCGCGGGCGTAGTCCGTGATCGCCTGGGAGTCCAACAGGCCCATGTTCACGAAGTTCTGGCGGCCGGTCGCGAAGGCGGTGTAGCCGTCGGGGGCCTTGGTCGGGTCCCCGAGCGTCGTCCAGGTGTCGTCGGCCAGGAACGACTGGCTGGCCACCGTGTACATGCGGTCCGCCTGGAGCGGCTCGCCGTCGATCCACACGCCGGTCACCTTGTCCCCCTGCGGGCGGGACTCGTCGTAGGTCCAGGTCAGCTCCTCGGACCAGCCGAGGGTGAACTTGCGCACGTCGTTCCGCCAGTTCTCCTCGAGGGCCAGCTTGATGGAGGAGCCCGGGATGTCGAAGTAGGTGATGGTGTTGCCGAACGGCGCCATGTCGAGCAGCTCGCCCAGGGTGAGGCGACCGACGAGGTCGGCCGGCTTGGCCGGGAACGCGCCGCCGTCGGTGAAGCGGTCCGTCAGCAGCTCGGAGCGCAGGCCGCCGGGGTTGGTCACGCCGAGGTCCACCTCGGGGTTCGCCTGCTCGGCGGCGTGCTTGACGGCGTCGCCCACCCAGGTGCCCAGGGTGGTCTCGGCGGCGCGCGTGCCGCCGGCCTTCCAGGAGCCGCCGGCGTCGATGAGCTTCTGGTAGTCGGTGGTGATGGAGGCGGACAGGTCGGCCACGACCTCGCCCTGCAGGTCCTCGAAGACCGCGACGGCCTCCTGCTCGATCGCGTACACCTGGGCGGTGACGGGGGATTCCGCGGCGGCCTCGGCGGGGGCCTGCGTGGACCGGGCCAGCAGGCGCGGGGTGAGCCCGGTGACCTCGCCGTCGGCGCCCACGGTCAGCTCGACGGCGGCCAGGTGGCTGCCGGAGGCGCCCGCCTGGATCACGGGGCGGTGGGCGCCGCCGGCCGTGGTGTCGTACTGGTAGAGCTGGTGGGTGTGGGCGTTGAAGATGACGTCCACGGCGGAGGAGGTCTCGCCGACGATGCGGTCGAACTCGGCCCGGGCCGCCCGCTCGGCGGCCAGCTCGCCCGCCCCGGCGGCGCCGTCGTGGTACGAGGCCACGATCACGTCGGCGGCGTCCTGGGCCTCCAGCTCGTCCGCGACCGCGTTCACGGCGGCGACCTCGTCGAGGACCTCGTTGCCCTTCAGGCCCGCGCCGGTGGTGGTCGCGTACAGCTCGTTGGGGGAGGCGCCGATGACCGCGACGCGCACGCCGTCGACGTCGAAGACGGCGTGCGAGGTGAGGACGGGCTCCTTGCTCGTCGGGTCCACCAGGTTGGCGGAGAGCACCGGGAACTGGGCCCGGGACTCCACACGGCCCTGCAGGTCGTCCAGGCCCTTGTCGAACTCGTGGTTGCCGGCGGTCAGCGAGGCCAGGCCGAGCGCGTTCATCACGTCGATCGTCGGGTTGTCCTGCTGCACGTTGGACACGGACTTCGAGCCACCGATCAGGTCGCCGGCGCTGGTCAGCAGCGTGGAGCCGGCGCCGTGCTCGGCCTCGAACGCGGTGCGGTAGTCCTCCACGGTGTCCGCGAACTGCGTGCCGATGTAGTCCGCGGACAGCGCGCCGTGGAAGTCGTTGAAGGACAGGATCGAGATGGTGGTCTCGTCCGCGGCGGCCGTCTCGACGGCCAGGGCGGGCGCCGCGCTCGCGGGCGCGAGGACGAGGACGGTGCAGGCGGCCGTGGTGACGGCACGGCGGCGGAACAGGCTGGGCATGGCTCTCCCCGGGATGCGTGATGACAGAGGTGCGCCGCCGGTGGACGGCGGGGTGACGCGGGGAGTCCATCACATCCAGGTGGCCTCCAGGTGAACGAGAGGCGGCGGGCCGTCCGGCCCGCCGCCTCTCGTCGTGTGCACGCGGATGGTGAGGGATTCGAACCCTCGGCACGGGGTCACCGCGCACCGGTTTTCAAGACCGGCTCCTTCGGCCGCTCGGACAACCATCCCGGGCCTGACCGCGACGGTGTGGGCCGCCGCGTCGAGGACCCACTCTAGCCCGTGGCCCGGCGGGCGGCCGGTGGCGAGTCCGGCCCCCGCGCGCGAGGATGGACCCTCGACCCCCGACCAGAGGAGGAGACCCCCATGGACGTCCCCGCACAGATGCGCGCCGTGCGATTCACCGGTGCCGGCGACAACGGCGTCGTCCGCGTGGGCCACGAGCCCGTGCCGGACCCCGGCCCGGGCGAGGTGCTGGTGCACGTGGCCGCCGCGGGTCTCAACCGCGCGGACATCGCGCAGCGCGAGGGCCGCTATCCGCCGCCGCGCGGCGCCTCCGAGATCCCCGGGCTCGAGGTCTCCGGCACCGTGGCGGCGCTGGGACCCGAGGCCGGGATGCCGGGGGAGGGGCGCTTCGCCGTCGGTGACCGGGTGTGCGCTCTCCTGGCCGGCGGGGGCTTCGCCGAGTACGTCGCCGTGCCGACGGGCCAGCTCATGGCCGTCCCCGACGGCGTCGGCCTCGTCGAGGCGGCGGCCCTGCCGGAGGTCGCCTGCACGGTGCACTCGGCGCTCGTGGGCCGTGCGGGCGTGCAGGCCGGGGACCGGGTGCTCGTGCACGGCGCCACCGGCGGCATCGGCTCCTTCGCCGTCCAGTTCCTCGCCGCGCTCGGTGCACGGGTGCTGGGCACCGCCGGCGGCCCGGAGAAGGTGGCGCTCGGTCGGCGGCTGGGCGCCGAGCACATGTTCGACCACCGCGCCGCCGAGTCCGGTGCCTTCGCCCCGTGGGTCAAGGAGGTCACGGACGGCCACGGCGCGGACGTCATCCTCGACGTCGTCGGCGCCCCGTACCTGGCGCCCAACGTGTCCGCGCTCGCCCCCGAGGGACGCATCGTGACGCTCGCGGTCCAGGGCGGCGCCGTCCCGGAGGACTTCAACATCATGAAGCTGGTGGTCAAGCGCGGCTGGCTCACGGGGGCGACGCTCCGCTCCCGCTCGGTCGTGGACAAGGCCGGGATCGTGGCCGCGGCCGAACGTGCCGTGTGGCCCCTGGTGGCGGCGGGCCGCATCGACGCGAGCGTCGGGGCGTGCTTCCCGCTCGCCGAGGCCGCCGAGGCGTTCGACTGGTTCGACTCCGCCACCCGCACGGGCAAGGTCGTGCTCGTCACCGACCCCGCCGACGCGCGCCGGCCGTCCGGCGACCGCGCATGAGGGGGCCCTTCGCACGCTTCCGTCAGGAGCGTGCCGACGACCGCGAGCTCGGCACGGGGCTGTGGCGCCGTGCCCACGACCGACTCAGCCGGGCCCTGGACCGCTACTGGCAGGTGCTGGAGGGCCAGCGGGGCACGGACGTGCTGAGCCCCGAGGAGCGCAACGGCGTGGTCCACGCCGGCAACGTCCTCACGGAACGGCTCCCCGCGGTCCGTGCCCTGTGCGTCCGCCTGCACCGGGACCACGAGGGCGACGGCGAGCACATCCCGGCCGAGGCCGCCGACGTCCACCGTGAGCTCTCCCGCGCCGCGCACGAGCTGGCCGCCACCGCCCAGGCCCTCGCCCTGTACCGGCTCGGTCAGGGTTCGGCGGAGTCGGTCGGCCGGCACGCCGAACGCACCCTCGGCCACCTGGACCGGGCGGAGGAGCTGGGAGCCGGGCTCTGACGGCGGCGCGCCCCGGACGGCCGGCCCGAAGACGAGAGGACCCCGCCGCGTGATCACGCGGCGGGGTCCGGGGGAGCCCCCTGCCGGATTCGAACCGGCGACCTGCTCTTTACGAGGGAGCTGCTCTGGCCAGCTGAGCTAAGGAGGCACGTGACCGTGAACGGCCACGGCTGACGAGCATACCGGTTTCGCGGCCCCGATTCCACCGCGCGGCCGGGCGCGCGGGCCACCGACTGTGGCCCGCGCCTTCCGCAGGCGTTCACCCCCAGGCCACGCCGCGGCCAGACGGGGACGGTTCCCTGGTGGGCACACACCGTCGACGGGAGACGCATGAGCCTGCCCCACGCCCCTCGCACCCCGGCACCCCCCGCCGCGGCCTCGTCAGCCGCGCCCCTCCGCCTGGCCGTGGTGGACATGTCCGGCACGTCCATCGTGGAGCACGGGCTCCAGGACACGGCGTTCGCCCGCACGTTGGACCAGCACGGCGTCCCGGCGGGCACGCCGGAGCACGACGACGCCGCTCGGCGGTTCCGCGCGCTCCGGCCCACCTCGCGCACGGCCGTGTTCCCCCGCGTGTTCGCCGACCGGGCGGTGGCCGCGGCGGCGACCCGCACGTTCGAGGCGGCCTTCGACGCGCTGCTGGCTGAGCACGGCGTCCGGGCCGTGCCGGGCGCGGAGGAGGCGCTCATCCGCCTGCGCGCCCTCGGCCTCCACGTGTGCCTGTGCACCGGCTACGCCCGCCACACCCAGAACATGATCCTCGAGTCGCTGGGGTGGATGGGCCTGGCGGATCTCAGCCTCTCCCCGGACGACGCCGGCCGCGGCGTCCCCTACCCGGACATGATCCTCACCGCCCTGCTCGGTCTCGACCTCGACGACGTCCGCAGCGTCCTCGTGGTCGGGGACACCGCGGAGGACATGACGGCCGGGCGCCGCGCCGGGGCCGGACTCGTGGTCGGCGTGCGCACGGGTCGCGACGCGGACCACGTCCTGCTGGCGGCGGGCTCGGACCGGGTGGTGCCGGGCCTGGCCGACGTGCCGGACCTGGTGGTCCGCACCCGCTGAGCCGGCGCCGGTCTGCCCCGCGAGGCCGTTCAGCGCCGTCGCGGGGTGCGCACTCGGCGGGGCAGCAGCGCCAGCATCATGGCTTCGAGGGCCAGCTGCTCCGGCACGTTGGCGGCGATGCGCTCGCGGGCCGTGGTGACGGCGTCGATCCGGGCGAGCACCTCGGCCGAGTCACCGGCGGCGCCGCGGGCGTACGCCTCGATCTCGCCCCGGCGGTGCTCGTTGATGAGCTCGCCGTCGGCCCCCAGCTGCACGCGCAGCACGTCCCGGAACAGGCCCATGACGTCGATCATGGCCCGGTCCAGCGAGTCTCGGACGGCGCGGCGCCGCCGGCGGGTCTGGTCCTCCTCGAGCCGTTTGACGTGGTGGCGGAGCTTGGGCGGGACGGGCTCGCCGGGCTCGAGGCCCAGGGAGCGGCGCAGCGCCTCGAGCTCCTCGGCGTCCCGGGCTTCGGCGGCGGACTCGGCCTCGGCCTTGGACACCTCGGCCAGCGTGGCGGCCAGCGCCATCGCGTCGGAGACGGCGGTGGCCTGGAGCGGCAGGGAGAGGATGCGTTCGCGACGCTCGAGGGCGTCCGGGTCCCGCGCGAGGCGGCGGGCCATGCCCACGTGCGACTGGGAGATCCGCGCGGTGGTGAGTGCGGTCTCGCGGTCCAGCCCGTCGCGGCGGTGCAGCAGCTCCGCCACCTGCTCCACGGCGGGGATGCTCAGCGTGATCAGCCGGCAGCGGGAGCGGACGGTGGGGAGCACGTCCGCGGGGGACGGGGCGCACAGCATCCAGATCGTGCGGGCCGGCGGCTCCTCGATGGCCTTGAGGAGCACGTTCGTGGCGCGCTCCGTCATGCGGTCCGCGTCCTCCATGAGGAAGATCCGCCAGCGCCCGGTCGCGGGGGTGGACTGGCCGGCCTCCACGAGGGCGCGGACGTCCTCGATCCGATAGCTCACCGCCTCGGTGGCCAGCACGGTCACGTCCGGGTGGGTGCCGCCGAGGACGGTGCGGCACGCGTGGCACTCGCCGCAGCCGCGCGCCGCCGGGTCTGCGACCTCGCACTGCAGGGCCGCGGCGAACGCACGCGCCGCCGTCGACCGGCCGGAGCCGGGCGGGCCCGTGAACATCCAGGCGTGGGTGGGACGGTCCTCGGCCGCGGCGCGGCGCAGCTGGGCCACCGCGGCCTCCTGGCCCGCGAGGTCCGCGAACACGGCGGGGGCGGGGGCCGTCATCGGTCGGCCGCCTGGGCGGTGACGCGGGCCAGCGCGCGGGCGGTGAGCTCCTGCGGCGGCAGCGCGCCGTCGAGCACGAGGTACCGCTCGGGCGCGGCCGCCGCGCGCGCGAGGAAGGCGGCGCGCAGGGCCTCGTGCCGGTCCGCCGTCTCCCGCTCCATGCGGTCGGGGGTGCCCTCGCCCTCCGCCGCGCGGCGGTCACGCCGGTCCGCGGCGGTGGCCGCGTCCACGTCGATCAGCACCGTCAGATCGGGGACGAGGCCGTCCGTGGCCCACTCGTTCAGGGCGGCGATCCGCGCCTCGCCCAGCCCGCGCGCCGCGCCCTGGTAGGCCACGGACGAGTCCACATACCGGTCCGTGACGACGACGGCGCCCCGGGCCAGCGCGGGGCGCAGCGTGCGGACGGCGTGGGCGGACCGGGCCGCGGCGAACAGCAGCGCCTCGGTGCGGGGGTCCACGGGGGCGTGCCCGGGGTCCAGCAGCAGCTCTCGCAGCGTCTCGCCCAGGTCCGAGCCGCCGGGCTCGCGCGTGAGCACCACCTCGTGGCCCGCGGCGCGCAGGGCCTCGGTCAGGGCGCGGGCCTGGGTGGACTTGCCGGATCCGTCCGGTCCCTCGACGGCGACGAACAGGCCGCGATGCTCGGTCTGGGTGCTCACGCCTCGAGCCTAGACGCCGCCCCGGACGGGGAGGGAACCCGGCCGGGCCGACCGCCTAGACTGACCGGCATGAGCGCCCCCCTGCACGTCGCCCTGCTCGTCGACCACTGGCTGTTCCGCGTCCTGGCGATCGCCGCGCTCGGGCTCGAGGTCTGGGCGCTGGTGGACGTCGTCCGGCGCCGCCCCGACGACTTCGCCCGCATCGGGGGCCGGGACAGGAGCTTCTGGCTGATCCTCACCGGCGTCGCCGCCGTCGTCGGGCTCCTCGGCGTGCTCGCCGGCGGCGGGATGGGCATGTTCGGCCTCGTGGCCGCGTGCGTGGCGTGCGTCTACCTCGCCGGCCCCCGCCAGGACATGGGCCCGGCCCTGCGCCGCTGAGGGTCCCGCGCCGTCGGCGCCGCCCTCATGACGTCGGCGCCACCGCCGCCCAGCGCACGCTCAGCTCCCCGCGCCGCCACTGGTGCGGGCCGCCCAGCACGGGCCAGCCCGCCGCGCGGAGCGTGCCGACCGTCGCCAGCCACCGCTGCCGCGTCCCGTAGGCCGCGAGCGGGGCGTGCGCGGCCCACGCGGCGTCGGCCTCCGCCAGGAGCCGATGGACGGGCTCGCCGGGCACGTGCCGGTGGATGAGGACCTTCGGCAGGCGCGCCGCCACGTCCGAGGGGCGGGCGAAGGACCCCAGCCTGAGGGCCACGGTCAGGCTCGCGGGCCCGTCCCGACGCAGGTCCACCCAGGCCGCCCGCCGGCCGTCCTCGGAGCAGGTGCCCTCCACGAGGACGCCGTCGTCGGCGAGCCCCGCGCACAGCAGGGACCAGATCGCGGGCACGTCCTCCTCCCGGTACTGGCGCAGCACGTTGAACGCGCGCACCACGGTGGGCGGCCGCGGCACGGGCAGCTCGAAGCCGCCGACCGCCCAGGTGACCCCCGGCAGGCCGCCGGCCCGCTCCCGCGCCCGGGCCACCCGAGCGGGGTCGATCTCGAGGCCCACCAGCTCGAGGGCCGGGTTCTGCACGCGCAGCCGCTGGGCCATCTCGACGGCGGTCACCGGCTCCGCGCCGAAGCCCAGGTCCACGGCCAGCGGGCGGGGAGTGCGCCGCAGCAGGGGGCCGTGCACGTCCGTGAGCCAGCGGTCCACCCGGCGCATCCGCTGCGCCGCCGTCGTGCCGCGGGTGATGTGGCCCTGCGGGCCCCGTGCCGGGACTGGGCCGGGCGTCGTGCGCGCGCGCAGCCGCCGGGCCTTCTCCACCATGGGCTCCAGCGTAGGGGAGCGGCGGGACGGGTCCGCCTAGGATGGTGACATGGCGAACACCACGTACACGCTGGTCCTGCTGCGGCACGGTCAGAGCGAATGGAACGAGAAGAACCTGTTCACCGGCTGGGTGGACGTCCCGCTGACCGAGAAGGGGCGCGCCGAGGCCGCCCGCGGCGGTGAGCTGCTGGAGGCGGAGGGCATCCGCCCGGACGTGGTCCACACGTCCCTGCTCAAGCGCGCCATCACCACGGCCAACCTGGCCCTCGAGGCCGCGGACCGCCAGTGGATCCCGGTCAAGCGCAGCTGGCGCCTGAACGAGCGCCACTACGGCGCCCTGCAGGGCAAGGACAAGGCCCAGGTGAAGGAGGAGTTCGGCGAGGAGCAGTTCATGGTCTGGCGCCGGTCCTTCGACACCCCGCCGCCCGCCCTGGACGACGACTCCGAGTTCTCCCAGATCGGCGACGAGCGCTACGCGGACCTGGGCAAGGACGCCCCCCGCACCGAGGCCCTCAAGCAGGTCATCGACCGCCTGCTGCCCTACTGGGAGGAGCAGATCCTGCCCGACCTCAAGGCCGGCAAGACCGTGCTGATCGCCGCGCACGGCAACTCGCTGCGCGCCCTGGTCAAGCACCTGGACGGCATCTCGGACGAGGACATCGCGGGCCTGAACATCCCGACGGGCATCCCGCTGGTCTACGAGCTGGACCAGAACTTCAAGCCGATCACCGCGAACGGCCGCTACCTCGACCCGGAGGCCGCCGCCGCCGGCGCCGCCGCCGTGGCCGCCCAGGGCTCCGCGCACTGACGCGTCCGACGACGACGGGCCGGGACCCCGCCGGGGGCCCGGCCCGTGGCGTCGGGGACGGTCAGGAGCCGGTGGCGTCCGGGCGGTGGGTCGCCCACTCGCCCGTGACGAGGTAGCGCACCTTGGCGGCCACGGACAGGCCGTGGTCCGTGAACCGCTCGAGGTAGCGCGAGGCCAGCGTGACGTCCGTGGTGGTGGCCGGCGTCGCGCTCCAGTCCGGGGCGGCGATCGCGCGGAAGACGGACAGGTGCAGCGCGTTGACGTCCTCGTTGAGGGCGTCGATCCGGTCCCCGTGCGCCAGGTCCTGGGTCTCGAGCAGCAGGACGACCTCCTCGGCCACCTCCACGGCGGCGTCGCACATCGCGGTGATCACGGTCCGGACCTGTTCCGGGATGACGTGCTCGGGGTAGCGCAGCCGGGTCAGCTGGGCCACGTGGCGGGCGAGGTCGCCCATGCGCTCGAGCGAGGAGCTCATCCGCAGCGTGGCGACGACGGTGCGCAGGTCCGTGGCCACGGGCGCCTGCAGCGCCAGGATGCGCACGGCCTGCTCGTCGAGGGACTCCTGCAGCTGGTCGATCCGCGCGTCCTCCGAGATGACCCGTTCGGCGCCGTGCACGTCGGCCGCCTCGAGGGCGGCCTGCGCGTCCATCATGGCGCGGTGCACGAGGCGGGCGATCTCGGTCAGGTCGCGGCCCAGCCGTTCGAGGTCGGCTCGGTAGAGCTCGCGCATGGTCTCCTCTCCCCGGCGACGCCCGTGCGCCGCCGACCCCGACTCCCCGGGGCAACGGTCCACCCTGGCAGGGCAAGATGAACGGCCCATGAACGCCGATCGTCCGGCGTCTGGCGGGGCCGGGGCAGCCCGTCTCCGGGCCGCCAGAGGCTAGTCTGGTGCCGTGGATCCCGTCATCATCGGCCTGCTGTGCGGAGCGGTCGGACTGTTCACCGGAGTGGCCTCCATGCTGGCCTTCCGGGCGTCCGAGCGCTCGCGGACGGTGGACCTGACGGTCGGCGAACCCACCCTGGCGCAGGGCGCCGCCGAGGTCCTCTCCGTGGTCGGCCGCGCGTACGCGGTGGTGGACGACGTCGACGGCGTGGTGCGCGCGAACCCCGCGGCCTACGCCCTGGGCCTCGTGCGGGGGCACTCGCTCGTCCAGGACCAGCTGCGGGAGCTCACGCGGACCGTGCGGGCCGACGGCGTCATCGTCGAGCGCCGCATGGAGCTGCCCCGAGGACCCCTCGGGCAGTCGAGCCTCGTCGTCGAGCTGCGCGTGGCCCCGCTGGACGAGGAGTACATCCTGATCCTCGCCGACGACCGCACGGACGTGACCCGCACCGAGGCCATGCGCCACGACTTCGTCGTCAACGTCTCGCACGAGCTCAAGACGCCGGTGGGCGCCATCTCCCTGCTCTCCGAGGCCATCGGCGACGCCGCGGAGGACGAGGAGGCGGTGCGCCGCTTCGCCGCACGCCTGGGCGTCGAGTCCCGCCGGCTCTCGGCCCTCGTGCAGGACATCATCGAGTTCTCCCGGCTGCAGGCCAAGGACGTGGTCCAGGACGGGGGGCCTGTGGACCTCAACGCCGTCGTCGCCGACGCCGTGGACCGCCTGCGCCTGACCGCCGAGGACCGCGGCATCGCGCTGCGCGTGGGCGGCCGCGTGGACGCGGTGGTGCACGGGGACCAGGACCAGCTGATGACCGCGGTGCGCAACCTGGTGGACAACGCGGTGCGCTACTCCCCGGAGGGCACCACGGTGGGCATCGGCCTGAGCTCCGTGGACGGGCTCGCCCAGGTCACCGTCACGGACCAGGGCATCGGCATCAGCCCGGAGGAGCAGGAGCGGGTCTTCGAACGCTTCTACCGCGTGGACGCGGCGCGGTCGCGTCAGACGGGCGGCACGGGCCTGGGGCTGAGCATCGTCAAGCACGTCGTCATCAACCACGGAGGGGAGGTCACCCTCTGGTCCCAGCCGGGCCGCGGGTCGACCTTCACCATCCGCCTGCCCGAGTGGGGGGACGGTGTCGCCGTCGACGGCGCGCCGGGTGCCGCCCACGTCACCGAGCGGCGCGGTCACCGGGTGACCGCCTCGGCCGCACCCCCGACCCGGAAGGAGACGAGCGCATGAGCCGCATTCTGATCGTGGAGGACGAGGAGTCGTTCAGCGACCCCCTGTCCTACCTCCTGGAGAAGGAGGGGTTCGAGGTCACCGTCGCCGCCGACGGCAACGAGGCGCTGAGCGTCTTCGAGCGCGACAGCGCGGACCTGATCCTCCTGGACCTGATGCTCCCGGGGATGTCCGGCACCGAGGTGTGTCGTCAGGTGCGCCAGCGCTCCAACGTCCCCGTGATCATGCTGACCGCGAAGGACTCGGAGATCGACAAGGTCGTCGGCCTCGAGCTCGGGGCGGACGACTACGTGACCAAGCCGTACTCCTCGCGTGAGCTGGTGGCCCGCGTCCGCGCCGTGCTGCGCCGTCAGGGGGACCAGGAGGAGCCGATGTCGGCGACCATCAGCGCCGGCCCCGTGCGCATGGACGTCGAGCGGCACGTCGTCTCCGTGGACGGCGAGCAGGTGTCCCTGCCGCTCAAGGAGTTCGAGCTGCTGGAGATGCTGCTGCGCAACGCCGGGCGCGTGCTCACCCGCGGCCAGCTGATCGACCGCGTGTGGGGCTCCGACTACGTGGGGGACACCAAGACCCTCGACGTGCACGTGAAGCGCCTGCGCTCCAAGATCGAGCCCGATCCCTCGAGCCCCCGCTACCTCGTCACGGTGCGCGGCCTGGGCTACAAGTTCGAGGCCTGACCGGCGCGCTGCACCCGGGACGACGACGGCCCCGGCTCCACCTCGCGGTGGGGCCGGGGCCGTGGCGTGCCGGGCGCAGGCCCGGCGGAGGTCAGTGCTCCTCGCCGTAGTGGTGGGTCTCCTCGTGGAGGTGCCCGACGAGATCCTCCTCCGAGGGCTCGACTCCCTCGGGGAGCAGGTCACGGTACTGCTCCTGGGTGGCGCTCAGCAGCGGGACGGCCAGGTCGGCGGTGCCGCCGTTGCCGGAGACGGTCACGGGCAGGTTCTCGCCGACCCACACGCCCTCGCGCTCCAGGACGGTTGTGTTCGCCTCGTCCTCGAGCTTGCGGCTCTCGCCGGCGGGGACCTTCAGGGTCGCGGAGCCGCCGCCCTCGGCCTGGAAGGTGTAGGTCTGATCCTGGCCGGAGGTGTTCTCCACGGTGCCGATCAGGCGGGCGGGGCCCGACTCGCCGTCGCCGACGAGGGCGAGGTTGCGGTAGCTCAGGAAGTCCTGCTCCTGGCCGTTGATGCCGTCCGAGGGGGAGTACTGGATGGCGGTGGCGATCGGGCTCACGGCGGAGCAGCCGGTGGCGCCCAGCAGGGCGACCGCGGCCAGCGCACCTGCGGCGAGGTGGCGCCGGGCGGGCCGGGATGCGTTCTTCACAGAGGTCTCCTCAGGTGCGATGACGTGCTCAGGAGCCCCGAGGCAGGGGTCCTGCCAGGTCAGGCTACCGCATCCCGGGACGCCGGCCGGCCCGTGGCGCCGGGTCGTCCACTATCACATCCGGAGGCCGAAGATGTGACGGCGCGCGCGGCATGACGAGGCCGCATGATAGAATGAGACGACTGAAAGGGGCACAACAACATGGTTTTTGAGGTCGGAGAGACCGTCGTCTACCCCCATCACGGTGCTGCGCGGATCGAGGAGATCAAGATGCGCACCATCAAGGGGGAGGAGAAGATGTACCTCAAGCTCAAGGTGGCGCAGGGAGACCTGACCATCGAGGTCCCTGCGGAGAACGTCGACCTCGTCGGCGTGCGTGACGTCGTGGATGCGGAGGGGCTCGAGCACGTCATGGAGGTCCTGCGCGCCGAGCACGTGGAGGAGCCGACCAACTGGTCCCGCCGTTACAAGGCGAACCTGGAGAAGCTCGCCAGTGGCGACGTCAACAAGGTGGCCGAGGTCGTCCGCGACCTGTGGCGCCGCGACCAGGACCGCGGCCTGTCCGCCGGTGAGAAGCGCATGCTCGCGAAGGCTCGCCAGGTGCTCGTGTCCGAGCTGGCGCTGGCCAAGAAGGTCACCGAGGAGGAGGCCGAGGGTCGCCTGGACAAGGTGCTCGAGGGCTGACGGGCAGCACACGGCAGGGGAGGGGTCCGCGTCCACGACGCGGGCCCCTCCCCTGTCTCGTCCCCGGCCCGTCCGGCGCCGCCGGAGGGGGTCCCGGGCCACGGGCACCGGCGCGCTCCCTAGGATGAGGCCATGCCCACCGCCCTCGTGATCGCTGCCGCCGGCGCCGGCACCCGCCTCGGCGCCGGGCTGCCCAAGGCCCTCGCCCCCCTCGCGGACGGCCGCACCCTCCTGCGCCACTGCCTGGAGTCCGTCGCCGCCGCGCGCGCCGCCGGGCTCGCCCTGGACGCCGTCGTGGTGCTCACCCCGCCGGTGGAGGCCGATGCCGGCCGCGTGGCCGCCGAGGTCGACGCCGGCCCGCGCCTGGACGTGCCCGTGCACTGCGTGCCCGGCGGCGCCGAGCGCGCGGACTCGGTCCGCGCCGGACTCGCCGCGGCCTCCGGCGCTCTGGCCGACCTCGCCCCGGCGGGGGCGCCCCGCTGTGTCCTCGTCCACGACGCGGCCCGCGCGCTGACCCCGCCGAGCGTGTTCGGGGCCGTGACGGCGGCGCTCGGGACCGGCGCGGTCGCCGCGGTCCCGGGCCTGCCGCTGACGGACACCGTCAAGCAGGTCACCCCCGGACGGGGCGGCGTCGACGTCGTCGCGGCCACGCCGGCCCGCGCCGGACTGCGCGCGATCCAGACGCCGCAGGGCTTCGACCTGGACACCCTGCTGGCGGCCCACGAGGCCGTGCGCACGGACCCCACGCTCGACGCCGCGGCGCTCACCGACGATGCGATGGTCATGGAGGCCGCGGGGCACGAGGTCGTGGTGGTGCCCGGCGACCCGGCCGCGTTCAAGGTCACCGCCCCCGCCGACCTCGACCTCGCCCGCCTCGAGCTCGCCCGCCGCGCCCCCCAGGGGGCCTCCATGCGCCAGCCCACCCGCCCCGCCGTCGCGGCCGCCCCCCTGCCGCGCGTGGGGATCGGCACCGACGTGCACGCGTGGGCACCCGAGGATGCCCCCCGGCCCCTGTGGCTCGGCGGCATCCACTGGCCCGGCGAGCGGGGGGTGGCCGCGACCTCGGACGGGGACGTGGCCGCCCACGCGGCGTGCAACGCCCTGCTCTCCGCCGCCGGCCTCGGCGATCTCGGGGCCGTGTTCGGCGTCGACCGGCCCGAGATGGCGGACGCCTCCGGCGCGGACATGCTCCGCGAGGTGCTGCGCCTGCTGACGGAGGCGGGCGTCGCCGTCGGGAACGTGGCGGTCCAGGTGGTCGCACCCCGGCCCAAGGTGGGCACGCGCCGCGCGGAGATGGAGGCCGCCCTGTCCGCCGCCCTCGGCGGGGCCCCCGTGTCCGTCTCCGCCGCCACGACGGACCGGCTGGGCTTCATCGGGCGCAGGGAGGGGCTGGTGGGGATCGCGACCGCGCTCGTCGTCCCCGCGGCCTGAGCCCGCGTCGGCGCACCGACTAGGCTGGCAGAGCCCCGTCAGGACCCCGCCCCTCCGGAAGGACCGCGCCCCCATGGCCCAGCGCTTCTACGACACCCGCACCGCGCAGATCCGGGACTTCGAGCCCCTCGTGCCCGGCGAGGCGTCGGTGTACTACTGCGGGGCCACGGTGCAGGGCATGCCGCACGTGGGCCACGTGCGCAGCGCGATCGTGTTCGACATCCTCATCCGCTGGCTCGAGGCCACCGGGCTGCGCGTCACCTCGGTGCGGAACGTGACGGACATCGACGACAAGATCCTCGACCGCTCGGCCGCCTCCCACGAGGCCGGCTTCGAGGCCTCGGACCTCTACCCGGCCCGCGAGCCGTGGTGGGCCCTGGCCTACCGGTTCGAGAAGGCGTTCGACGCCGCCTACCTCGCCCTCGGCGTCCGCCGTCCCACCTATGAGCCGCGCGCCACCGGCCACGTGCCCGAGATGTTCGCGCTCATCGAGCGCCTGATGGAGCGCGGCCACGCCTACCCCGCGCAGGACGGCTCGGGCGACGTCTACTTCGACGTCCGGTCCTGGGAGCGCTACGGCGAGCTCACCCGCCAGCGCGTCGAGGACATGCAGGACGCCCCCGACGCCGACCCGCGCGGCAAGCGCGACCCCCGCGACTTCGCCCTGTGGAAGGGCGCCAAGCCCGGCGAGCCCGCCACCGCCGTGTGGGAGTCGCCCTGGGGCGCCGGCCGCCCCGGATGGCACCTGGAGTGCTCGGCCATGTCCACGAAGTACCTCGGCGCCGAGTTCGACATCCACGGCGGCGGCCTGGACCTGCGGTTCCCGCACCACGAGAACGAGCTGGCCCAGTCGGCGGCCGCCGGTGACGGCTTCGCCCGCTTCTGGCTGCACAACGGGCTCGTCACCTACGGCGGCGAGAAGATGTCCAAGTCCGTGGGCAACACGATCTCCCCCGAGGAGATGCTCGGCATGGCCCGCCCGACGGCGGTGCGCTACTTCCTGGGGCAGGCCCACTACCGCTCCCAGCTCGACTACCGGCCCGGCGCCCTCGACGAGGCCGAGGCCGCCGTCGAGCGCATCGAGGGCTTCACGGCCCGCGCCCGGGCCGCGGGTGCCGTCCCGCCCGCCCCCGACGGGGCGCTCGCGGACCGCGTGCCCGCCGCCTTCCGCGCCGCCATGGAGGACGACCTCAACGTGCCCCAGGCGCTCGCGGCCCTGCACGAGGCCGTGCGCGCCGGCAACTCGGCGCTGGCCGGGCAGGACCTCGACGCCGCGGCCGCCCGCCTGGCCGAGGTGGAGGCCATGACCGCGGTGCTGGGCCTGGACGACGTGCCCGAGGGCGACGACGCCGCGGCCGGCCCGGTGTCGGACGCCCTCGACTCGCTCGTCCGGTCGCAGATCGAGGCGCGGGCGCAGGCCCGCGCGGACAAGGACTGGGCCACCGCGGACCGCATCCGCGACGCGTTGGCCGCGGCCGGCGTCGTGGTGGAGGACGGCGCCGACGGCGCCACATGGCGCCTGGCGGACTGACACCTAGACTGGAGGGCGATCCGGCGGCGCCCCGCGTGCCGCCGCCCCCGTCCCCGGCCCGCAGGAGTCCCGCCATGTCCACCGCACCCCGCTCCGGCGGATCCCGCAAGCCCAAGGGCAAGAAGGGCCCCATGAAGGGCACCGGCGGCCACGGTCGCAAGGCGCTCGAGGGCCGCGGACCCACCCCCAAGGCCGAGGACCGGGTCTACCACAAGGCGCACCGCGCCAAGCAGCTGGCCGAGCGCTCGGCCGCCAAGCGCGGTCCCGTGAAGGACCAGGTCCGCGGCCGCGTGAAGCTCACGGATGAGACGGTCTCCGGTCGCAATCCCGTGCTCGAGGCGCTGCGCGCGGGCATCCCGGCCAAGGCGCTGCACGTGGCCGTGCGCATCGAGATGGACGACCGCGTCAAGGAGGCCCTGCGCCTCTGCCTCGAGCAGGGCGTGCCGGTCCTGGAGAACACCAAGCCGGAGCTGGACCGCCTCTCCGGCGAGGCCGTGCACCAGGGCATCGTGCTGCAGATCCCGCCCTATGAGTACGCGGACGCCACGGCCCTGGCCCTCGACGCGCTCGCGAAGCACGAGAAGGGGCACCTGCGGACCCCGCCGCTGCTGATCGCGCTCGACGGCATCACCGACCCCCGCAACCTCGGCGCCATCATCCGGGCCGGCTCCGCGTTCGACGCGGACGGCGTGATCGTGCCCGAGCGCCGCTCCGTCGGCGTGACCGCCACCGCCTGGCGCACCTCGGCCGGCGCGGCCGCGCGGGTGCCCGTGGCCCAGGCCGGCAACCTGAACACCACCCTCGTCGACCTGCACAAGGCCGGCTACTTCGTGCTGGGCCTCGACGGCGGCGGGGACGTCTCGCTGCCCGGGCTCGCCCTGGCCACGGAGCCGCTCGTGCTCGTGGTGGGGGCCGAGGGCAAGGGTCTGTCCCGCATGGTGCGGGAGCACTGCCAGCAGATCGTGTCCATCCCGATCGACTCGACGATGGAGTCCCTCAACGCCTCGATGGCGGTGGGCATCTCCCTGTACGAGATCTCGGTGCAGCGCGCCGGCGGGCGCTGACCTCCACGGCGCCCCCGCCCGGGATGACGGCCAGGCGGGGACGCGGGTGTCGCACACGGCGCCGACGCGGGCAGAGTGTCTACAGTGACGTCGATCACATGGCAGGATGTCGCGTGGATACGCGCACGTCTTGCCTGTGATGCGTGTCACCGCGCACAGTGTCTGCACTGTGTCCGACGGGCCCCCGTCGGCGAGCGCATCCCGCACCGCACCATCAGAACGAGGTCCGTCTCATGAAGCACCGCTCCCTCTCCCTCACCGCCGCCCTCGCCGTCGCCGCCCTCGGGCTCACGGCGTGCGGTGACTCCGGCTCCGGCGGCTCCGGCTCGTCCTCCGCCGCCGGCGGCGACGGCTCCTACACCGTGGGCATCAACCAGCTCGTCTCCCACCCGGCGCTCGACGGCGCGGCCGAGGGCTTCAAGGAGGCGTTCAAGGACGCCGGCCTGGACGTGACGTTCGAGGAGCAGAACGCCCAGGGCGAGCAGGCCACCGTCACCTCGATCGCCTCCACCTTCGCCAACGACGGGGACGTGGACCTCGTGGCCGCGATCGCGACCCCCGCCGCACAGGGCACCGTCTCGGCCGTGAAGGACAAGCCGGTCGTGTTCATGGCGGTCACCGACCCGAAGGGCGCTGAGCTCGTGGCCTCGGACGAGGCCCCGGGCGGCAACGTCACCGGCGTCTCGGACCGCAACCCGGTCAAGGAGCAGCTGCAGCTGCTCAAGGACGTGAAGCCGGACGCCACGACCGTCGGCATCGTCTACAACTCCGGCGAGGCCAACTCCAAGGTCCAGGTGGACCAGGCCAAGGAGGCCGGCAAGGAGCTGGGCCTCGAGGTCAAGGAGGCCACCATCACCAACTCGTCCGAGGTCCAGCAGGGCGTGCAGTCCCTGTCCGGCGTGGACGGCATCTACGTGCCCACGGACAACGCCGTCGTCTCGGCGTTGGAGACCGTGGTCGGCTACGGCAAGGAGCAGCGCATCCCCGTCATCTCGGCGGACATCGACTCCGTCGAGCGCGGCGCCCTGGGCACGTACGGCATCGACTACACGGCGCACGGCAAGCAGGCCGGCGAGATGGCTGTGAAGATCCTCAAGGACGGCGCGAAGCCGGCCGAGCTGCCCGTGGGCTACGCCGACCCGGCCAACCTGCAGCTCGTGCTGAACCCGCAGGCCGCCGAGGCCTACGGCGTCGAGATCCCCGCCAAGCTCAAGGACAGGGCCGACCAGCTCGTCGAGGGCTGATCCCGCGCCTGCCCGCCTCCGCGGCGGCCCGGACCACGGGGTCCGAGCCGCCGCGGAGCACGTCGGCGGCCGGCCCACCCCGTCCCGCCGTCGTCCGTCCCCCTCGCCCCGCCCGAAAGGCACCCACCCCATGCTGACCGCAGTGGAACTGGGTCTGATCTACGCCGTCGTCGCGCTCGGCGTGTACCTGACCTTCCGCATCCTCGACTTCCCCGACCTCACGGTGGACGGCTCGTTCACCACCGGCGCCGCCACGGCCGCCGTGCTCATCACGGGCGGCACGCCGGTGCCCCTGGCCATGCTCGCCGCCTTCGTGGCGGGCGCGCTCGCGGGCCTCGTCACCGGCCTGCTGCACACCAAGGGCCGGATCGACGGCCTGCTCGCCGGCATCCTCACGATGATCGCGCTCTACTCGATCAACCTGCGGATCATGGGCAAGGCCAACATCCCCTTGCTCGGCCAGGACACCCTGTTCACGTGGCTCGACGACCTGGGCCTGGCCCGGAACTGGGGCTCGATCCTCGTGCTCTTCCTCGGCGTGTTCGTGGTGAAGCTGATCCTCGACTGGTTCCTGCACACGGACCTGGGCCTCGCCCTGCAGGCGACCGGTGACAACGAGGAGATGATCCGCTCGTACGGCGTCTCCACGGACCGGATGAAGATCCTCGGCCTCATGATCTCCAACGGCCTCGTGGCCCTCGGCGGCTCCCTGCTGGCCATGTACCAGGGCTTCGCGGACATCTCCATGGGCATCGGCCTCATCCTCGTGGGCCTGGCGTCCGTGATCGTGGGCCAGGCCGTGTTCGGCCAGCGCACGGTCTTCTGGGCGACGCTCGCCGTGATCGTCGGCGCCGTGCTCTACCGCCTGATCATCCAGTTCGCCCTCAACGCGGGCCTGAGCCCGAACGACATGAAGCTGATCTCCGCGGCCCTCGTCGTCGTGGCCCTGCTGCTGCCGCGCTTCGGCTTCGCCAGGCGCCTGAGCCTGCGCACGCGGGGCACGGCCGCGACCCCGGCGCCGGCCGCCGCCGCTCCGGCCACCGCCGGCATGCCCCTGACTGGCGAGCCGGGCGGCGCCACCCCCGCCGCATCCGTCTCCGAGGAGGCCCCCCGTGCTTGAGATCTCACAGGTCTCCAAGACCTTCTTCCCGAACACCGTCAACGAGCGGCGCGCCCTGCAGGGCATCGACCTGCACCTGGCCGAGGGCGACTTCGTCACCGTGATCGGCTCCAACGGCGCCGGCAAGTCCACGATCCTGAACACGATCGCCGGCAAGCTGCTCCCGGACACCGGCACCGTGGCCGTGGGCGGCAAGGACGTCACCCGCATGCCGGACCACCGCCGCGCGGCCTCGATCGGCCGGGTGTTCCAGGACCCGACGGCGGGCACGGCCCCGAATCTCACGATCGAGGAGAACATGGCCCTGGCCTGGCGACGCGGGCACGCCCGCGGGCTCTCGCGGGGCGTCTCCCGCGCCCGGCGCGCGATGTTCCGCGACGAGCTCACGAAGCTCGAACTCGGCCTGGAGAACCGCCTCACCGCCAAGGTCGGGCTGCTCTCCGGTGGCCAGCGTCAGGCGCTCAGCCTGCTCATGGCCACGTTCTCCGGACCGAAGATCCTGCTGCTGGACGAGCACACCGCCGCCCTGGACCCGTCCCGGGCGGAGCTGGTGACCCGCCTGACCCGGCAGGTGGTGGCCGAGCACCGGCTCACCACGCTGATGGTCACGCACAACATGTCCCAGGCCCTCGAGGTCGGCAACCGGCTGATCATGATGCACGACGGCCGGATCATCCTCGAGCTGGACGAGCAGGAGAAGGCCGGGCGCACCCCGGCGGACCTGCTGGCCGAGTTCGGCAAGATCAAGGGCGCCGTCGTGGACGACAAGACCATGCTGTCCTGAGCGTCCCGTCCGGCGCCCCGTCCCCGGCCCGCCCCTCCGCCCCCCACGGCGGGCGGGCGGGCCGGCCGTTCTCACCGGCGCGGCCGCGGGGTAGCGTCGTGGCGTGAGCACCGTGAAGCCCGACACCCAGAGCGCCACCGCAGCCGATGTCCGCCTCCAGACCGTCACGGGGCGTATCCCGGTGACGGACGTGCAGCCCGTGGTGCTGGACGGCCGGTTCCCGGCGAAGGCCGTGGTCGGCGAGGACATCCCCGTCCGCGCGACCGTGTTCCGCGAGGGCCACGACTCCGTGCGCGCCACCGTCCGCCTGCTCGACCCGGCCGGCGCCGAGGTGCAGCGCGTGCAGATGCGTCCGGGCCGGCCCGGCCTGGACGAGGTCGTGGCCACGCTGCGGCCCGCCGAGCCGGGCCTGCACCAGTTCGTGGTCGAGGGCTGGGACGATCCGGTGGGCACGTGGAAGCACGCGGCCACCGTCAAGATCGCCGCCGGCGTCGACGTGGAGCTGATGCTCGCCGAGGGCGCCGCCCTGTTCCGCCGGGCCGCCGAGGACGCGGAGCGCTCGGCCGAGGACCGCGCCGTGTTCGAGGAGGTCGTTCGCGGCCTCGAGGACGAGTCGCTCATCCCGGCCCAGCGCCTGGCCTCCGCCGAGTCGGCGGAGGTGTCCGCCGTCCTCCACGCCCGCCCCGTGCGGGAGCACCTCACGAGCTCCGAGCTCTACCCGCTGGACGTGCAGCGTGAGCTCGCCGGCCGCGGCGCCTGGTACGAGTTCTTCCCCCGCTCCGAGGGCGCCCGCTTCGACGAGGCCTCCGGCACGTGGTCCTCCGGCACCTTCGCGACGGCGGCCGACCGGCTCCCGGCGGTCGCCCGGATGGGCTTCCAGGTGGCCTACCTGCCGCCGATCCACCCGATCGGCACCACGCACCGCAAGGGTCCGAACAACACGCTGACGGCCGGGCCGCAGGACCCGGGCTCGCCGTGGGCGATCGGCGGGCCCGAGGGCGGGCACGACGCCGTGCACCCGGACCTGGGCACCGTCGAGGACTTCGAGGCGTTCGTGGCCGCGGCCGCGGACGAGGGCCTCGAAGTGGCCCTGGACCTGGCCCTGCAGTGCTCCCCGGACCACCCGTGGGTCGCCGCGCACCCGGAGTGGTTCACCACCCGCGTGGACGGCACCATCGCGTACGCGGAGAACCCGCCGAAGAAGTACCAGGACATCTACCCGCTGAACTTCGACAACGACCCGGGCGGCCTCGCCCAGGCGGTGCTGGACGTGGTGCGGGGCTGGGTGGCCCGCGGCGTGCACATCTTCCGCGTGGACAACCCCCACACCAAGCCCCTGTGGTTCTGGGAGTGGCTGATCGCGAAGGTCCGCGCCGAGGAGCCGCGCGTCGTGTTCCTCGCCGAGGCCTTCACCCGTCCCGCGATGATGCACGCCCTGGGCAAGGTCGGGTTCCAGCAGTCCTACGGGTACTTCACCTGGCGGAACACGGCCGAGGAGCTTGCGGAGTACCTCCAGGAGATCTCGCACGAGACGCCGGCGTTCTATCGCCCCAACCTCTTCGTCAACACGCCGGACATCCTCACGGAGTACCTGCAGCACGGCGGCCCGGGCGCGTTCCGGATCCGCGCCGTCGTCGCCGCCACGGCCAGCCCGCTGTGGGGCGTCTACGCCGGGTTCGAGCTGTTCGAGCACGTGGCCCGGCCGGGCGCGGAGGAGTACATCGACAACGAGAAGTACGAGTACCGCCCCCGGGACTGGGAGGGCGCGGAGGCCGCGGGTGCCTCGCTCGCCCCGTACCTCACCCGGCTCAATGAGATCCGCGCGGCGCACCCGGCGCTGGGCGACCTGCAGAACCTGACCCTGCACGCCTCGACGCACCCTGACCTGCTCGTGTTCTCGAAGACGCGCTCGGCCCGGCCCGAGGGTGCGCACCGGGACGCCGAGGCGGTCACCGACGCCGGTCCCGCGGAGGACACCCTGATCGTCGTCGTCACCACGAACCCGCACGACGTCGTCGAGGCGACCCTGGACCTGGACCTCGAGGCGCTGCGTCTGCGCCCCGAGGACCGCGACGCGTCCGGGGCCGTCGAGGTGGAGGACCTGCTCACCGGCCAGCGCTGGCGGTGGGGCCGCACCCCGTACGTCCGCCTGGACCCCCACGTCGAGCCCGCCCATGTCCTGCGGGTCGTCCGGAACGGCTGAGCCGCTCCCGACGCCCGCCGTCCCCAGAACAGGAATCGCCATGACCCCGTCCGCCGCCCCCCGTCCCGCCGTCGCCCCGCTCGCCGTGGACCCGGAGGTGCTGGCCGCCGTCGCGCAGGGCCGGCACCACGATCCGCACACCGTGCTGGGCGCCCACCCGCATCCCGACGGCGCGGCGGTCACCTACCGCGTGCTGCGCCCGCTGGCGCGCACGGTCACGGTGGTCCGCGCCGGCGACGGGCAGCGGGTGGAGCTGACGCACGAGCACGACGGCGTGTTCGCGGGCGTGGCCCCGACGCCCCGCGTGGCCGGGGCTGCCGCGGGCGACTACCGCGTCGAGGTGGCGTACGAGACCGAGGACGGCACGACCGGCCCCGTCCAGGAGCAGGACGACGCGTACCGGCACCTGCCCACGCTCGGCGAGCTGGACCTGCACCTGATCGGGGAGGGCCGGCACGAACGGCTGTGGGAGGTGCTGGGCGCCCGCGTGGTCCGCACCTCCGCGGGCGAGGCCGTCGGCACGGCCTTCGCGGTCTGGGCGCCGAACGCGCGGGCCGTGCGCGTGGTGGGCGACCACAACGGCTGGGACGGCCGGACCCATGCCATGCGGTCCCTCGGCTCCTCCGGCGTGTGGGAGCTGCTGGTGCCTGGCGTCGGTCACGGCGACCGCTACAAGTTCGAGATCCTCGGCCGGGACGGGCTCTGGCGGCAGAAGGCGGACCCGATGGCCCGCTGGACGGAGGTCCCGCCGGCCACGGCCTCGCGTGTGCTCGAGTCCGACTACGCCTTCGGGGACCGCACCTGGATGGAGCGCCGCCGTCTCACGGACCCGCACGAGCGCCCGCTGAGCATCTACGAGGTGCACCTGGGCTCGTGGCGGCCCGGGCTGGACTACCGCGAGCTGGCCGAGCAGCTCGTGGAGTACGTGCAGTGGCTCGGGTTCACGCACGTGGAGTTCCTGCCGGTCGCGGAGCATCCGTTCGGCGGGTCCTGGGGCTACCAGGTGACCGGCTACTACGCCCCCACCTCCCGGTTCGGCTCCCCGGACGAGTTCAAGCACCTGGTGGACGCGCTCCACCGGGCGGGGATCGGCGTCATCGTGGACTGGGTGCCGGCGCACTTCCCGAAGGACGAGTGGGCGCTCGCGCGCTTCGACGGGACCGCCCTGTACGAGCACCCGGACCCGCGGCGGGGCGAACATCCCGACTGGGGCACCCTCGTGTTCGACTTCGGCCGCACCGAGGTCCGCAACTTCCTCGTGGCCAACGCGCTCTACTGGCTCGGCGAGTTCCACATCGACGGGCTGCGCGTGGACGCCGTCGCCTCGATGCTCTACCTGGACTACTCGCGCGAGGACGGGCAGTGGGAGCCCAACGTGCACGGCGGCAACCACAACCTCGAGGCCATCGACTTCCTGCGCGAGGTCAACGCGACCGTGTACCGCCTGCACCCCGGCGTCCACATGATCGCGGAGGAGTCCACGGCCTTCTCCGGGGTGAGCGCTCCCGTGGACGCGGGCGGTCTCGGCTTCGGCAAGAAGTGGAACATGGGCTGGATGCACGACACCCTGGCCTACCTGTCCCAGGACCCGGTCAACCGCCGGTGGCACCACGAGCAGTGGACGTTCTCCATGGTGTACGCCTACTCGGAGAACTACGTGCTGCCGCTGTCCCACGATGAGGTCGTCCACGGCAAGGGCTCCCTGCTGGGCCGCATCCCGGGCGACCGACGGCAGCAGCTGGCGACCCTGCGCGCCTACTACGGGTACATGTGGGCGCACCCCGGCAAGCAGCTGCTGTTCATGGGCGGGGAGTACGCGCAGCCGAGCGAGTGGTCCGAGGGCGAGGGCCTGGACTGGCCCGTCTCGTGGGATGAGGCGCACCGCGGGGTCCAGCTGACGATCCGGGAGCTCAACGCGCTCTACCGCAGCAAGCCGGCGCTGTGGTCGCTGGACCACAGCCCGGAGGGATTCTCGTGGGTGGACGGCGGCGACGCCGACGGCAACACGCTCGTGTTCCTCCGCATGCCCGCGGCGCAGGTGGTGCCGGAGACACGGATCGACGACGACGGCGCCGCGGTCCCGGCCGCTGAACCGGGCGGCGCCCCGCTGCTGTGCATCACCAACCTCTCGGGGTCGCCGCGTCAGGGGCTGCGCGTGGGGGTGCCGTCCGCGGGGGAGTGGACGGTGGTGCTGGACACCGATGCGACCGACTTCCACGGTGACGGCTGGCGGGAGCAGACCGGCCAGTCCGAGGTGATCGCGGCACACGAGGGCCAGTGGCAGGGCCAGCCGGCCCGCGTCACGGTGAACGTGCCGGCGCTGACCACCCTGTGGCTCCAGCCGACCCTGGACACGACGGCCACGCCCTGAGGAGTGGTGCACGTCACGGCCGGGGGTGACGGCGCTGGAGCGTCGAACGGGGCGGGCCAGGCCGAAGGAATCCGCGAGAACAGGCGGAAACCGGCCGCCCACCCTTGACCGCACGCCGGGTGCCGCCCCTGATTTTGTGTTCGGTGGGATTCGTGTGTAGAGTTCCATCTCGTGCTCAAGACGCCGACCGGGTGACCGGGAGGCGGGGTGAAGAACACAGAATCCGCGGATTCATGCCGAGAATGGCAGGTCCAGGGCGGGTGGTGCTCACCGGGTGCGCGGCCGGCAGTGATGCGGGTCGGGATTCCTGAAGAAGATGATCTGGTTTGACAGCCGGGAATCATGTGGTAAGCTTTTCAAGGCCT
>Ga0268288_10053_pt1 | contig 113674 bp, 111 predicted proteins | sample BraspS3V5C_FD_191349 | JGI IMG/M metagenome (GOLD analysis project Ga0268288, IMG submission 191349) | Soil microbial communities from Anza Borrego Desert, Southern California, United States - Bradyrhizobium sp. S3-V5C | ecosystem: Environmental > Terrestrial > Soil > Desert | place: USA...
CCCCGCCATAACGGGAAGGTCGAACGCTACAACCGTCTGATGGTCGATGAGGTCCTCTACGCCCGCCCGTACTCCTCAGAGACGGCCCGGCGTGAGGCGTTGGCAGTGTGGGTGAACCACTACAACTACCATCGGCCTCATACCTCCTGCGGGGACGCCCCTCCGGCCTCGTTGGCACCGACCCGAGTCAACAACGTCATGCCCTCCTACACCTAGGCTGGACGCCATGATCCGAGTAGTCGTGGCCGACGACCAGGCGTTGATGCGCACCGCCCTCGAGCACTTCGTGGCCCAGGCCGAGGACCTCGAGGTGGTCGGCTCCGCCGAGGACGGGGTCCAGGCCCTCGAGGCGGCCCGCACGCTGGCCCCCGACGTCGTGCTGATGGACATGCAGATGCCCCGCATGGACGGCGTCGAGGCCACCGCGCGCATCTCCGCCGAGGCCCCGGGCGTGCGCGTCCTGGCGATCACCACCTTCTCCTCCGAGCAGTACCTCGTGCCCGCCCTGCGCGCCGGCGCCGCAGGCTACCTCGTGAAGGACGCACCGCCGGCCGAGGTCGTGGACGCCATCCGCCGCGTCCACGCCGGGGACGCCGTGTTCTCCGCCCGCGTGGCCGCGGACCTGGTGGAGGCCGTCACCGCGGCCCCCGAACACGCCGCCCCGTGCCCGGCCGAGCCCCTCGCCCCGCACGAGCGCCTCACCGAGCGCGAGCTGGACGTGGTCCGCGAGCTCGCCAAGGGCGCCTCCAACGCGGAGATCGCCGGCGCCCTGTTCCTCGCGGAGGCCACGGTGAAGTCCCACATCGGCAAGGTCCTGGACAAGTGGCAGGTCCGTGACCGCGTGCAGATCCTCATCCGCGCCGCCCGCGCGGGCCTCGTGGACATCGGATGAGCATCGCGGCGCCCGCCCCGGCTCGGACGACGACGGCGACGTCGCCCCCGCCTGCCGAGTCTCCCCTGGGCTCCCGCCTGCCGGCGATCCTGCGCACGGAACCCGTCTCCCGGCACACGCGGATCGTCCTCTATGTGATCGTCGGGCTCATGGTGCTGGGGGAGATCCTCACCCTGATGCTGGGGCCCACGGTGGCCGCCGGGCTGAGCGCCGACCCCGAACTCGCGGGCATCCTCGAGGAGGACGGCGGGCTGACGGGTGAGGGGCGGGAGCCGCTCCTGCGCTGGGTCCTGTTCCTGGCGAGCGTGCTGGTCACGCTGCTGTTCGGGTGGCAGCCCACCCTCGCGGCGGTGTTCGTGCTGCTCGGGTGCACGTTCGGTCTGGTGGGCCTCGTGGAGGCGGACCACGCGCACCTCACCCCGCAGGCGTTCAGTGGCGGGGTCGTCCTGGGCGCGGCCATGGTGACGCGGTACTCGCACCGGGTGTTCGTCTGGTTCGCCCTGGGCGCCCTCATCCTGCTCACCGTCGCGGGCGAGGTCCTCACCGACGGCACGTGGGCGGACGAGGACAGCCTCAAGGGCGTCATGGTCATCACGCTCATCGTCGCGCTGTGCGTGGCGGTGCCGGCCTTCATGATCCGCCGATCCCGGCATCGGGCCCGGGACCGCGAGGCGGCCCTGCGCCGGGCCGAGGAGGCCGCCGCCTGCGCCGCGGAGGCCGAGCGGCAGCGGATCGCGGCGGAGCTGCACGACGTCGTCGCGCACGGGCTCACCGTGATCTCGATGCAGGCCGCCATGCTGCCCACCCAGAGGGACCCGGACAAACGGGCCGCCGCGGAGAAGGCCATCGAGCAGGCCGCCCGACAGTCCCTCGTGGACCTGCGCCGCATGCTCACCGCGCTACGCGGCTCCTCCCGCAACGCGCAGACGGCGGAGGGGGACGCCGTCGTGGACCTGCCGGCCCGCCTCGACGAGTTCGAGGCCCGCCTGCACGCGGCCGGGTTCGCGGTGGAGCGCTCGCTGACCGAGCTGGACGAGCTGCCGCGCTCCCTGGAGCTGACCGTGCTGCGCGTGGTGCAGGAGTCGGTGACGAACATCCTCAAGCACGCCCCGCGCCGCGGCACCGTGCACCTGGCCTCGGAGCTCGAGGGCGCGGACCGCCTCGTGCTGCGCATCGCCAGCCCGATGGATGAGGGCGAGCCCCGCCGCGACCGCGTGGTGGTCGCGATGGCCAGCGGCTTCGGCCTGGCCGGCATGCGCGAGCGCGTGGCCGTGTTCGGCGGCACCCTCACGGCCGGCCCGCTGGGCGGCTGCTGGGTGGTCCGCGCCGAGCTGCCGCTGCGCTGAGCCGGGGCGGCAGCCGCGTCCTCCCGCGTCCTCCCGCGTCCTCCCGCGTCCGGGGGCGAAAGTGGGCGGTATCCGCGCGGGATACCGCCCACTTTCGCCCCCAAAGGGACGGGGTGGGGTGGCCGACGACGGCGGCCCTCAGTCCAGCGGGACCGTCAGCTTCTCGCCGGGGGAGAGGGTGTGCTCGCGGCCGGCGATGATCATCGGCACGTCGTGCCACATGCCCTCGCCCGCGGCCACCGTCACCTCCCGCTGGGTCATGTGGATGACCACGGGCTGCTGGCGGAACCGGATGGTGAAGCGGGCGCCGGGCAGCTGGGCGGGCATGCGGGGGTGCAGCCGGACGACGTCGTCGCGCGTCTCGAGGCCCGCGTAGCAGCGGATCACCGTGTCCACGGTGCCCGCCATCAGGCCCAGGTGGATGCCCTCCTTGGTGGTGCCGCCCTGCGTGTCCGAGAGGTCCGACTCGAGGGCCTCCGTGAACAGGTCCCAGGACCGGTCCGGGTCCGTGCGGGCCGCCACCCACGCGTGCACCAGGCGGGAGAGCGTGGAACCGTGCGTCGAGCGGGCCTCGTAGTACGTGACCATCCGCTCGAACGCCTCCTGCGGCAGCTCGTAGCCCATGCGGCGCAGGATCCGGTCCAGCTCCTCGGAGGAGAACAGGTAGCCGAGCATGAGGGTGTCGGCCTGCTTGGAGAGCTTGTACCGGTTGGTGGCGTCGCCCTCGGCCTGCAGGATCAGGTCCATGCGGCCGATGTTCCCGTACTTGGCGCGGTAGGCCTCCCAGTCGAACTCGAGCAGGTCCTGGTAGCCCTCGAACTGGGCGAGGATGCCGGCCTCCTCGCCCTCCTCGAAGAACGGCACGGTCAGGCGGGTGCTGACCTCCTCCCAGCGCTCGATCTCCTCCTCGGAGATCTCCATGAGCTCGGGCAGGCCGTCGTCGATCGTGTCCAGCCAGCGGACCAGGCGGGCGGTCTCCGCGAGCACCCACGAGGTCAGCACGTTCGTGTACGCGTTGTTGCGCAGGCCGGAGCCGGGGGTCTCGGGATAGCCGTCGTGGAACTCGTCCGGGCCCATGACGCCGTGGATCTCGTAGCGGTCCGTGACGGCGTTGTGCAGGGTCATGGACATGAAGAACCGGGAGATCTCCACGAGCATCTCCGCGCCGTAGTCCGAGATGAAGGACGTGTCCTTCGTGATCTCGATGTACCGCAGCACCGAGTAGGCGATGTCCAGGGAGACGTGCCGCTGGTTGTGGGAGTTGTCCGGCATCCACATGCGCGAGCGCGGGTTCCACAGCTCGGTGGGCGTCTCCTCGGAGCCGTCCGCCCCGGACTGCCACGGGTACATGGCACCGGCCCAGCCCTCGGCCTGGGCGTTGGCGCGGGCCTCGTTGAGACGCCGGTAGCGGTACATCAGCAGGCCCCGGGTGATCTCGGGGCGGCGCAGCGTGAGCATCGGGTAGACGTAGATCTCGTCCCAGAAGATGTGGCCGCGGTAGCCCTCGCCGTGCAGGCCGCGTGCCCCCACGGAGGCGTCCAGGTCCCGGCGGCGGCCGTAGGCCGTCTGGAGCACGTGGAACGTGTGCAGGTTCAGGGCGAGCTGCTGGCGCAGCGACGCGCCGTCCTTGCCCATCGGGACCGCGGACCCCACCGGGGCCGAGTGGCCGGCGTCGACGACGGGCGGCGCGTATTCGCCGCCGGCCTCCGCCGCCGTGGAGCGGCGCTGATGCCGGTACGGCTCGGCCAGGTCGATGCGCACGGAGAACCGGTCCCAGTTGGTGCCCCAGCGCTGCTCGTGCAGGGTCAGCAGGTTGCGGAAGTTCTGGGCGCGCTGGACGTCCTTCACCGCCGACTCCCACACGGAGGCGTTGGCGTGGTCGTGGCTCGTGGCGACGGCGGCGACCTTCTCCAGCACGAGCGGCACGCCCTCGTCCACGTGGAGGAGGATGTCCTGGCCGACCACCAGGTCCGAGCCGTCCACGGGGCGGCGGATGGGCTCGTGGTGGCCCACCGGCGCCACCTGGCGGGTGCGGGTGGCCATGGCCACGTGGATGCCGGACTGGTTGGTGGCGGTCTCGAGCAGGACGGTCTCGCCGTCGATCTCCCGGGCCTGGACCGGCTCGAGGTGCTGGTTGGCGAGGGTGCGGTCGTCGGAGACGTTGAGGTTGGCCACGCGGCCCTCGATCTTCGAGCGCACCGTGAGGTCCCCGGACCAGTTCTCCGCCACCACGGTCAGCTCGATCGCGGCGAGGTGCCGATTGGCCAGCGAGGTGAACTGCCGGGTGTGGACCGTGGTGCGCCGGCCCTGCTCGTCCTCGAAGGTCATGGTGCGGGAGAGCACGCCGCGGCGCAGGTCCATCTCCTGGCCGTACTCCACGAGGTTCTCCTCACCCGGCAGCAGCGGGCGGCCGTGGCGCGGGGTCACCACGAGCGGGGTCCAGTCCTGGATGTTGACCATGTGCTCGGTCTCCACGACCCGGCCCTGGACCATCGAGGTCAGCCGGTTGAACACCCCGGCCATGTAGGTGCCGGGGTAGTGGACGGAGGAGATGCGCGTGCCGGGCACGGCGCCGCGGGTGCCCCAGTACCCGTTGGCCAGGGTGCACAGCACCTCGCGTGTGCCCTCGGAGGCCGGGTCGAAGCGGTCCCAGCGCAGCACCCACGCGGGGTCGAACGGGGTGGTGGTGCGGTCCTCCAGATGCAGGGTCCCGTAGTCCTGGACCACCAGGTGGGCGCCGGCCTCCTTGAGCCGGCCCTTGCCGAGATCGGGCTCGCGGTCCACGCCGATCACGAGGCCGAAGCGGCCGTCCGCGGCGGCCTTCACACCGGAGACGGCGTCCTCGAGGACCATCGCGTCCGCGACGTCGACGCCCAGCTCCCGGGCGGCCTCCCAGAACATCGCCGGGTCCGGCTTGCCCGGCAGCCCGCGCTCGAGGGCGGTGTTCCCGTCCACGATCACGGGGAAGAAGTCCAGCACGCCGCCGGCCGTGAGCACGGCGCGGGAGTTCTTGGAGCTGGTGACCAGTGCGACCGGCACGCCCTTGGCCCGCAGCCGCTCGAGGAGGTCCTGGGCCTCCGGGAACACGCGGACGCCGTCGCGCTCGAGCACCTGCTCGAAGTAGCCCTGCTTGCGCTCGGCGAGGGCGAGGACCGTCAGCTCCGGGGCCGTGTCCGCTTCGGGGGAGTCGGCCTCGGGCACCTGCAGGCCGCGGGAGGCGAAGAACGTGCGGACCCCGTCCTCGCGGGGACGCCCGTCCACGTGGTGCAGGTAGTCGGCGGCGGCGTCGAAGGGGCGCAGCACGTCCGGGTCCGCGGCGACGACGGCGGCGTTGGCGGGCAGCGCGCCCACGGCGGGCAGCGCCCCGTCGAAGAGCTCCTTCCACGCCTGCGCGTGCACGCCGGCGGTGTCCGTGATGACCCCGTCCATGTCGAAGATGACGGCGCGGTAGCGGCGGAGCCGGTGGCGGCGGGCGTTCAGGTCCTGCGGAGCGGCGGGGGTGAGCGTCTGCGACATGGGAACCAGCCTACGGGCGGGGAAGTGGGGCCGCACGGGGAGTGCCGCGGCGATGTTCACCGCAGCGAGCGCGCCGTCGTTCCGGCCGACCGCACCGCAGCGACATCACAGCGGTTCTCAGCTGCGGTGATGTCGCTGCGGCGCGGTGGGTTCCGGGAATAGGGTCGTGCCGACGGGGCGGACATGTGCCCCCGCGCGCCGGAAGCGTGGCCCGGGAACGAGCAGGACACACTCGGCGGAGATGGCCGGGGGGCGGAGGGCTCATGAACTGGATGAGGAGCAAGTGATAGATGCGAAGCCGACGCGGTTGCGGAAGAAGGCGACGCGGGAGGAGATCCTGGCGAGTCTGCCGGTGCAGGCGCGGGTGCGTCCGGCGCGGTGGCTGTTCCTGTGGCTGATCGTCGTGGTGTGCATCGCGGTGTTCGTGTGGGTGATCTTCCGGCCGCCGGAGGATGTCTCGGTCGGGTTCGGGGTGTGGCGTGTGGCGTCGTTCATCGGGTTGGCGCTGGCGTTGGCGGTGCTTCCCGCCGCGACGATGGGTCTGTTCCGGCCTCGGCATGTCACGTTCGATGAGCGGCGGGTGTGGACGCGGGATTGGTCGGTGGACTGGGTCGACGTGCAGGAGGTGGGTGGTGCCGGGGCGCAGGCGGAGCACACCTTCCAGCTGTGTCTGTTCGTCGGCAAGAAGCTGTGGAATGAGGGGGGTCTGCGGAAGGCCAACCGGTGGGACTCGGGGCGGCCCCTCCAGGCCGGTGGCCTCACGAACCCGCAGCCCTGCGTGCGGACGCAGGCGGCTCTGGCGCCCTCGATGAACACGCTGTTCGACGTGTTCGACGAGTTGAAGAAGCGGAACCGCCGGGCGGGGAGCCCGCGGTGACGCGTCCCGGCTTCCGTCACCGCCGGGTCAGCAGCGTGAGCACCTCCGCGTGCCGGGTCTGCGGGAACATGTCGAACACCTGCACCCGCGTCACCCGATAGCTCGGCATCCGGGCCAGGTCCTGCGCGAGCGTCGCCGGGTTGCAGCTGGAGTACAGGACGGTGGGCACGCCCGAGTCCTCCAGCGCGTCGGCCAGCTCGGCGCCGATGCCCCGCCGCGGCGGATTCACGACGACGGCGTCCGGGCGGGGCCGCCGTTTCTTGAACGAAAGCGCCTCCGGAGCCCGCCGTTTCTCGAACGAAAGCGCGGAGGTGGCGTCGCCGGCGGAGAAGCGCGCCCGGTCGGCCAGGCCGAGCTCCGCGGCCGTCTCCCGGGCCGCGGCCACCGCCTCGGCGGAGGACTCCATGCCCCACACGTCGCGCACGCCGGCCCGGGCCAGGTGGAACGCGAACCCGCCCACCCCGCAGTACAGGTCCCACGCCGACGCCGGCACACCGCCCTCGGCGACCCACGCCGCCGCCGTCGCGTACAGCCCCTCGGTCACCGCGGTGTTCGTCTGGAAGAACCCCTGCGGGCGCAGCCGCAGGCCGATCCCGTTCAGTTCCATCCGCAGGGTCGGCCCGCCGGCGAGCACGATCTCCTCGTCGCCCTCGGGCAGGGCCACGTGCTCGGGCAGCAGGTTCGCGCTCACCACGGCGGCGGGTGTCCCGCGCGCCGCGAGGTCATCCAGCAGCCCCGGCACCGCCGCGCGCAGCGCGTCCAGCCGGTCGGCGGAGCGCAGCACGAACCGGACCATCGCCTCCCGGTCGGGGGAGAGCGTCACGATCACGTTCTTCAGCTCGCCCGTGCGGGCGGCGACGTCGTAGGGCTCCAGCCCGGCCGCCGTCACCGCCGCCGCGCACGCCTCGAACACGCCCTCCATGCCGGCCTCGTACAGGCCGCAGTCGCGCAGGTCCACGCCGGCGCCGTCGTGATGGCGGGGGTGCTGCCGCGGGTCCAGGATGCCCAGCCGCGGCGCTGCCGCCGACCCCGTGACCACGAGCTTCGCCTTGTTCCGGAACCCGGCCTCCGCGGAGGCGAACGGCTCGGCCACGACCGTGTCCGCATCGAGCGCGTCCGCCAGCGCGGCCAGGACCGCGGCCTGCTTGTCCGCGAGCTGCCGGGCGTACGGCACGCCCATCAGCGGGCAGGAACGGCACTCGCCGACATCGAAGTGGGGGCACTGCACGGGCGTCGCCTCAGCCCTCGAGGCTGACCCGCAGGCCGGGCCGGTCCAGGCGGATCGCGAGCTGCTCGAGGGCCAGCTCGGCGGCCGCGGCCAGGTCCGCGTCCACGTCCATCACCATGCCGGTGAGCACGGGCAGGGCGGACTCGAGGTCCTCGGGGCGGGCGAGGGCACCCAGTGCGGACGCGGCCGACGCGCGGACCTCCGGGTCCGGGTCGGCACAGCCGGCCCGCACCGCGTCCACGAGGGTGCGGTCGACGGCGGCATCGCGGCGCAGCGAGCCGGCGCGGGAGGCGAGCACGAGGTGGGCCGCCGAGCGGACGTCCGCCTCGGGGGCGGTGAGCGCCCCGGTCAGGGCGGGCAGCGCGCTGCGGTGCCACGCGTGCATCAGGGCCAGGGCGCCGGTCGCGGCGGGGCTGAGGTCGCCGTCGTCGCCGGTGAGGGCGCGGGCGGCGCCCGAGGTGACGTCATCGGGAGTGGCCGCGCCGGTCATCAGGCGCACCGCCAGCCCGGCGACGGCGGCCTCCCCGCGCTCGGCGACGGCGGCCTCGGTGCGGCGGCGCAGGCGGTCGTGCGGAGTCTGGGGCTCCGCGGGCAGGGGGAGACGGTCGAAGGCGGTCATGGGTCCATTGTCCCCCGTGCGCGGACCCGCCTGGGGCGCGGCCGGGAGGTTCCCCGCAGACTCCTGGACGGGGCGTGACCGGCCGCACAGGGCCCGGACTCGGGTGATACGTTCGACGGCATGAGACCCCCCGGAGCCCTCGCCCTCGAATTCCGGGCGGACAGCTTCGATCATCCCACCGGCCTGGTGGACGCCGGCACCGTCATCTCCTGGATCGAGAAGGCCGGCTACGCCGTCGCGGCGAGTTGGGCCGGGACGTTCGTGCGTGCCCGCTACATGGGGCACACCCAGTTCCGGCACCCCGTGCCGGTGGACCGCCGTGCCGTGGTGCAGGCGCGCGTGGTCCACACGGACGGCGCCGAGGTGCACGTCCAGACCCGCCTGCTGCTGCCGGAGATCCGCGACGACGACGGCGACCCCGTGGTCGCCACCTCGTCCCTCGTGGTCTACGCCGCGGAGGAGGGCGGGGTGCCCGTGACCGTGCCGGTCTGGGAGCCCTCGACCCCCGGCCAGATCGAGCGCGACGAACAGGCCCGCCGCTCCACCGTGGCCCGCCGCGCCGTCGAGCGCGGCATGGCCCGACTGCCGTTCCCCGCGCCCGGGGAGGCCCCCGAGGAGATGAGCACCCTCGCGTTCCTGGCCCCCAACGCGGAGGCCACCGTGGGCGGCACCATCAACGCGGGCGCGATCCTGCGCTGGGTGGACGAGGCGGCCGCCGTCTGCGCCGCCCGCTGGACCGGACATGAATCCGTGGTCGCGGTGTTCGGCGGCGGTGTGCGCTTCGTGCGGAACATCCACGTGGGCGACCTCGTGCGCGTGGAGGCCCTCCTGGTGAACACCACGGAGCGGTCCATGCATGTGGCGCTGCGCGTCTACGCGAGCCGACGCACCGGGGCGGAGTCCCGCCTGGTGGCGCACTCGATCGCCGTCATGGTGGACGTCTCCGCGGAGGACCAGGCCCAGCGGGTGCGGCAGTACATCCCCGAGAGCGAGAGCGCCCGGAGGCTGCAGGAGACGGCGATCGAACTCGTGCGCATGCGCTCCGAGGTGAGCGCGGCCTGGACCGAGATGCGCCGCTCGACCGATCCGCGCTGACGGGGCCCTGAGTAGACTGAGCGAATGCGTCGACCGTCCCTGCCGTCCCTGTCCCGCCTGCCGGTCCGTCGTCTCCTCCGGGGAGCGGCCGTGGCCGCGGGCGTCGGTCTCGTGGGACTGCCGCTGACGGTCGCCGCCGGGCTCACCGGCGTGGACATGGTCAAGCGCGGCGGCCGAGTGCGCCGACCCGCGCCGAACCCCGGCGTGTTCGACGCCCACGTGGAGGGCTCCGAGCTGCGCATCTTCACCTCGGGTGAGGACCTCTACAAGGAGATGATCGCCGCGATCGACGGAGCGCAGCGGATCATCAAGTTCGAGACCTTCATCTGGAAGGGCGACCCCACGGGCCAGCGGTTCATGGACGCCTTCAACCGGGCGGCCGCGCGCGGCGTGGAGGTCTACGTCTCCTACGACGGGTTCGGGAACCTCGTGGTCCCGCCCCGCTTCTACCGTCAGCTGGACCCGCGCATCCACGTGTTCCGGCTGCCGGCCTTCGCCCGCCCGATCTGGCGAGGCGTGGTCCGGCACAGCGGGTTCAACCACTCGAAGATCATGGTGGTGGACGACGAGGTCGGCTTCGCCGGCGGCTTCAACATCGGCGACGACTACGCCCGCCTGTGGCGGGACACCCACGTGCGTGAGCGCGGCCCGGCGGTGTGGGCGCTGGGCCAGTCGATCTCCATCAAGTGGAACGCCCACCACCGCGCGGGCGAGCAGATGTCCTGGCGCCCCCCGGACACGTGGGACCCGCGCGTCACCGTGGCCGCGAACCAGCCGCCGCTCCTGGTTTACCCGATCCGGCTGAGCTACCTCGACGCCATCCAGCGGGCGCAGCACCGCATCCTCATCAACACGCCGTACTTCATCCCGGACCAGCAGGTCCTCGAGGCGCTGCTGCACGCGGCCCGGCGCGGGGTGGACGTGCAGGTGATGGTGCCGGAGGACTCCAACCACATCGTGGCGGACTGGGCCTCGCGCGGCTTCTTCGGGAAGATGCTCGAGGCCGGCATCACGATCCTGCTGTACAGGGCCAGCATGATCCACGCGAAGACCGCCACCGTGGACGGCATCTGGTCCACCGTGGGCTCGGCCAACGTCGACCGCCTCTCCCTGGGCTTCAACTACGAGTCCAACGTGGTGGTCGTGGACCGCGACTTCGCCGCCCGGATGGAGGAGATCTTCGCTCTCGACGCCCAGCGGGCCGTCCGGATCGACACCCCGCGCTGGGAGGACCGTCACGGCCTCGCCCGCGTGGTCGAGGCCCTGCTGGTACCACTGCGTCCCCTGCTCTGAGGACCCCGGGCGCTGAGCCAGACGTTTCTGCAGTTCTGACGCCCGATCCGCAGCGGAATCATCTGGCTCACGCTCCCCGCCGCGCGAGCCAGACGTTTCTGTCGTTCTGACGCTCGATTCGCAGCGGAATCATCTGGCTCACGCCCCCTGCCGCGTGAGCCAGACGTTTCTGTCGTTCTGACGCTCGATTCGCAGCGGAATCATCTGGCTCACGCCCCCTGCCGACGTCTCCTGATCGTGCCGTCCCTCCCCGTCGCCGCCCGGGCTCACCCTCTCTCTTGCATACCCCTGGGGGTATACCTTACGCTCGTTCTCGACATACCCCAGGGGGTATCGGATGGACATCGAGACCCCCCGACCCGGAGGAGAACCATGCTGCTCGAGCGCATCTACGACGAGGACCTCGCCCAGGCCAGCTACGTGATCGGCTGCCAGGCGAAGAACGAGGCGATGGTGGTGGACCCCCGCCGCGACATCCAGGTGTACCTGGACCTGGCCGCCAAGAACGGCATGACCATCACCCACGTGACCGAGACCCACATCCACGCGGACTACCTCTCCGGCACCCGCGAGCTGGCCCACGCCACCGGCGCCCAGATCCACCTGTCCGGCGAGGGCGGCGAGGACTGGGCCTACGGCTTCGAGGGCAACCTCCTCAAGGACGGCGACACGGTGACGCTCGGCAACATCACCGTCGAGGCCGTGCACACCCCGGGCCACACCCCCGAGCACCTGTCCTTCCTCGTCACCGACGGCGCCTTCGCGGACGCCCCGGGCTACATGCTCACCGGCGACTTCGTGTTCTCCGGCGACCTCGGCCGCCCGGACCTGCTGGACGAGGCCGCCGGCGGCGTCGACACCCGCTTTGAGGGCGCCCAGCAGCTCTTCGCCTCCCTCAAGGCGAAGTTCCTGACCCTCCCGGACCACGTGCAGGTGTTCCCGGCCCACGGCGCCGGCTCCGCCTGCGGCAAGGCACTCGGCGCGCTGCCCTCCACCACGGTCGGCTACGAGCGCAAGTACGCGTGGTGGTCCGACTACCTGAAGAACGACGACGAGCAGGGCTTCATCGACGAGCTGCTCGACGGCCAGCCCGACGCCCACGCCTACTTCGCCCGCATGAAGCGCCAGAACAAGCAGGGGCCAGCCATCCTGGGCGAGCTGCCCGAGCTCGAGGAGCTGGACGCCGGGGGCGTGCAGGCGACGCTCGCCGAGGGCGCCGTGTTCGCGGACACCCGCGGTGTGGACGAGATCCTCGCCGGCACCGTGCCGGGCGCGCTGGCCTTTCCGTCCCGCGGCAAGGTCGCCACGCACGCCGGCTGGGCCTACGACCCGGAGAGCGACGACGCCGCCCTCGTCCTGCTCGCCGAGGACCGCGAGGACGCGCACACGATGCGCGACCACATGATCCGCGTGGGCGTCGACGCCGCCGCCGCGTTCACCACCTCCGTGGACGGCCTCACGTTGGAGCCGGTGCCCACCGTGCAGGCCGACGAGCTGCGGTCCCGCATCGAGGCCGGCGAGGTCGGCGCGGAGCAGGACACCGTGCTGGTGGACGTGCGCAACAAGACCGAGTTCTCCCACGGCACCGTGGCGGACGCCCGGCAGCTGAACGCCGGCAAGGTGCTCTTCCACCAGGAGGAGCTGCCGAAGGACAAGACCCTGGTGACCTTCTGCCAGTCCGGCCTGCGCAACATCGTGGCCGCCCAGGCGCTGCGCCGCGCCGGGTTCGACGTGATCGAGCTCGAGGGCAGCTACGCCGCCTGGCAGCAGTCCTGACACACCCCCAGACCAACCCCGAGGAGCCCCTCCCATGAGCGTCACCCTGTCCCCCGTCGCCCCGCGCGACCTGAAGGCCGAGCTGGCCGCCCGCCCCGACGCCGTCGTGCTGGACGTGCGCACCCCCGGCGAGTTCGAGACCGAGCACATCGCCGGCTCCTACAACGTGCCGCTGGACCTGCTCCAGGAGCACGCGGACGAGGTCGCCGCCCGCCTGGACGGCACCGCGGTGCTCGTCTGCCAGTCCGGCAGCCGGGCCGGCACCGCCCAGGACCGTCTGGCCCAGGCCGGCTTCACCTCCGCGCGCGTCCTGCAGGGCGGCATCTCCGCCTACGCCGAGGCCGGCGGCGAGGTCGTCCGCAGCGGCAACCGCTGGTCCATGGACCGTCAGGTCCGCATGACCGCCGGGTCCATCGCGCTGGTCGGGGCCGTGGCCTCCCAGGTCGGCTCGAAGCGGTTCGGCCTCATCCCCGCCGCGATCGGCGCGGGCCTGTCCTTCTCCGCCGTGTCCAACACGTGCGCCATGGCGTCCGTGCTGGCCAAGATGCCGTGGAACCGCCCCGCGCAGGAGCGCTCCGCGGGCGACGTGATCGGCCGCATCCCCACCGGCGCGGGGAAGCGGAGCTGACCCGTGATGTGGATCGTCCTCGCCCTGGCCCTCGTGGTCGGCCTGCTGCTCGGCCTCATGGGTGGCGGCGGGTCGATCCTGATGGTGCCCCTGCTGACGTACGTGGCCGGCCTCGAGCCGAAGCAGGCCATCGCGGGCTCCCTGTTCGTGGTGGGTGTGACCTCGCTGGTCTCAGTGCTGCTGCACTCGCGGCACGGCACCGTCCGGTGGCGCACCGGCCTGATCTTCGGCGCGGCCTCGATGGTGGGTGCCCTCCTGGGCGGCGTCGTCGGCGGCTTCCTGCCGGGGACCCTGCTGCTGATCGCCTTCGCGGTGATGATGCTCTTCACGGCGTGGGCCATGATCCGGCCCAAGAAGACGCAGCCGGCGGCCGCCCCCTCAGTGGAGGCCTCGGCTGACGTCGAGCCCCGCCGCCACCCGCTCGGGAAGATCCTGCTGGAGGGCGTCGTCGTCGGCTTCGTCACGGGCATCATCGGCGCCGGCGGCGGGTTCCTCGTGGTCCCCGCGCTCGTGCTGCTCGGCGGCCTGCCGATGTCCGCCGCGGTGGGCACGTCCCTGCTGGTGATCGCCATGAAGTCCTTCGCGGGCCTCGGCGGCTACCTGACCAGCGTGACGCTGCCGTGGGACCTGCTGCTGTGGGTCACCGGTGTGGCCGTGGTCGGCGGGCTGATCGGCGTTCCGCTCGTGAAGCGGGTCCCGGAGAAGGCGCTGAAGAAGGGCTTCGGCTGGTTCGTGCTGGCCATGGGCCTGGTGATCCTCGTCCGGGAACTCATCGGTCTCCTCGTGTGACCTCCGGCGACGTCGCCGGATACCCCTGGGGATATGATTCCCCTCCCCGCCACCGTGACAAAGGAGGTCGCCGTGCGCACCGCCGACGCCGAGACCCAGCGCAAGATCCTCAACCGCCTCAAGCGGGCCCGCGGCCAGCTGGACGCCGTGATCCGCGAGGTCGAGGGCGAGGGTCGCTGCAAGGACGTGGTCACGCAGCTCTCCGCCGTCTCCACCGCGCTGGATCGCGCCGGCTTCGCGATCGTCTCTGCGGCCATGCAGTATTGCCTCGCCGACCCCGAGAAGGCGGAGGACGAGGAGAAGCTCACCGTCGCCGAGCTCGAGAAGCTCTTCATGACCCTGGCCTGACCGGCCACCCCGAAGCCCCCTCGCCGAAAGGATCCCTCATGTGCCGTCCTGCGCGCTGCCGCGTCTGCCGCAGGGCCACCTGGGCCGGATGCGGCCGGCACGTCGAGTCCGTCAAGGCCGTCGTCCCCGCGGCGCAGTGGTGCGATGGCCGTCACTCTGATGCCGAGCGCGACGCAGCCCGCGCGGGCCGTGCCGGGGCCGCAGGGTTCTTCGCGAGGCTCTTCGGGCGCTGAGCCAGGCGTTCCGGGGGCGTGAGCCAGATGTTCGTGCTGTTCTGAGGGACCCTCAGCAGCGGAAACGTCTGGCTCACGCCCCCCGTCTGGCGTCGCTCAGTCCTCGTGCGGGTCCGCCAGCGGGTGGTTCGGCAGCCGGCTGTCCGGGGTGCGCCCGCGGCGTCCGACGACGACGGCTGCTGCCCGACCTCCTCGCCCGCGGCTGGGGCACAATGAACCCGGCCCACGTCGGCCCACCTCACTGCGGCCCCACGCGGCCGCGCGCCCATCCCGACTCCCTGGGAGCCCCATGCTCTGGACCCTGCTCCGCCGTCACGGCCGGCGCTATCGCGGCGCCGTCGCGGCCGTCGTCGTGCTGCAGCTGATCAGCACGCTGGCCATGCTGTACCTGCCCAGCCTCAACGCCCGCATCATCGACGAGGGCGTAGCCCGCGGTGACACCGCCCGCATCTGGGACATCGGCCTCGTGATGCTCGGCGTCGCGCTGGTGCAGGTGGTCGCCGCGATCGCCGCCGTGTGGTTCGGGGCGAAGGCCTCGATGGGCGTCGGCCGGGACCTGCGCCGCGCCGTCTACACCCGCGTGGACGCGTTCTCCGCGGAGGAGCTCGGCCGCTTCGGCGCCGCGACCCTCATCACGCGCGGCACCAACGACGTCAACCAGGTCCAGATGCTCACCCTCATGGCCCTGAACTTCATGGTGGCCGTGCCGATCATGGCGGTCGGCGGCATCATCATGGCCATCCGCGAGGACCCGGGCCTGTCCTGGCTCGTGTGGGTCTCCGTGCCGGTGCTGCTGGTGATCGTGGCGTGGATCGTCGCCCGTCTCATGCCGCTGTTCCAGCGGATGCAGGACAACATCGACGACGTCAACGGCGTGATGCGCGAGCAGATCCAGGGCATCCGCGTGGTCCGCGCGTTCGTGCGCGAGCGCCACGAGACACGCCGGTTCACGGACGCCAACGCCGCCCTGACGGAGACGTCCGTGCGGATCGGCCGGCTGTTCGTGCTGCTCGGCCCGGTCATCACGATGATCCTCCACCTCGCCACCGCCGCCGTCCTGTGGTTCGGCGGCGAGCGCGTGGACGCGGGGCTCGTGCAGGTCGGCGCGCTCACCGCGTTCATGCAGTACCTGCTGCAGATCCTCATGGCGGTGATGATGGGCACCTTCATGATGATGATGCTCCCGCGCGCCGTGATCTCCGCCCGCCGCATCGGCGAGGTCCTGGACACCGTCCCCACGCTCGCTGAGCCGGTCCGCCCGGTGACCCCCGCGCGTCGCGACGGCGCCGTGGAGCTGCGCCACGTCACCTTCCAGTACCCCGGCGCCGAGGCGCCGGTGCTCGACGACGTCAGCTTCGCCGTCGCCCCCGGCACCACGACGGCGATCATCGGCTCGACCGGCTCCGGCAAGTCCACGCTGATCAGCCTGCTGCCGCGGCTGTACGACGCGACGTCCGGCGAGGTGCTCGTGGACGGTGTGCCGGTGACCGACCTGGCCCGGGCCGAGCTGACCGAGGCCGTGGCCCTCGTGCCGCAGAAGCCGTACCTGTTCTCGGGCACCGTGCGGGAAAACATGCAGTTCGGGGCCCCGGACGCCTCGGACGAGCGCATCTGGGCGGCCCTCGAGACGGCCCAGGCCGCCGACTTCGTGCGCGCCCGCACCACCGGCAAGGCAGAGACGGCGGCCTCCGGTCTGGACTCGCGCCTCTCCCAGGGCGGCACGGACGTCTCCGGTGGCCAGCGCCAGCGCCTGTCCATCGCGCGTGCCCTCGTGGCCGAGCCGCGGATCCTCGTGTTCGACGACTCGTTCTCCGCGCTGGACGTCACCACCGACGCGCGGCTGCGGGCGGCGCTCGACCGCGCGGCGGCCGGGGTGACTCGGATCGTCGTCGCCCAGCGGGTGGCCACCATCACCGACGCCGACCAGATCATCGTGCTGGACGAGGGCCGCGTGGTCGGCCGCGGCACCCACGCCGAGCTGCTGGCGGACAACCAGACCTACCGGGAGATCGTGGACTCCCAGCTGACCGCGGAGGACGTGGCATGAGCGAGCACCTGACGGACGAGGAGATCCTCGAGATCCAGGAGCAGGGCGCCACCGACGACTGGGGCGGCGGGCCGGCCCGCAAGGCCAAGGCGTTCTGGCCGTCCGCGAAGCGGCTCATGAGCCTGTTCCGCACGGAGAAGCTGGGCCTGGTGGTGGTCGCGCTGATGGTGCTGGTCGCCGTCGTGCTCAACGTGTGGGCCCCGCACGTCCTGGGCCGGGCGATGGACGTGATCTTCGGCGGCGTGGTCTCCGCGCAGATGCCCGGCGGGCTGAGCCGCGAGCAGGTCATCGACGGGCTGCGCGCCCAGGGCGAGGACCAGGCCGCGGAGATGCTCTCCGGCATGGCGTTCACACCGGGCGAGGGGATCGACTTCACCGAGCTGGGCCGGCTGATCCTGATCGTGCTGGCCATGTACCTCGTGGCCCAGCTGTTCATGTGGCTGCAGGGCCGCGTGCTCAACGACCTCGTGATGCGCCTCGTGTTCCGCCTGCGCGAGGACATCGAGGCCAAGATCAACCGGCTGCCGCTGAGCCACTTCGACCGCGGGCAGCGTGGCGACCTGCTCTCCCGCACCACCAACGACGTGGACAACGTCCAGCAGGCCCTCCAGCAGGCGTTCGCCTCGCTCGTGTACTCGGCGCTGACCGTGATCGGCATCGTCGGCATGATGTTCTGGCTGTCCTGGCAGCTCGCGCTCATCGCCCTGATCGCCCTGCCGGTGGCCGGTGTGGTGGTGGGCGTGATCGGCAAGAAGTCCCAGGCGCTCTTCTCCGCGCAGTGGCGGGAGACGGGCCGGCTCAACGGGCACATCGAGGAGTCGTTCACGGGGCACGAGCTGGTGACCGTGTTCGGCCGTCAGCGGGACATGGCCGCGCGCTTCGACGAGCGCAACGAGGAGCTGTACGAGGCCGCGTTCACGGCGCAGTTCTACTCGGGGATGATCATGCCGATCATGCAGTGGGTGAACTGGCTGGGCTACGTGGGCATCGCGGTGGTCGGCGGCCTGCGCGTGGCCAACGGGCAGATGACCCTCGGCGCCGTGACCGCGTTCATCCAGTACTCGCGCGAGTTCAACCAGCCGCTTGGGCAGATCGCCGGCATGTCCAACATGCTGATCTCCGGCGTGGCGTCGGCCGAGCGCATCTTCGAGCTCCTCGACGAGCCGGAGGAGACCCCCGACGGCACCCCCGCCCGCACCCCCGACGGCACTTTCGTTTGGGAAACGGCGCCCTCCGAGAGCGCTTTCGTTCGGGAAACGGCGCCCTCCGCCATCCCCGGGCCCGACGGCGTCGCCCACCTCCCGCGCCCGCTGCGCGGTCGCGTGGAGTTCGAGCATGTGCGCTTCTCCTACACGCCGGAGAAGCCGCTCATCACGGACCTGAACTTCGTGGCGGAGCCGGGGCAGACGGTCGCGATCGTCGGGCCGACCGGTGCCGGCAAGACCACCCTGGTCAACCTGATCATGCGGTTCTACGAGGTGGACGGCGGGCGGATCCTGCTGGACGGCGTGGACACCCGCACGGTCAGCCGCGGCGAGCTGCGCGCCGCCACCGGCATGGTGCTCCAGGACGCCGTGCTCTTCGGCGGGACCATCCGGGAGAACATCCGCTACGGCCGACTCGACGCCACGGACGAGGAGGTCGTCGCGGCGGCGAAGGCCACCTACGTGGACCGTTTCGTGCACACCCTGCCCGACGGCTACGACACCGTGATCGAGCAGGACGCCGCCAACGTGTCCGCGGGCGAGCGGCAGCTCATCACCATCGCCCGTGCGTTCCTGGCCCAGCCCTCGCTCCTGATCCTGGACGAGGCCACCTCCTCCGTGGACACCCGCACCGAGGTGCTGGTCCAGGGCGCGATGGCGGCGCTGCGCTCGGACCGCACGAGCTTCGTGATCGCCCACCGCCTCTCCACCATCCGGGACGCGGACGTCATCCTCGTGATGGAGGACGGCGACATCGTGGAGCAGGGCTCGCACGATCAGCTGCTGGCCGCTCGCGGCGCGTACTTCCGGCTGTACAGGAGCCAGTTCCAGGGCGGGGAACAGGCGGAGGAGCAGGACGACGACGGCGCGCCCGCCGCGCGCGAGGACGCCCGCTGAGGCCGGGGCTGGATGGCGCCGGCGCCCAGCCACTGGCCGCTGGCGTCGCTGCGACACGGGACCACCCGATGACCTTCTCGATCCAGGTGCCGGTGAGTTTCACGAGCCCGCACCTCTCCGGAGCCGGAGGTGTACGGGGCTAGGGCGCGCGGCGGTGACGGGAGTATCGAAACCCGATCGTCGGGCCACCCCTGCCGGTGTGGCCGCGCTCATTCGTCCCCTGAGATTGCGCATCCGTCACGCGCAGGACCCTCTTGACTCCCTGGTGGGGCACGTCTGTGGACCGACCGAGAATTCTCTGGACACAGGGCGAGCACCTTCATAGAGTGTGACGCAGATCACGACTGAGCGTGAACCATAAGGAGGAGCGACATGGGTATGAAGCAGCGGATTTCTAAGGTCGGTGCCGGCGTGGCCGTCGCTGGACCGTTGGCCGTCTCCGGTGCGGTGCCAGCGCAGGCGCTGACGGACTCCGGTCGGCAGGACTGCAGCGCAGGACTCCTCCTGTCGGGCACCTACGGCTACTGCTACTACCCGTACTGACTCGCCGGCACCGATGACTTCATTACGCATTCCTGCGACGGCCGCCCTGGTGGCGGCCGTCGCCCTGACCCTCACCGGCTGCGTCGGTCGGGAGTCTGCGGGCCTCGGCGGTTCATCCACGGTCGCCGCTCCCCCCACCGCGACGGCCGAGAAGACCTGGGACGCCTCGCAGTGGGTTCCCACCGAGAGGATCGAACCCCTCCTGACGACGGAGGCGGAGAAGGAGCGCGCCTACCGTGAGCAAGTCGCGCGGCACGCTCAGGGGGCGGGAATGCCCGCGCCGCCTCAGGTGGAGCGCTCCGGGTGGTACGCCACGTCCCTCGAGTCGGACCGCATGGTGTCCACATGCCTGGCCGAGGCCGGGTGGCCGAACTCGGTCGGTCCGACCGGGGGAATTCAGATCGACACCCCACCTGAGTCCCAGAGGTCTGCTTTCGAGGCGGCCTACGTGACCTGCTACGCACAGCACCCGGTGGATCCGAGCTACACCCAGGACTGGACCGATCCGCAGCTCCGCCTCGTCTATGACTACTGGGACCAATACCTCATCCCGTGTCTCGAGGCCTACGGCTACACGGTCGACACCTCCGCGCGCCCCTCCAAAGAGGCATTCGTCTCCGCGTTCTACACTCCAGGCCGCCACCAGTGGTGGCCCTTCGCGGACAGCATGAGGGGCGTGTCGGCAGAACGCCAGGCCGAGGTCGCGCAGACATGCCCGGAGCTTCCGCCGCAGGATGTCTTCTGGGGGTCATCCGGATGAATCGCCCCGCCCGCTGGGCCGCCCTCGTCCTTGCGCTCGTGGCCGTCGCCGCGCTCGCCTTCTGGGCCGGCCGGGTCACGCTCACCCCTCCGGTTCAGGCCGAGCAGCGTCCGGCCGCGAGCGCCCTCGTCACCGTCGCCGAGCAGGAGCTCGGCCGCGTCATCACCCTCGGCGTCTCCGTGTCGCGCGAGCAGACGCCGGCGGCGGTGAACGCGCTGACCGGCGTCGTCACCCGGGCCGGAGAGTCCGGCGAAGTGGCTGCCGGGGAGGTGCTGTACGCCGTCGCCCAGAAGCCCGTGCTCGTCCTCCAGGGCGAGCTTCCCCAGTGGCGCCCTCTCGGGGAGGGCACTTCCGGCGACGACGTCGCCGCGTTCCAGCGCATGCTCGCCGCCACCGGCGCGAAGGTGGAGGCCACCGGCACGTGGGACGAGGCCACCGCGGACGCCTGGGACGACTGGCTCACCGAACGCGGCTACCCCGCCGCGGACACCGTGGAGCTCGGCCAGCTCGTGGTCCTCGACGCCCTCCCCGCGCCCCTCAGCGTGGACGCGAAGACCACCGCCGTCGGCACCACCCTCGCCGGCGGCGAGAACGTGGTGGCCCGCCCCGGCGACCAACCGGACTTCGCCCTCGAGGTCAACCAGGAGCAGGCCGCCCTCATCCCGGCCGGCACCCAGGTCACCGTGCCCCACGGCGAACACGAATGGAAGGCCGTCGCCGGCGAGTCCACCTCCGACGAGCAGGGCCTGATCCGCATCACCCTCACCGCCCCGGACGGCGGCGTGGTCTGCGGCGAGGACTGCGACACCCTGCCCGCCGACGCCACCACCTCCCTGCTCTCCCAGGTCAGCGTGGTCCCGCCCGTCTCCGGGCCCGTGGTCCCCGTGTCCGCCCTGCGCACCCAGCCAGACGGCGCCGCGACGGTCACGGTGGTCCGGGACGGCGCCGCGGAGGACCGCACCGTCACCGTCCTCGGCTCCGCCGACGGCCTCGCCGTCGTGGACGGCGTGGACGCCGGCGAGCAGGTGCGCGTGCTGAACGGCACCCGATGACGGGGCCCGCCACCCCGGGCACGCCCGCCGCCCCCGTCGTCCCCGCCGCCCTCGCCGTCGAGGACCTGCGCTTCGCCTACACCCGCGCCGCCGAGGAGCTGTTCGACGGCCTCACCCACGCGTTCACGCCGGGCGCCGTCACCGCCCTCACCGGGCCCTCCGGGCGCGGCAAGTCCACCCTCCTGTACGTGCTCGGGCTCATGCTCACGCCCACCTCCGGAGTGGTGCGCCTCGGCGACGTCGACGCCTCCACCCGCCCGGACCGGGAGCGCTCCCGCCTGCGCGCCACCTCCGTGGGATTCGTGTTCCAGGACTCGGAGCTGGACCCGTCCCGCCCCATCCTGGACTCCGTGGTGGAGCCCGGCCTCTACGCCGGGTTGGAGCGCCAGACGCTCGAGGACCGGGCACGGGCGCTGCTCGAGCGCTTCGGCCTCGCCCACCGCGCCGACCACCGGCCCGGGCAGGTCTCCGGCGGGCAGGCGCAGCGGGTGGCCGTGTGCCGCGCCCTCGTGAACGCGCCCGTCGTCGTCCTCGCGGACGAGCCCACGGGCAACCTCGACCCGGACAACGCCGGCCTCGTCATGGACGCCCTCGCCGATGCCGCCGCCGAGGGGCGCACCGTGGTGGTCGCCACCCACGACCCCGCCGTCGTCGCCCGCGCCGACGAGGTGGTGCGGCTGTGAACCGGGAGGACCGCCCATGAACCTGCGCACCCTGCTGCGTGAAGCCGTCACCGCCGCACGCACCTCTCCCGTGCCCTCCGCCCTCGTGCTGCTCGTGGTGGCCGCCATGTGCTTCGCCGCCGTGGCCACCGTGGGCAGGCAGGCCGCCACCGAGGCGGCCGTCGCCGCAGAGCTCTCCGGCCCCGGCGCCCGCGTGCTCACCGTCACCGACACCGGCGGCACCGGTTTCCTCACCGGCGCCACCGCGGCCACCCTCGCCGGACTCGACACCGCCGAGGCCGCCCTCGCCCGGGACTCGCCCATGGACGCCGTGAACACCGGGATCGGCCGGGGCGGCGCCCGCGTGGCCGTGACGAACGTGGTCGGCACCCTGGACCGTGGCATCGAGCTGACCCGCGGCCGCCTGCCCGCCCCCGGCGAGGTGGTGGTCCCCGAGGCCAAGCTCGCCGAGCTCGGCCTCGCCCAGCCCTCCGGAGCGATCGAGGCCACGGACGGCCGACAGTGGGCCGTCGTCGGGGCGTTTCAGGCCCAGGACCCCTTCCAGGACCTCGACGGCTACGCCCTCACCGTCCCCGCCGCCCCGGACGCCCTCGTGATGCAGCAGGTCCGCGTCCTCGCCGCCGACACCGCCGGCACCCGCGCCATGCAGGAGGCCGCGCTCGCCGTGATCGACCCCGACCCGCGCGCCTCCTCCATCCAGACCGCCCGTGCCCTCTCCGCCGGCAACCAGGTGATCACCGGCGAGCTCGCCGGGCTCGGACGCTCCCTGCTGCTGCTGATCCTCGGAGCCGGCGCGTTCTTCGTGTCCATCGTGGTGCTCGCCGACGTCCTCATCCGCCGCCGCGACCTCGGCCGCCGCCGCACCCTCGGCATCGGCCGCGGAGACCTGATCCTGCTCGTGGCCGTGCGCACCGCCGTGCCTGCGCTGCTGGGCGCCGTGCTGGGCTCCGGAGCCGGGTACGCCGTCGTCGCCGGCCAGGGCGGGACGCTGGGGGTGGACTTCGTGGCGGCGGTGGCCGTGCTGGCCGCCCTCACCGCGCTGCTGGCCAGCCTCGCCCCGGCGGCGTTCGCCGCGTTCCGCGACCCCGTGCGGGTGATGCGGACGGCGTGAGGGGTGGCGGGCGGACCCGCTCACCGGCGGGCACCCCGCCCGCGCACCGCTACCCTCGGGAGCATGCCCGCCTTACCCGCCGCGCCCCCGCCTGCCCTCACGCCGCTCCAGCGGCAGTCGGTGCTGCGCACCCTGCGCAGCCCTCGGCTGCTGGGCACGGAGGTGCTGGCCGCCGTCGTGGTGGCGCTCGCGCTGATCCCGGAGGCCATCGCGTTCTCGATCATCGCGGGCGTGGATCCGCGCGTCGGGCTGTTCGCGTCCTTCACCATGGCGGTGACCACGGCGATCGTGGGCGGCCGGCCCGCCATGATCTCCGCGGCCACGGGGGCGGTGGCGCTCGTCGTCGCACCGCTGTCCCACGCGTACGGGGTGGGGCACCTGCTTGCCGCGATCATCCTCGGCGGCGTCATCCAGATCCTGCTCGGCGTGTTCGGTGTGGCCCGGCTCATGCGGTTCGTCCCGCGCTCGGTGATGGTGGGGTTCGTCAACGCGTTGGCCATCCTCGTGTTCACCTCGCAGCTGCCCGAGCTGATCGGCGTCCCGTGGCTCGTGTACCCGCTCACGGCGTTGGCCCTGGCGATCGTGGTGCTGTTGCCGCGGCTCACCACTGCGGTGCCTGCGACGCTCGTGGCCGTCGTCGTGGTCACCGCCCTGGTGATGGCCGCCGGCCTGGCCGTGCCGCGCGTGGGGGACCGGGGCGCGCTGCCGGATGCGCTGCCCGTGCTCGGCCTGCCGGACGTCCCGCTGACGTGGGAGACCCTCCGGTTGATCCTGCCGTTCAGCGTCGGCATCGCGTTCGTGGGGTTGCTCGAGTCCCTGCTCACCGCGAAGCTCGTGGACGACATCACCGACACCCGCTCGGACAAGACGCGCGAGTCCTGGGGGCAGGGTGTCGCGAACGTGGTCTCGGGGTTGTTCGGCGGCATGGGCGGCTGCGCCGTGGTGGGGCAGACCATGATGAACGTCAAGGCGAACGGCGCCCGCACCCGGATCTCCACGTTCCTCGCGGGCGTGTTCCTGCTGGTGCTCGTGGTGGCCTTCGGCGGCTTCGTGGCGCAGATCCCCATGGCCGCGCTCGTGGGCGTGATGATGTTCGTGGCCGCCGCGACCTTCGATTGGCATTCGGTGCGCCCCGCCACCCTGCGCGCGATGCCGCGCTCGGAGACCGTCGTCATGGTCGTGACCGTGGCGGCCACGGTGCTCACTCACAACCTCGCGATCGGCGTGGGTGTGGGTGTGCTCACTGCGCTGGTGCTCTTCGCCCAGCGCGTCTCGCGTCTGGTCACGGTGGCCCGCGAGGTCCACGACGACGGCGACGCCGTCACGTATCGCGTGCACGGCGCCCTGTTCTTCGCGTCCTCGAACGACCTCTACTCGCAGTTCGAGTACGCCCTCGATCCGCCGTGCGTCGTGATCGACATGAGCGCCGCGCACGTGTGGGACGCCTCCACTGTGGCCGCGCTCGACTCGGTGCTGACCAAGTACGCCCAGCACGGGATCCACGCCGAGGTGACGGGGCTGAACGAGGCCTCCACGGCGATGCACGCGCGCCTCACCGGGCGGCTCGGCACCTGAGCCGGCGGGCTCAGGCGGTGATGAACTCCCACTGGTGGCCGTCCGGGTCGACGATCTCGCGGGAGTGCATGCCGGAGTCGGCCATCTCCTCGCGCAGGTCCACGGGCAGGGGCACCTCGGCGGCGCCGAGCTCGACCGCCCGGTCCGCCAGGGCGTCCACCGCCGCGGCGTCGCCGACGCTCAGTGCCATGAGGGCGGAGTTGGTGGTGAGGCAGTCGGCGATCTCACGGTTGCCGATGAAGTCGGTGTAGTAGCCGGGGCTGAGGTACATCGCGTACGTCGACTCGGTGAGCTCGATGCACACCGAGTGCTCGTCCGAGTAGTCGTCCATCGCGGTGGCGCCCAGGGTCGTCCAGAACTCACGGATCCGCTCGGTGTCCGTCGTCGGGAGGTTGATGAACACCGGCTGGGAGAACAAGGCCATGGGGAGCACCGTAGACGAGGCGTTCGGCCCACCGCCACCGCGCGCGTGTCGCGGGCGCGCGGGCGTGGCGTGGGCCACGGAGCGGCTTCCGACGACGGCGCCCGCGGCCTGGCGCGTCCGCCCCCGTTGGTAGCGTGGCCGCCATGAGCGTTCCTCCCTCCGGCCCGCCGGCCGGTCCGCCCGCCGGCTGGCCGCCGTCGGGCCGGCCGTCCGACCGCCGCGCCGCCGTCGCCCCGAGCCCATACGGGCACCCCGGCGCCCCCGGTGGCATCCCCGCCGGCTGGCCCGGCCGCCGGCCCGCGGCCCGCCCTGCGCCGGACTGGACCCCGGGCCGGTTCCACTGGGGCGACGCCGTCGTGGTGCTCGTGTACGTGGCGCTCATGGTGCTCGGGCTGGGGCTGTGGCTGGCGGTGTCGCTCGGCCTGGTCCCCGGTGACCTCGAGGCGTTCGACCTGGTCCGCGACGGGTTCACGGTGAACATCGTCAGCTACACGATCCTCGTGGTGCTCGTGCTGGCCGTGGCCTGGCGACCCCTCGTGACGTCGCTGCGGGTGTTCCGCACGGGCACGTGGTGGAAGCTGTTGCTGCTGCCCGCCACGTGGCTGGCGTGCATCGTCGTGAACGTGATCGTGCTGAGCCTCATCGGGGAGGCGCAGACCAGCGCCAACCAGGCCGCGCTCGAGGAGATGACCACGCAGGCCCCGCCCGTGCTCATGATCCTCATGACCGTGGTGGCCGCCCCGCTCGTGGAGGAGTACCTGTTCCGCCACCTGCTGATCGGCAAGCTCTCCCGCTGGATCAACGTGTGGGTGTGCGCCGTGGTCTCCGTGCTCGCGTTCACGCTCCTGCACTTCCTCGGCACCGGCGGCGACTTCCGTCTCGTGGAGACCGTCCCGTACCTGACCCTCGCGGTGGCGATCACGGTGTCCTACATCCTGATGGGCCGCTCGTTCGGGTACGCGGTGCTGCTGCACATGGTGAACAACGGCATCGCCATCGCGATGCTCTACCTCGTGGCCCCCCTGCTGCCGGACACGCTGCCCGACCCCACTGCCCCGACCACGGCGCTGGCCCCGCTGCTGGCCCTGCTGGGCTGAGATGGCGGGACCCTCCGGCTCGACGGCGGCGCCCGCCCCGCAGGACGCGCGCGCCCTCACGCGGCGCATCCTCGCGCTCGCGGTCCCCGCGTTCGGCGCGCTCATCGCGGAGCCGCTGTTCCTGCTGGCCGACACCGCGATCATCGGGCACCTGGGCACGGCCCAGCTGGCCGGCGTCGGGATCGGCACCACCATCCTGCACACGCTCACCGGCCTCATGATCTTCCTGGCCTACGCCACCACCCCGGCGGTGGCCCGGCTGATCGGGGCGGGGAACCCGGCCGCCGCGATGGACCGCGGCCGCGACGGCATCTGGCTGGGCCTGCTGCTCGGCGCGGTGCTGGCCGTCCTCGGCTGGCTCGCGGCCCCCGCGCTGACGGCGGCCCTCGGCGCGACGGGTGAGGTGCAGGCCCACGCCGTCGCCTACCTGCGCTGGTCCATGCCGGGGCTGCCGGCCCTGCTGGCCGTGCTCGCGGCCACCGGGGTGCTCCGCGGCCTCCAGGACACCGTGACGCCGCTCGTGGTGGCGGGTGTGGGCTTCGGCGCGAACATCGGGCTGAACGTGGCCCTGGTGTACGGGCTGGGCTGGGGCGTGGCCGGCTCGGTCGTCGGCACGTCCGTGGTGCAGTGGGCGATGCTCGTGACGTACCTGTTCGTGCTGGCCCCGCGCTTCCGCCGCTCGGGCACGGCGTGGGCGCCCCGCGCGTCGGGCATGCGGGCCACGGCCCAGGTGGGCTCGTGGCTGCTGCTGCGCACCGCGAGCCTGCGGGCGGCCATCCTCATCACCGTCATGGCCGCTGCCGGCGCGGGCGACCTCACCCTCGCCGCGCACCAGCTCGTCTTCACGCTGTTCTCCACGCTGGCGTTCGCCCTCGACGCCCTCGCGATCGCCGCACAGGCCCTGATCGGCGCCGAGCTCGGGGCCGCCCGGCCGGATGCGGCCCGTCGCCTCACCCGGACGATGGTGCGCTGGGGGCTGGGCTTCGGCGTCGTGACCGGGGCCGTGCTGGCCCTGGCGGCACCGGTGCTGCCGGGGCTGTTCACCACGGACCCGACCGTGCAGGCCGCCGCCACCGTGGGCCTGTGGGTGCTGGCCGCCGGGCAGCCGGTGGCCGGGTACGTGTTCGTGCTGGACGGCGTGCTGATCGGCGCCGGCGATGCCCGCTACCTCGCCCTCGCCGGCCTCGTGAACCTCGTGGTCTACGCGCCGGCGCTCTGGGTGCTCGCGCAGCTCGCCACGGGCGGGTTCGGCTGGACCGCGGCCTGGCCCGGACCGAACGCCGCCGTGCCCGACGCCGGCGTGCAGCTGGGCCTGCTCTGGCTCGGCTTCGCGGGGGTCTACATGGGGATGCGGGCGCTCACCCTCGGCTGGCGGGCCCGGCGCGACGACTGGATGCGGCTCGGCGTCGTGTGAGCGCGTCCGGGCGGTGACGCGCGGGCCGGACCGCGGCCGCACGGCTCCTAGACTGGGGCGGTGGCTACCGTGCAGACCCCCCTCGAGATCTCGTCCGTGGTGTTCAAGCCGATCCTGATCCGCGCCGTGGTGGCGCTGGCGTTCGGTCTGACCACCGTGTTCGTCGCCGAGCCGGGCCTGACGTGGATGAAGGTCATGTTCGCGCTGTACCTGGCATTCTCCGGTTCGGCGATGTGGGAGTACCTGCGCCGCGACCCGGTGCCCGTGGCCATGCGCTCCCCGCTGTCCCTGGCGGCGGCCGCGTGGATGCTCGGCGTGATCGTGCTGCTGTTCCTGGGGTCCCCGGCGGCGGTGGGCGTGGCGGCCGGCGCCGCCCTCGTGCTCGGCGGCGTCGCCGAGCTCGTGGCGTGGGCCCGCCACCGCCGCGAGTTCATCCCCGCGCGGGACCAGCTGTGGACCGGCCTCGTGGGCCTGCTCTCCGGGGGCGGCGTGGTCGTGGCCGCCCTGCAGGGCTTCGGCCCGCACGCCCTGCTCGGCATCGCCGGCGGCGGGGCGATCCTGATCGGGGTGCTCCTGATGGTCTCCGGGCTCGGCTTCCACCACGAGGTGCGCCGGGACCGCGGCACGGCCAGGGGCCTCTGAACCGGGTCGACGTCGCCGCCCTGGCCCGCATGGCGGACGTTCGCCGGGGGAGGACCTCGGGGCCCCGAGGGGCCACCCGCCGGCCGGACGCGTAGACTGGCTCCGGTCCGCCGCGCCCCGAGGGCCTCAGCCCCGGGCGCCTGCGCGGGCCGTGTCGCCCCAGCCGCCCCCAGCCGTCAGGAGTCCCGTCGTGAGCGCACCGTCCCCCCGCCCGTCCGCCGATCGCGCCGGATCCGGCCGCCCGGCACGCGGCGGTCTGCGCACCACGGTCAAGGGCCCGCTCGTCTTCTCCGCCGTGCTCGGCCTGGTCGGCGGGGTGATCGCCGGCATCACGGCCTCGGGCGGCACGCAGAACCCGCTGCGCGTCGACATCGCGCTGATCGCCTTCGGCGTCTTCTTCATGACCTCGCTCGTGGTGGTGGCCATGCTGCAGCTCGCCGCGCGCGAGAACCCGGACCACCTCTCCCAGGGCTCCGGCGTGAACCGGTCCTCCGAGGAGATGTTCCGCAAGGCCGCCGCCGACCGCCGCGCCCAGGCCGCCCGGGAGCGCCGCGAGCAGGGCGGCACCGGAGGCGACGCCCCCCGCGCCTGAGGCCGGCGCCTCAGAACCCGAGGCTGCGTGCCTCCCGCCGCAGCGCGTCCGCCGAGGCGTGCAGCGCCCGCATCTCCGCGTCGTCCAGCTCGGGCTGGATCACGCGGGTGACGCCGTCGCGCCCCACCACGGACGGCATGGACAGGGCGACGTCGGAGAGCCCGTGGACGCCGTCGAGCACGGTGGAGACCGGCAGAATGGCGTGCTGGTCGCGCAGGATCGCCTCGAGCAGGCGGGTCGTGGCCACGCCGACCGCGTACGTGGTGGCGCCCTTGCCCTGGATCACCTCGTACGCGGCGTGCACCACGGTGTCCGCCACCTCGTCCAGGTCGGCGCGGGTGAACAGCGGGTCGGCCGGCGTCGGCCACTCCAGGATGGGCGTCGGGCCGATGCGCGCCGAGCTCCACGCGGGGAACTCCGTGTCCCCGTGCTCGCCGAGGATGGCCGCGTGCACCGACGACGCGTGGACCTGCGCCCGCGACGCCAGCAGCCACCGCAGGCGGGACGTGTCCAGGAGGGTGCCCGAGCCGATCACCCGGCCGGCAGGCAGGCCGGTGAGGCGCTGGGCCACCAGCGTGAGGACGTCCACGGGATTGGTGACGAGCACGATCAGCGCGTCCGGCGCGTGCGCCTGCACCTGGGGCAGCAGGCTGCGCAGGATCTCCACGTTGTGCGTGCCGAGGTCGAGGCGGGTCTGCCCCGGCTTCTGCTTGGCGCCGGCCGTGATCACCACGACCTCGCAGCCGGCCAGGACGTCCGGGTCCGCGCCGCCGGTCATCGCGGACGCGGAGGTGAACGGGGTGCCGTGGGCCAGGTCGAGGACCTCGGCGCGGACCTTGGGCTCGTCGATGTCGTAGAGGGCGACCTCGCGGGCAACGCCGCGGATCAGCGCCGCGTAGCAGATCGCCGTGCCGACGCCGCCGGCCCCCACGACGCCGACCTTGCGGTGGGCGGGTCCGAGGGGCGCGGGGGCGGCTGGGGAGTGGGCAGGGGTGTGCTCGCTCATGCCTCGCAGGCTAGGGGTGTGCGGCCGGCCGACGGAACCAGAGGCCGCCCCATCCCCCGATGTTCAACGCTGGGTCACCTGGCAGGCAGGGCCGGGTCAGTCCTTCTTCTTGCCGGACTTCTTCTTGCCGGACTTCTTCTCCGCCTTCTTGCGGGCCTTCTTCTCCGCCTTCTTGCGCTCCTTCTTCTCCTTCTTGGTCTCCTGGCGGTGCTCGTCGGCGGGGGCCGCGGAGTCCACGACGGCCTCCGGCGCCTCCGCCTCATCCGGCCCGGCCGGATCCGTCGCGGGCGTGGCCTCCGCCGCCTCGGCCAGGCGTGCCCGGTAGGAGCGCACGTGGGTGCGGTTGGCGCAGTTGGCCTCGTCGCAGAACCGCTTGGACCGGTTCCGGCTGGCGTCCACGAGCGCGTTCTCGCAGTCCTCGCCCTCGCACACGCGCAGGCGGGTCAGCTCGCCGTCCATCGCGGTCTCCGCCAGCGCGAGGGCGGCCATCGCGGCCAGCCGCTCCACCGCGTCGGCGGGGACCTGCGCCGGGGCCAGCCCGACGACGTCGCCCCCGGCCGTCAGCCGCAGCGGGCCGGCCGCGGCGAGGAGGGCGTTCACGCGCTCCACGGCGGCCGCCTCGTCCCCGGCGGCGAGGGCCCAGACCTCGGCCAGACGGCCGCGGAGCTCGCGGCCGCGCACGGCCGCGGCGGCGGCCAGGCGGAGGCGGACCTCGTCCTCCTGGAGCTCAGGGACGAGGGAGGGCAGCTGCGTGGCGGCGGTGAACCGCTCGCCGGCCGGCTGACCGCCCCGCAGGCCGGGGGCGGTGTTCAGGAACGCGGCCAGGGAGGCGAGGCGGGAGAGCGTCGGCGCGGAGAGCATGGGGAAAGCGTACGGCGGGCCCGCCCTCCCGTCACCGGCTTCACGCCGCGTATCGGGTCGCCTCCGGCGCCGTCCCGTCCAGTACCCTGACCCCCACGGACCCCGTCTGCGCGGCGGGGTGCACCCACGGGGCCGGAGGGGCCCCCGAACCAGCACAGGAGACCTCCATGTCCCAGACCTCCCAGGCGACCGGTCGCCTCTCCGCCGGGCACGTCATCGTCAAGACCCTCGAGTCCCACGGCGTGAAGCGCGTCTACTCCGTGCCGGGCGAGTCCTACCTGGACGTCCTGGACGGCCTGCACGACTCGGGCATCGAGAACGTGGTCTGCCGCCACGAGGGCGGCGCCACGTACATGGCCGAGGCCGACGGCAAGATGAACGAGGTCCCCGGCGTCGCCATGGTGACGCGCGGCCCGGGCGCCGCGAACGCCCACGTCGGCCTGCACACCGCGTGGCAGGACTCGACGGCACTCGTGCTGTTCGTCGGCCTGATCCCGTTCGAGCACCGCGACCGCGAGGCCTTCCAGGAGTTCGACCCGCACGCCTGGTTCGGCACCGGTGCGAAGCGCGTGATGGTCCTGGACCACCCGGAGCGCGCCTCCGAGATCGTGGCCGAGGCCATGTTCGCCGCGAGCTCGGGCCGGCCCGGGCCCGTCGTCGTCGGCCTGCCGGAGGATGTGATCCGCCAGGAGATCGACGCGCACCTGCACCCGCAGATCCCCGTGGCCCCGGGCGGCATGACCGTGGAGGACTGGAAGTCCCTGCACGCCGCCCTCAAGGAGTCCAACAAGCCGCTGTTCATCACCGGTGGCAACGACTGGACGGACGAGGGTGCGCAGACCCTGACGACGTGGCTCGAGGAGCACAAGATCCCCGCCGCCGCCGAGTGGCGCTGCGAGGGCACCGTGCCGTTCTCCTCGCCGTCCTACGTGGGCCCGATCGGCTACGGCCGCCCGAAGCCGACCTACGACATGCTCGAGGAGACCGACCTCATCGTGTTCGTCGGCACCGTGCCCGGCGACGTCGTGACCAACGGCTTCACCATCCGCCAGAACTGGGACAAGAAGAACTTCCTGGTCACCATCGACCCGTCCCTGCGCGGCCGCTCCGGCCCCGTGTCCCACCAGATCGTGGCCAAGCCGGACGTGTTCATCCGCGACCTCGTCCGCATGGAGCTCGAGGTCAAGCCGGAGTGGGAGGAGTGGACCTCCCGCATGCGCGGCGAGCAGGAGAAGTTCGCCACCCTGCCCCGGGCCGAGCCGTCCGAGGGCCAGGCGAAGATGGCCACCCTCATGGCCAACCTGGTGCCGAAGCTGCCGAAGGACTCGATGATCTCCCTCGGCGCGGGCGAGCACACCAACTGGGCGCACCGGTACTTCCCGACCGAGGGCTACCGCGCCATGATCTCGGCCCGCAACGGCTCCATGGGCTACTCGGTGCCGGGTGCCGTGGCCGCGTCCCTGAACTTCCCGGACCGCACCGTGGTGACCATCGCCGGCGACGGCGAGTTCCTCATGAACGGCCAGGAGCTGGCGACCGCCGCGCAGTACGACGCGAAGCCCCTCGTGATCGTCATGGACAACCAGGAGTACGGCACCATCCGCACCCATCAGGAGCGCGAGTACCCCGAGCGCGTCTCCGGCACCCAGCTGAAGAACCCCGACTTCGCCGCCATGGCCCAGGCGTTCGGCGGCTTCGGGGTGCGCGTGGAGCAGGACGCGGACGTGCCGGCGGCCGTGGACGCGGCGCTCAAGGCGGTCCAGGAGGAGGGCCGGTTCGCGCTCATCCACCTGATCGTGGAGCAGCGCGTCAAGGCCTACTGAGGCCGGCGGCGCGGCGCGGTCGTCGCCGTTCCTCCGGTCAGGCCGCCGTCGTGGGGACGTCGAAGCGCAGCTGCGGGACGGGGAAGGGTGCACCGTCGAGGTCCGTCTCGACCCGGTCCCGCAGCACGCCCCCGCACGCGCGGATCGTGGCCACGGAGGCGGTGTTCGTCTCGTCGCACGTGAGCAGGGTGGTGGACACTCCGCGTGCGGCCAGCAGCATCAGGGCGCCGCGCAGCAGGCGCACGGCGTGCCCCCGCCGCCGGAACGCGGGCCGCACCGCGTAGCCCACGTGCCCGTTGACGTGCCGCAGCGCCTCGTTCAGCTCCCACCGCACGGACACCCGGCCCACCAGCTCGCCGTTCTCGTCCACGCCCACGTAGAAGGAGGCGGGCACGCGGCCGGGCTCGACGTCGCCGCGCGCCTCGGCGGCGAACGCGCGGCGGATCGCGGGGAAGGAGCGGGTGCCGGCCATCAGGAAGTCGAACCCCTCCCGATGCAGTTCGGCGTCCGCCTCGCGCGCCGCGATCTCGTCCGCGGCGCGCAGCGGGCGCAGCAGGAGGCGGTCCACGGTGACGGTGGGGCTGGGGTCCGGGAGCATGTGCCGAGTGTAGGGGGGGTGGACTCCGGGCGCGGCCGCGTGAGCCACCCGCCGCCCCCGCCCTCGTGCTTTCCCCACCCCCGCGCCGTGAGCCAGACGTTTCGGTCGTGATCAGCCCCTGATTGCGGCTGAAACGTCTGGCTCGCGGCACATCCCTCGGTGCACCCTCCGGGCTGCCGCGCCCCCATCACGCCGACCGGGGTGACGTGGATCACGTTCGGGGCTAGGGTGTGGGGACCGACGATCGCCCATCCCCAGGAGGTCGCGATGACCGTGCCGTCCTCGTCGGCGGAGCATGCGCTCGACGCTCGCCCCGAGCTGCCGGGCGAAACCGTGTCCCGCGTCGCCATGACGCCCGCGGCGCTCGAGCTGATCCGCCGACTCCTCCCGATCCACGGCCCGCTCATGTTCCACCAGTCCGGCGGCTGCTGCGACGGCTCCGCGCCCATGTGCTATCCCGCCGGCGACTTCACGACCGGCGCCGCCGACGTCCTGCTGGGCACCTTCGCGCTGCCGGCCGAGGGGGACCAGGCCGCCGTGGAGATCCCGTTCTGGATGTCCGCCGCCCAGTTCGAATACTGGAAGCACGCCCACCTCACCCTGGACGTGGTGGACGGGCGCGGCTCCGGCTTCTCCGTCGAGGCGCCCGAGGGCAAGCGGTTCCTGATCCGCTCGCGGTTGATGGCCGGCTCGGGATGAGCTCGACCCTCGCCACCGGCGCCTACCGACGCGCCGTGGACCGGGCCCACGAGTCCCTCGCCGCGGTCCGCCTGTCGCTCGCGCCGTCGTCGCCCACCGCTCCGGCCGGCGCAGACCAGGGCCTGCGCGCCGCCCTCCAGGGGCTGCGCCGGGAGGTCCGCGAGTCCTGGCTGCGCTCCCTCGGCGCCCTCACCCCCGTGGTGCCCGGCCAGACCGACCCGGCCACCCTCTCCGACGACGACCTCGCCGCCGCCCGCCGAGACCAGCGCCTCGCCGTGGCCCTGCCGGTGGTCCGACGCATGCTCATCCACCCCGCGGCCGAGGCCGGGATGCTCGCCGCGATCGGCAACGCGCGCGGCCACCTGCTGTGGGTCGAGGGCGACCGGACCGCGGTGCGCCACGCCGAGACCATGGGCTTCGTGGCGGGCGCCGACTGGTCCGAGGCGTCCATGGGCACCTCCGCCCCTGGCATCGTCCTCGCGACCGGCGCCCCCACGCAGGTCAGCCGCGGCGAGCACCTGAGCCCGCGCGTGCACCCGTGGAGCTGTTCGGCCGTCCCGCTCACGGACCCGGCCACCGGGCGGCTCGTCGGGGTCCTGGACCTCACGGGCGGCGAGGACGCCGTCAGCCACCTCGCCCTGCCGCTGCTCCAGGCCACCGTGGACGCCGTGCACGCCGCCTGGCGGGACCTGCCCGCCCCGTCCCGGGGCCGTTCCCGCGGCACCGCCCCGACGCCGGGCCCCTCGGCTCCGCCGTCCGCCTCGCCGGGGCCGAGCCCCGCCGCCGCGCCGCACCGCCACGACGCCGCCGCGGGCCTGCTGCGCGTCACCGGCCACCTGCCGCCCACGCTGGACGGGGTCGAGCTCACCGGCCGGCACGCCGAGATCCTCACCCTCCTCGCGTGGCACGGCCCGGGCCTGACCGGCGCCGAGCTCGAGGTCGCGCTGTATCCGGAGGAGACCGCCGGGCCCCGGCCCGCGCCGGGCGATTCCCCCGCCCGCGCCATCTCGCTGCGCGCCGAGGTGCATCGACTCCGCCGGGCGCTGCGGGACGTGGGGGCGCCGGTGGAGCTGCTGTCCCGGCCGTACCGGCTCGTGGGGGAGGTGCGCGCGGACCTGCTGTGCGCGCGGGAGGCGCTGCGCGCCGGGGATCTGGACCGTGCGCTGCACGCGGCGGCCGGGCCGGTGCTGCCGCGGTCGGCGTCCCCCGGTGTCGCCTCGATCCGCGCGGAGCTGGGGGAGGCGCTGCGCGAGGCCGTCGCCCAGGACGCGGATGTCGAACAGCTCTGGGCCTACCTGGGCCGCCCCGAGGCCCGCGACGACGTCGAGCTCTGGGGCGCCGCCCTGCGTCTGCTGCCGACGGACTCGCCGCGGCGTGCGCTCGCCGTGGCCACGCTCGAGCGGATCGAGCGGGACCTGGCCTGACCCGGCCCGCCCCTCACCCGCGCTCGGCCGCAACCTTCGTGCAACCTCCTTGTGACTAGCGTCACAGCCACGGCAGGGCGCCACCCGGCGCCGAGGCAACCGCAGGCAAAGGAGCCAGCACCATGACCGTCTACGCATTCCCCGGCACCGAGGGAGCCAAGGTCGAGTTCAAGTCCCGCTACGAGCACTTCATCGGCGGAGAGTGGACACCCCCGGTCAAGGGCCAGTACTTCGAGAACGTCACGCCCGTGACGGGCAAGGTGTTCTGCGAGGTCGCCCGCGGCACGGCCGAGGACATCGACGTCGCCCTCGACGCCGCCTGGAAGGCCGCCCCGGCCTGGGGCGCCACCTCGGCGGCCGAGCGTGCGCTCGTGCTGCACCGCATAGCGGACCGCATGGAGGAGAACCTCGAGATGCTGGCGGTCGCGGAGACCTGGGACAACGGCAAGGCCGTCCGGGAGACCCTCAACGCGGACGTTCCCCTGGCCATCGACCACTTCCGGTACTTCGCCGGCGCGATCCGCGCGCAGGAGGGCGGCCTGTCCCAGGTGGACGAGGACACCGTCGCCTATCACTTCCACGAACCGCTCGGCGTGGTCGGCCAGATCATCCCGTGGAACTTCCCGCTGCTGATGGGGGTGTGGAAGCTGGCGCCCGCGCTGGCCGCGGGCAACGCCGTCGTGATCAAGCCCGCCGAGCAGACGCCGGCCTCGATCATGGTGTTCATCGAGCTGATCGCGGACCTGCTGCCGCCCGGCGTCGTCAACGTGGTCAACGGCTTCGGCCTCGAGGCCGGCAAGCCGCTCGCGCAGTCGCCGCGCATCCGCAAGATCGCGTTCACGGGCGAGACGACGACGGGCCGGCTGATCATGCAGTACGCCTCGGAGAACATCATCCCGGTGACCCTGGAGCTGGGCGGCAAGTCGCCCAACGTCTTCTTCGAGGACGTCATGGCGGACGACGACGCCTACTGGGACAAGGCGCAGGAGGGCTTCACCCTGTTCGCGCTGAACCAGGGCGAGGTCTGCACGTGCCCGTCGCGTGCGCTCGTGCAGGAGTCGATCGCGGAGAAATTCCTCGTCGCCGTCGTGGAGCGGACCTCGCGCATCGTCACCGGCAACCCGCTGGACACGGACGTGATGATGGGCGCCCAGGCCTCCAACGACCAGCTCGAGAAGATCACCTCCTACCTGGACATCGGCCGTCAGGAGGGCGCCGAGGTGCTGATCGGCGGCGCCCGCGCCGAGATGGAGGGCGAACTGTCCGGCGGCTACTACGTGCAGCCCACGATCTTCCGCGGGGACAACTCGATGCGCATCTTCCAGGAGGAGATCTTCGGGCCGGTGGTCTCGACGACCACGTTCACCGACTTCGACGACGCCATGCGGATCGCCAACGACACGCTCTACGGGCTCGGCGCCGGCGTGTGGTCCCGGAACGGCAACACCGCCTATCGCGCGGGCCGGGCGATCCAGGCCGGCCGCGTGTGGGTGAACAACTACCACGCCTACCCGGCCCACGCCGCGTTCGGCGGGTACAAGTCCTCCGGCATCGGCCGCGAGAACCACCTGATGATGCTCGACCACTACCAGCAGACCAAGAACCTGCTCGTCTCCTACTCCGAGGACAAGCTCGGGTTCTTCTGAGCCGGTGCCGGCACCGCACGACCCCCCTCCCCACTCCACGAAAGGTGATCCCCATGACCACGATGAAGGCAGCCGTCGTCACCCAGTTCGGCACAGAGGCCGACGTCACGGAGGTCGAGCGCCCGACGCCCGGCCAGCACCAAGCGCTCGTGAAGCTCATCTCCTCGGGCGTCTGCCACACGGACCTGCACGCGATGGAGGGTGACTGGCCGGTGAAGCCGACCCCGCCGTTCATCCCGGGCCACGAGGGCGTGGGCATCGTCGAGGAGGTCGGGCCCGACGTCGAGAACCTCAAGGTCGGGGACATGGTCGGCAACGCGTGGCTGTGGGGCGCGTGCGGCCACTGCCAGTACTGCCGCACCGGGTGGGAGACCCTGTGCGAGGAGCAGATCAACGGCGGCTACTCCATGAACGGATCCTTCGGCGAGTACATGCTCGTGGACGCCCGCTACGCGCCCCTGATCCCCGAGGGCGCGGACCCGATGGAGGTCGGCCCGATCCTGTGCGCCGGCGTCACGGTGTACAAGGGGCTGAAGCAGACCGAGGTGCGGCCCGGGCAGTGGGTCGTGATCTCCGGCATCGGCGGCCTGGGGCACATCGCGGTGCAGTACGCCGTGGCGATGGGCATGCGCGTGGTGGCCGTGGATGTCGCGGACGACAAGCTGGCGCTCGCCTCCCGGCACGGCGCGGAGCTGACCGTGAACGCGAACGTCGCGGACCCCTCCGTGGAGATCCAGGAGAAGATCGGCGGCGCCCACGGCGTGCTCGTCACGGCCGTGCACCCGCAGGCGTTCGGCCAGGCCATCGCGATGACCCGCCGCGGCGGCACCATCGTGTTCAACGGCCTGCCCCCGGGCGACTTCCCCGCGCCGATCTTCGACATCGTCCTCAAGGGCCTGACCATCCGCGGCTCGATCGTGGGCACCCGGCAGGACATGGTCGAGGCACTCGAGTTCTACGAGGCCGGGAAGATCCACCCGACGTTCCACACCCGCCCGCTCACCGAGATCAACGACGTGTTCGACGAGATGCGCCACGGCAAGATCGAGGGCCGCGTCGTCATCGACTACGCGATGCAGGACTGACGTGTCGCCTGGGCGTCGGCTGGGCGCGGGGTAGTATCGACACATCACGCGCACCAGTGCGACGGCGGTCGTCCCGCCCGGAGACCCGGGCCGGGGCGGCCGCCGTCGTCGTCGCGGGGACGGGGCGGGCCGCAGCGATCCCGGTGCGCGAGCCTCAGCGGGCCGCGGCCGGGGCGACGCCGTCGCGCAGCCACTCCAGCGTGGCCGGCCAGAAGGTCGGCGCGAACCGCGCGTGGAACAGTCCGAAGTGCCCGATCTCCGCGACACCGAGCTCCTCCGGTCGCACCCGCCAGCGCACCGTCCGCCGACCCGGCGAGTAGGCGTCCGCGCGGTCGAGGGCGGCGTCGGTGCCGAAGTCGTCGTCCACGGGCGCCACGATCAGCGCGTCCGCCGTGAACGCGGCCAGACGACGGCGCAGCTCGTCCCGGCCGGCGGCGGTGCGGGCGCTCGCGGTGAAGTCGCGGCGACTGCGCGCCCAGTCCAGGGCGACCCCGCGCGGCAGGTCCTCGAGCCAGCCGAGCCGCCGCCCCGGGAAGTGCCCGCGGGCCAGCGTGATCGCCGGCATCGCCGCGTGCCACCGCGCCCACATCCGTGCACGCCCCGGCCGCGCCCGGTAGTCCCGCCAGTGGGCGTGCTGCCCGCCCACGGCCACGTGCCGGGCCACATGCCGCGCCTCGTCCGCGAGCCCGATGCCGAACCCGCCGTAGCTGTGGCCCACCGTCAGGAGGGGGCCGGGCAGGTGCGTCCGGGCCCAGCCGAGCACGGCGTCCGCGTCGAGGGCGCCCCAGTCCGCCCACCGCGCCCGCCGGGCCACGGCGAACGGCTCGCGGGACTCCCCGACACCCCGGTAGTCGAACGTGACCGCGTGGAACCCGTGGCCGGCGAGGAATTCGGCGTAGCGCCGGTAGTACGTGGCCTTCACCCCGGTCGCCGAGGCGATCACCACCGCGCCGGCGGGCCGGGCCGGGGGCGTCGTCGTGGGGGCGAAGTGGCGGGCCGCGAGCACGAAGCCGTCGTGGGCGCGGAGGCGCACGGGGGTGGAGGCGGTCTGCGTCACGCCGCCACCCTAGGCGCGGGGCGGCGCGACCTGCGACACAGACCTGCGACACAATGGGTCCATGACTGAGACCCCCCAGAGCTCGTCCGGCCAGAGCCGGGACGAGATCCTCGCCCGCCTCGAGGAGATCTACGCGAACGACCCCGCGGTGCGCGAGCACGGCGTCACCCTCGGCGAGGTGGCCGAGGGGCGCGTGGTGCTGCACCGCGACGTCACCGCGGACATGGTGAACTCCCACGAGATCTGCCACGGCGGCTTCCTGTTCCACCTCGCGGACTCGGCGCTGGCGTACTGCGTGGCGACCTTCGGCGCCGCCCCCGTCACCCGGCGCGCCGAGATCACCTACGTGGCGCCCGCCAGGCTCGGCGCGCACCTCGTGGCGACCGCCCGCCAGTCGGTGGAGTTCGGCCGCGACCGCATGATCGAGGTCGGCATCGAGGCGGACGGCCAGCTCGTCGCCTGGTTCACCGGCCACTCCACGAGCCCGCGGGTGCACGCGTGAGCGCCGGGCAGGACGCGACGACGGCCGGGCCGGTCGTCGAGTCGGTGGAGCTGCACGTGGCCGCGGGGGCGGAGGCGGCGTTCGAGGCCGCCGTCGCCGAGGCCGAGCCGCTGTTCCGGGACAAGGGCGCGACGTCCTTCGCGCTGTCCCGGCAGGTGGAGGACCCGGCGCGCTACCGGCTGCTGATCGGCTGGCGCACGCTCGAGGACCACACCGTGGCCTTCCGCGAGTCCGACGCGTTCCTCGCGTGGCGTGCGCTCGTCACCCCGCACCTGGCGCAGCCGCCGGCCGCGACCCACTGGTCCGCCGTCTGACCCCCGCACCCCCCGTTTTCGTTCGGGAAACGGCGGTCCCCGGCGCGTTTTCGTTCGAGAAACGGCGCGAGGGCCGACCGTTTCCCGAACGAAAGTGCCCGACACGCCGCCGTTTCCCGAACGAAAGTGCCGACTGAGACGCGGTCGGTTCAGAGGTGACGGCCGGCCAACCGCGTGAGGCTCGACTGGATGCCCCGCCCGTTGTCCGCCGGCACCCGCAGCAGCTCGTACGCGCGGCGCACGGCCGGCCGGGCCCACGAGTAGTCGAAGGTCTCGGTGACCTCGGTGGTGCCGTCCCCGTTGTCCCGGAACGCCCAGCGCCACCGGTGTCTGCCCGGGTGGGCCCACTCCACGAGCTCGTCCTCGTCCACGGCGGTGGCGGTCAGCGTCATCGTGTACGGCACCCCGTACTTTCGCATGGCCACGCGGAACCGGTCGCCCACGGCCAGCCGGTGCGGCCCGCTCACCTTCGGCCGCACGGTCCCGGATCCGTCCGCCTCGTGATGGCGGTGCGGGTCCGCGAGCATCGCCCACAGCTCGTGCGCCGGCGCGGCCACGGTGACCCGGTAGGACACCTGGTGCTCGCCGGTCTCCACGCGCTCGGGCCACGCCGCCTGCGGGGCGGCCTGCGGCAGCCCGGACGACGACGGCGCGGCGGCGGACTCGGTCTCGGGGGTGGCGGACGAGGGGGTCGGCTCGGTGCTCATGCCGCCCAGTCTAGGAACCGCCGCGGACACCGGAAGCGGAGGCGACGGCACCCCTCGGCGGGACACCACAGGACTCTTGCCGGGGCCCGCCCCGGGCCTAGGGTCAGGTCATGGGCGCATGGGGCAGAAACGTCTTCCAGAACGACACCGCGCTGGACATCGTGGACGAGGTCCTCGACGGCACCTTCGACCTGGACGAGTTCCGCAAGAACTTCCGTCGCGACGAGGACGAGGGCCACCTGACCGCGAGCCAGGGCGCCGCACTCCTCACCCTCGGGGCGCTCGTGCGGATCGCCCGGAACGAGGACCACGCGGACCTCGAGGCCCTGCTCGAGCACGCGGAGACGGACGAGGTGGACCTCACCGCCTTCATCGACCAGTTCTCGGACGAGGACGTCGAGACCCTGCGCGAGCTGATCGGCGTGGTCATCCGCGAGCCCTCCTGCTCCGAGCTCTACCAGCTCTGGGAGGAGTCCGGGGAGCTCGAGCAGTGGCTCGAGTACTCCCGCGAATGCCTGCCCTGACCGGCCGGCCGGGCCGGGGTGGACCCGGCCCGCGCTCGGCCCCGCCCCGGCTCAGCGCGCGTAGCGGGTGAGCCGCAGCGAGTTCAGCACCACGAGCACGCTCGAGGCCGCCATCGCGCCGCCGGCGATCATCGGGTTGAGCAGGCCCAGGGCCGCGACCGGGATGCCGAGCACGTTGTAGAGGAACGCCCAGAACAGGTTCATCCGGATGATCCCCAGGGTGCGGCGGCTCAGGTCGAGCGCCTGGACCACCTGGTGCAGGTCGTCGCCCATCACGGTGATCTGCGCGGCCTCGCGGGCCACGTCCGTCCCCGAGCCCATGGCGATGCCCATGTCCGCCGCGGCGAGCGCCGGGGCGTCGTTGACGCCGTCGCCCACCATGGCCACCACGGCGCCCTCGGACTGCAGGCGCGTCACCACGTCCACCTTGTCCTCGGGGCGCACGCCGGCCACCACGTCCTCGGCCGGGATCCCGACGGCGGCCGCCACCTGGGTGGCGACGGCGGCGTTGTCCCCGGTCACCAGCAGCGGGCGCAGGCCGAGCTCCTTGAGCCGGGCGATGGCGTCCGCCGAGGTGTCCTTCACGGTGTCCCGGACGGACAGGACGCCCGCCACGCGGCCGCCGACCGCGACCCACACGGCCGTGGCGCCGGCCTGCTCCGCCGCCTCGAACGCGGCCCGGTGCTCGGCGAGGATGCCGCCGTCGAGGGCGGTCTCGAGGACGGAGCCGCGGCCGACGGCCACGCGGACCGGATCCGGGCCGGCGGCGCCGTGCGCGCCGGAGCCGGGTGCGCCGTCGTCGTGGGGGAGGGCGACCAGCCCGGACACGCCGCCGCCGGCCGTGGAGGCGAAGTCCGCCACGCCGGGCACGGTCAGGCCACGCTCCTCGGCGCCGGCCACGATCGCGCGGGCGATCGGGTGCTCGGACCCGCGCTCGACGGCGGCCGCCAGGGTCAGCAGGACGTCGGCGGCCTGGTCCGGCGCCGTTTCGTCAACGAAAGCGCTCCGGGAGGCGCCCGTTTCGGCCACGAAAGCGGGGTCGAGGACGAGCACGTCCGCCAGCGCCATGCGTCCCTCGGTCACGGTGCCGGTCTTGTCCAGCACGATCGTGTCCACGGTGCGCGAGTCCTCGAGCACCTCGGGGCCGCGGATGAGGATGCCCAGCTGCGAGGCGCGGCCGGTGCCGGCCAGGAGGCCGACCGGGGTCGCCAGGCCGAGGGCGCACGGGCACGCGATCACGAGCACGGCCACGCCGGCGCGCAGCGCGGACGGCAGGTCGCCGGTCACGAGCATCCACACCACGAAGGTCAGCACGGCGATCCCGAGCACGATCGGCACGAACACGGCGGAGATCCGGTCGGCCAGCCGGGCCACGCGGGCCTTGCCGGTCTGCGCCTCGGAGACGAGCCGCCCCATCTGGGCGAGCGTCGTGTCCGAGCCGACGCGCGTCGCGCGGGCCACGAGCCGGCCCGAGGTGTTCAGGGTGGCGCCGGTGAGGGCGTCCCCGGGGCCGACCTCCACGGGCACGGACTCGCCCGTGAGCAGGGAGGCGTCCACGGCGGAGGTGCCCTCGAGCACCTCGGCGTCCGTGGGCACCTTCTCGCCGGGGCGGATCAGCACGACGTCGCCCGGCGCGAGGGACTCGGCGGGCACCGTGCGCTCGTCGTGGGTCTCGGGGTCGTAGAGGGTGGCCCGGGCCGCGCCCAGGTCCAGGAGCGCGCGCAGCGCGGCGCCGGCCTCACGCTTGGCGCGGGCCTCGAGCCAGCGGCCCAGCAGCAGGAACGTGGTGATGACTGCGGCCGCCTCGAAGTACAGGCTGTGGTGGGCCATCTCCGCCATGGTCCCGCCCACGTGGGCCGTCATGTCCGGCGCCAGGATCAGCTCCACGGCCGAGAAGAAGAAGGAGACGAGCACGCCCAGGGACACGAGGGTGTCCATCGTCGACGAGCCGTGCCGGGCCGCGCGGAACGCCGCCGAGTGGAACGGCCACGCCGCCCACAGCGCCACGGGTGCCGCCAGGGCGAACGCGACCCAGCCCCAGTGCGGGAACTGCAGCGCCGGGACCATGGAGATCAGCACGAGCGGCACGGTCAGCAGGGCCGCGCCGATCAGGCGGGGCTTCAGCACGTCCTCGCTCGGCCCGTGGGCCATGTGGTCGTGGTGGTCCACGCCGTCATGGTCCGCGGCGTGCTCCTCGCCGTGGCCCTCGCCGTGCTCGGAGGTGTGCGCGTGCCCGCCGTGCCCGGCGTGCCCCGCGTGCCCGGCCGGCGGGGCGGGACGGCGCACCGTGGCGCCGTACCCGGCCTTCTCGACGGCGGCCACGAGCTCCTCGTCCGACACGCCGGCGGGCGCGGTGACGGTGGCCTGTTCGAGCGGCAGGTTCACGGACGCCGTGACGCCCTCGAGCTTGCCCAGCTTGCGTTCGACGCGACCCACGCACGAGGCGCAGGTCATGCCGGTGACGTCCAGGTCGACGCGGCGGGTGGTCTCGTCCGGCGGGCCGGCCGGGGTGGAGGAGGCGGGGTGGGTCATGGGGTCAGGCCTCCACCAGCGTGTAGCCGGCCTCCTCGACGGCGGCGCGCGCGGCGGCGGGGTCGAGGGGGCCCTCGGAGGTGACGGTGGCGGTGGACACGCCCCCGGTGTTCAGGTCGACGTCCACGGCGGAGACGCCGGCGATCTCACCGAGCTCCTCCCGGACGGAGGCGACGCAGTGGCCGCAGGTCATGCCGGTGATCTTCAGGTCGGTGGTGGTCATCTCGAACTCCTCGTGCGGTGGTGGGTGGGCGACGGCGCCGGTCAGCGCAGCAGGCGGCCGAGGGCGGCCGTCGCCTCGGCGACCTTCTCGTCGATGAGCTCGGTGCGGCCCTCCGCCTCGGCCTGCACCGCGGCCTCGGCCACGCAGTGACGCAGGTGCTCCGAGGTGAGGTTCAGGCTGAGGGACTGCAGCGCCTTCGTGACGGCGGCGACCTGCGTGAGGATGTCGATGCAGTACACGTCCTCGTCCACCATGCGGTGGAGGCCGCGCACCTGCCCCTCGATGCGGCGCAGTCGCGCCAGGTGCTTCGCCTTGTCCCGGTGGACTTGGTGCGGGGGCCGGTGGCCGTCGCAGGCGTCCGCCGCGGCGGACGGGAGGGGCGAGGCGGCGGCGGGCGCCGTCGTCGTGCTGTCCGTGCTCATACCCCCTGTTCTATACCCCAGGGGGGTATAGGTCAAGGGGTCAGCCGGCGCGGGTGTCCGCGCTCGGCAGCGGGGCGGCGGCGGCTTCCCCCAGATCGGCGATCAGACCGCGGACCTGCAGGTCCAGGGCGTCGCGCACGCCGCGCACCTGCTCGAGGCTCATGCCGCGGATCGACGGCACGGACCAGTTCTGCACCTGTGCGCCCTCGGGGATCTCGAACGGATCCGCGCCGTCGAAGAGCACCACGATCTCGGCGGCCCGGAGCACGTCCGGGTCCAGACCCTTGGTGTACGTGTGGTGCAGCGGGATGCCGATCTCGTTCATCGCCTCGAACGCGGTGGAGATGACCTCGCCGGCGGGCTCCGTGCCGGCCGAGCGGGCCCTGACCTCGCCGTGGGTGCGGTTCTCGAGCAGGGCCGCGGCCATCTGCGAGCGGCCGGCGTTGCCGTGGCAGACGAACAGCACGCGCGGGTGGCGGGACTCGATGCTGCCCTGGTTGATCGCCCTTGCGCGCAGGCGCGAGGCGGCATGCTGCACCGCGGTGGTCGGCAGCATCTCCGGGTGGCGGCTCGTCGCGGCGAGCTCGGCGTAGGAGTCGAACAGGAGCTGACGCACCGTCGCCTCGTCGGCCACGCCGGGGAAGCGCGCCCTCAGCGGCCCGACCTCCCGCTCCAGCACGTGCGCGGCCATCCCGTGCGGCACGGGGTCCACCGCGGCGAGGGTGTCTGGCGCGGCCGGCGTGTCCAGCGGCATGTCGTCCACCGCCGGTGCGTGATCGGCGTGGGGGTCCGGGGGGATGGGGGCCATGGTGCGAGTCCTCCGGGGAAGGCGGTCGGCTGGACGCGAGGTGAACAGGTGCCCCCACCCTGCGACGGCGGGTGTGCCGGCGCAAGCCCTGGCGGGATCCCACCGCGCACGACGACGCCGCTCGCCGCCGTCGTCGGGGTGGCGGCCGAGGCCCGGGCCCGGAGCGGGGGTCCGCCGAGGTGGGAGAGAATGGGGGCCATGTCTGTCCGCTCCCTGCTCCCGGACCTCGGCACCCCCGCGACCGGGACCCCCGAGGCCGCCGTCCCCCCGTTCGCCCGGGCGGTGCTGTGGGCGCACGGGGACGACGCGTGGCGGGGCGAGGGCGGCTGGACCGTGCTCCTGGACGGCACCGACCGGCTCCGCCGGCTCTCCGTGCTGTGGCAGGCCGCCGTCGCCGGGCGACCGGACGCGACGGCCCCGCTGCGGGGCTGGATCTCCTCGACCTTCGCCGACGACTCGCCCGAGCCCGCGGTCCTGCGCATCCCCGCGGATCTGCGCCGCGCCACGCCGTCCGGCGTGCGGGACGTGGCCCAGCACGTGGACGCGGACGCGCTCGCAGCCGCCGTCGCCGCGGACGGTGCAGCCCGGCTGCTGGCCGACGGTGCGGTGCCCCTGCCCGCCGACGTCGCCGACCGCGCCTGGGACGACGCCGGCTACGCGGCCGGCGTGCGGGAGCTGCTGACGCGGATGGCCGACTCGGGCGGGGAGCTGGCGAAGGTCGTGATCAGCCGCACGATGACCGTCCCCGCGGACGACGCCGACCTGTGGCGAGCGATCGGGGCCCTGCGCCGCGAGTACCCGCAGACGTGGGTGTTCGCCGTCGGCGGGCTGCTGGGCGCTACGCCCGAGGTCCTCGCCACGCGGCACGCGGGGCTCGTGGGCTCGCGGGTGCTGGCGGGGTCCATGCCGCGCGGCGCGGACGAGGAGGAGGACGCCGCGCTGCGGGAGCGGCTGGCCTCTGATCCGCGGTTGGCGGAGGAGCATCGCTGGGCGGCGCGGTCGGTGCTGGACGCGCTGGCGCCCGTCGTCGACCTCGCCGACGACGACCCCGCACCCACCGTCCTGACCCTGCCGAACGTGCACCACCTGGCCACGTCCGTGCGCGGTCGGCTGCGGGACGGGCGGGGGACCGTGCTGGACGTGGTGGCCGCGCTGCATCCGACGGCGGCCGTCGGCGGGACCCCCACGCCGGACGCGGTGCGGGTGATCGCGGAGGTCGAGCCCGTGGACCGCGGACGCTATGCGGGTCCGGTCGGGTGGCTGGACCAGGACGGCGACGGCGAGATCGCCCTGGCACTGCGCTGCGGCCAGCAGGTGCCCGGCGGGGTGCGGCTGCAGGCCGGGGGCGGGATGGTCCCGGGAGCGGTGCCCGAGGAGGAGGTCACGGAGATCCGGGCCAAGTTCCTGCCGATGCGCCGAGCGCTGGGCGTCGCCGAGGACTGAGGCCTCCCGTGCCGCGCCGTGCCGGCCCCGCCACCCGCGCTTTCGTTCGGGAAATGCCGGCGTGTCGCGGTGCTTTCGTTCGGGAAACGGCGCCGCACGCCGGATTCGCGTGGGCGGCGATGGAACGGCGCCCAGGAGCGGAGGTGCCGGATGGCCTCATCAGCAAGGAGCAGTAACGCCGTTTCCCGAACGAAAGCGTCCTGGGGCCCGCCGTTTCCCGAACGAAAGCGTCCTGGGGCCCGCCGTTTCCCGAACGAAAGCGTCCGGGGAGGCGAGAAGACCCGCCGGCCACGGCCCCTCGCGGGGCGGGCCGACGGGTCGTCGCGTCGGTATGGGGGATCAGGCGGCGACGGCCATGGCCTCGTGGGCCGGCGTCGCGGCCTGGAGGCGGCGGGTGGCCTCGCGCTCGGCGAGGGCCGGCAGGAAGGTGGTGATGCGGGCGCCGCGCTTGAGGTCGGCGACGACCTCGCGGACGACCGAGCGGACGGTCTCGGCGGTGACGGTGCCCTCGAAGCGGCGGAGGAGGGTCTCCTCGACGCGCTGGAGCACGTGGCGCTGCATGAGGGGGCTCGGGGTGGCGGGCAGGTGGTGGCTGGTCGTGTTGATGCTCACGGTGAGCACCTCCTTCGGTTGCCGGACCATGAGTCCGGCGGATCGTCGCGGCGGGGCCGCGGGTGATGGGTTCGGTGGAGTCCCAACCTCGCGTTCCGTAAACGCTAGGTGAACTGCTTGTGAACAAGTTTACAGATTTCCTCCCGGAGTGCAACTCCGTGTTCACCAACGTGACCTGTGACACCCTGTTGCGCCCGCCTGTATGCCGCGAAATCGGCGCCATCACGCTACTTTCGGGTCGAGGCGCCACGAGCAGCAGGTGGACAGCAAGGTGAACAGAAGGTGAACAGCACCGTTCATCTTCGCCCCCTGCCCCTCCGCCCGACCCGGTGCGAGGCTGGGACCATGCGCCCCGACCGCCACTCCGCCCCGACCTCCGCGGCCGCCCTCGCCCGCGAGGCCGCGATCCTCGCCGGCGCCGGTGCGGCGATCCTGCTCCAGGTGGCGCACCGGCCGGTGGGGGCCGGCGTCGCCGTCCACTCCCGGTTCACCGAGGACCCGATGCGCCGGCTCCGCCACACGCTCGCCTACATCTACGCGGTCACCCTCCCCGAGGCCGCGCCGTTGCGCGACGCGGTCGTCGACCGGGTGCGGGCGGCGCACCGCCCGGTCCGCGGGCTCGACGCCGGAGGCCACCCCTACGACGCCGCCGACCCGGACGCCCAGCTCTGGGTGGCCGCCACCCTCTATGCGATGGGGGAGCAGGTGCGCCGCCGGATGTGGGGCGCCCTCGACGCCGAGGACGCCGACCGCCTCTACCGCGGGTACGCCCCGCTCGCCACGAGCCTCGAGGTCCCCGCCTCCGCCTGGCCGGTCGACCGCGCAGCGTTTGCGGACTACTGGGACGACCGGGTGGCCCGGCTCGAGGTCACGGACGACGCGCGGCGGATCGCCGCCGACCTGTTCTCCGGCCAGGGCGTCCCCGCGCCGCTGCGGGCGGCTATGCCCCTGGCCCGGTTCGTCACCGCCGGTCTCCTCCCAGGCCGCGTGCGCGCCGGCCTCGGCTGGTCCTGGACTGGGCGGGACTCCGTCCGGGAGGCACGCCTCTGGGGGCTGGCGCGCACCCTGTACCGGCCGCTGCCGGCGACGGTGCGCGGCGTCGTCGTCCGCTGGGTCCTGCGGGGGCTGCCCCGGATGCCGGAGCTGGGCGACGCCGTCGCCGTGAGAGCGACCCGCCGCGATGTCCGCTCCGTCTGGGAGAATGGTGGCGATGTCTGACTACCAGCCCCGCCGCCCCGGATCGAAGTCCACCCCGAACCGCCAGAGGGACCGCGCCGGAAAGCCGGCCCTCGGCCGCCCCGAGCGCGGCCTGATCGACGAGTCCGAGGCGCGCCAGCTCGCCGAGGACCGGGAGCGCATGCGCCGCGCCGGCGTCGGCCACCAGCTCTCCGCGCCCAAGCGCCGCGAGGCCGCCACCGCCGAGCGGCCCCAGGTGATGCCGAAGACCGAGGGCTGGACCCAGCCGATGGGCCCGGACGGCCGACCGCAGCTGCAGTTCAAGCAGCCGCGCGTCTCCCAACCGCCCACCCACCTGGCCGACCTCACGCTGAAGGAGCGGCAGGAGAAGGCCAAGGAGATCGGGCTGCCCGCGTTCCGTGCCAAGCAGCTCTCGGTGCACTACTTCGAGCACTACACCACCGATCCGGAGCAGATGACGGACCTGCCCAAGGACAAGCGGGAGGCGATCGCGGAGGCGTTCTTCCCGCCGCTGCTCACCGAGGTCCGGCGCATGGAGACCGACCGCGGGGACACCGTCAAATTCCTGTGGCGGCTGTTCGACGGCGCGCTCGTGGAGTCCGTGCTGATGCGGTACCCCGGTCGCGTGACGCTGTGCGTGTCCAGCCAGGCCGGCTGCGGCATGAACTGCCCGTTCTGCGCCACGGGCCAGGCCGGGCTGACCCGCAACATGTCCACGGCGGAGATCGTGGAGCAGATCGTGCTGGCCAACCAGGTGATCGCCCAGGGCGGGCTGGGCGGCAAGCGCAAGGACGGCGGGCACGACGCCGACCGCGTCACCAACGTCGTGTTCATGGGCATGGGCGAGCCCCTGGCCAACTACAAGCGCGTGATGGCCGCCGTGCACCGCATGGTGGACCCCTCGCCCGAGGGCCTGGGGATGTCCGCGCGGAACATCACGCTGTCCACCGTGGGCCTGGTGCCGGCCATCCGAAAGCTGGCCGAGGAGGGCGTGCCGCTGACGTTCGCGCTGTCCCTGCACGCGCCGGACGACGAGCTGCGCGACGAGCTGATCCCGGTGAACTCGCGCTGGAAGGCAGACGAGGCGATCGACGCCGCGTACGACTACTTCGTGGCCACCGGCCGCCGGGTGTCCATCGAGTACGCGCTCATCAAGGACATGAACGACCACGCGTGGCGTGCCGACCTGCTGGCCAAGAAGCTCAACGCCCGTGGCAAGGGCTGGGTGCACGTGAACCCGATCCCGCTGAACCCGACGCCGGGCTCCATCTGGACGGCCTCGGAGAAGGACGTGACGCGCGAGTTCGTGGACCGGCTCAACGCCGCCGGCATCCCCACCACCCTGCGCGACACCCGCGGCAAGGAGATCGACGGCGCGTGCGGCCAGCTGGCGGCCGAGGACGTCGACTGACCTGTCGAGGTCTCCTGCGCGGCGCTCGCCGGCCCGTCCGCGGATGAGCCGCGGGGCCGGCGTCGGGAAGCGCCGTCAGAAGCGAACGGTCTCGCTGTCGCCCGGCTCGGCGGTCCCGCCGGTGACCTTGGCCTTCACCATCTCGACGGCGGTGGCCACCGCGCCCGGGGACTCCCAGAACTGGGCGGTGTTCACGTCCACGCGCACGAGCACGATCTGCGGATCCTCGGGGCTCGAGCCCTCACCGAAGAACGCCTCGGTGGCGGAGTTCCAGAACTCCTTCTTGCGGGCGTCGTCGCGGACGAGCTGACCGTGGCCCGCGAGGGAGGCCCAGAAGTCCTTGTCCTGGACGGCGACGTTGACCGGGCGCTGCGGGGCGTCCGCGGCGACGTCGGAGGTGGAGCGCGTCATGAACCAGAGCGTGCCGCCGTCCTCGGCCTGCTGCAGGCCCATCGGGCGGGTGACGAGCGTGCCGTCCGCCTCGGCGGTGGTCAGCATGCAGACGTGCACCTTCGCGAGCTTCTCGAGCAGATGGGTGCGGGGATCCTGGGTGCCCATGGCGTGACTCCTTCGTCGTCGGGTGCCGGCGCCCTGATGCGGCCACCGGCTCGTCGAACCGACCCTAGGCCCGACCGGCCGGGTCCTGACCAGCGCTCAGCGGCGCACAGCCGCGGCGAGCCAGTCGACGGCGAGGGCGTAGCCCTGGACGCCCGCCCCGGCGATCACGACGTCGGCGACGGCGGAGACGTGCGAGTGGTGTCGGAACGCCTCGCGCCGGTGGACGTTGGAGATGTGCACCTCGGCGATCGGCCGGTCGACGGCGGCGAGGGCATCGCGGATCGCGACGGAGGTGTGCGAGTACGCGGCCGGGTTGATGAGGACACCCCCGTGGGAGGTGCGGGCCTCCTGGATCCAGTCGACGAGCTCGCCCTCGTGGTTGGACTGTCGGAAGTCCACGGTCAGCCCGTGCTCGGCCGCGCGGGCCTCGGTGAGCGCGCGGACGTCGTCGAGGGTGGCCGTGCCGTAGACCTCGGGCTCGCGGGTGCCGAGCAGGTTCAGGTTGGGGCCGTTGAGCACGAGCAGGGGCAGGGCGGGAGTGGCGGTCATGCGGTCAGTCTAGGAAGCGACGACGACGGCTCCCGTCTCGGCCACGACAGTGCGTGGAAGGCGCCCGTTTCCCGAACGAAAGTGCTGGGACACGCCGCCGTTTCCCGAACGAAAGCGGGGTGGGGCGGAATAGGTGCCGCGGGGCGTCCGTTGTGGTCGGCAGGACGATCGCCGGCGTGAGCGCGTCGGCCCCGCTGACGAAAGGACCCACCGTGGCCACCAAGGACCTGACCCTCGAGGAGTTCGGCTCCACCGTCGCCGAGAACGACACCGTGCTCGTGGACTTCTGGGCCGGCTGGTGCGGCCCGTGCCGCCAGTTCGCCCCCGTGTTCGAGGCCGCCTCGGAGAAGCACGAGGACGTCGTGTTCGCCAAGGTCGACACGGAGGACCAGCAGCAGCTGGCGGCGATGGCCGGCATCACCTCCATCCCCACGCTCATGGCCTTCCGCGGCGGTGTGCTCGTGTTCTCCCAGGCCGGCGCCCTGCCGGGCACCGCGCTCGAGCAGCTGCTCGACCAGGTCAAGGGCCTCGACGTCGCGGAGGTCCGCCGCATGGCCGAGGAGCAGCAGGGCCAGCAGGGCGACGCCGAGCCGGCGCAGGACGAGGCCGTGCAGTCCACCGCCGCCCACCTCGACGACGTCAACGGCCGCTGACGGCCCGCGCGGCGTCGCCGCGCCGGCCGCTCACCGCGGGTCGAACGCCCCCTGCTGCCACTGCTCCACGAGCCACGGGCTGAACGCCCGGGGGACGGCGGCCAGGGCGGCGGCCAGATCGGCCGGCTCCACCCAGCACCACTCCGCGACCTCGTCCCGCTCCGGGGCGGGGTCGCCGTGCATCCGGGCCCGGAACACCGGGCAGATCTCGTGCTCCTCCATGCCGGAGGCGTCTGCGGCCCGGTAGCGGAAGTCGGGGAGCACCTCGACGACGTCGGACACCTCCACGCCCAGCTCCTGCGGGGCGCGGCGCAGCACGGCCTCCGCGGGGGACTCGCCGGGGCCGGGGTGCCCGCAGAACCCGTTGGTCCACACCCCGGGGAACGCCGCCTTGCCCAGCGCCCGGCGGGTGAGCAGGAACCGGTCGGCCTCGTCGTACACGTGACAGGAGAAGGCCAGGTGCAGGGGCGTGCCGCCGTCCTCGGTGCGGCGGTGGACCGTGGCCTTGGCCTCCGTGCCCACGGCCTCGCCCTCCGGGGACAGCAGGACCACGCGCTCGACGTCGTCGGGGCCTGCGACCGGGACGTCCGAGGCCGCCAACCACGGTCGGGCGACGGGGGAGGGGCGGTCGGGCGGGGAGGGCGTGGCCGGGGTCTGCATGCCTCTCAGTGTGGCAGGCGAGCCGGGCCACCCATCAGATGTGGGCCACGTCACCTCAGTCCGATCCCGACGGCCGGGCGTGGCTAGAGTGCTGAGGTCGGCGCCACACCCCGGCGCGTCCCACGTCACTCGAGGAGAGCACCCCCATGGCCTTCGCCGCCCTGTCCCGTTCCGCCCGTCTTGCCGGCCTGTCCGCTGCCGCGCTGCTGGCCCTCACCGCGTGCGGCGGTCAGGACTCGTCCGACGCCGACGCGTCCGCCTCGACGACGGCGCCCGCCTCCGCGTCCGCGCAGGGTGCGGAGTCGTCGTCCGCCTCGGCGTCGTCGCTGTCCGCGGCCCCGGCCGACTACGAGGCCGGCACGTGCTTCACCGCCCCGCTCGGCGCCCGTGACCTGTCCTCCTTCGAGACCACCGACTGCGAGGGCGCCCACACCGCGGAGTACCTCTGGGCCGTGCCGGCCGTGGCCGAGGGTGAGGAGGCCGACCCGGCCGCCGCCCAGACCTGCACCGCCCAGGCCCAGCGCCTGAGCGAGGAGAAGGAGGACCAGCTGAACGGGGCCGTCCTGACCTCCTCCGAGCTGGGCAACTACGGCACCGACGAGAAGCACTGCGTCGTGTACGGGGTCTCCGGTGAGTGGGAGGGTCAGATCGTGGACCCGGAGATCACCCTGGAGACGGCGTCCGCCGACGCCTGATCCCGCCGGCGGCCCCGTGCGTCGTGAGATCGCGCCGCCCGGGACCGCCGCGGATGGACGCGGGACCGGCGCGGCCCGTAGTGTCTTCTGCGTCCAGAAGTTAGACGGTCGAACAGATGCGGCGGTCGGTGCCGCGTCGTGTCCGCCACCGAGGAGGCGCCATGGGTGAAGTGAGGACGGGCGGCGAGGCCGCGCTCTCCGGGGTGACCGCCGAGCTGGACGCCGCGCTCCGACATGCCGCGGCCCAGGCGCCCGGATCCGCCGCCTTCGCCGAGCTGCTCGACTCGCTCCACGTCCATGTGGGCGCCGGCAAGCTCATCCGCCCCCGTCTCGTCGAGCTCGGCTGGCGCCTGGCGACCGCCGACCCGGTCCCTCCGTCCGGCCGCGCTGCCGTCGGCCGGCTCGGGGCCGCCTTCGAACTGCTGCACACCGCACTGCTCGTCCACGACGACGTCATCGATCGGGACACGCTGCGGCGCGGCCAACCCGCCGTGCACGCCTCCGCCCGGCACCGCCTCGAGGCCCGCGGGGTGCCCGCTGCGGACGCCGCCCACGCCGGGGTCGCCGTCGCCCTCATCGCGGGGGACGTCCTGCTCACCCAGGCGTTCCGGCTCGCCGCCACCTGTGCCGCCGACACCGCCCGGGCCGCCGAGGCCGCCGCCGTCGTCTTCGACGCCGCCGCCGTGACTGCGGCCGGCGAGCTCGAGGACGTGCTCCTGGGGCTGTCCCGCCACACCGGTGAGGAGCCCGATCCCGACCGCATCCTCGCCATGCAACGGCTCAAGACGGCGCACTACACGGTCGGCGCGCCCCTGCGCGCCGGCGCCCTCCTGGCCGGGGCGGATCCCGACCTCGCCCGGGCGATGGGCGAGGCCGGCGCCGACCTCGGCGCCGCCTACCAGGTGATCGACGACGTCCTCGGCGTGTTCGGCGATCCCGGGGAGACCGGCAAGTCCGCCGACGGCGACCTGCGCGAGGGCAAGGCCACCGTGCTCACCGCCCACGGCCGCCGCATCCCCGCCGTCCGCGCCCTGCTCGACGCGGGCCCGGCCACCCCCGCGGACATCGAGGCCGCCCGCCGCGCCCTCGAGGCGGCCGGTGCCCGGGAGCACGCCCTCGACGTCGCCGCCGAGCTCACCGTCCGCGCCCGCGAGCGCATCGCGGCCCTGCCCCTGGACGAGACGGTCCGGGCGGAGTTCGCCGACGCCTGCCACGCCGTGCTGACCCGGAGGTCCTGAGATGGCCGCGCCCACCCCGAGCCCTGCCGCGCTGTACACGCGGACGGCCCACGCCGCAGCGGCCCAGGTGATCCGCCGCTACTCCACGTCCTTCTCCTGGGCCTGCCGCACCCTGCCCCGGCAGGCACGCCAGGACGTGGCCACGATCTACGCCATGGTCCGCGTCGCCGACGAGGTGGTCGACGGCGTCGCGGTGGCCGCCGGGCTCGACGAGGCCGGGGTCCGCGCCGCCCTGGACGACTACGAGCGGGCGTGTGAGGCCGCGATGGCGTCGGGCTTCGCCACCGACCCGGTCCTGCACGCCTTCGCCGACGTGGCCCGTCGCCACGGCATCACCCCGGAGCTGACCCGTCCCTTCTTCGCCTCCATGCGCGCGGACCTGGGGATCCGCGAGCACGGCGCCGAGTCGCTGGACGCCTACATCCACGGCTCGGCCGAGGTGGTGGGGCTGATGTGCCTGCAGGTCTTCCTCTCCCTCCCCGGCACGCGGGCCCGGACCCCGGGCCAGCGGCAGGAGCTGCGCGCGCAGGCCTCCCGGCTGGGGGCGGCGTTCCAGAAGGTCAACTTCCTCAGGGACCTGGCCGCGGACCACCACGAGCTGGGCCGCACCTACCTGCCCGGTGCCGCACCGGGCGTGCTCACCGAGGCGCGCAAGGCCGAGCTCGTGGCCGAGGTCCGCGCCGACCTCGACGCCGCCCTTCCCGGCATCCGTGCCCTGGACCCCGGGGCCGGGCGCGCCGTGGCCCTGGCGCACGGACTGTTCGCGGCCCTGGTGGACCGGATCGAGGCGACCCCGGCGGCCGAGCTGGCCCACCGCCGTATCCGGGTGCCGGACCGCCAGAAGGCCCGGATCGCCGCCCGCGTCCTGGCACGGGGCCGCCGGGGAGGCCGCCGATGAGCGCCCGGGACACCGCTCCCGGCCCGCGCACCGTGGTGGTGGGCGGCGGGTTCGCCGGACTGGCCACGGCGGGCCTGCTGGCCCGTGACGGGCACCGGGTGACGCTGCTGGAGCGCGGCGCCGTCCTGGGCGGCCGTGCCGGACGCTGGTCCGAGGCGGGGTTCACCTTCGACACCGGGCCCTCCTGGTACCTGATGCCCGAGGTGATCGACCGCTGGTTCCGCCTCATGGGGACCTCCGCCGCGGAACGGCTGGACCTGCGCCGCCTGGACCCCGGCTACCGGGTGTACTTCGAGGAACACCTCCACGAGCCCCCCGTGGACGTGCGCACCGGCCACGCGGAGGCGCTGTTCGAGTCCCTCGAGCCCGGCGCCGGGCGCCGCCTGCGGGCCTACCTCGACTCCGCGTCCCGGATCTACGGGCTCGCCAAGGACCACTTCCTCTACACGGACTTCCGCCGGCCGGCCGCCCTGGCCCACCCGGACGTCCTGCGCGCCCTGCCGGCCCTCGGGCCCCAGCTGCTGGGGGGCCTGCGCTCCCACGTCGCGGCCCGCTTCCAGGACCCCCGGCTGCGCCAGATCCTGGGCTACCCGGCGGTCTTCCTCGGCACGTCCCCCGACCGTGCCCCCGCCATGTACCACCTGATGTCCCATCTGGACCTCGCCGACGGCGTGCAGTACCCCCTCGGCGGTTTCGCGGCCCTGGTGGACGCCATGGCGGAGGCCGTGCGCGAGGCCGGCGTGGAGATCCGCACCGGGGTCGAGGCGACCGCCGTGGAGGTCGTGGACCGTCCCGCCCCCGCCGGCCGCCTCGGACGCCTGGCCGCCCGCCTGCCCAGGCCGGGAGCAGCCCGCGGGGACGAGGGCCGACGTCGCCGCCCGGGCCGGGTGACCGGCGTCGCCTGGCGGTCCGACGACGGCGCCGCGGGACGCCTCGACGCCGATGTGGTGGTGGCCGCCGCGGACCTGCACCACGTGCAGACCCGTCTGCTGCCTCCCGGCCGGCGCGTCGCGGAGTCCACGTGGGACCGGCGCGACCCCGGTCCCTCCGGCGTGCTCGTGTGCGTGGGGGTGCGCGGATCCCTGCCCCAGCTGGCCCACCACACCCTGCTGTTCACGGCGGACTGGGAGGACAACTTCGGGCGCATCGAGCGGGGGGAGGACCTCGCCGCGGACACGTCGATCTACGTCTCGCGCACCTCCGCCACGGACCCGGGCGTGGCCCCGGAGGGCGACGAGAACCTCTTCATCCTCGTCCCGGCCCCCGCCGAGCCGGGGTGGGGGCGCGGCGGCATCCGGGTCCGTGACGGCCAGAGCTGGCGGGTGGACCGCGCCGGGGACGCCCAGGTGGAGGCCGTGGCGGACCGGGCCCTCGATCAGCTGGCCCGCTGGGCCGGGATCCCCGACCTGGCCGAGCGCATCGTGGTGCGGCGCACCTACGGGCCCGGTGACTTCGCCGCGGACGTGCACGCCTGGCGGGGTTCGCTGCTGGGCCCCGGGCACACGCTGGCGCAGTCGGCCATGTTCCGCCCCTCGGTGCGGGACGCGGACGTGGCCGGCCTGATGTACGCGGGCTCCTCGGTGCGCCCGGGAATCGGGGTGCCCATGTGCCTGATCTCCGCCGAAGTGGTCCGGGACGAACTGCGCCACGACGCGCGCAGGGCCCGGCCCGCGGGCCCCGGGGGGAGCGGCACATGATCCGCACCCTCTTCTGGGCGTCCCGGCCGGTCAGCTGGGTGAACACGGCCTACCCGTTCGCCGCCGCCGCGATCCTGACCGGGGGGCTGCCCGCGTGGCTGGTGGTCCTGGGCGTCGTGTTCTTCCTGGTGCCCTACAACCTGGCCATGTACGGCATCAATGACGTGTTCGACTTCGCCTCGGACCTGCGCAACCCCCGCAAGGGGGGTGTGGAGGGCTCCGTGCTGGGCGACCCCGCGGTGCGCCGCCGGGTGCTGGCGTGGTCGGTGCTGCTGCCCGTGCCGTTCGTGGCCGTGCTCGCGGGCTGGTCCGCCGTGCGGGGCGAGTGGGCCGCCGTGCTGGTGCTCGCGGTGAGCCTGTTCGCGGTGGTGGCGTACTCCTGGGCGGGGCTGCGGTTCAAGGAGCGGCCCTTCCTGGACGCCGCCACCTCCGCCACCCACTTCGTCTCCCCCGCGGTCTACGGCCTCGCGCTGGCCGGGGCGACCCCCACGCCCGCCCTGGCGGCGCTGCTGGGGGCGTTCTTCCTGTGGGGCATGGCCTCGCAGATGTTCGGGGCGGTGCAGGACGTGGTGCCGGACCGGGAGGGGGGCCTGGCCTCGGTGGCCACCGTGCTGGGCGCTCGGCGCACCGTCCTGCTCGCCGCCGGCCTGTACGCGGCGGCGGGCCTGCTGCTGCTGGCCACCGACCCGCCGGGCCCGCTCGCGGCGCTGCTGGCCGTGCCCTACGTGGTGAACACCCTGCGCTTCCGCCGCATCACGGACGCCACCTCGGGCGCGGCCCACCGCGGCTGGCAGCTGTTCCTTCCGCTGAACTACGTGACCGGCTTCCTCGTGACCCTGCTGCTGATCGGGTGGGCGCTGACCCGGGGGGCGGCGGCATGATCTACCTGCTGGCCCTGCTGGGTGTCATCGGCTGCATGCTGCTGGTGGACCGGCGCTTCGAGCTGTTCCTGTGGCATCGCCCGCTCCCGGCGCTGCTGGTGCTGGCCGCCGGGGTGGCCTACTTCTTCGCCTGGGACCTGTGGGGGATCGCCGAAGGCGTGTTCCTGCACCGGCAGTCGCCCTACATGACCGGGGTGATGCTCGCCCCCCAGCTGCCCCTGGAGGAGGGGTTCTTCCTGCTCTTCCTCAGCCAGATCACGATGGTGCTGTTCACCGGGGCGCTGCGCCTGCTGCGCGGCCGGCGAGGTGACGCCCGTGCCGCGACGCCGGCCGATCCGACCGACGGGGGCAGCCGGTGACCTTCCTCGACCTCGTCCTCGTCTTCGTGGGCTTCGCCCTGGCCGTGCTCGTGGGCGCCGCCCTCGTCGGCCGCGTGCGGGGCGAGCACCTGCGGGCCGTGGCGGCCACCCTGGTGGCCCTGTGGGCCCTCACGGCGGTCTTCGACAACGTGATGATCGCCGCGGGGCTCTTCGACTACGGCCATGAGCTGCTGGTGGGTGCCTACGTGGGCCAGGCGCCCGTGGAGGACTTCGCCTACCCGCTCGGCTCCGCCCTGCTGCTGCCGGCGCTCTGGCTGCTGCTGACGAGCCGTCGTGCCGATCGGCGCGGCCGTCGGCCGGGACGCCGCCCCCACCCGGACGATCGCTGACATGCTGCCGTTGATCCCCGCAGACCTGCTGCGCGCGCTCGGCCTGATCCTCGTCCCGGTCGCGGCGGTGCACGCCGGATGGCCGTCCGCGGCGGCGATGCTGCTCGTGTTCGGCTCCCAGTGGCTCACCCGCTGGCTCGCCCCGGGCGGCGCCCTGGACTGGGCCGCGCAGGCGGTCCTGCTGCTGGCCGGGTGGCTGAGCGTCATCGGCCTCTACCCGCGGGTGCCGTGGCTGGACCTGCTCGTGCACGCCGCCGCCTCCGCCGTGGTCGCCTGTCTGACGGCACTGGTGGTGGGGGCGTGGCTCCGGCGTCGGGGGACCGAGGCCGGGCAGGCCGTGGCGCTGCTCGGCCCGGGCCTGGCCGGGCTGGGGATCGCGGCCGCCGCCGTGGCCCTGGGCGTGGTGTGGGAGCTGGCCGAATGGTGGGGGCACACGGCGGTGACCCCGGAGATCGGCGTGGGCTACACGGACACCATCGGCGACCTCGCCGCCGATCTCGTCGGCGCCGGGGTCGGCGCCGCCCTCGCCGTGTGCCGGGGGCGCACCCGGTGACCCCGGCCCGCCCCACGGTCTCCGTGGTCGTCCCGGTGCTCGACGACGCCGAGCACCTGCGCGTGTGCCTCGCGCTGCTGGCCGCCCAGAGCCGGCCGGCGCTGGAGGTGGTGGTGGTGGACAACGGCTGCGTGGACGACTCGGCGGTGCTCGCCCGCGCCGCCGGCGCGCGGGTGGTGCGCGAGCCGCGCCGCGGGGTCCCGGCCGCGGCGGCCGCCGGCCTGGACGCCGCGGTCGGGGAGCTGCTGGTGCGCTGCGACGCCGACACGCGGATGCCCGCGGACTGGCTCGAACGGATCGTGGCCCGGTTCGACGCCGACCCCGGGCTCGACGCCCTCACCGGGCCGGGGACCTTCCACGACCAGCCCGGCCTCCGGGGACGGGTGCGGGCGGCGCTCTACACCGGCGCGTACCGCTGGGGGGCGGGCGCCGCGGTGGCGGCCACCCCCGTCTGGGGCTCCAACTGCGCCCTGCGCGCCGAGGCGTGGCAGGCTGTGCGGACCCGCGTCCACCGCGAGCGCGGGGACGTGCACGATGACCTGGACCTGTCCTTCCAGCTGGCCCTGGCCGGCCGCCGGATCCGGTTCGATCCGGACCTGCGGGTGGAGGTCGCCGGGCGCATCTTCCACTCCCTGCGCCAGCGGGTGCGGCAGGGCCGGATGGCGGTCACCACCCTGCAGGTCAACTGGGCCCGGCTGTCCCCCGGGCGGCGGTGGCTGCGCCGGGCGGCCCGGTCACGCCCCCGGCCCCACTGGGGGCGTGGCCCCGACGGTCAGTCCCGCGACTGAGCGCCGCCGGCGCCGCGGGCTCGCCTGTCCAACGGGTTGCGACGCAGGGGCAGCCGGTCCACCAGCGGCCGCAGCAGGCCGCGGGTGCGGGGACGCTCGCCGCCGTCGTGCCGGCGCCTGGCCTCGGCCAGGATGTTCGCGGCCATCTCCGGGAACACCACGGCGTGGAAGGGCAGGATGGCGGTCCAGTAGGCGCGTCCGAGCAGGCCGTCCGGCATGAAGACCGCCCGCTGGCGGTAGACGGAGCCTCCGCCCTCCCGCGGCTCGGTGCTCAGCTGCAGCCAGGCCCGCCCGCCGGCCTTCATCTCCGCCCGCAGGGTCAGCCGCCGCCCCGGCTCCACGTCCTCCACCCGCCACCAGTCCACGGCGTCGCCGCGTCGCAGGTGGTTCGGGTCCCGCCGGCCGCGGGTCAGGCCGGGCCCGCCGGCCAACTTGTCCATCAGCCCGCGGATCTTCCACAGCAGCGGGGTGGAATACCAACCGTTGGCGCCGCCCACCGACTCGATCACCGGCCACACCTCCTGCGCGGGCAGGTCGGACTCGCGCTCGCGCTCGTCCGTGTAGACCGTGGTGCCGGCCCACTCGGGATCCGAGGGCAGGGAGGCGGCCGGGTCCGCGGAGCTCTGGAGGTCCGCGTCGAAGGTGACGTCCAGGGGACCCTCCTTCTCCCGCTTCAGCGCCAGCCGCACGGCGTCCATGTAGGAGGTCAGCCCGCCCGGCGGGTCCGGGATGAGGTCGCGGACCGAGCGGTCCTCCACGACCGCCTCCTCGGCGAGGGATGCGGCCAGGGGCAGGGCCACCGCGACCGGGATGGGGGTCACCATGCCGATCCAGAAGCCCGCCAGGGTCTTCAAGGGCAACGGGGTGGGGATCACGATGCGCCGGGACAGGCCGGCGGCCTTGGCGTAGTCCACCAGCACGCTCGCGAACGGCTGGGGGTGCCCGTTGCCGATCTGGGCCCGCAGCTGCACGGGCTCCGGGAGGGCGCAGGCCTGCAGGAGGTAGTACAGGACGTCGCGGATGGCCAGCGGCTCCACCCGGTTCCTCAGCCAGGACGGGCCGGGCATCACGGGCAGCCGCTCGGCGAGGTGGCGGATCATCTCGAACGAGGTGGAGCCCGAGCCGATGATCACCCCGGCCTCGAACGTCAGCGCCGGGGTCGCCGCCCGCTCGAGACGCTCGGCCACGAGGGCGCGGGAGCGCATGTGGTCGGACAGCTCCGCGACGGGGACCGTGTCCGGGTGCAGGCCGGAGAGATAGACGAGCTGGGCCACGCCGGCCGTGTCCGCGGCGGTGCCCACGATGTCCGCGATCCGCTGCTCCTGGGCCACGAAGTCGCCGCCCCCGCCCATGGAGTGCACGAGGTAGAGCACGGTGTGCACGTCCTGCATGGCGGCTTCGACGAGGTCCGCCTCGGTGAGGTCGAGCTCCACCGCCTCGATGCTGTCCGACCACGGTCGGTCCGCGAGGTCGGAGGGGTTCCGGGCGCCGGCCCGGACGTCGAAGCCGGCGGCGAGCAGCTCGGGGATGAGGCGCCCGCCCACGTACCCGGTGGCACCGGTGACGAGGACGCGACGGCCCCGGCCGTCCGGCAGGGACAGGCCGAGGGGGGAGGTGTGGGACGCCGGCGTGGCACCGGCGGGGACGGGGGAGGGCTGTGTGGACGCCATGGGCGCACTCTAGGGTCCGGGGCGGGTCGGGCTGAAGGTCTCAGGTGTGCGGGCCCGGGAACGGGGTGGTCGGCACGCCGCCGGGCCGGTGTCGGTCGGAGCGGGCCCGGCACGGTCCGTGAAAGACTGCTCGCTATGGCCACTGCAGATTCCGGAGACGTCCTGCCGCACCTGCGCACCGAGGCCATCCGCGCCGTCGTCGGGCCCACCAGTGCGGACCGCGGCTTCGCCGTGGCCGCGTCGGGTGCCGTGGGGCGCCTGCGCTATGACGCCGCCACCGGCCGTCTGAGCGCCTCCGTCCAGGGCACCGCGCCCAGCCCCTACCGGGTGCAGGTGCAGCTGCAGGAGGCCTACGACGACGCCGCCGAGGACGGCGCCGGCGCCCTCATGGAGCCGGTGGGCGGGCGCTGCACGTGCCCGGTCGGGACGGACTGCAAGCACGTGGCCGCCGCGCTCTACCAGGTGGTCCGCCTCGACGCCGACCAGGCCCTCGACGACGCCCGCCGCAAGCTCGCCGAGATGGTCACCACGGCGGACGCGCTGCCCGCGCCCGCCGGCCGGGGCCACGACGGCGGCGGCCCGGCCGGCCTCGACGCCCCGGCCGCGGACGGGGCGGCACCCCCACCCCCTGCCGGCCTGGACTGGCGACGGGTCATGGAGCCGCTGGCCGGACTCCACGGCCCGCGCCGGGTGGGCACGCCGCCCGCGCTGGCGATCGGCGTGGAGCTCGTGGCCGAGTCCTCCCGCAACGCGTTCCAGCAGTGGGGCCCGGCGACCGCCGGGGAGGAGCAGGTGCGCGAGGGCCGCCCGCTGTACGTGACCGTGCGCCCGCTCAAGCGCGGGGCCAAGGGGACGTGGATCAAGGGCGGGCTGACGTGGAAGGCGTTCCAGTTCCCGCGCGCCGAGTTCGCCCCCGCCCAGGAGCGGGCGATGCGCCTGATCTGGCGTCAGGTCCAGGCCGAGGACTCCTACCCGGGCGACGCCTGGTTCGGTCTGCACGTCTTCGACTCCCCGCGGATCTGGCAGCTGCTCGCGGAGGCCCGCGAGGTCGGGGTGGAGCTCGTGCCGCTGGGGCTGCTGACGGACGTGGTGCTGGAGGCGCCCGTCGCCGTCGGGCTGGACGTCACCGCCGCCCCCGACGGCGGTCTGGACGTGGCCCCGTCCCTGGACCCGGCCCCGCCCGGCCCCGGGCTGAGCGGTGTGCACGCCGTGGGCGGCATCGGCTTCTACCGCGTGGAGCTCACGGACGAGGAGGCCGTGCTCCACCTGATCCCCGCCGCACGCCCCGTCCCCGAGGCCGTGCAGCAGCTCGTGCTCGCCGGCGGGCCCGTGCGCGTGCCCGCCGCGGACCGCGAGGAGTTCCTCGGCCGGATCTACCCGCGGCTGCGTGGCGCCCTGCCCGTGACCAGCGGCGACGCCTCCGTGGAGCTGCCCGAGTTCGAGCCGCCCGTGCTGCGGCTGCGCGCCGACTTCCGACCCGGCCACGAGCTCGTGCTGCGCTGGTCCTGGCTCTACTTCGACCCGCCCCGCGAACTCGGCCTCGACGCCGGCGGCGACCCCCTGCGGGACACCCGGCACGAGGACGCGGTGCTGCGCGCCGTGGCCGAGCTCTGGCCGCGCGCCGGCCGTGCGGAGGAGCAGGTCCTCGAGGGCGTGGGCGCCGCCCGGTTCTCCGAGCAGGTGCTGCCGCTGCTGCAGCGCGCGGACCACGTGCGCGTGGACGTCACCGGCGACCGCCCCGACTACCGCGAGCTGAAGGCCGCCCCGCGCATCGAGGTCGGCACGAAGGCCACGCAGAACGACTGGTTCGACCTCGGCGTGCAGGTCTCCGTGGACGGGCACGTGCTGCCGTTCGTGGAGCTGTTCACCGCGCTCGTGCAGGGCAGGACCACGCTGATCCTCGCGGACGGCTCCTACCTGGGCCTCGACCACCCCGCCTTCGACCGGTTGCGCGCCCTGCTCTCCGAGGCCGCCACCCTGCAGGAGTGGACCCCGGAGCACACCCCCGTCTCACGGCACCAGGTCGGCTTCTGGGAGGACCTCAAGGAGCTCGCGGACGAGGTGGACGAGGACCCGGAGTGGACCGCCGCCGTCGGGCGTCTGGCCGCCGTCGAGCGCCTCCCCGAGGCCCCGCGCCCCGCCGGCCTGAAGGCCGACCTGCGCCCCTACCAGGAGGAGGGCCTGCGCTGGCTCGCGTTCCTGTGGGAGCAGGACCTCGGCGGGATCCTGGCCGACGACATGGGCCTGGGCAAGACCGTCCAGACCCTCGCGCTCTTCGCCCACGCGCGCCAGGCCCGGCCCGAGCGGCCGCCGTTCCTCGTGGTCGCGCCGAGCTCCGTGGTGTCCGTGTGGGCGGCCGAGGCCGAGAAGTTCACCCCGGACCTCGACGTGCGCGTCCTGGACACCACCACCCGCAAGCGCGGCACCGCCGTGGCGGACGAGGTGGCGGGGGCGGACGTGGTGGTCACCAGCTACACGCTCCTGAGGATCGACGCCGGCCAGTACGGCGGACTCGACTGGGGCGGGGTGGTCTTCGACGAGGCACAGTTCCTGAAGAACCGCGCCGCGAAGGTGCACACGGTGGCCCGCGACCTGCGCGCCCCCTTCCGGCTGGCCATCACCGGCACGCCGATGGAGAACTCCCTCAGCGACCTGTGGGCGCTGCTGGGCGTCGTCGTGCCGGGCCTGTTCCCGAGCCACCGCCGGTTCCGCGAGACCTACGTGACCCCCATCGAGACCGGGGGGGACCCCGAGCGGATGGCGGCCCTGCGCCGCCGCGTGCGCCCGTTCATGCTGCGCCGCTCCAAGGAGCTCGTGGCGAAGGACCTGCCGTCCAAGCAGGAGCAGATCCTCCAGGTGGAGCTCGAGCCGGCCCACCGCAAGCTCTACGACCGCGTGCTCCAGCGCGAGCGCCGCAAGGTGTTGGGCCTGCTCGGGGACATGGACGGCAACCGGTTCACCATCTTCACGTCGCTCACGCTGCTGCGGATGCTCGCGCTGGCGCCGCAGATCGTCGACGACCAGTACGCCTCCGTGCCCAGCTCGAAGCTCGAGCGGTTCCTCGACGACCTCACCGAGGTGATCGGCGAGGGGCACCGCGTGATCGTGTTCAGCCAGTTCACGAGCTTCCTGCGGGTGATCGCCGAGGAGCTGGACCACCTGGAGATCGAGCACGCGTACCTCGACGGCTCCACGCGCGGGCGCGCCGACGTGATCCGCGGCTTCCGCGAGGGCGAGGCGCCGGTGTTCCTGATCTCCCTGAAGGCGGGCGGCTTCGGCCTGACCCTGACCGAGGCGGACTACGTGTTCCTCATGGATCCGTGGTGGAACCCCGCCGCGGAGGCGCAGGCCGTGGACCGGGCGCACCGGATCGGGCAGGAGCGGACCGTGATGGTCTACCGGCTCGTGTCCGAGGGGACGATCGAGGAGAAGGTGCTCGAGCTGCAGCGGCGCAAGGCCGAGCTGTTCGGCGCGCTCATGGACGAGTCCGACGACTCCGGAGCCGGCGCCTTCACCGACTCCCTCACCGCCGAGGACATCCGGGAGATGCTCGGCGCCGAGGAGTGAGGGCCGCGCGAGGCGGGCCGGACGTTTTCGTTCACGAAACGGCGGCGTGTCGCGACGTTTTCGTTGATGAAACGGCGTCCCGCCCGCCCGTTTCGTCAACGAAAGTCGTCCCCGGGGCGCCGTTTCCCGAACGAAAGCGGGGGGTAGCCTCGGGCCATGCGTCGCCCGTCCCGTTCCAGCACCACCACCCCCACCTTCGTGCCGTCCGCCCGGTCGCAGGTGCCGCCGTTCACGGTGATGAGCATCCTTGGCCGGGTCGCCGCACTGCGCGCCGCCGGCCACGACGTCGTCAGCCTGTGCGCGGGGGAGCCGGGCGGGGGCGCCCCGCCCGCCGTCGACGCCGCGGCCGCCGCCGTCCACGCCTCCGGCCGTGCCTTCACCTACACCCCGGCGCTGGGCCTGCCGGAGCTGCGGACCGCCGTCGCCGGCCACTACCGCCGCTGGTACGGGCTCGACGTGCGCCCCGAGCAGGTCGCGATCACCACGGGCTCCTCGGGGGCGTTCATGCTCGGCTTCCTCGCGGCGTTCCCCCCGGGGGACCGCGTGCTCCTGCCGCGCCCCGGCTATCCGGCGTACCGCAACATCCTCACGGCGCTCGGGGTGGAGGTGGTGGACGTGGACGTCGACGCCGGCACCCGCTACCAGCCCACGGTCGCCCACCTGGAGGCGGCGCTCGCGGAGGGCCCGGTCGCGGGGCTCGTGCTCGCCTCCCCGGCCAATCCCACGGGCACGATGGTCAGCGCCGACGAGCTCGCCGAGCTCGCCCGCTGGTGCGAGGAACGCGGTGTGCGGCTCGTCTCGGACGAGATCTACCACGGCATCGTGCACACGGACGGGGAGGGGCTCGGCGCCTGCGCATGGCGCACCTCCCGCACCGCGCTCGTGGTCAGCTCGTTCTCCAAGTACTGGGGCATGCCCGGCTGGCGGCTGGGCTGGATGCTCATGCCGGACGACCTCGCCGCCGCGGTCGACGGCCTCGCCGGCTCGGTCGCCCTCTGCCCGCCCGCCGCGGCCCAGGAGGCGGCCGTCCACGCGTTCAGCGAGGAGTCCTACGCGTTCTGTGCCGAGCAGGCCGGCGGCTTCACGGCGACGCGCGGCGTCGTGCTGGCCGCCCTGCCCCGGCTCGGCTGGGCCGACGCCGCCCCCGCCGACGGCGCCTTCTACCTCTGGGCCCGTCTCGCCCCGGGCATGCTGGCGGAGTTCGGCAGCGCCGTCGGCTACTGCGCCGCCCTGCTGGAGGAGGCCGGCGTCGCGCTGACCCCCGGCGACGACTTCGACGCCGTCCACGGGCCCGAGTCCGTCCGGCTCTCCTTCGCCGCCGGCCCGGACGCCGTCCACGAGGCGCTCGAGCGGATCGCCGCCTGGCATGCGGCGCGCGGCCTGGCCTGACGGGCTCCGCCGCGCGCCGCACCGCCCGACGCCTCAGCCGCCCGACCGGCGTGTCCGTGACGGCCCGGTCGCCGAGCAGTCGGGCGCGGTAGATCAGCGGGTTGTGGCTGACCAGCACCCGCGCATTGCGCCCATGCCGGTCCAGCCCGCGTGTGCGCAGGGTCGCGGAGGCCCCGCCCACCTCGAACAGGCGGGTCGCCGCGCGCTCGAGGGCGTCACGTGCCGGTTCCCGCGACGGGGGCGCGCCGTCGGCGCCGCCGGTATGACGGGCAGACGCCCCCCGCCGTATTGCGAACCATCCGCAACAGTCTTTATTGTGAATCAGTCGCATCTTTCCGCCCTCGTGAAAGGCTCCTCGTGTCCCACTCCGCCCCGCAGCGCCGTTCCGCGCGCACCGCCGCCCTCTCCGCCACCCTCGCCGCCGCGGCCATCGCCCTGACGGCGTGCGGCGCGGACGCCGCCCCGTCCGGGCCGACGTCGGCCCCCGCCCCCGCCGCGGACGGCGCCGAGTCGCCGTCGGGTGAGGCGAGGGCGGCCTCCTCCGTCTCCGAGGGGGACCGCGTCGACCCGACCCGGACCACCGAGGTCTCCGCGGTGACCCCGCGCATCCTGCTCTCCCACGAGGGCGGGCTCACGCTGCTCGACGCCGAGTCCGGGGAGGTGGTGAGGGAGCAGGACGTCCCGGGCTTCACGCGGCTGAGCAACGCCGGCAACGGCAAGGACGTCCTGGTGACCACCGGGAACGGCTGGGAGGTGTTCTCCACCGGCATCCAGGCCAAGGCCCACGGCGATCACGTCCACCACTACGAGTCCGCGCCCGGCATGACCGGCGTGACGTTCCCGGGTGAGCACCCCGGCCACGTCGTCACCCACAACGGCAGGACCACCCTCTTCGGGGACGGCACGGGCGCGATCCGGACCTTCGACTCGGCCCACCTGGACAAGGCGACCCCGGACCTCATGCCCGTCATGACGGAGGCCGAGACCGAGGACCCGCACCACGGCGTGGCGCTCGAGCTCTCCGACGGCACCCTCTTCACCACGCAGGGCACCGAGGACTCCCGCAACACGCTCCAGGTGATCGACCCGAAGACCAGCGAGGTCACGGCCGAGACCGACGACTGCCCCGGCAGCCACGGCGAGGCCGCGGCCCAGCCGACGGAGGCGGGCGACGTCGTCGTGATGGGATGCGAGAACGGGCCCGTCGTGTACCGGGACGGCGAGTTCCACAAGGTGGACGTCGAGACCGAGTATCAGCGCTCCGGGAACCTGTTCGGGCTGCATGACTCGCCCATCGTCCTGGGTGATCACAAGGTCGAGGAGGAGCCGGAGGAGGCCGTCGAGCGGCCCACGGCGATCGCCCTCATCGACACCCGCACCGATGAGCTCACCACCGTGGACCTCGGCTCCTCCTACTGGTTCCGCTCGCTCGGCCGCGCCGAGGACGGTTCCGCGGTCGTGCTGACCTACGACGGCGAGGTCACCGTGATCGACGAGGAGACCGGTGAGGTCACCGCCGAGTACCCGGTGATCGAGCCGTGGAAGGAGAAGGACGAGTGGCAGGAGCCCGGCCCGATCCTCAAGGTGGCCGGGAACACCGCCTACGTCACCGACGCGGAGGCCCAGAAGCTCGTGGCCGTCGACCTGGAGACCGGTGAGACCGTCCTGGAGAAGGACCTGGAGTTCGCCCCGGTCGAGATGGCCGTGGTCACCGGCGAGCCCGAGTCCGTGAAGCCCGAGGAGGGCGCTGATGCCGAGTCCGGCCACGACGAGCACGCCGACCACGATCACGGCCACGAGTCCGACGAGCACACCGACCACGATCACTGATCAGGTCGGGCCAGGGGAGCGGGGGTCAGCGCCGCGCGGCCGTGGCCCCCGCCGGCACCGGGTCCGACGCATCGGCGGGGTGTCCGAGGCGCGGGGCGGACGGCTGGAGCGCGAACACGAGCAGCGTGAGCGGGCCGACGAACGGCACCAGCCCGAGGAACAGCCACGCGCGGCTGAAGCCGGCGTCGTGGAGGCGCCGGGCGAGCAGGGCGAGCGAGGGGAGTGCGTGCGTGATCCCCACGAGGAGGACGGCCGCGTCGCGGAGGGACAGGTCCGGGGAGCCGAGGAGGAACACGTCCAGGACGGTGGACACGAAGTGAACGACGGCCTGCAGGAGCCACACGTAGAGCGCCGCGAGCCAGAAGTCGGCGCGGGACGCGCGCCCGCTGAACTGCGCGTAGCCGGCGTAGTAGCGGCGGATGGCCTGAAGCATGGTCATGGTCCGGCCCTCAGTCCTGCCGAGGGGACGCCAGCAGACCCTGTGCCGCGACGATCACGAGCATCGCAGCTCCCGCTTCGGCCGCCCCCGCGGGCCCGGCCACGGGATCGCCGAGAACCGCGACTACGGCACCGGCGAGCCCCAGCACGGCCATCGCCCCGCCGATCCACCAGAACACCGGGGCCTGGAATGCCCGGGCGAACGGGAGGAAGTGGCCGCCCACCACGGCGGCCACCAGGGCGATCTGCGCCGTCGGTGCGTCGAGCGCGAGTGCCACCAGGCGTGTCACGGGGAGGAGCGCCAGCATCGTGACGACGGCGATCCCGTAGACGCGCCGCGGGCGGGCGCCTGCACGGCGGGCAGCACCCGCCGGCGCAGCAGCACGACCACCAACGTGAAGCCGATCAGCGCGATCGCGCTGCCGCGCAGCGTGCCCTGGTGCTCGGCCGGCAGCCCCGCGATCCCGCCGAACAGGAAGGCGCCGCCGCCGACCACCCCGATCAGCCCGCCCCACACCACCGGGTGCCGGAGGTGGCCGATCCCGCGGACGGGCGGGTCGTCGTCGAAGTGGGCCGGCCGCATGGGGCGGGCCGTGGTCGTGTCCGTCATGGTTCCCCCTCGCATCACGTGTGACATGCGTCATCCTGCCATGACGGGTGGACGGGTCAGGCCCCCTGTGGACAGGCCCCGATGATCATCAGCGGGTGCTCCGCCGCGTCGAATGGGCGGCCGTGCCAGCCGCTCCAGACGCGGTCCACCGCCAGGTCCACCGACGCCGGCTCGATCAGCTCCGCCGTGCCCCGCCGCCACTCGACGCGGTCCCCGCCGGGGCGATCCCCGCGACGACGCGGGCGTCATCGTAGGCGCGGCGGTTCGTCTCGGCCGGGTCCAGATGCATGGACGGCACCGTATCTTGAAGATGACCGCATGCACCGCCAGCTGGACCACGAGGAGTTCGACCAGCGGCTCGAGGGCTGAGCCGCCGCGGTCTGCCGCGCTCACCCCACGAAGACGCAGAAGCGCCTGGCCGGCTGGGCGCAGGGCGTGTCTCCTCAGTGGGCACGCACCCATGGCGGCAGTTCAGTGCGTCATGCCTCTTGGCCGTGGCTGCTGTAGACCACGATCGGCGCTCTACTGGGATCGCGCGTCCTCTTCCACACGGTCATGCCAATTCGTTCGGCCACGCGACGGGAAGCCATGTTGTCGGGGTTGATGATCGCGGTGACCATCGTTGCGTCGAGGGTCTCGAACCCGTGTCGCAGGCAGGCAGAGGCCCCCTCGGTTGCCAGTCCCTGTCCCTGGCGTTCAGGCAGGACGTGGTAGCCGACCTCGAGGACCTCCTGGCCGTCGACGTTCTGCCAGGTCAGGCCGCAGTCACCGATGAAGTCGCCGGTGGTCCGGTGTTCGATGACCCACAGGCCGAACCCATGCTTGGCGTAGTTGTCCTTCGACCAGTTGATCCACCGCTGCACCTCGTTGCGCGACTTGGCCCGCGGGTAGTAGCGCATGACCTCCGCGTCTCCGCGGAGCCTGCACATGTCGTCGAGGTCAGCGTCGGTCATGCACCGGAACGTGAGTCGATCGGTGGGTTGCGGGATCACCCGACGACCTTACCGACGGCACTGAGCCGTGCCGCGGTCTGCCGCGCTCACCCCACGAAGACGCAGAAGGGGTGGCCGGCCGGGTCCGCGAACACGTACAGGGGCTCGTCCTCGTCGGAGCGGTCCAGGACGAGGCGCCCGCCCAGGCGCAGGGCGTGGTCGTGGGCCGCGTCGAGGGACTCGCGGTCCGGCACGGTGAAATCCAGGTGCAGCTGCATCGGCACCTCGGGTGACGGCCACGTGCTGGGCTTCAGTTCCTCGGTGCGCTGGAATGTCAGGACGCGGCGGCCGTCGTCGTCCAGCAGCACGAGCCAGTCCGCGCTGTCCGGCTCGCGGCCGTCCGCGAGCTCGTCGCCCGTGCGGTAGTGGAGGCCGAGGAGCTCGCGGTAGAACTCCGCGACGGAACGGATGTCGGCGGCGTCGACGACCGGCTGCTGGAGCACGGGGCGGCTGACCATGGCCACACATTAAGCGACCTCGGCGTCCGCGTCAGCGTCTCGGCCTCAGTCGACGTCGTCGCGCCCCGCATCCACCCACCGCGCGGCCGGCACGACGGCGGCCAGCGAGACCACCGCCAGGACCTGCCACCCCGCGAGCGCCCAGCCGACCCCGGGCGTCGCCCCGAGCGCACCTCCCGCGAGGGTCGCCAGCGGCACGGAGCCCCGGGTGAGGGTGCGGCGCATCGCGGTGACCCGCCCGAGCGTGCCCTCGGGGCAGGCGCGGGCGGTCACGGCGGCCTGGGTGATGTTCCCGAGCAGGACCATGAACCCCCAGAGGGCCGCGCCGGCCAGCAGCCACGGCCCGGCATGAGCGCGGTCGACGTAGGCCAGCAGGTGCAGCCCCACGGCCACGGCGCAGCCGACCGAGCCGAGGAGGATGCACCGGCGCTCGCCCAGGCGGTCGATGGCCCGGCCCGCCAGGGACGAGGCCGCCAGTGCCCCGACCGCGCCCGCGGTGATCTGGACGCCCAGGAACTCCGGCCCGAGCCGCAGGTCGGTCAGGATCCAGACCGCCTCGACCGGGGCGAAGAGGGCCATGCCCACATTGGCGGCCACCGACCCCATCGTCAGCAGCCACAGGACCGGGGTGCGCCGCAGGACCGTCCACCCCTCGGCGGCGTCCTTCCCGAACCGGGCCCAGCGGGAGAGGACGTCCGCGACGCCGGGGTCCCCGTCGTCGTCCGGGACGTCCGCCGCGGCGGAGGGCCGCAACCGCACCCGGAGCGCGACGATCGCCGCCGCGAAGAGGAACGCCGTCGCGATGCCGAGCACGGGCCCTGCGCCCAGCGACCCGACGAGGACGCCCGCCGCGGCGGGCACGATCAACACGAGGGCGGCGTCGGCGGACTCGAGCCGCGCCGTCAGGCGGGCGACGGCGGTGGCCGGCACGACGCGCGGCACGAGCGCGGTCTGGGTGGTCTCGGCCAGCACCGTGAGCACGCCCAGCAGGGTCATGACGGCGGCGAGGTGACCGAACGTGAGCGCGTCGAGCGCCCACGCCGCGACGAGCGAGCCGAGCACCGCCGCCTTGGCGAGGCCGGTGGCCGCGAGCAGCCGCGGGCTGAGGTGTCGGTCCACCACGATGCCGAGGGGCACGCCGAGCAGGAGGAATCCCAACCCGGAGAGCGTCATCAGCACGCCCATGCCGTCGGCGCCCACGCCGAGCAGGAGCACCGCCAGGACGTCCAGGGCGACGTCCGTGGCGGACCGGCCACCCGCGTCGAGGGCGTTGGAGGCGACCAGCCACCGCGCCCGTCCTTCCGGCAGCGGGGGCGTCCCAGTGTCAGAGCCGCGGGGGGCAGGCGTCTGGCGACGCGGGTCCGTGCTCACCGCCACACGTGGAGCAGGTAGCCGTAGCTCAGTGATGTCGCTGCGGGGTGCTCGGCGAGCCACGCGTCGGCGACCCCTCGCTCGAACTCCAGCCGCAGGACGGCCTCGAGGTCGGCGCGGGAGTCGAAGGTCCACGAGCTCATGACCTCGCGGGTCTCGGCCCCGATGCCGGCCCACCACTCGCGGGCGTACGTGTCCTGGCCCTGCGCCGCGGCGTTCGTGCTCGCCCGCAGCAGCTCGGCGAACTGGCCGCGCTCGGTGTCGTTGTCGATCACCACGAGCGCGCCGCCGGGCCGCAGCACCCGGGTGACCTCGTCCAGGCCGGGCCGGACGTCCCAGCGCGGGTGCGGGAAGAAGTACGCGAACCGGGCGTGCACGACGTCGACGCTCGCCTCCGGCAGCGGGATCTGCTCGGCCGAGCCGTAGAGCACGCGCGCCCCGCCGGGGCGGGCGCGGGCGGCCCCCAGCAGGCGCGCGTCCGGCTCGACGGCGATCGTCTCGGCCGCGTCGGCGTAGCGGGGCAGCCAGAAGCCGGTGCCCGCACCGAGGTCGAGCAGCGTCCGCCCGGTCCAGGGCGCCGCCTCCTGCAGTGCCGCCCAGAGGGCGCCCTCGCGGTCCATGGCCGCGTTCTCGATCTCGTACAGCGCCGGGTCCACGCCCTGGTTGCCCGAGGGCCGGAAGTCGGGCAGGTCCGTGGCCGGTCCGCCCGGTGTGCTCTGTGTCATGTCCGGGAGTCTGACACACACCCCCCTCCACGCCAGTCCGTCACACGGGTCTGCCTCGGCCCGCCGCGCCCCGGAGAGGCTCCGGCCGGTCCTGGATGGCGCGGTGGCGGCTCATATGACGCGCGAGCCGGCCGTCCGCTGGACTCGCGGCGGCCCGCCGCGTGGGATGGGCTCACCACCCATCCAGAGCGGCCGAGAGATCTGGCTCGACGACGCCGCAGCAACCCGCCCGCCGCACCCGGACCCCCGGGAACGGCAGGCCCGGTGCTACCGCCAGGACCGATGGAGGAGAGCAGATGCCCCGTCACGCCACACAGCAAGTCCACGCCGGCTACGAGCCCGCCGCACCCCACCGGCCGGTCGTCCCGCCCATCCACCAGACCACGGCGTTCCGTTTCCCGGACCACGCCACGGCGGCATCGATGTTCCGGCTCGAGACCCCCGGCTTCACCTACAGCCGCACGGGCAACCCGACCGTCGCGGTGTTCGAGAACCGCCTCGCCGCACTGGAGGGCGGCATCGGCGCGATCGCCACGGCCACCGGCCAGGCCGCCGTCGCGCTGTCCCTGCTGGCGCTGCTGCAGGGCGGCAAGCACCTGGTCGCCTCCAGCCAGCTCTACGGCGGCACCGTGGACCTGCTGACGGACACGTTCGCGGACTTCGGCATCGAGGTCACCTTCGCGGACCCGGCGGACCCGCCCGCGTGGGCCGCAGCGGTCCGGCCCGACACCCGCGCGTTCTTCCTCGAGGCCATCACCAACCCGCTCGCCACCCTCCCGGACCTGCCCGCGCTCGCGGACCTCGCCCACGCGGCCGGTGTGCCCGTGGTGGTGGACAGCACCCTCGCGACGCCGGCCCTCTACCGGCCGCTGGAGCACGGCGCCGACGTCGTCGTGCACTCGGCCACCAAGTTCCTCGGCGGGCACGGCGCGGTGCTCGGCGGCGCGATCGTGGACGGCGGCACGTTCGACTACGGCGCGGCGCCGGACCGGTGGCCGCAGCTGGCCCGGCCCAAGGCCCGCTACGGCGGGCAGACGCTGGTCGAGCGGCACGGCCGCGGCGCCTACCTGACGCTGGCCCGCAGCAAGTTCCTGCACGACCTCGGCCCCACCCTCGCCGCCGCGAGCGCGGCGCAGTTCATCCAGGGGCTCGAGACGCTCGACCTGCGCGTGGCCCGCCACACCGCCACCGCCCTGGCCGTGGCCGAACACCTGGCCGGGCACCCCGCCGTCGCCCGGGTGCACCACCCCGGCGTGGCCGGGCATCCCAGCGCGGCGCTGGCCGCCCGTGACTTCCCGGACGGCGTCGGCTCGGTGTTCTCCTTCGACCTGGCCTGCGGCCCCGAGGCCGTGGCCCCGTTCCTCGACGCGCTCGAGCTGTTCCAGCTGGTGGTCAACGTCGGCGACGCCCGGTCCCTCGTCTCCCACCCGGCGACCATGACGCACTGTCGCCTGACGCGGCAGCAGCGCGAGGACGCCGGGATCGCCGAGACCACCGTCCGGCTCTCCATCGGGCTGGAGTGTCCCGACGACCTGATCGCGGACCTGGACCGTGCCCTGGCCGTGGTGACCGCCGCCGGGCCGGCCGTCCCCGCCACCACGCCCGCCGTCCCCGAGACCGCCGCCGTCACCCAGGAGGTGCGCTGAGATGACCGCTGTCCACCACACCACCCGCTCCGTCTCCCGTCCCGCCGTCCGCGGCTTCACCACCACCGCCGTGCACGCCGGCCAGGAGCCCGACCCGCTGACCGGCGCCGTGGTGCCGCCGATCTACCAGACCAGCACCTTCGTACAGGACGGCATCAACGTGCTGCGCGCTGGGCATGAGTACAGCCGCGGCTCCAACCCGACCCGGAACGGCTTCGAGACCCAGCTCGCCGCCCTCGAGCACGGCGATCGGGCGTTCGCGTTCGCCTCCGGGCTCGCCGCCGAGGACGCCCTCCTGCGGGCCGTGCTGCGCCCCGGCGACCACATCGTGCTGGGCGGCGACGGCTACGGCGGCACCCACCGCCTCATCACCACCGTCCTCGAGCCGTGGGGCGTGTCCAACACCCCCGTGGACATCACCGACCCGACGGCGGTCGCCGCGGCCGTCCGCCCCGGCCGCACCGCGCTGCTGTGGGTGGAGACGCCCTCCAACCCGCTGCTCGGCATCGCGGACCTGGCCGCCTGGGCGCAGATCGCCCACGACGCCGGCGCGCTGCTGGTCGTGGACAACACGTTCGCCTCGCCCTACCTCCAGCGGCCCCTCGACCTCGGCGCGGACGTGGTGGTGCACTCCACCACCAAGTACATCGGCGGGCACTCGGACGTGCTCGGCGGCGCCGTGGTGGTGGCCGACCGCGAGTTCCGCGGCCGGGCGCTGGCCGAGGCGGTGGCCTACCAGCAGTTCGCCGCCGGTGCGGTCGCCGGCCCGCAGGACTCCTACCTCGCCGCCCGCGGCCTCAAGACGCTCGGCCTGCGCATGGACCGGCACGGCGCCAACGCCGCCGCGCTCGCGGGCTGGCTGCAGGGCCGCCCCGAGGTCGCCCAGGTCTTCTACCCCGGGCTGCCCGACCACCCGGGCCACGCGCTCGCCGCGCGGCAGATGGACGGCTTCGGCGGCATCGTCTCCGTCCGGCTGGCCGGGGGAGAGGCCGCGGCCCGCGCGTTCGCCGAGGCCACCGAGCTGTTCGCGCTCTCGGTCAGCCTCGGCGGGGTCGAATCGCTGCTCTGCTACTCCTCCGAGATGACCCACGCCTCCGTGCGGGGCACGCCCCTGGCCGTCCCCACGGACCTGGTCCGGCTCTCCGTCGGCATCGAGGACGTGGCCGACCTGCAGGCGGACCTCGAGGCCGGCCTCGAGTGCGCCGCACGCGTCGCCGCCGGCCGCGGGGCGCCGCCGTCGTCCGCGGTGCCCCGTCCCGCCCCCGCCCACCACCGCACCACCCGCGCCCGCACCCCGGAGAGGACCCGATGAGCCACGCCACCCTTGTCCCGAGCACCGCGCCCACCCGCGTGGACGACCTGACGTTCAGCATCCACACCACGCCGTTCGACGAGGACTACACGCCCGCCGCCAGCACGCGCGCCACCACGAACTTCGCGAACCTCGCCCGCGGCACGGACCGGCGGGAGAACCTGCGCGCCGCCCTGGCCATGATCGACGGGCGCCTCAACGACCTCGCCCCCTGGGACAACCCGGAGCGGGACCGCTACACGGCGCGGATCGAGATCGTCTCGATCGACGTGCACTTCACCGCCGACGACGGCGCGGACGTCGACTTCCCGCTCATGGAGATGCTCGACGTGCGGGTGGTCGAGCGTGCGACGGGCGCCGTGCTCGGCCGCAGTGTGGGGAACAACTTCTCCTCCTACGTCCGCGACCACGACTTCTCGGTGGTGCTGCCCGCGCACGCGGTGACGTCGCCGGGGACCGAGGAGCCCGACGGCTTCGGCGACCTGCACGGGCGGCTGTTCCGGCACCTGCTGGACTCGCAGGCGTACCGGGAGCGGTTCCCGCAGCCGCCCGTGATCTGCATCAGCGTGTCCACGAGCCGCACCTACCGGCGGCTGACGAACGAGCACCCGGTGCTCGGGGTCGAGTACCGCCAGGACGAACCCTCCCGCACGGACCGCTACTTCGGCCGGATGGGCCTGGGGATCCGGTGCTTCCTGCCGCGCGGGGCCGTGGCGCCGCTGGCGTTCTACTCGCGGGGCGACCTGCTCAACGACCACGCGAACCTCTCCCTGGCCGGGCTGATCGCCACCATGGAGACCTTCCAGCGGATCTACCGGCCGGAGATCTACAACGCGAACGCCGGGGCCGGCGAGGTGTACCGGCCGCGCCTGGACCACGGCGACTTCTCGCAGACCCGGATCGCCTACGACCGCGAGGAGCGGGCCCGCCTCGGCCGGGAGCAGGGGGAGTACACGCAGGAGCACTTCGTGGGCCCGCACCGCGACCTGCTGGAGCGCTGGGCCGCCGCCCACGCCGCACGAGACAACGAGGAGACCCGATGACCACCCTGATCCCCACCGCCCTCGTCGGCAGCCTGCCGAAGCCCGGCTGGCTCGCCGAGGAGGAGACGCTCTGGTCGCCCTGGAAGCTCGAGGGGGAGCAGCTGCGCGAGGGCAAGCTCGACGCGCTCGCCCTCGCCGTGGCCGATCAGGAGCGTGCGGGCATCGACATCGTCTGCGACGGCGAGCAGACCCGCCAGCACTTCGTCACCACGTTCATCGAGCACCTCGGCGGTGTGGACTTCGACCGGCGGGAGACGGTGCGGATCCGCGACCGGTACGACGCGAGTGTGCCGACCGTCGTCGGGGAGGTGGGCCGGCCGGCGCCGGTGTTCGTGGACGACGCGAAGGCTCTGCGCGCCCGGACGGACCGGCCCATCAAGTGGACCCTGCCCGGGCCGATGACCATGATCGACACCCTCGCCGACCGCCACTACGGCAGCCGCGAGAAGCTCGCGTGGGAGTTCGCGCGCATCCTCAACGAGGAGGCGCGGGAGCTGGCGGCGGTGGGCGTCGACGTCGTGCAGTTCGACGAGCCCGCGTTCAACGTGTTCTTCGACGACGTCCGCGACTGGGGCGTGGCGACGCTCGAGCGTGCGGCCGAGGGCCTGACGTGTGAGACGGCCGTGCACATCTGTTACGGCTACGGGATCAAGGCGAACAACGACTGGAAGGCCACGCTCGGGGAGGAGTGGCGCCAGTACGAGACGTCGTTCCCGCTGCTGCGCGAGTCCACGATCGACACGATCGCCCTGGAGCGGCACCACTCCCGGGTGCCGGCGGAGCTCATCGGCCTGCTGCGCGGCAAGAAGGTGATGGTCGGCGCGATCGACGTGGCGAGCGACGAGATCGAGACGCCCGAGGAGGTCGCGGCGACCCTCCGGGAGACCCTCGAGTTCGTGGACGCGGACAAGCTGATCGCGAGCACCAACTGCGGCATGGCGCCGCTGGCTCGCTCCGTGGCGCGGGACAAGACCGCCGCGCTCGTGGCCGGCGCGCGGATCCTCCGGGAGGAGCTGGGCGGGGAGTGAGGGGGGCCTGATGGCCTTGCCTGGCCGGCGGGGCCCCGTCAGGATCGTCTGCATGGATCCTGATGCGAGCCCCCGTGTCCGGCTCACCGCTGACGATCCCCGGCCGGGCAGTCGTCCCGCGACGTCGACCGAGGGGCCCCACCGACAGCTTGATCAGCGATCATCGCCGGAGCTGTGGGGCCGTCTGGTCGCTGCGGTGTTCGCCCTCGACGGCGTCGAGGAGGGCCACAGCACCGTCTCGCCAGCAACGTCGCGCGCCCTCCACCTGACAGGCCGGCCGGAGGAGCGCACCCCGGAGGTCAACCTCTCACCAGGCCGGCGCTGGGAGCCGGTGCACCTGCATGGGGTGGACGACACGTCAGTGCACCTCGTCCTGGCGCCCGAGCGCGGCGTCCGTCTGGCCGAGCTCGGATGGCTCGAACCGCATGGCTACGCGGACTTCGGCACGGAGTGGATGCTCTACGGTCCGCGGGACGAGGCAGAGCTGGCCGTCGTCGTCGGGATCATCGAGGAGTCGCTCGCCTACGCGCGCGGTTGACGCAGCGCCCCGGAGCGGGGAAGCGGACGCGAGAGGAAACTGCGAATTTTTCGTTTTCGCGGGTAGTCTTGTTCCATGACTGCGACGGTGAATGACAAGCACACGGTGCTGCCGCCGACGGACCTCGAGGAGATGCTCGACGTCGGCAGGTTCCTCGACGGCCTGACGCAGCCGGCCGCCCTGGTCGGCCCTGATGGGCAGAAGGTCCCCCTGCCGCCAGAGGCTTTCAACGTCCTGCGGGACGTCGTCGAGGCGATGCGGGTGGGCAAGGCCATCACGGTGGCACCCGTCGACCAGCTGCTCACGACACAGGAGGCGGCGAACTTCCTCGGCATCAGTCGTCCCACGCTGGTGAGGCTGCTCGAGGAGGGCGCGTTGCCGTACGAGAGGACGACCGGTGGTCGGCACCGACGCATCCGGCTCCAAGACGTCGTGTCCTATCAGCAGCGGAAGCGCGGGGAGCGGCGTGCCTCGCTGAGCGACCTCGTAGGGGAGGCCTCGTCTGCGGGGCTCTACGACCAGAAGGCGGAGTCCTACCGCGAGGCGTTGCGTCAGGCTCGCGCCGACCTCCGGGGTGAGCGCGGGTAGTGGCGCGCTTCAGCGCGGTGCTCGACGCGTGCGTCCTCGTGCCCATCGCCCAAGCGGACACCTTGCTGCATCTGGCCGAGGCGGGCCTCTATCGGCCGGTATGGAGCGGGCGGATCCTCGACGAGACGGTGCGCGCACTGGAAGCGATGCATCCAGACATGCGTGCGTCGGGGGCGGCGCGTCACCGTGCCGGGGTCATGGACGCCGCCTTCGACGACGCGCGGGTCGAGGGGTGGGAGCAGCTCGTGCCCGGGATTGATCTTCCGGACCCCGATGATCGGCATGTGGTCGCCGCCGCGATCCAGGGACGTGCTGACCTGATCGTCACGGCGAATCTGAAGGACTTCCCGCGGGAGGTCGTTGAGTCCTTCGACATCGAGGTGCAGAGTCCGGATGAGTTTTTCATGAACCAGCTCGACCTGGACCCGGCTCGAGTGATGACGGCCCTCGCAGCCCAAGCGGGCGCGACACGGAATCCTCCGTTGACCGTCAGGGACGTCCTTGAGCGGCTGGTGCCGTGCGGTGCACCCCTGTTCGCGGAGGCCGCACGAGCCCAGCTCTGGCGGGTCGACGTTGAGCGACCTTGATTCAGCCCGACGCCAGAACCGGCGTCTGTCGGCTCACCCCCACACGCCGGAACCGGCGATGAGCCGGACCGCGAGCACCGCCATGACCACCGCGATCACCACGTCCACCACGCGCCACGCCGTCGGGTCGGCGAGCACCCTGGCCAGCAGACGCGCGCCGTAGCCGAGCGCGGTGAACCACAGGGCCGAGGCGGCGACGGCGCCGGCGGCGAAGACCCACCGCGCGTCGGGACCGTGCTGGTTGGCCAGGCTGCCCAGCAGCACCACGGTGTCCAGGTAGACGTGCGGGTTGAGCCAGGTCAGCGCGAGCGTGGTGGCGATGACCGAACCCGCGGTGCGCGGCGCCTGCTCGGCCACGAGCCCCTGCGGGCGCAGCGCGGCACGCAGGGAGGAGACCGCGAACCAGAGCAGGTACAGGGCGCCGCCCCAGCGCAGCACCTCGAGCAGCCACGGCACGGCCTGCACGAGCGCGCCCACCCCGGCGGTGCCGGCCAGGATCAGCACGGCGTCCGAGGCCATGCACACCAGCACGACGGCGCCCACATGCTCCCGGCGCACGCCCTGGCGGAGCACGAAGGCGTTCTGGGCGCCGATGGCGACGATGAGGGCGAGTCCGGTGAGCAGGCCGGTGCCGGCGAGGGTCCACATGGGTGAGGACGCTAGGGCCCGGCCAGGCCTGAGCCAAACGAAGAGAACTGCAGGTTCCTCAGCTCTGCTTCACGAACCTGGATCAGCTGCAGGCGCTGCGTGCGATCGCGGACGAGGGCTCATTCGAGGCGGCCGCGTACGAGCTCGGCGTCAGCGCCTCCGCGGTCAGCCAGCGCATCCGCGCCCTGGAGCGGGAGGTGGGCCAGGTGCTGATCCGGCGCGGCACACCCTGCGAGCCGACCGAGGCCGGCGTCGGCCTGGTGCGCGTGGCCCGGCACATGCGGGTGCTCGAACAGGAGGCGTGGGCCGGGCTGGGCCGCACGGCGGCCGGGCGCAGCGTCACCTCCCTGGCCGTGCCCGCCGACGTGCTGGGCACGTGGTTCGGGCCCGTCCTGGCCGAGGCCGCCGACTGGGACGACACGGTCCTGGACCTGCACGTCGAGGACCAGGACCACAGCGCCCGGCTGCTGCGCCGGGGCGAGGTGCTGGCCGCCGTCACCACGGAGCCGCAGCCGGTGCAGGGGTGTGCGGCGGAGCCGCTGGGGAGCATGCGCTACGTCCCGCTCGCTTCGCCCGCCCTGCTCGCCCGGCACGCGGCGGGCGACGTCGTCGACCTCGGCGCGATGCCCATGATGCGCTACAACGCGAAGGACGACCTGCAGCGCCTCGCGCTGAGCGGCGCCGGGCTGGACGTCGCCCCGCCCACGCACCTGGCGCCGTCGTTCGACGGGTTCCACCGGTCCGTCCGGGCCGGCCTGGGGTGGGGGATGCTCGTGGACGCCCAGGCCGTCGAGGACGTGCGCGCCGGCCGGCTGGTCCGCGTGCCCGGGCTCGACGACGTCCTCGTGCCCCTGTACTGGCAGGCGGCCACACTGCCCGTGACGCGCCTGGTGCGGCTCACGCGGGCGGTGCGGGAGGCGGCCCAGCGGACGCTCGAGCGGGGGTGAGGCGGCGCCGCGGGTCGCGGGCCGTCAGCGACGTCGCAGCGGTGCCGGCGCTTCCATGGACGCCTCGGCCAGCACGGGCCGGAAGCCCAGCGCCTCGTTGACGTCGAGCATGTGCCGGTTCTCCTCGGCGTTCCACGTGATGATCGTGCGGGCCCCGGGCAGCGCGTCGCGCACGGCGATGAGGTTCGCCGCCTTCACGCGCATGCCGAGGCGGTGGCCGCGGTGCTCGGGCAGCACGATGGTGTCCCACTGGTCGATGAGCCCGTCCGGGCGCGAGCGGGGCGCCACCAGCTCGCTCAGGGCAACGATCCGACCGGTGGCGCGGTGCCGCGCCACCGCGCGGAAGAGGCGCCCGGTCGTGAGGATCTGCTCGTCCATGCGACGCACGCGGGCCGCGTCCCACACCTGCTCCACCACGGTGCGTTCCCCGGAGGGCACGTCCGTGGCCATGCGGGCCTTGAGGACGGCAAGGTCGTCCTGCAGGGACGCGTCGGCCGCGCCCTCCCAGGCGTGGAGCTCGTAGTCCGACGAGACGCGTTCGGCCTCGGCCAGGGCGACGGCGGGGTCGATCCCCGGATCGGCGAAGTCATACCGGCTCACCCGCTCGATCTGGACGAGCGCGAAGCCGTAGGACTGGGCGAGACGCACACCCGGATGTTCGGCGGACACCGCGCCGGCGCCGTTGGGCGGGGTGAGCGCCCGTTGCCCGGCCACCGGCCGCGGCGTCAGCGGCCAGGTCTCGAAACGGGTGAGGCCGGCGGTGTCCAGGACGAGCCGCTCGGCCAGTGCCCGGCCGTGGCCGCGTCCGCGGTGCCGCGGGTGGACGTAGACGTTGAGGGCGGCCGCGTCAGGGTCGTCGACCTGGTTGATCAGGACGCGGGCGTAGCCGACCGCCTCGCCGTCGACGTACGCCAGGTAGCGGCGCAGCGTGTGGTCGGTCTCGGCGGCGGCCTGGATGAGCGCGTCCGTGGGGGTCTCGTCCCACTCGGTCGTGCCGATCAGTTCGTGGTTGTACTCGTCTCCGAGCTGGCAGTAGGCCCGCCAGTGGGGGTCGTCCGACGAGACGGGCAGGGGGAATTCGATGATGTCAGGCATGCGGTGACTGCTTTCTGAAGAAAGGGGTGGGCGCAGAGGCACCCGTCGAGCCGTGCTCGAGACGGGCGCGCGGGGAGGCCGGTGGTGGGTCGTCGGACCCACGGCGTCACTGCTGCTGCATCATGGGGTGAACTGTGTCACGACGCGGATCGGTGGGCAAGGGCCTTTGCTGTCGAGATGCAGGCAAAGTTCCCCACGACGCGCGGGGAACTCTTCGCATATCGGGCGGGATCCGGCCGGGGTGACACTGGGTGTCCAGGTGGGCGCCCCCGCGGGTCCCGGGGATCGCCCGAAACGTACGGGCGGCTGCCGCTCTGGCGGGTTGGTTGTGGCGGGCCGTGCGGCGGGGGGCAGGGCCGGAGGTGGCGCACACGGCGCATGGCAGGGCCCCTCGTCACTAACGACCGAATCTGCCTAATCGACGGGCTGGAATCCAAGTTTCTGGTAGATCCCCATGGCCGCCTCGGAGGTGCCCTCGCCGAAGCGCAGACTCAGGGCGGGGTCGCCGGCGGCGGAGCAGACGTCGACGGCGTGCTGCACCAGGGCGCGCCCGACCCCCTTCCCGCGCGCGGCGGGATCGGTGAAGAGGTCAATGATGAACGGCCCCGCGAGGTCCGCGTCCCAGATCGAGTGGGTGACCACCATGATCGCCCCGGCCAGGCGGCCGTCCACCCACGCCGAGGCGCTCGCGTCGGCGCGCAGCTCCCCGTAGTCGCCGCGGAAGGTCGCCTCCATCTCCTCCCGCGCTTCGGCCAGGTCGGAGGCGGCGACGTCGGGTGGGTAGCTCATCAGATAGCACTGGGCCAGATCGTCGGCCATCCCAACGTCCAACCCTCGAAAGTCGAGTCCTCCAGGGAGCTGGTCAGCAGGGTAGAGCTGCGGCAAGTGAAGAGTCAGAAGGTCAGTGGGCACAGTTGTTCCTCTCGTGATGGTGGGGTGTTCAGCGCGATGCCGTCAGAGAGTGAACATGGCTAGGAAGATAGCAGTGCAGAGGCGCAGTGGAGATAGGGCGAGACGCTCGGAGTGTGAGGGGCTGGTCTCGTGCTCGTGGAAGCGCAGCCACAAACGACCGGTTGTACCGCGTGCCGCTGGGAGTCACCTACCCGCCGCATCCGCAGGCGGAGGATGGCGAAAGCGCTCACCCCCCGAGTGGTGCTGGCGTCCATGGCGTGGGTGGTGACCGAGGCAGTTCTGGCGTGGGTCAGCTCTACGCGGGTCGGTCAGACCCGCGTAGCGTGGATGGTGTCCGGCGTGGAGCCCCTCGGGCCTTCGCGCGTCTGACCCGATCGAGGGAGTCTCTCGTGTACATCCACAAGCAGAAGCTTCAGCACGTCTCCAGCCCCGAGAAGCCTGACGCGGTCTACGCCCGCAAGCTGCAGGAGGTGATCGGCGGGCAGTACGGCGAGATCACCGTGGCCATGCAGTACAGCTTCCAAGCATGGAACGCCCACATCCCGGGCAAGTACCGGGACCTGCTCTTCAGCACGGCGGCCGAGGAGTTCGGTCACGTCGAGATGCTCGCCACTATGGTGGCCCAGCTGCTGGAGAAGGCCCCGGTGGGGATCACCACCGACGCCATCCAGGATGACCCGGCCGTGGCCGCCGTCATCGGGGGCACCGACCTGCAGCAGGCCATCGTGGCCGGTGCCGGTGCTCGCCCCGTGGACAGCATGGGGAATCCGTGGACCGCAGCGTATGTCACGGCCAGCGGCAACCTGCTGGCCGACATGACCGCCAACCTCAACGCCGAGATGCAGGGCCGCACCCAGGTGGCCCGGCTCTACCACATGACCGATGACCCGGGCATCCGGGAGCTGCTCTCCTTCCTGCTGGCCCGGGACACGATGCACCAGAACCAGTGGGCGGCGGCTGTGAAGGAGCTGCAGGAGGACGGCCTGGAGGAGATGCCGGTGCCGAGCAACTTCCCGCAGAAGAAGGAGGCCACGGAGCACTCGTACACGCACTATGAGTTCTCTGACGGTCAGGCCACTGCGGAGGGTTCGTGGGCTGCAGGCCCCACCCCGGACGGCAAGGGCGAGTTCTCCTACTCGTCCGAGCCGCCGGCGGGGGTCCCCATGCCCCCGCCCACCCACCCGGACTCCCGTTTCTACGGGACCACGGAGGTGCCCAACCGCCTCGAGAAGCTGGCGGGCACGGTGCAGGACAAGCTGCACCGCGAGTAACCCGACCTTCCCGATGAGGGAGTGCACGGGCCCGTCTGCCCCGGCAGGCGGGCCCGTGCCGTCTGTCCCTGTAAGAGGCCGCATCTCCCTGGCATGGATTGTGACGAGAATGCGTCTCACCACTCTTGAGGGGCTGCGGGCGCTTCGGACAGGGCTGAGGGGCGCGCGTGTGGCTTCGTTCGCTTGGTGGCGGGGTTTTTGCAGCGCTCCGTGGCGGTCTTGTTGCCGCGATCACGCAGGACTGGCTGCAGGTAGGTGTCGCGGTCTGAACCGAGAGGGGTGCGCCCGGTCGGGGCCGTTTGGATCGCTGCCGCTACGTCAGAGTCCGAAGGCTCCGCCGCTGACGAGGATCACGATGCCGAGGCCGATGAGAACGATGGGGAAGAGGACGTGCTCCCAGCGTTCGAGCACTTCGGCGATCGGGGGGCGGGTGGCGACGAACTTTGCCAGGGCCACCAGGACCGCGACGAGCGCGAGGAAGACGATGCAGTAGGCGACTACTGCGAGAGGTTTCACGCTGAGGAAGACAGGGGTGTAGACGCCGATGTTGTCGCCGCCGTTGGCAAGGGTGACGCCTGCGACTGTCCACACGCCGACCTTCTTGCCGGCAACCTTGGCCTCGTCGTCATCGTCGTCATCGTCTCCGCGCCAGGCCTGCCATGCGGCCCAGAGGCCGAGGCCCAGAGGGATGAGGCCGAAGTACGGGATGGCTGCCGGGGGCAGGAATGCTCCGGCGCCGATGGTCACCAGGACCGCGGCACCGAGGATGCCGGCGAATCCGAGGTACTGGCCGGCCAGAATGCGGGCGGTAGTGCCGCGCTGGCCTGCCCCTCGCGCGAAGAAGAGGGAGAGCACGATGATGTCGTCGATGTTGGTCGCTGCGAACAGGCCCATCGCCTGCAAGACCGAGGTGAGGCTCATGCGCCCTCCCCAGCTGCGTCGCATCCGGGAAGCGAGCAGGCGGGATCGATGCACGGAGCACTCTCATCCACCGCGAGGGTGACCTCGACCAGAGCAGTCAGCGCCCGCGCCAGGTGTGCATCGGCGATCTCGTATCGGGTCTGGCGGCCCTCGGCCACGGCGACCGCGATCCCGCAGTCCCGCAAGCACGCCAGGTGGTTCGACACGTTCGACCGGGTCAGCCCCAAGTCTCGCGCTAGTTCGGCCGGGTACGCCGGCCGTTCCAGCAAGGTCATCAGGATCCGCGACCGGGTGGGGTCGGCCATCGCTCGGCCCAACCGGTTCATCACATCAACACGAGAGGCGATAGTCAGCATTCACTGAACTATACAGTATGAGCTGAACTTACAGTGTCGCCTCGTAAAGCTATACCCCAGCGGGGCGGCACAGAACGTCGTGCCGTCCCGCTGTTTGCTCATCGGCCGACGGGGAGCTCGATCAGTTGCGGGCTGCTGCAGCAGGCGTCGCCGGCTGTGGCTGGGGCGTCGCAGCCGCCGCCGAGGTCGGTGGTGCATACGCCGGTCTCGGGTAGTTCGAGGTGGACTGCGTCGGCTGCTTTGCGGTCGCCGGCCAGGGCTGCTGCGATGGAGCGGACCTGTTCGTAGCCGGTGGCCATGAGGAAGGTGGGGGCGCGGCCGTAGCTCTTCATCCCCACGATGTAGAAGTTCGTCTCCGGGTGGGCGAGGACTCGCTCACCGTGAGGCTCGACGGATCCGCAGGAGTGGAACTCGGGATCGATCAGCGGCTCCAGCTGGGACGGTGCTTCGACGGCCGGGTCCAGGGCCAGGCGGAGTTCGGAGAGCATTCCGAGATCAGGGCGGAACCCGGTGGCGGGCACCAGCACATCGACGCTCACTTCTCGCTCCCCGTCCGGGGTCACAGCGTGGACGGTCAACGTGTCGTCGGCTCTGAAGCGAGTGATGGTGAAGGAGGTGAGGACCGCGATGCGTCCGGAGTCGACCAGCTGGCGCAGTCGCGAGCCGAGCGCTCCTCGGGCTGCGAGTTCGTCCTGGTCGCCGCCCCCGTAGACGCGGGTGAGGTCTGCGGTGCGAGCGGCCCAAATGATGGTGGTGTCGGCCTCCAGGTCCGCGAGGTCCAGCAGGGTATTGGCGGCTGAGTGGCCGGCACCGGTCACCATGACTCGCTTGCCGGCGAAGCGGTCACGGTCGCGGCCCTGCACGTCAGGCAGCGGCGCGGTGATGTGGCCCGCGGCGCGGGCCTGCTGCTCGCCGGGAGCAAGGAGCCCGGCCTGTCCGAGGGGGTTGGGCGTGGACCAGGTGCCGGAGGCGTCGATGACCGCGGAGGCGAGCACGTCTTCGCTGTGCCCGTCGGTGGTCTGGATCCGGACGAGGAAGGGGGTCTCCTCGCGGCGTGCGGTGCGGGTCTTGTCGATGCCGGCGCGGGAGACGGCGGTGACCCGCGCCCCGTAGCGGATCGACTCGGCGAGCTGGGGAAGCTGCGCGAGCGGTTCGAGGTAATGCTCGCGCAGTTCGTGACCGGTCGGGAGAACGTCGGCGTCGGGTGCGGTCCAGCCGGCAGCTTCGAGGAGACGCTGTGCGGCGGCGTCGAGGTTGTACTGCCACGGCGAGAAGAGCCGCGTGTGCCCCCACTCGGCGATCGCGGCTCCTGCCGCGGTCCCGGCCTCGAGGATCAGGAACGGCAGGCCGCGCTCAGAGAGGTGGGCAGCGGCGGCAAGGCCGATGGGGCCAGCGCCGATGACGACAATGGGATGTGAGTTCGTTGCGGTGGTCAAGATGATGAGTCTCCTTGCTGCGGGGCGGTCAGTTCGCGGTGCCGGTGAGGTCGGTCAGGAGCTTGCGGACGTGGGTGTCGATGTCGTCGCGGACCAAGCGCATCCGCTCCATCCCTTCGATGCCGCGCTGAGAGGGCTCATCGGTGTGCCAGGTCGTGACCGGCGCGGTCATGCCCTCGACGGGTTTGATGACGGCTTCGTCGCCGATGACGATCACGTGGTCGACGCTTCGCAGCAGCTCGGGGGTGACCGGCTGCGGGACGGCGGAGGACATGTCCGCGCCGACCTCGGCGATCGCCTCCGCGGACTGGGCGTTGATGGCGGTGCCCGGGCGGGTGCCGGCGGAATGCACGTCGACCTCATCCCCGGCGTGATGGCGCATGAGGGCGGCGGCCATCTGGGACTTGCCGCCGTTCTTCACGCAGACGAACAGGACTGAAGGGCGCTTCGTGGTCATGGCGAGGGGATCCTTCTGTGGGGTCATCGGGTGGGGGCGGTGGTGTCGCCGGGGAACAGGCGCCGCCCCATAGCGAGGGCGACGTAGACGAGGGCGACGAGGACGGGGACTTCGATCAGCGGGCCGACGACGCCGGCGAGGGCCTGGCCGGAGGTGACTCCGAAGGTGCCGATGGCGACGGCGATGGCGAGCTCGAAGTTGTTGCCCGAGGCCGTGAACGCGACGGTCGTGGCCTTCGCGTAGTCGAGGCCGATCGCGCGGCCGAGCAGGAAGGACCCCAGGAACATGACGACGAAGTAGACCAGCAGCGGCAGGGCGATGCGGGCCACGTCCCCCGGTGCGGAGATGATCGCGTCGCCCTGGAGGGCGAACAGCAGCACGATGGTGAACAGCAGCCCGTACAGCGCCCAGGGGCCGATCTTCGGGAGGAACCGCTCCTCGTACCAGGTCCGACCCTTGGCTCGCTCACCGAGGATGCGGGTCAGGAACCCTGCGACCAGCGGGATCCCGAGGAAGATCAGCACGCTGAGGACGATCGCGCCGATCGAGAACTCGGCCGACGTGGTCGGCAGCCCCAGCCAGGATGGCAGCGCCTGGAGGTAGAACCAGCCCAGGGCACCGAAGGCGATCACCTGGAAGACGGAGTTGATCGCGACCAGCACCGCGGCTGCTTCTCGGTCACCGCAGGCGAGGTCGTTCCAGATGAGGACCATCGCGATGCAGCGTGCGAGTCCGACGATGATCAGGCCGGTGCGGTACTCTGGAAGGTCGGCCAGGAAGATCCAGGCCAGGGCGAACATGAGTGCCGGGCCGACGATCCAGTTCAGCACCAGCGAGGTCACCAGCAGGCGTCGGTCCGCGCCGATGCGCCGGGTCTCGTCGTAGCGGACCTTCGCCAGGACCGGGTACATCATCACCAACAGTCCGATCGCAATGGGCAGGGACACGGATCCGATCTTCACCGCTTCCAGCGCGGTGTTCAGGCCGGGGATGAACCGCCCCAGCAGGAGACCCACTGCCATGGCGGCCAGGATCCACACCGGGAGCCAGCGATCAAGGAAGGACATCTTCTTCATCACGCGGGGCTGCTCCACATCCTTGGTGGTCGTACTCATAAGGGGGGCTGAACCTTCCATCGACGGATATCGATGCGAACGCTATGCTTCACATCGATGACTGTCAATGTAAGGTGGGGGCATGTCCACGACGACCGCGATCACAGCTGCCGGGCTCGAGACGATGAACGGCCCTGAGGAGTGCTGCAGGCTCTCAGCGGGGCCCGTCGACAGCGTCGAGGCCGAGAGGATCGCGTTCTTGCTCAAGGCGCTTTCCGATCCGACCCGTCTCCGGCTTCTATCCCATGTCGCTGCTCAGGGCTGCAATTCGGTCTGCGCCTGTGATCTCACCGAGCCGCTGGGCATCAGCCAGCCGACCGTGAGTCACCACATGAAGAAGCTCGTCGACGCTGGCCTGCTCACGCGCGAGCAGAAGGGCCGCTGGGCGCACTACTCCGTTGTGCCGTCGGCCTTCGCCGAGCTCCGTTCCTTCCTCGACATCGCCTGAACCCCCGCCGCCGACTTTGGAGATCCTCCTGACCGCACGGCCCAGTGTCCTGTTCGTCTGCGTCCACGACGCCGGTCGCTCGCAGTCCGGTTAGCCGGCGACGCGTTGGTCCGCTGCCACCGCCGGGTCCAGCAGGACCTGCATGGCCACCGCGGCCGCACGGGCGACCCGCTCTACTCCGCCCGTCGAACCCTGCACGCCGGAACCGGGTTGCTCACCGACAAGCAGAGGGCCCGGCTCGAGGCCACTTGGGGGACCTGCCAGCGGATGATCAGCGCCTACCGCGAACCCGACAAGGCCCGAGGAAAGGAGTTGATGGATGGCGTGCACAGGTTCAGGAGGAGGTGACAGGCAGGTCCTTCGGAGACTTGCGCTGTCCGCACTGCCCGGAACGACCGGGCTGCGCCCTTGGGCAGGGTCACAGCATTTCCAGTGGTCGCGGTCCGCTCGGGGGCGGAAACGCACGGTCCAGAGCATCCAGGTCTTCGCGGGTCAGCTCCACGTCCAGTGCTGTGGCGTTGTCTCGCACGTGCTGCGGGCTGCTCGCCTTGGGGATCGTGCAGAGCGAGTCGCGGCGCAGCACCGGTCAAGCCCCTCGTGATGGTGTAGCGGTCTGATCCTTCATGGGGGTCAGGCGCTGAGGCCGAGGTTGAGTTCGGTGTCGGGGTCCACCTCGTCTCCGGTGTTGGTCACGGTGGTGAGCCTGCAGCGGGCCAGGACTTCGAGACCGAGGTAGCGTCGACCCTCGGCCCATTCATCGGTCTGCTCGGCCAGCACCGCACCCACTAGCCTGACGATGGCCGCCCGGTTGGGGAAGATGCCCACCGCGTCGGTGCGACGGCGGATCTCCCGGTTGAGCCGCTCGGCCGGGTTGTTCGACCAGACCTGCGTCCAGACGTCCTTCGGGAACGTGGTGAAGGCCAGGATGTCCGCCCGGGCGGCGTCGAGGTGCTCAGCCACGGTGGGCAGCTTCCCGCTCACGTAGTCCAGGAGCCGGTCGAACTGCGCGTGCACGCTGGCCGCATCGGGCTGGTCATAGACCGAGTGCAGCATGGCTTTCACGGCCGGCCACATGTTCTTCGGGGTGATGCCCATCAGGTTCGCCGCGTAATGGGTGCGGCAGCGCTGCCACGTCGCTCCGGGCAGGTTCGCCGCGATGGCGTCCTTGAGTCCGGTGTGGGCGTCAGAAGTGACCAACCGGACCCCGGCCAGGCCGCGGGCGACCAGGTCGGCGAAGAACTCGTTCCACGCCGCCCCGGTCTCCGAGGTGGCGACCCGCAGGCCCAGGACCTCGCGGTGGCCGTCAGCGTTGACCCCGGTGGCCAGCAGCACCACGGCGTTGACCACGCGCCCGCCCTCGCGGACCTTCATGCTCAGCGCATCGGCGGCCACGAACGTGAACGGGCCGGCCACCCCGAGCGGGCGGTGGCGGAAGGCCTCGACCTGCTCGTCGAGCTCGGTGGCCATCCGGGAGACTTGGGACTTGGACAGGGCGTTGACGCCCAGAGTCTTGACCAGCTTGTCCATCCGTCGGGTCGAGACCCCGGCGAGGTAGCAGTCAGCGACCACGGTGATCAGCGCCGACTCCGCTCTCTTCCTGCGTTCAAGTAGCCAGTCCGGGAAGTACGTGCCCGATCTGAGCTTGGGGATGGCCACGTCCAGGGTGCCGACCCGGGTGTCCAGGTCCCGGTGGCGGTACCCGTTCCGCTGAGCAGTGCGCGAGGAGCTGGGCTTGCCCCATTCGGCACCGACCACCGCGTCGGCATCCGCGGACAGCAAGGTGTTGATCATGGTCTGCAGCAGATGGCGCATCATGTCCGGGGACGCTTCAGACAGGGCTTCTCCGAGCAGGCCGGCAGGGTCGAGAATATGAGGAGCGGTCATCGTGATGACTCCATTCGAGGATTCTGTGGAAGGTTGACTCGACGGATCACACGGTGGCCGCGTCCACGTCTGAGACGACACGCCCGACCACCGGGCGCTACACCACTATGCGGGACTCAACTGCAGCACCCAGGCGAGGGCCGCCGCCGCGGGGCTGACGCTGTGACGGGCCGCGACGTCGTTCAGCGTCGTGTCCTGAAGGATGCGGCCCTGCTCGATCGGCGAGTACGCCATGACCGGCAGCTGGTGGTCGGCGCACCACGGCAGCAGGTCGTACTCCGGTCCTCGCCGCGACAGGTTGTACAGCACCTGATCCGTGGCCAGCCCGCCGCTGCCCGGCACGTCCTGCAGGTCGGCGAGGGCCCGGTGGTCGAAGTTGCTGACGCCCCAGTATCGGATTTTCCCGTCCTCGACGAGATGGTGGAAGGCCGCGACGGTGTCCTGCAGCGGGTACCTGCCCTGCCAGTGCAGCAGGTAGAGGTCGATCCGATCGGTGCCCAGGCGTTTCAGGCTGCGTTCGCAGGCCGCGATCGTGCCGGAACGGGAGGCGTGGGACGGCATGACCTTGCTGACCACGAACGCCTCGTCGCGGCGACCCGCCAATGCTTCACCGACCACCTCCTCCGCGCCGCCGTCGGCGTACATCTCGGCGGTGTCGACCAGCGTCATGCCCAGCTCGAGGCCGGCGTGCAGCGCGGCGACCTCGTCGCCGCGGCGGCCGGGGTCCTCACCCCAGCCCCAGGTGCCCTGGCCCAGCACAGGGATGGACTCCCCGCTCGGCAGCGTCATCCGTCGCATCCGGGATCACTTCCTTCTGGTTGTCCTGAGGTGGGACGTGGGCTGAGATCCTCGAAGGGCCGACGCGTCCTCGACCGGTGCCGGCTTATAGGAGGGTGGCGGGTACCGAGGTGCCGGGTGTCGAGCTGGTCGTCAGCCCCGCCTGTGCCATGTGGCGTACCGGGCTGCTCACGAGCGGTTTCCGGCGCTGGTGGGCTGGACAGTACCACCACGGCGGAACAGAAGGCAGAGGTCATCGGGTGAGCGGCTGGTGGCCAGGTTCCCGTCTCGGGCGGCCTCTTGGTCCACCACGTTCACGCCGGCGTTGCGCAGGTCGGTGCGGATGCTGGGGAATGAGGTCAGGGCCCGGCCGGTCACGAGACGTCATGGCCCTGCCCGGACTGCCCGGCCACCCCGCCTTACGCCCCCGCTCGCCAGTACTGGCCGCGGTCCGCGAGATGCTCGGCGGGCCGCAGACCTCGTTCCTGCTGATCGCCGGTCAGCACAACGCCCAAGCCGACCGCTGCCTCGGTGTCGCCCCGGGAACGCACCCCGGCCGCCCACACCCTCGCCCCTGCAGTAGACTCCTGAACACTGTTCAGCCCGTCGGGCCCTCGCCATGCGCCCCGCGCCTCGGCAGCGCCCCCTCGCACTCGCTTCCGCACCAGGAGTCCCTCCATGAGCACTTCCGTGCCCTCGTCCCACGACGGCCACGTCCGCCCCGCGGCCACCACGACGGCGGACCGCCCCACCGACGCCGGCCGCCCCCGTCGCGGTTCCGCCGGCGGCAGCCTCGCGCGCATCGCCGTCATGACCGCGTTGATGGCCGTCCTCGGTCTGGTGCCGCCGATCGCCGTCGCCGGTGTGCCCGCCCCGATCGTGCTGCAGAACATCGCCGTGATCCTGGCCGGTGTGATCCTCGGCCCGTGGCGCGGGGCCGCCTCGATGGCGCTGTTCGCCGGCCTCGTGGCGCTCGGCCTGCCGCTGCTCAGCGGCGGCCGCGGCGGCCTGGGCGTGTTCGCCGGCCCGACGGCCGGCTTCATCCTCGGCTGGATCCCGTCCGCGCTGATCGTCGGCCTGATCTTCTGGGCCCTCACCTCCCGGGCCCGGCCCGGCCTCGGCGCCGGACGGGTCGCGCTCGGGGCGGCCGTCGCCGGGCTGATCGGTGGCGTCGTGATGGTCTACTTCTTCGGCGTGCTCGGCTTCGTCGGGATCGCCGGGATGGAGTTCGGCGCCGCCGTCCTCTCCATGGCCCCGTTCGTGCCCGGTGACCTGCTCAAGCTCGTCGTGTCCGTCATCCTCGTCGTCGGCCTGTGGAAGGCCTACCCCCGCGCCTTCCGATGAGCCCGGACCGTTCCGTCACCCTCACGGGCGTCCGCGTCGAGGCCGATGGCCCCGAGGGCGTCGTCGTGCTCCTCGACGGCGTGGACCTCACCCTCACCGCCCCGCGTGTGGCGGTGATCGGGGAGAACGGCTCCGGCAAGTCCACGCTGGCCCGCGCGATCGCCGGGCTGGCCGACGTCGTCGCCGGGGAGGTGACCGTGCACGGGGTGGACGCCGTCCGGGACGTGAAGGCGCTGCGCCGCACCGTCGGCTTCGTGTTCGCGAACCCGGCCGCGCAGATGGTCATGCCCACCGTCCGGGAGGACGTGGAGCTGACCGTGAAGTCGCTCAGGGACGACGCCGGCCGCCGCCTGACCAAGGACGACGTCGCCGCGCGCGTGGCCGCGGCGCTCCAGGAGCACCGGCTCACCGCGCTCGCGGACCGGGCGTGCCTGTCCCTGTCTTCGGGGCAGGCGCAGCGGCTGGCGATGTGCTCGGTGATGACCACCGGGCCGTCCCTGGTGATCGCCGACGAGCCGACCTCCCTGCTGGACGGCCGGCACCGGCGGATCGTGGCCGACCGGCTGCTGGCCGCCGACCCCTCCGCCCCGGACGGGTTCCAGCTGCTGCTGGTGACCCACGACCTCGAGCTGGCCCGTGCATGCGACGAGGCCGTGTGGGTCCACGGCGGCCGTGTGGAGCGGACCGGCCCGGCCGAGGACGTGGTCGAGGCGTACGAGCACTTCCTGGATCACGCCGTGGCGGCGGAGCTGCGCTGATGCTCTCCCTGTACATCCACGGCGACTCGCCCCTGCACCACGCCCGCGCCGGCCTCAAGACGGGCCTGTTCGCGGTGTGGGTGTTGGCCCTGACCCTGCTGCCACTGTCCCTGTGGACCGCGGGCGCCGCCGTCGTGGGCGCCGTAACCGCGTATCTCGTGGGCTTCGGGCTGCGGCGCGGGGCGGCGATGATCGCCTCCGACCTGCGCGCTCTGTGGCTGTTCTACGTGGTCCTGTTCGCGGCGCAGTGGATCTTCACCGACGCGTTCGCCGCCGGACTCATGGTGGCGCGCGTGCTCGGGCTCGTGCTCACCGCGCAGGTGTTGACGCGCACCACCCGGATCGCGGACATGACCGGGGTGGCCGAGGCGGTGCTGCGGCCGGTCGAGCGGATCCCGTGGGCGGGGCCGCGCCTGGCGCGGGCGGGGTTCCGCGCCGACCGCGTGGGCCTGGCGATGGGCCTGGTGCTCTCCTCGATCGGGCACCTGCGCGCCCTGGCCGAGCAGATCCGGCATGCGCAGGCCGCCCGCGGGGTGCGGATGGCGCCGTGGGCCTGGGCGCTGCCGCTGCTGGTGCTCAGCTTCAAGCACGCGGACGACGTCGGGGACGCCCTGGCCGCCCGCGGCATCGACTAGAGCCGCCCGCCCCCGGACCGCGTGGGGCGGCGGGCCGGCTCAGAGGGGGTTGTCCAGGGGCAGACGGTCGCGGTCGTAGGTGATCTCGGTGAAGCCGTGGGGCACGGGCTTGCCGTCCTCGCCCAGGGACACGAACACGATCTTGTCGATGGTCAGGATCATCTCGCCGGTCACGATGTTCCGCACCTTCGCCCGCATGGTCAGGGACGTGCGCCCGAACTCGGTGGCGCGCAGGCCCATCTCGATCATGTCGCCCTGCTTCGCCGAGGCCAGGAAGTTGATCTCCGAGATCAGCTTCGTCACGCACCGCGGGTTGCCCAGCTGCAGGGTCGCGTAGATGGCCGCCTCCTCGTCGACCCAGCGCAGCAGCGAGCCGCCGAAGAGGGTGTTGTTCGCGTTGAGGTCCTCCGGCTTGACCCACTTGCGGGTGCGGAAGTTGACGTCGTCGTGGGCGGCGCGGTCGGCCGAACGGGTGAAGAGCGTGGAGTCCATGGCCCCACGGTAGAGCGACGCCGACGCCGGCACGAGGGAGGGCGCCCGATGCGGAGACGTGCTCGAGCAGGCCGTAGGGTCGCCGGAAGGGATCCGCAACGGAGCACACAGGAAGGACCCGGCCGATGACCATCCGCCCCCACTCCGACCCCGTCACACCCGACGCCACCTGGCGCGATGTGCCGGTGCTCGGCTTCACGGTCGCGGCCGGCATCGCCGTCCTGTTCTGCCTGGTCTGGCTGCTCCGGGACGGACTCACCACCGACTACACGTGGGGGCTGCTGCTGTCCCCGGTGCTCATGAGTGTGCCCGGGGCGGCGGTGATGGTCCTCTGGGAGCGGCTCCTCGCCCGCGTCCCGCGGCTGGCCGCCACGCTGGTGGCCGTCGCCGCCCTCCTGGCCCTCGGGCTGGTGCTCGCATGGTGGCTCGTCGAGGTGAACGCGCAGACGCACCTGTTCACCGGGAGCACGTTCTGGCTGCTCGCCGTCGCCCCGGTCTGCGCGGGCCTCGCCTGGCTCGCGCACCGGCTGCTCCCGCCGGCCCGCCGGCCCGTGGGGGAGCCCCCCGCCGCCCTCGACGACGACGCCTGGGCCCGCCGCCTCGCCGGCGTCCTGCGGCTGCGCAAGGACCTGCCCGACGCACGGGTGGCCGAGATCGTCCGTGACGCGCGGGCACGCGGGGCCGCGGCCGGGCGCCCGCTGGCCGAGGAGCTCGGCTCCCCGGAGTCGTACGCCGCGGGCTTCCAGAAGGACCGGGTCGCCGCGCCCCGCCGGCGGGCCTGGGCGGTCACCGCGCTCGTGCTGCTCATCCTGGCCACCCGTCTCCCGGGCGTGGTGGCCGGGGAGCGGCTCAGCGCGTGGGACGTCGCGTACCTGCTGGTCGCCGTCGTCGTGCTGGTGTGGACGTGGCTCGACTACCGGGCCGCCGTGCGTCGCGCCCGCCGCTGAGGGGTCTCAGGCCCCCGCGGCGGCCAGCACCCTCGCCACGTGGCGGCGGTGCACCTGGTGGATGACCTCGATCAGTCCGCACCCGAGCGCGGCGACCACCAGCGCGGCCACGAGCACGTCCGTGGGCGGGACCTCCATCCGGTGGTACCAGCGGGAGGCCGGCACCAGCACGACGGCGGCCAGCACCGCGTACATCGCCAGGATGAGGACCACCACGCGCGCGCTCAGCGGCCGGGACATCACGCTGAGCACCCACAGGCCCAGCAGGGTCAGGGTGATCATGAAGGCGGCCTGCTGGCGGGGCAGGTCGACGTCGCCGGCGGTGAGGCGCACGTACGTCTGCAACGTCACCATGGACAGCAGGATCACCGCGCCGGAGGGGATCGCGAACCGCAGCGCCCGCCCCAGGAAGCCGGGCACGTAGCGGCGCGGGTTCGGCAGCAGGGCGAGGAAGAACGTGGGTGCGCCGATCATGATGAAGTCCACGGTGGAGGCCTGCCGTGGCAGCAGCGGGAACTGCCACGCGAACAGGGAGAACACCACGCCGAACAGCAGCGCGTACGTCGTCTTCGTCAGGTAGATGTGGGCGAGCCGCTCCATGTTGGCGATCACCTGGCGGCCCTCGCCGAGCACGCGTGGCAGGCGGTCGAAGCGCCCGTCCAGGAGCACCATCCGGGACACCGCCTTGGTGGCCGGGGCCGCGTTGCCCATGGCGATGCCCAGGTCCGCGGTCTTCAGGGCCAGGGCGTCGTTCACGCCGTCGCCGGTCATGGCCACCACGTGCCCGCGCGACTGCAGCGCCTGCACCATCGCCTTCTTCTGGTCCGGGCTGACGCGGCCGAACACGTCGTGCTCGGCCATCACGTCGGCGAGCGCGCCGGGGTCCTCCGGCAGGGTGCGCCCGTCGTAGGCCTGGCCCGCCACCTCGAGACCCACCTCGCGCGCCACGGCGGCCACGGTGCGCGGGCTGTCCCCGGAGATCACCACGGTCCGCACGCCCTGCGCGTGGAAGTAGTCGAGGGTCTCGGCGGCGTCCGGGCGCACGTTCTCGCGGAACGTCACGACGGCGACCGGGACGCCTCCGCCGGGCAGCGCATCCCCGATCAGGGGCTCGTCCGTGCGGGCCAGCAGCAGCACGCGGCGGCCGGCGTCCGCGTCGGCGTGGACCTGGGCGCGGACGGCCTCGGCGGCGTCGGGGCCGAGGAGCCGCTCGTCCACGAGGGCCTCGGGTGCGCCGAGCAGCCACGTGCCGGCCGCGGCCCCAGCCTCGGGGCCGAACGCGACCGCCGACCACCGGCGTGCGGAGGAGAACGCCACCTGGGCCGCGGGGTCCACGGCCGGGACGGCCGTGAAGGGCTCGCGCAGGGCCGCCGCGGTGGGGTTCACGTCCGGGTCCGCGCCGAACCAGGCGAGCACGGCCCGAGCCCCGTCGCCGACCTCGGCCGGGGCGCCGTCGTCGTGGGCGCCCGGGGACGCATCCACCGAGGCGGGCGCGGTGAGCCGGTCGAACCGGACGCCGCCCTCGGTGAGGGTGCCGGTCTTGTCCAGGCAGACGGTGTCCACGCGGGCCAGGACCTCCACGGCGGGCTGCTCCTGGATGAGGACCTCCTGCTGGGCCAGCTTGAGCGCGGCCACGGCGAACGCGATGGTCGTCATGAGCGCCAGGCCCTGCGGGATCATGCTGGTCACCGCCGCCACGGACGCGATCAACGCGGGCTCCAGGGCGGCCTCGCGCGGCTGGGAGAGGGCGAGGGCCCAGCCGCCGACCGCCGTCATCTGGCCGTGCACGATCACCGCGATGATCGGCACCAGGGCGATCGTCAGCCAGCGGGCCACCTTCTCCAGGGCGCCGCGCAGCTCCGAGCGGATGGCGGAGTAGCGGCGGGCCTCGGCGCTGAGCCGGGCCGCGTGCGAGGCCGAGCCCACCGCCGTCGCGCGCACCAGGCCCGCGCCGGCCACGACGGCCGAGCCCGAGAGGACGGCGTCCCCGGGGGTCTTGGGCACGGGGTCGTTCTCCCCGGTGAGCAGCGCCTCGTCCATGTCCAGGCCGTCCGAGACGAGGACCTCGCCGTCCACGGGCACCTGGTCGCCGCGGCGCAGCACCACGACGTCATCCCGCACGATCTGCGCCATCGGCAGGGGCACGCGCGCCCCGTCCCGGATGACGACGACGTCGTCCTGGTGCAGCAGCGCGATCCGGTCCAGCTTCCGCTTGGCCGAGTACTCCTGGACCACGCCGATCACCACGTTGGCGACGGCCGCCAGCGAGAACAGCAGGTCCAGCCAGCGGCCCATCAGGATCACGACGACGGCGCACAGCGCGATCGCCAGGTTGAACAGCGTGAACACGTGCACGCGCAGGATCTGACCCAGCGAGCGGGACGTGTCCCGCGACTGGACGTTGACCAGGCCCGCGGCCTCCCGCTCGGCGACCTCGGCGGCGGTGAGCCCGGTGATCCCCGCCGCGCCGGTGAACCCCAGGCCCGTCCCGCTCTCGGGGGCGGACGGGTGCGCGGACGCAGGGGAGGGGGAGGCCATGGCACAGAATCTACCCAGCCGGCGTGGGGCCGGGCATCCGACGAGGGGATGAACCCGGGTGCGACCGCAGGCGGGACTGCGGGTGGGGCGGGCTCACTCGCCGGTCTGGCCGTCGATGCCCTCGCGCAGCAGGTCGGCGTGGCCGGCGTGGCGGCCGTACTCCTCGATCATGTGGGTGAGGATCCACCGCAGCGAGACCGGGTCCCGCCCCTCCCGGATCCGGTGGGCGCGGGCCAGGGCCGCGGCGCCGTCGTCGCCGTCCGCCGCCAGCAGGTCCACCACGATCTGCCGGGACCGCTCCACCTGGCCCTGCCACAGGGCGCGCAGGTCCGCCGCGGAGTCCTGCGCCGCGCTGTGCCAGTCCCAGTCGGGGTCGGCGTCGAAGTCCGCGCCCACCCAGGGCGCCGAGGTGGGCTCGCCGAGGGCGACGGCCTCGAACCACCAGAACTCGACGAACGCGAGGTGCTTGAGCAGGCCGCCGAGCGTCATCGCGGACGGGTGGCCCGGCAGCCGGCGGTGCAGCGCGGCCGTGTCCAGGTCCGCCGTCTTCCACTCGATCGTGGCGCGCAGGAAGTCGAGGAAGCCCAGCAGGGTGGCGGCCTCGCCCGCGGCGAAGGGCGGCTCGGGGCGGCCCTGGTCGTCGTAGAACACGGTGGTCATGGCGGCCAGGCTACGCCCCACCTCGCGTTTTCGTTCGGGAAACGGCGCGTGCGGGGGCGGGGGCGCGGGCGGCCGGGGGGCGCCCGCGGACCTGGAACGCGTGCGGTCGCTTTGAGCCTGAAAAGTGCGCCCATACCGACCGCAGGCGTTCCCGGAACGGGCGGGCCGGCGTCGTCGGCCTGCCGGACGAGATGCACGACGCCCTCGCGGTCGGAGGCGATCCTGCTCACCGCGGCGGATCCACCACGAGCCGCACTCGCGGGCTCGCCTGCTCGGCGGCGTCCTCCTGGGTCTCGGCGATCCGGCGCCAGATGCGGTCCGCCGACGGGTCGACCATCAGGTGCCCCATCTGCCGGATGACGGTGCCGAACACGGACGTCGGCATGCTGCGCCGCGGGGCGAAGCCGGACCGGCGCAGGCGCTCGGTCTGTCCCGTGGTCAGGTCCACGAGGCGCTCCAGCAGGGACTCGGTCTCCCCGCCGGCCTCCAGCAGCGAGCGGCGCACGTAGGCCCCCACCACCGGGTGGTCGGCCAGCAGGGCCGCGAACGCCGCGTCGCGGGCGGCGGACACCTCCTGTGGGGTGCCCACGAGCGGGACCTCGTCGAGGGTCGTGGCGATCAGGCGCAGCACGTCGTCATCGACGGCGCGGGTCAGCCCCGCCTTGCTGCCGAAGTGGTGCCGCACCAGCCCGGGGGCGACGCCGGCCCGTTGCGCTATCTCGCGGACGCTGGCCATCTCGACCCCCCGCTCGGCATACAGCTCGAGGGCCGCCAGGCGCAGGCGCGCGGGGGAGGAGAGATCGTCCTGGTCGAAGGGCAGGGGGGTGTTCATCGGGTCCTCGGGGCTGGGTCGGCGGATGGGATGGCCCGTGGTCGGGAGACGAGGATGCGGGGGCTCGCTGAACCCTACGGCAGGGATCGAAACGACCCTCGCACCCTTCTTGCACGCTAGTGCAACATCGTGCTTGAGTGTGCAACACACGCCCAGTGAGGCATGTCACAGATGACTGCCGCCCGCCTCCGCGACCACCACACCTCCCAGGGGGACCCATGCAGACCACCGACACCGTCCTCGGCACCCCGTCCACCATGGGCGACGACGAGCAGCTCACCACCACTCGCCTCCTGCGGGACGCCGCCCGGACCTTCGGGGATCAGCAGATCATCCACACCCGCGGCGGCGGCTCCCCGTGGCAGACCACCACCTACGCGGCCGTGTGGGAGCGGGTGCGCCGCATGGCCGCGGCCCTGCATGCCGAGGGCGTCGGGCCGGGGGACCGGGTCGGCCTGCTGCTGTGGAACGACGTCCGCCACCTCGAGTCCTACTTCTCCGTCCCGCTGCTGGGCGCGACCATGGTGCAGCTCAACCTGCGCCTGGCGCCCACGGACCTGGCCTACGTGATCACCCACGCGCAGGTGGGGACGATCGTCGTGGACGAGACCCTCCTGGAGCTCGCCGCCGCGCTCGAACCGCACCTGCCCGGGGGCATCCGCTGGATCGTGGCCGGCGACGGCGAGCTCCCCGCCGACTGGGCCGGTCGCGGCGACGTCCTCTCCTACGAGGCCCTCCTCGACGGGCAGGAGCCGCTCGAGACAGCGGACCTGCCGAACGTGAGTGAGCGCTCCGCCTCCGGCGCCTGCTACACCACGGGCACCACCGGCCGTCCCAAGGGCGTCTTCTACTCGCACCGGGCCACCTGGCTGCACGCGCACGCCGTGGTGTCCACCCTGGGCATGACCATGGCGGACACCGCCCTGCTGCTGACCCCCATGTTCCACGCGCAGTGCTGGGGCCTGCCGTTCGCCGCCGTCGCCGTGGGCGCGCGCCTGGTGCTGCCGGGCCGGTTCAACCTCACGGACACCCCGTGGCTGACCTCCACCCTCGTGGACCACGGCGTCACCGTGGCCCCGGCCGCGCCCGCGATCCTCATGCCGATGCTCCACCACCTCCGCACCCTCGAGACGCCCCCACGGATGGACGGCGTGCGCCTGCTGTGCGGCGCGACCGAGCCCCCCGTGGCCATGATGCGCGGCTTCGACGAGCTCACCGGCGCGGAGGTCATCCACGCCTACGGGGCCACGGAGACCTCGCCCATCGTCTCCCTCAACCGCATGAAGCCGAGCCTCATGGACACCCTCTCCGAGGATGAGCGGTGGAACCTCAAGCGGTTCCAGGGCCTCGTCGTCGTCGGGGTGGACGTGAAGATCACCGACCCCCTGGGCGAGCTGCTGCCGCCCGGCGAGGAGAACGTGGGCGAGATCCGCCTGCGCGGGCCCTGGGTGACCACCTCCTACGCCGACAACGCCGAGGCCACCGAGGCCGGCTTCGACGACGAGGGCTACTGGCGCTCCGGGGACCTGGGCTACCTCTCCCCGGAGGGCTACCTCAAGGTCACCGACCGCCTGAAGGACGTGGTCAAGTCCGGTGGCGAGTGGATCTCCTCGATCGACCTGGAGAACCACATCATGACCGTCCCCGGGGTCCGCGACGCCGCCGTGATCGGCGTCCCCCACCCCCAGTGGGAGGAGCGCCCCCTGGCCCTCGTGGTGCGGGACGAGGACTCCGACGTCGACCAGGACGCCGTCCTCGCCGCACTCGCCGAGCGCTTCGCCACCTGGCAGCTGCCCGACGAGGTCCGCTTCGTGACGGAGATCGACCGGACCGGCGTCGGGAAGGTCAACAAGCGCAAGCTGCGCGCCGACTACGCCGACGCCCTCACCTCCGGCCGCTGACCGGCCCGCCACCTCCCCAGACCCACCCCGACCCCAGGAGACCCCGTGACCCAGGACGCCTTCCTCTACGACGCCCTCCGCACACCGCGCGGTGCCGGCAAGCCCTCCGGCTCCCTCCACGAGGTCAAGCCGATCGACCTCGTCGTCGGCCTGACCCACGCGCTGCGCGACCGCCATGAGGGGCTCGACCCCGCCGACATCGAGGACATGATCCTCGGCTGCGTCAGCCCGGTGGGCGACCAGGGCGCGGTCCTGCCCCGGGTGGCCGCCCTCAAGGCGGGCCTGCCGCAGACCGTGGCCGGCGTGCAGCTGAACCGGTTCTGCGCTTCCGGACTCGAGGCAGTCAACCAGGCCGCCGCCCGCATCCGCTCCGGCTGGGAGTCCCTGCTCGTGGCCGGCGGCGTGGAGTCCATGTCCCGCGTGCCCATGGGCTCCGACGGCGGCGCGTGGGCCATGGACCCGGCCACCTCCCTGGCCACCGACTTCATCCCGCAGGGCGTCTCCGCGGACCTGATCGCCACCCGTGAGGGATTCAGCCGCGCAGAGCTGGACCGCTTCGCCGCGCAGAGCCACCGCCGTGCCGCGGCGGCGTGGCAGGAGGGCCGGTTCGCCCGCTCCGTGGTCCCGGTGACGGACATGAACGGGATGACCGTGCTGGACCGGGACGAGACCATCCGCCCCGACTCGACCGTGGAGACCCTGGCCACGCTCAAGCCCTCCTTCGAGGCGCTGGGCCGGGAGGCGGGCTTCGACGCCGTGGCGCTGGAGAAGTACAGCTCGCTGGCGGGGATCGAGCACCTGCACCACCCCGGCAACTCCTCGGGCATCGTCGACGGCGCCGCGCTGACGCTGATCGGCTCCGAGGAGGCCGGCCGGCGGGCCGGGATGAGCCCGCGGGCCCGGATCGTCTCCGCCGCCGTCGTCGGCTCCGAGCCCACCATCATGCTCACCGGCCCCACCCCGGCGTGCCGCAAGGCCCTCGAGGTGGCCGGCATGACCGCCGCGGACATCGACCTCGTGGAGATCAACGAGGCGTTCGCGGCCGTGCCGCTGCTGCTGATGAAGGAGATGGGCTGGACCGAGGAGCAGACCAACGTCAACGGCGGCGCGATCGCCATGGGCCACCCCCTGGGGGCCACCGGCGCCATGATCCTCGGCACCCTCGTGGACGAACTCGAGCGGCGCGACCTGCGGACCGGCATCGCCACGCTCTGCATCGGCGCCGGCATGGGCGTCGCCACGATCGTCGAGCGCGTCTGAGCGCCCCACCCACCCGACCGACCAGCACGGCAGGAAGAGCACCGGCATGAGTGAGCACATGATCACCTGGGACCAGGACGCCGACGGCGTCGTCACGCTGACCATGGACGACCCGCAGGCGCGGGTCAACACGATGAACGAGCGGTACCAGGACGCGATGGACGCCGTCGTGGACCGCCTGGAGGCGGAGCGGGACACGGTGACCGGCGTCGTCCTGACCAGCGCGAAGAAGACCTTCTTCGCCGGCGGCGACCTGGACTCCCTGGCCCAGGCCGGCCCCGAGGACGTGGAGTCCGTGTTCGCGCTGACGCAGCGGGTCAAGGGCCAGCTGCGCCGCCTCGAGACCCTCGGCCGCCCCGTGGTCGCCGCGATCAACGGCACGGCGCTCGGCGGCGGCCTGGAGATCGCCCTGGCCTGCCACCGGCGCATCGCCGTGGACGACCCGGGGCTGAAGGTCGGCCTCCCGGAGGTCACCCTGGGCCTGCTGCCCGGAGGCGGCGGCATCACCCGCCTGGTGCGCATGGTGGGCGTGGAGCGCGCCCTGATGGAGTGGCTGCTGCAGGGCACCGCCCGCGACGCCCGGGCCGCGATGGAGAAGGGGATCATCGACGAGGTCGTGACCGACCCCGCGGACCTGGTGCCCGCCGCCAAGCGCTGGATCCTGGAGCACCGCGCCGACGCCGACGCCGCCGTGAAGCCCTGGGACGTCAAGGGCTTCAGGATCCCCGGCGGCACCCCCGCCCAGGCCTCCTTCGCCTCCCGCCTGCCCGCGTTCGCCGCCACCCTGCGCCGGCAGCTCCACGGCGCGGACCTGCCCGCCCCGAAGGCGATCCTCAGCGCCGCGGTGGAGGGCTCGCAGGTGGACTTCGACACCGCCTCGCGCATCGAGACCCGGTACTTCGTGTCCCTCGTGACGGGCCACACCTCCTCCGCCATGATCCAGGCGTTCCACTCGGACATGCAGGCGCTGCGCTCCGGCGCGGCCCTGGGCGGTCCCTCCCGCGAGCGCAGCACGATCACCACGGCGGCGGTGCTGGGCGCCGGGATGATGGGCGTGGGCATCGCCCACGCGCTCGCGCTCAACGGCGTGGACGTGATGCTCAAGGACGTCAGCCTGGAGGCCGCCGAGCGCGGCCGTGAGCGGGTGGGTGCCCTCCTCGAGGGGCGCGTGGCGAAGGGGCGCATGAGCCGTGAGGACGCCGACGCCGTCCTGGCCCGCGTGCAGCCCACCGAGGACTATCAGGACCTCGCGCACGTGGACGCGGTGATCGAGGCCGTGTTCGAGGACGTCGAGCTCAAGGACTCGGTGTTCGCCGAGGTGGAGAAGGTGGTCGGCCCGGACACCCTGCTGTGCAGCAACACCTCCACGCTGCCGATCACCCTGCTGCAGGGCCCGCGGGAGCGCTCCCAGGACTTCATCGGCCTGCACTTCTTCTCCCCGGTGGACCGGATGAAGCTCGTGGAGATCATCCGTGGTGAGCAGACCTCCCCGCGCACGGTGGAGCGCGCCTACGACCTGGTGCAGCAGATCCGCAAGCTGCCCATCCTGGTCAACGACGGGCGCGGCTTCTACACCTCCCGCGTCTACGGCACGCTCGTGCTCGAGGCCGCGGCCCTCGTGGAGGAGGGCGTGGACGCGCAGCGGATCGAGCGGGCGGCCCGCCACGCCGGCTTCCCGGCCTCCCCGCTGGCCATGATGGACGAGGTCTCCCTGACCCTGATCCAGCACATCCGCCGCGAGGAGGAGAAGGCCGTCGCCGAGGCCGGCGGTGAGCGTCCGGTGCGTCCGGGCGAGCGCGTGGTGGAGCGCATGGTGGACGAGTTCGGCCGCCCGGGCCGCGCTCAGGGCGCCGGCTTCTACGAGTACCCGGAGGAGGGCCCCAAGCACCTATGGCCGGGCCTGGCCGAGCACTTCGCCACCGGGGCGGACGTGCCCGAGCAGGACCTGCAGGACCGCCTGCTGTACCGCATGGCCATCGAGACGGCCCGCTGCTTCGACGACGGCGTCCTCACCGACGCCCCCTCGGCGAACCTCGGCGGCGTGTTCGGCATCGGCTTCCCGCCGCACACCGGTGGGCCCGTGACGTTCACGACGCACCGCGAGGGCGGACCGGCCGCGTTCGTGGCCCGCGCCGACGAGCTGGCCGACCGCTACGGCGAGCGGTTCCGTCCCGGCGACACCCTCCGGCAGCGGGCCGAGCGAGGCGAGGGGCCGGGCCGATGAGCGCCGCACCGCTGGCCGGAGTGCGCGTGGTGACCATCTCCCTGAACCTGCCCGGGCCCGCCGCCGCGGCCCGCCTGCAGGAGCTGGGCGCCGACGTCGTCACGGTGCTCCCGCCCAGCGGGGACCCCGTGGCCACCCTGGTGCCGGCCCTCTACGAGGAGCTGCACCGCGGGCAGTCGGTGCGCACGGTGGACATGAAGTCCCAGGCCGGGGTCGCCGAGATGGAGCAGATCCTGGCCGAGGCGGACGTGTTCCTCACCTCCCACCGCTCCGGGGCGCTGCGCCGGCTCGGCCTGGACGCCGACGCCGTCCGCGCCCGCCACCGGCGGATCTGCCAGGTGGACATCACCGGATACGCCGGGGACCGCACGGACGTGCCGGGCCACGACATCAACTACCAGGCCGCGGCGGGCCTGCTGGCGCCGGGGGCTCCGCCGCGGATCCTCGCGGCGGATCTGCACGGTGCCGAGCGGGCCGTCTCCACCGCGCTGGCCCTGCTGTGGGCCCGCGGCGCGGACGGGGACGGCGGGCACGCCACGGTGGCACTCGCCGATGCCGCGCACGCCCTGGCCCTGCCCAACCGGCACCGCATGACGGGCCCGCGCAGCCCCCTGGGCGGGGCCCTGCCCCACTACGGGGTGTATCCGGCGGCCGAGGGCCACGTGGCCGTCGGTGCGCTCGAGCCGCACTTCGCGGCCGCGCTCGTCGAGGGCCTCCAGTTGGACGCGGACGGGGACGTCCGCGCGCAGCTCACCGAGGCCCTCTCCCGGCACGACGCCGCCCACTGGCAGGCCTGGGGTGAGGAGCGGGGCATCCCGCTCACCGCCCTGGCCGCGCCCACCGCCTGACCCCCACGACTCAGCACCCCCCACGAACGACCCCGAGGAGCACCCCATGACCACCAAGGATTCCCGCACCCGCTCGCTGATCGACGTCGACGTCCTCGAGTACCACCGCCTCCTGACGCCCGAGCAGCAGGAGAAGCTCGCGGAGATCCGCGCCGCCCTGGCCGAGATCGTCACCCCACACGTGGCCGAGGCCTGGAGCCGGGACGAGTTCCCGCACGAGATCGCCCGCCGCGTCGGGGAGCTGGGCTACAACCACATCAGCGGCATGACCGAGGACCCGCTGTTCCGCGGGCACCTGATAGCCGAGCTGGCCCGCGCGGACGTCTCCCTCAGCGTGTACTTCGCCCTGCACAACGACCTCGTCGGGGCCACCCTGGAGGCCCTGGGCTCGGAGGAGCAGAAGCAGAAGTGGCTTCCGGGCCTGTACGCGATGGAGTACACCGGCTGCTTCGCGCTGACCGAGCCGGAGCACGGCTCCGACGTCGCCGGCGGCATGGCCACCACGGCCCGCCGAGAGGGGGACGAGTGGGTGATCAACGGGGCCAAGCGGTGGATCGGCAACGGCACCATGTCCCGCATCGCGATCGTGTGGGCCCGGGACGAGGAGGACGACCAGGTCAAGGGCTTCATCGTGGAGACCGACACCTCCGGCTACGAGGCCACCAAGATCGAGCACAAGACCGCGGTGAAGATCGTCCAGAACGCGGACATCACCTTCACGGACGTGCGCGTCCCGGCGGAGAACAAGCTGGAGAAGGCCAACACCTTCGCGGACACCAACGTGATCCTGCTGGGCTCCCGCAACGGCCTGGGCTGGCAGGCCGTGGGCGCGCAACAGGGCATCCTCGACGCCGCCCGCCGCTACGCGCTGGAGCGCGCCCAGTTCGGTCGCCCGATCGCCGGGCATCAGCTGGTGCAGTCCCTGCTCGTGCAGATCGCGGCCAACCTGGCGGCCACCCTGGGCATGGCGCACCGGGCGGTGCAGCTGGAGGCCGCCGGCGAGGTGTCCATGACGCAGGCCTCCCTGGTGAAGCTGAAGACCTCCCAGATGTGCCGCGAGTCGGCCGCGCTGGGCCGGCAGATGATGGGCGGCAACGGCATCCTCGCCGACGCCGGGCTCGGCCGGTTCTTCTGCGACGTCGAGGCGATCTTCACGTACGAGGGCACCTACGAGGTGAACTCGCTGATCGTGGGCCGCGGCCTCACCGGTCACTCCGCCTTCCTCTGACCCCCCTCCGACGACCGCCCCACCAGATCAGGAGCCACCGTGACCACCTCCGAGACCCCCGACACCTCCGCGACCACCCACGGCCGGCCCACCGAGCGCCGGGGCCATGTGGCCGAGCTGCTCTCTGCCACCGTGGCCCGGCAGCCGGATGCCGTGGCCCTGCGGATCGGTGACGCCCGCATGACCTACCGCGAACTGGACCAGGTCACGGCCGCGACGGCCGGCTGGCTGCGCCACCGCGGGGTGGGCCCGGGGGACCGGGTGGCCGTGCTGCTGCCCAACGTCCCGGCCTTCGTGGCGGTCTACGAGGCGCTCATGCGTCTGGGTGCGGTGATGGTGCCGCTCAACCCGCTGTTCACCGCCCGTGAGCTGGAGTACTTCCTCGAGGACTCCGGGGCGCGCATGCTCTGGGCCATGCCCGGGCTGCCGGCCGTGGACGAGGTGGCCGGGAACGTCGACGTCGAGGTGGTCACCCTGGACCTCGAAGCGGTCGGGCGGGAGTGCGCCGCCGAGGGCATCGCCCCGGTCACGGAGATCACCCCGCGGGACCCCGACGACGACGCCGTCCTGCTCTACACCTCGGGCACCACGGGGCGGCCCAAGGGTGCCCGGCTGACGCACACGAACCTGCGTTCCAACGCCATGGCGACGGCGACCGGCCTGGGCCGGCTCGGCCCGGACGACGTCGTGTTCGCGGCGCTGCCGATGTTCCACGTGTTCGGGCTCTCGGTAGTGCTCAACGGGGCGGTGTTCGCCGGGTCCACCCTGTCCCTGATGCCGCGGTTCGTGCCGGAGGCCGCCTACGACCAGCTGCAGGACCACGGCATCACGTTCCTGCCCGGCGTGCCCACCATGCACGGGGCGTTCCTCTCCGTGGCCCGGACCCGTCGTGAGGCCGGGGCCGAGCCGGCGGACTTCTCGAGGCTGCGCATGCCCCTCTCCGGCGGTGCGAGCCTGCCGGTGGAGACGCTGCGCGCGGCGGAGAAGCTGTTCGGCGTGCCCGTGTTGGAGGGCTACGGACTGTCCGAGAACGCGGGCGCGTGCTTCTTCAACCCCGTGGATGCGCCGACCCGGCCGGGCACCGTGGGCCGGCCGGTGGACGGCTTCGAGTTCCGGATCGTGGCGATGGACGGCACCGAGGTGCCCGAGGAGGATCTCGAGACCTCCGGTGAGCTGCGCATCCGGGGTGAGGGCATCATGGCCGGCTACTGGGGCCGCCCGGAGGACACGGAGGCGGCGTTCGACGAGGACGGCTGGTTCCGCACCGGGGACATCGCCCGCCGGGACGAGGCCGGGTACGTGATGATCGTGGACCGGCTCAAGGACGTGATCATCCGCGGCGGCATGAACGTGTACCCCCGCGAGGTGGAGGAGGTCCTCTACGAGCACCCGGACGTGGTCGAGGCCGCCGTGGTGGGTGTGCCGGACGAGCGGCTGGGCGAGGAGATCGCCGCCTTCGTCTCGCTGGCCCCGGGCAGCGCCGTCACGGGGGAGGAGCTCCAGGCGTTCGCGGCCGAACGTCTGGCCCGCTACAAGCAGCCGCGGGAGGTGACCGTCCTGGACGGGCTGCCGAAGAACGCCACGGGCAAGATCCTGCGTCGCGAGCTGCGTCAGGGGTGAGGGGCGTGCCGGGCGGTCTGGGCGCAGGTCGTCTGGTCTGAGCGAGAGGAACGACAGACAGGTGGCCTCTCGCTACGCTCCCGCGGTGCACGAGCAGGCGATGCGCCGCCTGGCCGAGGTGACCGGACTGGTGCCGGTCGAGTACCCCACCACCCGGCAGCTCGGGGCGAGTCCCGAGGACCGGGCGCGGGACCTGAACGCGGCGTTCGCGGACCCCCAGATCCGGGCGGTGATCGCCACGGTGGGCGGGGAGGACCAGATCACTGTGATCGGCCACCTGGACGCGGACGCAGTGCGCGCGGACCCCAAGCCGTTCCTCGGCTACAGCGACAACACCAACCTGCACCAGTGGCTGTGGGCGAACGGCGTGGCGAGCTTCTACGGCGGCTCCACCCAGGTGCACCTGGGGCCGGGACCGGCTGTGGATGAGGTGCACGCCGCGTCCCTGCGGGCCGCCCTGCTGACGGGAGGGCGGCTGGAGATCACGGAGCCAGGGGAGTCGGAGGACCACGGCGTCGACTGGATGGACCCGCGGGCGCTCACCGAGTTCGGGACCCGCGAGCCGGTGCCGGGCCCGCACGACGACGGCGCGCCCGGCGTCGGCGGCGCCTCACCCTGGCGCTGGGCCGGGCCGCGGCGCGCGGTGACCGGCCGGACATGGGGCGGCTGCCTCGAGGTGCTGCCGTGGGTGATGGCGGCCGGCCGCGGGCCTGCGGACATGGCGGTGCTCGAGGGTGGTGTGCTGCTCATCGAGACCAGTGAGGAGCTGCCGAGCGCCGGCGAGGTGCGGCGGCTGCTGCGGATCCTGGGGGAGAGCGGCGTGCTCGGCGCCGTGGACGCCGTGCTGGCGGCCCGCCCGCCGACGAGCTCCTTCGAGGTGCCGCGCAGCCCGGAGGAGCGGGCGCGGCTGCGCGCGGAGCAGGCCGATGTGGTGCTGGAGGAGGTCGGGCGCTACAACCCGGACGCGGTGGTATGCGTGGGCGTCCCGTTCGGCCACACGAGGCCGCAGTGGGTGCTGCCGCACGGCGGCGTGATGACCGTGGACGGAGCGGAGCGGCGGGTGTGGGCGGAGTACTGCTGAGAACAGGCACCGCGACCCAACACCCAGAAAGATGCACATCACAGCCAGGCCCGCGAGCCCGGCGCGCCACGCCCCGTGCCCACCATGGGCATGGACCTCAGCTCTGCGCTGGACGGCGTTTCCGTCCTGACCATCACCCTGAACCTGCCCGGCCCAGCGCCGTCGTCGGGCTGCCGACCCGGCACGGCCTGCTCGAGCCCGACACCATCCTCGGCAGCGTGGCCCGGTGCGGCCAAGCCCGATGCGGGGCCGTGCTTGGTACGGTGCGACATAGACGGCGTCCGCGTCTGAGGCGCTCGCGAGCAAGGACCCCCATGAGTGAACCGATAGGGCTGCGTGACGCTGCCATTGAGTGGCTGAAGATGCGTTCGCTCGATGGCCAGGTACCGCTCACCCGGGAGGACATCGGTGACTTCCGGTGGAACGGGGAGCCGTTCCCGCTGATCTCTACGCAGAACGGAATCCGCAAGCCAGCAGGGTTTGATGCCGCGCTTTCCTTTTACACGGTGTATCGCCCAAAGGGTCATGCCCGCCCCTATGAGGATGAAATCGGCGACGACGGCCTCATGCGCTACAAGTGGCAGGGCACGAATCCCCGTCTCCCAGTGAACCAGGGGCTCTTCCGGGCACACGAACGCGGCCTCCCGCTGATCTGGTTCGTTGGCGTAGGCATGAGTCCGGCACGGTTTCAAGTGGTGGCTCCGGTCTATGTGGTAGGACGCGAGGATGAGCGACACCAAATCGTCTTTGCGCCGATGGAGCCGGAGGACTATTCGCCGGAACTCATGCATGAGTCTGTTCTGGAAGCGTCTCTCAAGCGGTATCTGAGGCGGGAGGTCAAGATCCGCGTTCACCAGCCGCATTTCCGTTCCACCGTGCTGGCCGCCTACGACAACCACTGCGCGGTGTGCAATTTTGCGCATCCGGAATTGCTGGATGCTGCTCACATTGTTCCGGATCGTGAGGTGCATGGTCTGCCGACCGTGGTCAATGGCCTTGCCATGTGCAGGATCCACCACGGTGCTTTCGACAATCACTTCTTGGGCATCACACCTGACTTCACCGTGGAGATCCGGCAAGATCTCCTGGATGAGGTAGATGGGCCGATGCTGCGGCACGGACTTCAGGACCTCCACGGGCGAAAACTCATGAAGCTGCCCACGCGGCGGGCGGACCGCCCATCCCGTGAGAATCTCGCGTGGGCATACGAGCGCTTCCGGGAGGCCACCGTTGCCGATGTCGCCTGATGCGGCTCGGCCGTGATGATGGTCCGCGGGCCGTGACGTGCCGGGGATGGGGAGCAACCATGACGGCGACGAAGATGCGTCGGGGAGAGCCCGTTGCGGTGACGGCACCCGGGGGCTCGAGCTTGTCCCTTCTCTCCTCAGTGGCCCCAAGGTCTCGCCAAGCCCCCCACCCATGCGGGTGAACTGGGTGTTCCAGTCCCGAACTCCCCGTTGAGAGAGGAGCACCTCATGACCCCCACGACCTCCACCCCCGCCACGTTCCACGACACCCGTGTGGACCAGCAGTTCATCGCCGGCCAGTGGCGCGACGGCGCCTCCGGTGACCGCGCGTCGGACATCAACCCCTACACCGACGACGTCGTCGCCGAGTTCGCCCTCGCCACCGCGGAGGACCTCGACGAGGCCTACCGCGCCGCCGCCGAGGCCCAGAAGGCGTGGGCCGCCACCGGGCCCGGCGAGCGCTCCGCCGTCCTGCGCCGCGCCGCCGCGATCATGGAGGAGTGCCGCGAGGAGATCGCGGACTGGCTTGTGAAGGAGTCCGGCTCCACGCGCATCAAGGCCGCCGCGGAGATCGGCTCGGCCATCGCCATCACGTACGAGGCCGCCACGTTCCCCACCCGCGTGCACGGCACCATCCACCCCTCCAACGTCCCGAACCGCGAGATGCGCGTGTACCGCAAGCCGATCGGCGTCGTCGGCGTGATCTCCCCGTGGAACTTCCCGCTCCACCTGTCTCAGCGCTCCGTGGCCCCGGCGCTGGCGCTGGGCAACGCCGTCGTGCTCAAGCCCGCCTCGGACACCCCGGTCACGGGCGGCACCCTGCTCGCGCGCGTGTTCGAGGAGGCTGGCCTGCCCGCGGGCGTGCTGTCCGTGGTGGTGGGCGCCGGCTCCGAGATCGGCGACGCCTTCGTCAAGCACCCCGTGCCGCGCCTGATCTCCTTCACGGGCTCGACCCCGGTGGGCAAGCAGGTCGGCGCCAACGCTGTCTCGGGGGACACCCTGAAGAAGGTCGCGCTCGAGCTGGGCGGCAACGCGCCGCTCGTGGTGCTGGACGACGCGGACCTCGACGCCGCCGTCGACCAGGCCGTGCAGGGCGGCTACCTCCACTCCGGCCAGATTTGCATGTCCGTGCAGCGCGTGATCGTGGACGAGAAGGTCCACGACGAGTTCCTCCCCAAGTACGAGGCCGCCGTGCGCGGTCTCAAGGTGGGCGACCCCGACGCGGAGGGCGTGCTCGTGGGCCCGGTCATCAACGACACCCAGCTGGAGACGCTCAAGAAGAAGATCGCCAGCGCCGAGGCCGACGGCGCCCGCGCCCTCGTGGGCGGCGAGATCACCGGCCGCGTGGTGCCCCCCTTCATCTGGGTGGACGCGACGCCGGACATGGAGATCACCCGCGAGGAGATCTTCGGGCCCATGACCGTGGTGCTCCAGGCACGCGACGAGCAGCACGCGCTGGAGCTGGCCAACGACCACGAGTTCGGGCTGTCCTCCTCCGTGTTCACCCAGGACCTGGACCGCGGCCTGCGCTTCGCGGAGGGCACCGAGGCCGGCATGACCTACATCAATCAGATGAGCGTCCAGGACGAGGCCCACGTGGCCTTCGGCGGCGCACGGAACTCGGGGCTCGGGCGCTTCAACGGCGAGTGGGCCATCGAGGAGTTCACGACCGACCACACGATCGGCGTGACGCGCCTGGGCTGACCCAGACCGGCTACGCGAAGATCCCCTGCTGGGTGACGAGCCCTGCGATATGGCCCCTAAAACCCGCTGATAGGGGCCATATCGCAGGGCTCGTTCCCGGGTGCCGCGGGTGCGAGGTGAGGCGAGCGGAGCACCTCTCCTGCACAGGTGCGGAAACCTCAGCCGTGGTCCCCAGATCCCGCTCCGCGCGCCCCGATCGCCCACGCGGAGCACCAGCCTGGTCGCATGCCGCGACCCCTCGCTCCTCTCGCCACGTCGCTTCCTACGATTTTGACCGTCCCGGAGGGACGAGAGGCCGGCCTGAGCCGCGCCCGGCTCCGCGCACCGGACCTGGTCGCGATCGGCCACGGCCTGCGCATGAGCCGGGATGTCGAGGCCACGTGGACGGACTATCTGCGCGCCGTCCAGTCGCTGAACCCCTCGGGGGTGTTCTCCCACGCCACGGCCGCGCGGATCTGGGGGATGTGGATCCCGGGCCGGCTGCTCGAGGATCCGCGGGTCCATCTCGCGAAGGAGCGCGGCCACGGAGGACGGACGAGTCGGTCGGGCCTGGTCATGCACCAGCTCCAGCCGGACGCACCCGTGATCGAGTACCGGTGTCTGCGTCTGACCGCCCCCGCCTGGACTTGGGTGGACCTCGCCCATCACCTCTCTGTCGAGGACCTCGTGGTCGCTGGGGACAGCCTGCTGCCGTCACCGCACGGGGCGGAGGCGCGCCTGGGCTGACCCCGTTTCGTAGGTCCAGTCGTTATGAGAGTCGTCCTGTTGCCCGCGGTCGCGGGCAGGGAGACTGGTCAGATCATGACGAACAGCAGGAAGCGTCACACCCCCGAGCAGGTCG
>Ga0268288_10054_pt1 | contig 111625 bp, 96 predicted proteins | sample BraspS3V5C_FD_191349 | JGI IMG/M metagenome (GOLD analysis project Ga0268288, IMG submission 191349) | Soil microbial communities from Anza Borrego Desert, Southern California, United States - Bradyrhizobium sp. S3-V5C | ecosystem: Environmental > Terrestrial > Soil > Desert | place: USA...
GTCGGCATGGTCTCTCCCGGTGCGGTTGCGGCCGGCCCGGGTCGATCGTGCGATCGTCCGGGCGGGGGTCGGGATGATCCCGCCGTTCTCGGCCCTGCGCGGATAAATATGGCAGAGTTCGTGCCAATCTTATCCTCAGAGATCCGGTTGTGTGCTTGATCGCACAAGCGCCTGGTCTTGCATGGTGATCAGGTATGCTTGGCGTATACGCGTCCTGGCGATCGCCTGGAAGTGGAAAAACTTGGCCAAGGATGGCCGAGGGCTTGGCCAGAACTGGCCGAACTTTTTAAGTGGGGTAAGCTGCTGCGATGGCAGCGGAATTTGATGCGGTTCGAACTGCTCCAGCTTCAGGGAACGGCTAAGCTATTGAGAACGCTCGATCGGGGCGTTCGGCCAGAAATGGCCGAACCGTCCGGACAATCGGTAAGCGCGACAGCCCTGGAGACGGGCGAGGATGCACCGCACAGGTTGTCGGTCGGGTGGAGGGCTTACCGGGTTGGTCGCCTGCCCGGCGAGGGCGCACACGGGCCGGGACGGCCGACGCGCTGCGTTCCGTAACACCGTCCTTATGCGAATTACAGCATCGTAGACAAAAAATTCGTATAATCTGCAAGAGTTATTCCCACAACAAGGGGCTCAGCCGATCTCCGATAACTTAGTTCGCCTCCCCTCCCCCACGCGCGATCCGGCGCTGCTACGGGTGCCGAGTCAGCTACAGTCTGCCATGCCGGAAACAGCTTGATCCATTCCGCCCACAAAACGGAAACCTTAGACCGTGACCGCATATGGTGTTCAAGCGTATAAATCGCGTGCCAAAATTCGCTCGGAGCGTACAAAATGCCCAGGCTGGATTTTTGATGTCGAACCGGCGAAGGGCGCGAAGATCCGCGCCGATCGGGGGCCGGCTTCGCCGAGGCAGTCGCCATCTTCGGCGGCCGTGTTGAAGAGTATCAGAATACCAGGGTCGACGAGAACCTCCGCGCCTAGGGCGTCTCTGCAACGGGTTCACAGCGCGCACGGGCCGGCCTGCGGAGGATCACTGCCAAATGCTCAACGGCATGCTCTGGATCCTGCGTAGGATCGTGCGTACCGGTGTGCCCTGGGAGGACCTGCCGGCCCGCTACGGGGCGGCCGGAACCGTGTCGAGCCGGTTCTACCGCCGGCGCGAGGCCGGCGTGTCCGACCGGGTGCTGCAGCGCCTGCAGGCGCAGGCGGACGCCCGCGGCGCCGTGGACTGGGATCCGCGCTGCGCGGACGCCACGGTGGTGCGCCCACCAGTACGCCGCCGGGGCACGCCGGTTCAGCGCCATCGGGGGGTGACGGCACAGTCGAGGTCGTCGGCGAGGCGCTCGCGCGCAGTCAGGGCGGCTCCTCCACCGAGAAGCGGACTGCCAACGACCTCGCCACGGTCACCCTCGCCATGACCATGCTTCGGCTCACTGGAGTTTGCGGAGACGCCCCAGTATCCTGTGGCCGTGAGGACCCGGGCGCGTCCGCTGATCGACGGATTGCTGGCGATGCCGTTGACTGGACGCAGGGCCGTTCCGGTCAGCGGCCGCTCTGCCGCCCTCCGCTCGACCAACGTCTGATAACCCTTTCTTATCAGACGTAGCGTTACGCTCAGGTTCGATTGAGGGAGAGAGCCATGACGCTGCCCGCTACGCTTGCCGCCCGCGCCCGCGCGTTTGCCGACGAGGCGCTCTCGGAAAATTCCCGCCGGGCCTACCGCGCCGACTGGCAGCACTACGCGGATTGGTGCCGCACCCACGATCTCGAGCCCCTGCCCGCGGGCCCCGAGCAGGTGGCGAGCTATCTCACCTCGATGGCCGAGACTCACAAGCGCGCCACGATCGAGCGCCGGCTCGTCACGATCGGTCAGGCGCACAAGCTCCAAGGGTTGCCGTGGATCCCGGCCCATCCGGCCGTGCGGGCAGCCCTGCGCGGTATGTTCCGGCGCTACGGTCGGCCGAAGAAGCAGGCCGCCGCGCTCGGCGTGCCCGAGACCCTCCAGATCGTCGCCGCCTGTGAAGGCACGGTTGCGGCTCTTCGTGATCGCGCGCTGTTCCTGATGAGCTTCGCCGGAGCGTTCCGGCGCTCCGAGATCGCGCGGATCCGCTTCGAGGACGTCGCCTTCCGCGAAGGTGCGGTCGACGTGTTCCTGCCCCAGTCGAAAGGCGATCAGGAGGGCGAGGGCACGATCGTGACCGTCCTGGCCGGCGAGAACGTCGCGACGTGTCCCGTCGCGGCGCTTCGGCGTTGGCTAAAGGCGGCGCCCACCGAGAACCATATCTTCCGCGCTGTCCGAGCCGACGGAACCGTGATGGAAGCGGGTCTTCATCCGGATTCGATCGGACGTATCGTTCAGAAACGCGCCGCAGAGGCCGGCCTCGTTGCTGGGCCCCGCGAGCGCATCTCAGCACACGGGTTCCGCGCGGGCTTCATCACCGAGGCTTACAGACGCGGATCACGGGACGAGGAGATCATGAGCCATTCACGGCATCGGGATCTCAAGACGATGCGTGGATACGTTCGCAGAGCCAAGCTTTCCGACGCTCATCCCGGCCGCAAATTGGGCCTCTGAAGCGGACCCGCCGGCGTTGCGACGTTACAGCCTCTGGTCCGATCGATCGAAGTCCATCTCGACCGTTTGGAGCCGTTGCCGACGCTTCTGAAATCCTACCGGGGTCGGCCGGCCCGCGAATTCGACATGCACCAGGGGCAGATCCTCCGCATCCCGAGCTCAATCTGCCGCTGTCGATCCTGACTGGGCGCTCGGAAGGTCCGCTGAGCGGCGGTCTGATCCGCGCCAACGACCGGAGCTGGCCGGAAGCGGCTCGCCCGCTTCGGAGCAGATCCGACACACAATCGGGCGGCGTTGGATGGCATCGCTGCGAGTTGGGCTGGCCGAAGGGCTGATAGCGCTGCTCCGCTCGCGCGAAACGGCTGGATCTCAGTAAACATCGGCCATGGAGCGGATCTCACGGCAGGATCGTCAGCGCACGGCGTCCGGGCACCCGAAACGATCGCTGCAGCTCTCGATGTCGCGAGAAGATCCGATGCTTTCTCTGTGAGCGGGCCGGCTCGCGCGGCCGGCGTCTCCCGACTCTAGCGCTCCGGTGATGTCGCCGTAAGAGACCCGGATCTTCCGGATCGAGGCTCGGGGCGAGCATCATCCAGGGCAGGCCGGGGCCGCATCGGCTGAGAAGTCAGGCAGTGCGGATACCGTTCGAGCTTCGCAGCACAGTCGCGCTCGACCCGATTCCGGCCAGACACCGTCTTCTGTGACGATGATGTCCGTAAGGACGTCGTGCACCTGCGGGTCCGTCGACGCGCGCCCTCGCGTCGATGGACCCGCACGAGCCTCGGTGGCCTCGCCGAACGCTGTTTCAGCACCTTCGGTTCGGCGACGCGGATCGTGACATCCCGCATCATCACGACCGTCCCGGTCATCGCCCCTGTGCGGCTTGGAGCGGCACGATGGCGGACTTCAGCGAGATCGACCGCCCATCCTCGCGGACGACCGGGACGGATGGGGGAGCGCCCGCACCATAGTGGCTCTCCCCGGTCGCCGTAGTCTTGCGGCACCCCTCGCGGCGGGGCTCGCGCGGTCGTTCGGGCATGATGAGGTTGAGCGGTCGGCTCATGGCCTCCGATCCTCTGCTCCAGCCTGTGTCGACGCCGGTCCGGTTCCCCAAATCGCGGATACCGGGTCAGCGCGTCGTGAGCGCACCCGCGCTCGGGAAAAACAGCTCTTCGCCACCGACCTTGTAGCCCGCGATCGCCCCCTGCCCCTCCGGCGAGACAAGCCAGTCGATGAAGGCCTGCCCCTCCTTCGCCTTCACGCCGGGGTGCCTGTCGGGGTTCACCAGCATCACGCCGTAGGGGTTGAACAGGCTCGGATCCCCCTGAACCAGGATGACCAAGTCGGCGCGGTTCTTGAACGCGAGCCACGTCCCCCGGTCGGCGAGGATGTAGGCGCCGAGAGCCGAGGCCGCGTTGAGCGCGGGGCCCATGCCCTGGCCGACGTCCCGGTACCAAGGACCGCGCACGGCGGCGAGATCGACGCCGGCCTCCCTCCAGCTGCGCAACTCGGCGCTGTGGGTGCCCGAACGATCACCGCGCGACACGAACGCCGCCTTGCTGGCCGCGAGCTTGGCGAAGGCCTCGCGCACGCCCAGGCCGCGCACGCCGGCCGGATCGGAGGCCGGGCCGATCAGCACGAAATCGTTGTACATCACGTCGTACCGCCTCTTCGCGAAGCCCTCGGCGAGGAACTTGTCCTCGGCCGGACGGTCGTGGACCAGGACCACGTCGGCATCGCCGCGGCGCGCGGCGTCGAGCGCCTGGCCCGTGCCCAGAGCGACGACCTTCACGTCGATCCCGGACGTCTCCCGGAAGAGCGGGAGGATGTGCTTGAACAGGCCGGACTGCTCGGTCGAGGTCGTCGAGGCGACGACGATCGCGGTCGGTTCGGCGTCGGCCGATGGCAGGAGGCCGGCCGCGCTCAGGAGCGCGGCCAATCCCAGGGTCAGGAGGCGACGACGGAAGGGGTCCACGGCAATTCCCCGGCGAGGTAGGCCCGCGCCTCGGACGTGCGGGGCGAGAACAGGATCTGGCGGGATGGACCATGCTCGACGGCGCGGCCGGAGGCCAGCACGATCGCCGTGTCGGCGAGGCGCGCCACCTGCCCGAGATTGTGTGAGACGAGCACCACCGTGGTGCCCGCCCGCGCCATCGCGGACACCAGCCCCTCGACGATCTCGGTCGAAGCCGGGTCGAGGTTCGCGGTCGGCTCGTCGAGGAGGAGCAGGTCGGGTCCGACCGCCCAGGCGCGGGCCAGCGCCAGCCGCTGCTGCTCGCCGCCGGAGAACCGCGTCGCGGCATCGCATGCGCGCTCCGCGAGTCGGACCCGGGCGAGCGCCTCCTGCACCCGCGCGGCGCGCGCAGGACGGGGCAGGCTTCCGAGAGCCAGCGCGACGTTCGCGGCGGCGGTCGCGCGGATCAGCGCGGGCCGCTGAAACACGAAGGCCCGCCGGTGCGGGCCGACCCGGACCGTCCCGCCGTCGGGTCGCAGGAGCCCGTCGATGACCCTGAGCGTGACGCTCTTGCCCGCTCCGTTCGGTCCGATGACCGCCGTGACGCTGCCCGAAACGACCTCCAGGCAGAGACGGTCGAGCACCGTTCGCCCGTCGAGAGACAGCGTCACGTCCTCGAGGCGGATGGCCGGCGCCGCGCTCATCCGTACACGCGCGCGGCGTGGCGGCGGAGCAAGGCCACGGCGACGTTCACCACCAGAACGAGGCCGATCAGCACGAGGCCGAGCGCCAGGGCGAGGCTGAGATCGCCCTTCTGGGTCTCCAGCGAGATCGCCGTCGTCATCGTGCGGGTATACCCGTCGATGTTGCCGCCGACGACGAGGACCGCGCCGATCTCCGAGATCGCCCGGCCGAACGCGGCGAGCGCCGCGGTCACGAGGGAGAAGCGCACGTCGTAGATCATCGCCCCGGCTTGACGCGGTGCGGAGAGCCCGAGGGAGCGCAGCTGCTCGCCGAGATGCACCCGGGCGTCGGCGACGACCTGCTGCGTCAGGGCGGCGACGAGCGGGGTCGCGAGCGTCGCCTGTGCGGCGATCATCGCGCCGGGGGTGAACAGCAGGCCGAGCGGGCCGAGCGGGCCGGAGCGGGAGAGGACGAGGTAGAGCGCGAGGCCGACGAGCACCGGCGGCAGCCCCATGAAGGCGTTCAGCAGGCCGACCGCGGCGCCGCGTCCGGGAAAGCGGGCCACAGCCAGGAACGCACCCAGGGGTATGCCGAGCACGAGGCCGATGCCGACGGCGGTGAGGCTGACATGCAGCGACAGCCACGCGATCGCCAGCACGTCGCGATCCAGGCTGAACAGGCGGGAGAGGATGTCCTGGAGCGTCTGCATCACGCGCCCGGGCCGGTCCTCAGGAACGGGACGCGGCGGATGGCGAGATCAGCCGATGAGGCCGACCTCGAGACGCAGGTTCGGCGGAATGGTCCTGTCATGCCTACCAGGGAGCGCGCGGATACCGGGTGAGCATATCGCCCGGAGCGCTTGTTGTCGTGCCGTCGGGACATTCGAAGTGGCCATCGCCGTCCGTCGGGGATGTGAGCCCCTCTGCGGGGGAACCTGCCCGTCGGAGGCGTCGTCGGTGCCGCGCTCCGGGCGGGCCGCCCGGATTCTCGCCGACGCGGCTTCTCTCGGTACGCGAACGCGGCGCATGCCGGGTCGACCGCCGCGCCGGCCCTTGATCCTCGAACCCGGATGGCGCATCGCCGCCAGGATGGTCCGAAATGCGTCCTCGGCGCTGATCCCACTTCGGGAGGCGGCGAACCTGCTCAGCGGCGAGTCTGCGCCCGTCGCCCCCGCGACCGTTCCGCTCGAAGCGGCGCTCGGATGCATCGCCGCGGGAGCGGTCGTCGCGCGCTCCGCCGTGCCCGCGGCCATGACGGCGGTGCGAGACGGATTCGCGGTCGAGGCCGCTGCGGTGGGAGGCGCGTCGGCCTACGCGCCGATCTTCCTGGCGCGGCCACCGCCATGGGTCGAGGCGGGACAGCCGCTGCCTTCCGGCACCGACGCCGTGTTGCCCCCGGAGGGATACGCGGACGGGACGGTCGTCGCGGACATCGCCACGCGGGAAGGCGTGTGCGGGGCGGGCGACGACGTCGCTGACAACGCGAGGCTGATCGAGGCGGGCACCCGGATCGAGCCGCTTCACCTGCTCGTCCTGGAGGCGGCCGGCCTGGAGACGATAGACGTCCGACAGCCACTCTTGCGCGTCGTCACCGCGGGGACGTCGAGCCTCGATACCGTGTCGCCCCTGCTCAGGCGTCTGATCGCGCGGGCAGGCGGGGTGACCGAGGCCGTTCGCGCCCGGGGAGTCGAGGACATCGTCGCGGCCATCCGCGGCGGCACGGCGGACGCGGTGCTGGTGGTCGGGGGAAGCGGTTTCGGCCGCTCGGACCATAGCGCGGCGGCCCTCGGCCTCGCCGGAGAAGTCCGCGCGCACGGCATCGCGTTGCGGCCCGGGGAAACCACCGCCGTCGGCTCCGCAGCCGGCAGGCCGGTTCTTCTGGTGCCCGGGCGTCCCGAGGCGGCGCTCGCCGCGTTCTTGGCACTGGGCCGTCCTCTCATCGCGAGGCTCGCCGGCGCGCAGGACCGCGGGCCTCGGCGGCATGTCCTCGTACGGAAGATCGTCTCGTCGATCGGTCTGTCCGAGGTCGTCTTCGTCCGGAGCGCGTCCGAGGGCGTCGAGCCGCTCGGCGGAGCCGGGCTTCCGCTCGGTCGGTTGGTGCAGGCGGACGGGATCGTCGTGGTCGAGCCGGAGAGCGAAGGCTTCCGGACTGGCGAGGAGGCAGAGGTTTGGGCCCTGTGAGCGGCGACGCAGACCGTGACGAGGCGGTGGATTTCGCCGCGCGTCTCGCCGCGGCCTCGAGCCAGGAGCAGTTTCTCAGGGTGATGAGCCGGGACGACGCGCTCGCGGCGTTCCGGGCGGCGGTCCCGCACACGCGCCTGCCGTCCGAGACGCTGCCCTTGGAGGAAGCGCTCGGGCGCGTGCTCGCCCGCGACGTCGCCTCGCCCATGGACGTTCCGCCCTTCGACCGTTCCCTGGTCGACGGATTCGCCCTGCGCGCGGCCGACACGGAAGGAGCCGGGCCGGCGAGCCCGCGGCGTCTCGCGCTGAACCGCGAGATCCTCGCCTGCGGTGTCGCGCCGACGGTCGTCGTTCAGCCCGGAACGGCGACGCCGATCTCCACCGGCGGTATGATCCCGCGCGGCGCCGACGCCGTGGTGATGGTCGAGCACTCGGAGTTCGACGCCCGGAGCCTCGCCGTCGACATTCTGACCGCCGTTCGGCCGGCGCAGTTCGTGGGATACGCCGGGGCCGACATGGCACGCGGCGAGACGGTGCTGCGCGAGGGCACGCGGATCACCGCCCGCGAGATCGGCATGCTGGCGGCGTGCGGCCTTCCGGCCGTCGACGTCACCCGACGCCCGCGCGTCGCCGTCCTCTCCACGGGGGACGAGCTGGTCGCACCGGGCGAGCCCCTGCCCGAAGGCGCGATCTACGACTCGAACGGCGCGATCGTCGCGGCCGCGGTGACCGAGAACGGCGGGGAACCGGTCCGGCTCGGGATCGTGCGCGACGACGCCGCCGTCCTGGAGGCAGCCCTCCACTCCGCCCTCCGGGACAGCGACCTCGTCGTGCTCTCGGGGGGCACGTCCAAAGGGGCCGGCGACGTCTCCCACCGGGTGCTGTCCCGCCTCGGCGAGCCGGGCATCCTGTTCCACGGCGTAGCGCTCAAGCCGGGGAAGCCGCTCTGCGTGGCGGTGGCTCAGGGCAGGCCGATCATCGTCCTGCCGGGATTTCCCACCTCCGCGATGTTCACCTTCCACGACTTCGTCGTTCCCTTCGTGCGGGCGCTCGCCGGGCTGCCGCCGCGGGAGGACGAGACGATCGCGGCGCGCGTGTCCCAGCGTGTGCCCTCCGAGCTCGGTCGCACCGAGTTCGTGATGACCTCGCTGGCCCTCGGTCCCGAGGGGACGATCGCCCTGCCGCTGCCGAAGGGCTCGGGTTCGGTCACGGCGTTCTCGCAAGCGGACGGCTTCTTCGCGGTTCCCGCCGCGCGCGCCGGCGTCGAGGCCGGAGAGGGCGTCGCCGTGGTCCGCCTGGGCGCCGGCGTTCGGGCGCCCGACCTGACGATCGTCGGCAGCCATTGCATCGGTCTGGACCGGGTGGTCGGCCTGCTCGCCGAGCGCGGCTACCGCGCCCGAACCATCTGGGTCGGGTCGGCCGGCGGTCTCGCCGCCCTGCGGCGCGGCGAATGCGACGTCGCGGCCATGCACCTCTTCGATCCCGAGACGGGCCGGTACAATGCCCCGTTCCTCGCCGAAGGGATGTCCCTCGCGCCCGGCTGGCGCCGCCTCCAGGGCGTCGTGTTTCGCCGCGGCGACGCCAGGTTCGAAGGCCGGAACGCCGCGGACGCGGTCGCCGCGGCGCTGTCCGACCCCGACGCCGTGATGGTCAACCGCAACGCCGGATCGGGCACGCGCCTGCTCGTCGACGGGCTGCTGAACGGTGCCCGGCCGGCCGGGTTCTGGAACCAGCCGCGCTCGCACAACGCCGTCGCCGCGGCGGTCGCACAAGGCAGGGCGGACTGGGGCGTGGCCATAGCGAGCGTCGCGGACGCCTATGGCCTGGGCTTCCGTCCGCTGACGGAAGAGCATTACGACCTCGCGTACTGCGAGCGCGCCAAGGGGGCGCCGGCGCTCGCGGCCTTCCTGAGACTGCTCGGTGAGCCCGGGACGGCCGCGGCACTGCGCGATCTGGGCTTCTCGCCCGCCGCAGAGACCTCGTGACGCGCGCTTGATCTGCCGGCCTCGCCGCGGGCGGCGTGCCCCTGACCCGCGACGCGGTGGACACACCTCGGTGGGACGAAAGGGGCGATCCTGTCGCTCGCCGAGATGATCGACGATGCCGTTTCAAGTAGGGACGCCTGCGAGGCGCTGGGGCCTCCATCGAAGCGGCGGTTGGCATTGGGCGAGGACACGAGCATCAGTCTGAGGATCGAGCTCGGCTCGGACACCTTGCTGGGACCGGGCAAGGCCGCGCTTCTGAGCGGCATCCGCGACACCGGCTCCATCGCCGCCGCAGGGCGCCGGATGGGCATGAGCTACAAGCGAGCCTGGTACCTCATCGATACGCTGAACAAGGCTTTCCAGGAGCCGCTCGTCTCCGCGAGCAAGGGGGGACGCCGGGGCGGCGGCGCGACGCTGACGAGCACGGGCGACGCCATCCTCGAGAGTTACCTGCGCATGGAGCGGCTCGCCTCGGAGGCCGTGGCAGCCGAACTCGACCTCCTCGCTTCGCTGATGAAGCCCGCCCCCTAGGATCGAGGACGCCGCGCGGCGGCGCGCCGCCATCACGGGCAGACTCCCGGCCGGATCCGGCCCTGCCGGCCGGATACTGCAGATGTCCACCGTCAAGGTCTGGCGGCACGCCCGGGCGCGCCGCCGGAGATCTCGCCGCCTACTCGGCGGCCATGGGCGTCGCGTGGACGGCGGAGGCCCGGGCCGCGCAGAACTTGAACTCGGGGATCTTGCCCATCGGGTCGAGCGCCGGGTTCGTCAGCAGGTTGGCCGCGGCCTCGGCGTAGCAGAACGGCATGAAGATCATGCCGACCGGCACGTCGCGGTCGGAGCGCACCTTCAGGTGGACGGCGCCGCGGCGCGTCTCCAGCTTCATCGTGTCGCCGGGCTCCAGCCCGAGCCGGTAGAGCTCCTTCGGGGCCATGAAGGCGACCGCCTCGGGCTCCAGCGCGTCGAGGACGCCGGCGCGCCGGGTCATCGATCCGGTGTGCCAGTGTTCGAGCACGCGGCCGGTCGACAGGACCATCGGGTAGTCGTCGTCCGGCAGCTCGTCCGGCGGCACCACGGCGGCCGGGACGATCTTCGCGCGCCCGCTCTCCGTGGGGAAGCCGGCGTAGAAGATGATCTCGTTGCCGGGCTTGTCCGGCGCGTCGACCGGATAGGTCACGGCGCCCTCGCGCTCCAGGCGCTCCCAGGTGATGTTGTTGAACGACGGCATCACCATGGCCATCTCGCGGAAGATGTCGGCCGGACCGCCGTAGTTCCAGGGCAGGCCGAGGCGCTTCCCCAGTTCCTGGATGATCCACCAGTCCTGCCGCGCGTCGCCCGGCGGGGACACCACCGGCTGCGAGATCTGCACGCGACGGTCGGTGTTGGTGAAGGTGCCGGCCTTCTCGGCGAAGGCGGAGGCCGGCAGCACCACGTCGGCGTGGAAGGCGGTCTCCGTCAGGAACAGGTCCTGCACGACGAGGTGGTCGAGCATCGCCAGGGCGTGCCGGGCGTGGTTCAGGTCGGGGTCGGACATCGCCGGGTTCTCGCCCTCGACGAACATGCCCTTGATCTCGCCGGCGTGGATCGCGCGCATGATCTCGACGACGGTGAGGCCCCTCTGCGGGTCGAGCTTCTGACCCCAGAACTCCTCGAACATCTCCCGCACCGCGGCCTTCTCGACCGACTGGTAGTCCGGATAGACCATCGGGATCAGGCCGGCGTCGGACGCGCCCTGGACGTTGTTCTGGCCGCGCAGCGGATGCAGGCCGGTGCCGGGGCGCCCGATCTGCCCCGTGACGAGGGCGAGCGCGATCAGGCAGCGCGAGTTGTCAGTGCCGTGGACGTGCTGGCTGATGCCCATGCCCCAGAAGATGATCGAGGACTTGGCGCGGGCGTAGAGCCGGGCGACCTCGCGCAGCGTCTCCGCGTCGATGCCGCAGACCGAGGCCATCTTCTCCGGCGTGAACTCGACGATCTTCTCCTTCAGCGCCTCGAAGTTCTCCGTGTACCCCGCGATGTATTGCTCGTCGTAGAGCTCCTCCTCGATGATCACGTTGAGCATCGCGTTGAGCATCGCCACGTCCGAGCCGGGCTTGAACGCGAGGTGCTTGTAGGCATGCCGCGACAGCACCTGCCGGCGCGGGTCCATGACGATCAGCTTGGCGCCGCGCTGCTTCACGGCGTTCTTGAGGAAGGTCGCCGCCACCGGGTGGTTCACGGTCGGGTTGGCGCCGATCACGATGATGACCTCGGCGTCGAGCGCCGCCGAGAACGGCGCCGACACGGCGCCCGAGTTCAGGCCTTCCATGAGGGCCGCCACCGACGAGGCGTGGCACAGGCGGGTGCAGTGGTCGACGTTGTTCGAGCCGAACCCGAGCCGCACCAGCTTCTGGAAGAGGTAGGCCTCCTCGTTCGAGCCCTTCGCCGAGCCGAAGCCGGCGAGCGCCTTGCGGCCGTGCGTGTCGCGGACCGTCTTGAGGCCCCCGGCGGCGCGGTCGAGCGCCTCCTCCCAGGTCGCCTCGCGGAAGTGCGTCCACGGGTTGGCCGGGTCGACCTGATCGTTGGCGTCCTTCGGGACGTTGTCCAGGCGGATCAGCGGCGCCGTCAGGCGGTGGGGGTGGTGGACGTAGTCGAAGCCGAAGCGCCCCTTCACGCAGAGCCGGTTGTGGTTGGCCGGGCCATTCACGCCCTCGGCGTAGACGATCTTCTCGTCCTTCACCTTGTAGGAGACCTGGCAGCCGACGCCGCAATAGGGGCACAGCGAGGTCACCTCGCGGTCGGGGTACACCGTCCGGGTCTTGTGCTCGGCGTCGAGATAGGCGGACGGCATCAGCGCGCCGGTCGGGCAGGCCTGGACGCACTCGCCGCAGGCCACGCAGGTCGAGCCGCCCATCGGGTCGTCGAAGTCGAACACGACCTTGGCGCCGGCCGAGCGGTAGGCCATGCCGATGACGTCGTTGACCTGGACCTCGCGGCAGGCGCGGACGCAGAGGTTGCACTGGATGCAGGCGTCGAGATTGACGCTCATGGCCGGGTGGCTGAAGTCGCCGGTCCAGCGCTCGGCCGCGGGGAAGCGGCTCTCGGACACGTCGAGGAAGTCGGCCTGCACCCAGAAATGCGAGGTCGGGTCGTGCGAGGTCGCGCGCTCGGGCTGGTCGGCCACGAGCAGCTCGAGCACCATGGCGCGGGCCTTGGTGGCGCGCTCGGTCGGGGACTTGACCTTCATGCCCACGGCCGGCGTGCGCTTGCACGAGGCGGCCAGCACGCGCTCGCCCTCGATCTCGACCATGCAGGCGCGGCAGTTGCCGTCCGGGCGGTAGCCGGGCTCGGGCTTGTGGCAGAGGTGCGGGATGTGGGTGCCGAGGCGCTTGGCGACGGCCCAGATCGTCTCGCCGGGGGCGGCCTCGACCTGCTGTCCGTCGAGCTCGAACGCGATGGTCGGGGGGGCGGTCGGCCGCCCCTTCAGATCGTGCAGGCCCGACGGCTCAGGGGCCGCTTGGCCGCCCGCCTTCGCCCCTTCCGAGTAGGAGCCGCCGGCCCCCGGCTTCGGGCCCGACGCGGGCCCGCCCGCATCCTGCAGCCCGTCGGCCCGGATCTCGGGCTTCTCGGTCTTGTCGCCGCGCTGTTCGGGGGCGTTGCTCATGCGGCCGCTCCTGGCTCGGACATCGGGATAGGGTTCGCCGGCACCATCGGTTGCCTCACTCGGCAGCCGCGGCGCGGGGGGCGGGGAACAGGTCCGGGAAGTACTTGATGACGCTGCTGAGCGGGTTCGAGGCGGCTTGGCCGAGGCCGCAGATCGAGGCGTCCCGCATGCACTGGGACAGCTCGCCCAGGAGCTCGGTGTCCCAGACGCCCTGCTCCATCAGGATGCGGGCCTTCTGGGTCCCCGAACGGCAGGGGGTGCACTGCCCGCAGCTCTCGTCCTCGAAGAACCTCATCAGGTTCAACGCGGCGCCGCGCACATCGTCCCGATCCGACAGGATCACGACGGCGGCAGAGCCGATGAAGCAGCCGTACTTCTCCAGGGTCCCGAAATCGAGCGGGATGTCGTTCATCGACGCCGGCAGGATGCCGCCCGACGCGCCGCCCGGCAGGTAGGCCGCGAAGGTGTGGCCGTCGGCCATGCCGCCGCAATACTCGTCGATGAGCTCCTGGATGGTGAGGCCGGCCGGGGCGAGCTTCACTCCCGGCTCCTTCACGCGTCCCGAGACCGAGTAGGAGCGCAGGCCGACGCGGTCGTTGCGGCCGTGGCTCTTCCACCAGTCGCCGCCCCGCTCGATCAGGTCGCGGACCCAGAACAGCGTCTCAATGTTGTTGATCAGCGTCGGACGGTTGAACAGGCCGACCTGGAACGGGAACGGCGGCTTGTGCCGCGGCAACCCGCGCTTGCCCTCGAGGGACTCGATCAGCGAGGATTCCTCGCCGCAGATATAGGCGCCGGCGCCGCGGCGCAGGTGGATGCGCGGGCCGCCCTCGGGGAGCTTCGCGATCTCGCGCGTCAGGATCTCGCGGGAGATGGGGTACTCGTCCCGCAGGTAGATATACACCTCCGGCGCCTCGACGACGTGGGCGCCGATCAGCATCCCTTCGAGGAAGCGGTGCGGGTCGGTGTTGAGGTAGAGCTGGTCCTTGAAGGTGCCGGGCTCGCCCTCGTCCCCGTTGACCGCCATCAGCCGGGGTCCGGGCTCGCCGCGCACCGAGCGCCACTTGCGCCCCGTCGGGAAGCCCGCGCCGCCGAGGCCGCGCAGGCCGCCGTCGTCGAGCACCTTCAGGATGTCGTCGACCGGAAGGTCCCCGCTGCGGAGCCGATCCAGGGTCGCGTACCCGCCGGCGGCCCGATAGGCGTCGTAATCCACGTAGTCCGGGACATGGGCGTGTGTGTCGCCGGCCTCGACCGCGGCCCTCACGGAGGCGAGGTCGGCCTTGTACAGGAAGTTGTGCCCGACCTCGACGGCGGGCGCGTGGTCGCACAGGCCGACGCAGGGCGCGCGCACGACGCGGACGGCGTCGGAGGCGAGTTCCCGCTGGAGCGTCTCCAGCAACTCGTCGGCGCCGAACATCGCGCAGGTGATGCTGTCGCAGACCCGGACGGTCAGCCTCGGGATGGCGGCGTCACCCTCCTTCACCACGTCGAAATGCGCGTAGAAGGTCGCGGTCTCGAAGACCTCGGCGAAGGCCAGGGCCATCTCGTCGGCCAGCGCCGCCAAGTGCTCGGCGCTGATCTGGCCGAAGGTGTCCTGGATCAGGTGGAGGTGCTCGATGAGCAGGTCGCGCTGGCGCGAGCGGGAGCCGAGAAGCTCCTCGATCTCGACCTTCGCCCGCGGCTCGACCTGGCGACCCTTGGGTACGCTGCGCGCCTTGTTTCGCCCCCGGCCGGGATGCGAGAAGTTTCTGACGGTCCCCGGTGCCTCACTCATGCGATATCTGATTTCCAACTGCTGGGGCGGTTAGTCGCGGCGTCCTGACGGTCGGGGCTTACTGGCCGCCGAAGGCCCGAAGCGGCTGGCCGGCCTCGGACCGATGTTCCATCGCGACGGCTCCCGTCGCCGCGTCCAGGGAGGTGATCCTGGGCCCAACGACGGAGCGAAGCTCGATCTCGAACGCGTCGAGGGTGGCGTTCAGGCGGTCCATCAGGGACTTCGAGGCGTCCGCGGTCGAGGAAGCGATCGTCCCCGCGAGCGCGTCGCGAACGCGGTCCGCGAGCTCCTGCGTGAGCGGCGGCTTCGCGTCGGCGCAGTAGGCGTCCGTCACGATGGCGGCCCAGTCCGCCGCAGAGGATGCGTCGCTCATGCTCATGCCTGCGCGATCAAGGGAAGGTCGGAGTCGTGCATGGCGTGCCCGTTCGGGTCCGTTGGCGTGGCGTTCGCTCGTGGCATACCAAATGGCAGCCGTTATAGCGGAGGTGTTATATCGTTTTTGAAGTCGTTTCAATTTGCGTGAGGCGGGGTCACGCGCCCCGACGGCGTGGCTGACGCTTGCTCTGAGACATCGTGCGGGGCAGTGGAAACGTCGCGAGGGAGGCGGTCAGAGGTGTCCGGCATGCGCGTGATCGGACTTGCCGGGTGGAGCGGGGCTGGCAAGACCACCCTGCTGGTTCGGGCCATCCCCGTGCTCGTCGCCCGCGGCGTGAAGGTGGCGACCCTCAAGCATGCCCACCACGACTTCGACACAGACTGGCCCGGGAAGGACTCGTACGAGCACCGCAGGGCGGGGGCGGTCGAGGTGCTCGTGTCGTCGGGCCGCCGGTGGGCCCAGGTCCACGAGCTGCGGGACGAGGCGGAAGCGACCCTGGCTCAGCTCCTGCGGCGGATCAGCCCCTGCGACCTCATCGTCGTGGAAGGCTACAAGCGGGAGCCGATCCCCAAGCTCGAGGTCCATCGCGCCGAGAACGGCCGCCCGCCTCTCCATCCTCTGGACCCCACCATCGTGGGCATCGCGAGCGACGTCGGATTTCCGGCCTCGGGCATTCCCGTCGTAGATTTGAACGACCCGGAGGCGGTGACGGGGCTGATGCTCGACGTCGCCGTTCCCTTCGAAGACGTCCTCGGGAGGCTCTAGCCGGATGGCCCAGCTCAGCGACGACTGCTTCGCGTTCGGCGGCCCCCTGATGACCATCGAGGACGCGCACGCCCTGTTCGGCGAGCGGCTCGTAGCGGTCGTCGGCACCGAGGACGTTCCCGTCCAGGACGCCGACGGACGCATCCTGGCCGAGGATTGCGTCGCGCCCATCGACGTCCCGCCGTTCCCCAACTCGGCCGTCGACGGCTACGCGGTCCGTTTCACGGACCTGCGCGCCTCCGATGCGACGGTGCTGCCGGTCGGCGCGGTCGTCGCGGCCGGCGGGTCGTCCGAGGGCGTGTCGGCGGCGGGCTCGGCTACCCGGATCTTCACCGGGGCCCCGATGCCGGCCGAGGCCGACACCGTCTTCATGCAGGAGGACGTCCACGTCCTGCCCGACGGCCGGGTGTCCTTGCCGCTCGGGCTGAAGCGCGGCGCCAACAGCCGCGACGCCGGCGAGGACGCGGCCAAGGGCTCGTCGATCATCGCGGCCGGCCGGCGTCTCCGGCCGCAGGACTTGGCTCTGGCGACCGCGGTCGGCCTGCGCACGTTGAAGGTTCGCCGCACCCTACGGGTCGGCGTGTTCTCGACGGGCAACGAGCTCGTCGAGCCGGGGGCGCCCTTGAGACCAGGCGCGATCTACGACTCGAACCGCGTCCTGCTGCTCGCGCTTCTCCGGCGGATGGGCGTCGCGGCGAGCGATCTCGGCGTCATCCGTGACGACCCGACGGCGCTCGCGGCGAGGCTCTCGGCGGCGGCCGCCGAGCACGACGTGATCCTGACTTCGGGCGGCGTGTCGACCGGTGACGAGGATCACGTGAAGACCGCCGTCGAGACCATCGGGCGCCTCGTCTTCTGGAGGCTGGGAATCAAGCCCGGGCGGCCGGTCGCGATGGGCATGATCGACGGCAAGCCGTTCCTGGGCCTCCCGGGCAACCCGGTGGCCGTCTACGTCACCCTGTTGTTCGTCGTGCGGCCGCTCCTCGCCCGGCTCGCCGGCGAGGCTTACGCGCCGCCGCGCGGGTTCACCGCCAGGGCGGCCTTCTCCTACCGGAAGCGAGCGGGCCGCAGAGAGTTCGTCAGGGTCAGCCTCGCCCGGGACGCCGACGGCACCTGGGAAGTCCGGAAGTTCCAGCGCGACGGCGCGGGCATGCTGTCATCGCTCACCGAGACCGAAGGCCTCGTGGAACTGGAGGATAACCGGACCGAGGTCGTGCCGGGCGACGTCGTGCGGTTCCATCCGCACGAAGTCCTTTGGTAGCGAGGCCGCACGCAGAGCCTCACGGGACACAGACCGCGCCCGAGCATTGCCGGGCCCGCGCCTTCGTTATATCAAATCTGCTATATCGCTTGTGATAGGCCGTGCGAGCGGCCGCTCGGTCGGCGGGCTTGGGCAACGATGTTCGATGGTGTCTGGCGGAGCCGAGCAGGCGCGGAACTTCGCCTCCTCCAGATGGGCGAGGCCGTCTCCGGGACCTACACCGCCGCCAATCCCGGCCCTGCGCAGACGCATCGAAGCCGCATCCTCGTCGGCACGGCCGAGGGCGACATCATCGGCTTCGTGACCAGCACGTCGTCGCCGCAGGAGATCACGGCCTGGACCGGGCGTCTCGTGCGCGCCGACGAGGAAACGGCCGAGGAGATCCACGCGGTCTTTCATGCCGTCGAGCGGTGTTCCAAGCCGAAGGCAGAGGACAACCCCATCGCCCTCGAGACGACCATCTTCTCAAAGGTCGAGAACGCCTGTTCATGATGGCAGGGCCGCTTCCATCCTCGATGTCATCCTGAGGAGCGGGCGGCGCGATCGAAGGGAGGAGCGGTCGGCGCGTTCATCGCCGACAACGATCGGCTTGCCGCTGCGTCCTCCAACCCGTCCTCTCGGCATCGGGTCAGCGAATGGCTGTTCGCACGTGGGGGCGTCCGCTTGCGGAACGTCTTCCAGTCCAGCGGAATGGCCGGGAGGGGCGCGAAGCTGACTGTCTGGTGCTGCGTGTGCTGCCGATCCGGCGCGCCGTAATAGGGTCGACAGCGGAACTGCTTCGGCGAAGCCCAGTTCGAAGCGGGCGGCCTCTCACCGAGCCAACGCGGTCGTAGAAGCCCGCCCAGGCAGCACCGCCACCGCAGACGTTCGTGCGCCAGCTATCCGATCACTTGGCGGCCCTGAAGGCTGCCAAGCCGATACAGCTCATCCTTTTGCGGGAGAACAACGGAGCGCGTGTTGAGCGTCTCGGGGGGAACGCCATCGCGGCCCACCGCCGCCTCCGGAAGCCTGCCCTCACAAAGCTGCCTCGAGCCATCCCTCGGGTCGGGGACTCCTTCAAGTCCATGCGATGACACAGGAAACGCGCGCGACAGCGGCGAGATCGTTGCAGGTCGAGCGAACACAGCGGGTCGCAACGCGCCCCAGTTTCTGAGTTGGCCGGACAGGCACCCGGTCCGCCCTCTCTTTCACCCCGGCAGATGAAGCATGGCAGCTGCCAGTGCGCGCCGCTCCGTAGGGCGGATGCGTTGGCCGCGCGCCGGGACGGTAGGGTTTGGCGCAGGGAGGCTCGCGGGCCACCAGGTCGCCCACCGCCTCAACGCGATCCTCCCGCTCGGCAGCCTCATCCAACGGGCGGCGCCTCATGGCCCGCGTCCCGTCGCGCATCGGGTCCGCGTCGTCCGATCGTTCGAGATCGCCGTCGTCGAGGCGATGCTGAGGTGGCGAGCATCGGTGAATCCGGTCACGCGTCGGCAGGCCTTGCCACCGCCGCCTTCCAGTCCCACTTGGCGCCCGCGCCGGTTCCCGATCGGGAAGAGTTGTTCTTCACCGTCTCACCCGCCGCCTCGACGAAGGAGAGCTGGGTGGAGCGAGCCGCGAACCTGACGGCGGACGATTTTCGCGCGCTGGCCGACGCACTGCCGCAGATGGCCTGGGTGGCCGAGCCGAACGGCGACATCATCTGGTACAACCGCCGCTGGTACGACTACACCGGCACCACCATCGAGCAGATGCGTGGATGGGGCTGGCGCGACGTCCATCACCCCGACCACGTGGAGCGCGTGGTGGGACGCATCAGCGAGGCGTTCCGGACCGGCGAGCCGTGGAAGGATACCTTCCCGCTCCGCGGCGCCGACGGTGAGTACCGCTGGTTCCTGTCGCTGGCACAACCCCATCGCGGATCCGACGGACGCATCCTGCGCTGGTTCGGGACCAACACCGACATCACCGAGCGCAAGGGCTTGGAGCGCCGGCTCGCCCGTCACGCCATCGACCTGCGCCGCTCGAACGAGGGACTGGAGCAGTTCGCCTACGTCGCCTCCCACGACCTGAAGGCGCCCCTGCGCGGCATCGAGAACCTCGTCGGGTGGATCGAGGAGGATCTGGAAGGCTCGCTGACCGGCGACGTGCGAACGAACATGGAGCTCCTCAAGAGCCGCGTGCGTCGGCTGGACAGCCTCCTCGACGACCTCTTGGCCTACTCCAGGGCGGGAAGGGCGGACGCGACCATGGACACGGTCGACACCCGGGCGCTGGTCGGGGAGCTCGCCGTCCTGGTCAGCCCACCCAAGGGCTTCACCATCTCGGCAGACGCCTCCCTGCCGACGATACAGGCCCCCCGGGCGCCCCTCACCCAGGCCTTGCAGAACCTGATCGGCAACGCCATCAAGCACCACGACCGGCCGGCCCAAGGGCACATCCGGGTGGAGGCCAAACCGTCGGGGGGCGCGGTCGAGTTCGTCGTGACCGATGACGGGCCGGGCATCCCCGAGCAGTTCCGCGAACGCGTGTTCGGCATGTTCCAGACGCTCAAGCCCCGCGACGAGGTCGAGGGCAGCGGCATGGGGCTCGCTATCGTGCGCAAGCTGGTCGACCGGCAGGGCGGCAAGGTCTGGCTCGCGGACGGCTCCGACGGGCGTGGCCTCGCGGTGCATTTCACGTGGCCGCTCGACGGCGGGAAGGGGCGGACGGATGGGTTCGACGGTTAACATCCTGCTGGTCGACGACGACGAGGTCGACGTCCAGGGACTCAAGCGCGCCTTCAAGAAGAGCAAGATCGGCAACCCGATCACCGTCGCCCGCGACGGCATCGAGGCCCTGGAGATCCTGCGCGGCGAGAACGGGCGCGAGCGCCTGCCCAAGCCGCACCTGGTCCTGCTCGACCTGAACATGCCGCGCATGAACGGCATCGAGTTCCTGGAGGCGGTGCGCGCCGACGAGGACCTGCGCTCGGCGGTGGTGTTCATGATCACCACGTCGAAGGCCGACGAGGACCGGATGCGCGCCTACGGGCACAACGTCGCCGGCTACATCGTCAAGCGCGACCCGGCCAACACCTTCATGGAGGCGGTCGCGCTGCTCGAGCATTACTGGAAGGTCGTGGAGTTCCCGGCGTAGCCGACCCCGTGACGACCCCGACCCGCATCCTGCTGATCGACGACGACGCGGTCGACCGGGCGGCCGTGCGCCGGGCGCTGGCCAAGTCCGGCCTCAAGCACTCGCTGACGGAGGCGCCGGGAGGCGACGAGGGCCTGCGCCTCGCCGCGGAGGAAACCTTCGACTGCGTGCTGCTCGACTACCGGCTGCCCGGCATCGACACGTTCGCGCTGCTCAGGACGCTGCTGGCGGCCGAGGGGCAGGCGCGGGCGGTGCTGATGCTGACCGGCGAGGCCGACCCGGACCTCGCGACCCGGCTGATGCGGGCGGGGGCGCTGGACTACCTCGACAAGGCCGCGGTCACGCCCTCCGGCCTGGCCCGTGCAATCCGCTACGCCGAGGCCCGACAAGCCTTCCAGGCGGAGCTCGCCGCGGCGCGGCGCGAGGCGGAGGCGAAGTCGCTCGAACTCGACACGCTGAACCGGCAGAAGTCCCTCCTGTTCTCGATCATCGCCCACGACCTGCGCAATCCGTTCCAGGCGCTGCTCGGCCTGTCCGAGGTGCTGGGCAAGGCCGTCGCGGCGCGCGACCCCGCGTCCGTGGAACGTCGGGCGAAGGGCATCCACGAGGCGGCGACGCAGGCCTATGACCTGCTCGAAAGCCTGTTCTCCTGGGCGAGCCTGCAGATGGACACGATGGCGGTGGCCCTGACCGACGTCGGTCTCGACGCCTTGGCGGCCGAGGTGATGCAGGGTGCGTCCGAGGCTGCCGCCGATAAGGGCATCGGCCTGGTGGTAACGTGCGACCGGGTCGTCGTTCGGGCACAGCGGGACATGCTCGCCACGGTGCTGCGCAACCTCGTGAGCAACGCGGTCAAGTTCACGCTGCCGGGCGGAACCGTCACGGTGGCCGGTCGGCGCGACGGCGACGAGGTCGAGATCTCGGTGACCGACACCGGCATCGGCATGCCGCCGGGCAAGGTCGATGACCTGTTCCGCCTGGACAGGCGGACGACGACGAACGGCACGGCGGGTGAGCGTGGGAGCGGGCTCGGCCTGTTGCTCTGTAGGGACCTCGTCGAGCGCCAGGGGGGCGTGCTGACCGTGACGAGCGCCATCGACCGGGGAACCACCTTCCGATTTCGGCTGCCGGCCCCCGTCGTGTCGGGGCCGATCCCGTCCGTCGCGGCGCTCACCTGACCCGCCGGCGCGCACCGTCCGTTGTCCGTCGGCGTTAGTCGAGGCGATCGACAGCTAAAATCCCGTGCCGCGGCGGTCACTTCGCCGCCAGTTGTCAGATATCGGACATCTTCGCGCCCGGAAGTCCGCTACTGGACAATTCGGCCGCCCCGGCCCGGACCGCTCTCGTGACTGCCCGAAAATCGTCTTCCATCGACGGCAACCTGCTGCTCGAAGCCCTCAACGCGGCCGACCGCGCCTTGCTGGCCCCGCACGTCGAGCGTCGCGAGGTCAGTCGCGGCGACGTGCTGTTTCGCGCCGGCGACGACGTCAGCCACGTCACTTTCCCCGCGCAACGCTGCGTCGTGACCCTGGTGGTGCCGCTCATCGACGGGAAGTCGGTCGAGACAGCGACGATAGGCCGAGAAGGCGCCATGGGCGGCGTCGTCAGCCACGGCTACCTGCCGGCGTTCGGGCAGGCGGTGGTCCAGGTTGGCGGGCCCGTCATCCGGATCGACGCCGCGCGTCTGTCCGCGGCCAAGCACGCCTCCAAGGGCATCCGCGACCTGTTCGTGCGCTACGCCGACTGCCTGCTCGCCCAGGTGCTGCAGTCGGTGGCCTGCAACGCCGCCCATACCATCGAGCGGCGTTGCCTGCGTTGGCTCCTGACCCTGCAGGACCGGATCGGCACCGCCGAACTGCCGGTCACCCACGAGCTCCTCGCCGACATGCTCGGCGTGAGACGAGCGTACCTGACCGAAGTCCTCGGACGCATGCAGCGCGAAGGGCTGATCGGCATCGGACACGGGCGCATCACGCTGCCGGACCGCGCCCGCGCCGAGGCCGGAGCCTGCGAGTGCCATGCCACCGTGCGGCGGCACTTCGAGGAAGTGATGGGCGCCGTTTACGCGCCCGGCGGGCGGATCATCGCCGTCGACGTCGCCGAGCCCGAGAGACTCCGGCCGCCATCGACGGTCGTGCGGGAGGGGAGCCCGTGAACCAAGTCATGCCTGTCGCCCGGATCGAGGAGGACGCGCGGCTTCTCGCGCTCGCGGCGTTCGGCATCCTCGATACGCCGCCCGAACGCGGCTTCGACGACATCGTCCACCTCGCCCGCCAGCTCTGCGCCGCGCCAGTGGCCTTGATCAGCCTGCTCGACCGAGACCGGCAATGGTTCAAGGCTCGCGCCGGCTTCCCGCCCTGCGAGACCGACCTCGACCGCTCGGTGTGCAAGTTCGTCCTCGCCGAAACGGGCGTGCTGCAGATCCCGGACCTGACGCTCGACCCGCGCACACTCGGCAACCCCTTGGTGACCGGCGAGCCGCACCTGCGCTTCTATGCCGGCGCGCCGCTGCGAAGCCCCGGAGGCGAAGTCCTGGGAAGCCTCTGCGTTATCGACCACGCACCCCGCCCGGGAGGGCTGACACCGGCCCAGGTCGAGAATCTTGAGCGCCTCGCGCGACAGGTGGTGGACCAGCTGGTGCTCCGCCGCGCCCTGGCCGAGCGCGACCGGGGCGAGCGCCAGCGTACGGCCATCGCCGAGACCCTCGCCGCGGTCGTCGCGACCGGCGGCGATCTCGACGCGAGTTTCAGGGCGGTCCTGGCCGGCGCCATGCGTGCCGTGCCGGCAGCGGAGGCCGGCGCGGTCGAAATGCGCGACGGCGAGGACTTGGTCTATCGCGCCGTCACCGACGACCTGACGCCGCATCTCGGCCTCCGCTTCCCGGTCCAGGGGAGCCTCGCCGGCGCCTGCCTCAGGGAGGGCATCCCGCTCCTCGTCCCGAACGTCCTCCGAGACCCGCGGGCGAAGCGGGACGTGCTGGAGAGCTCGCGCCTGCGCTCCTGCCTCCTCGTCCCGGTGCGCCGCGGCGGCACCGTGGTCGGCGTCCTGAAGCTGCAGTCGAGCCGGCCCGCCGCCTTCTCGGAGGACGACCTCAGGGCCGCCACGGTCTTCGCCGCGACGGTCGCCACGGGCCTGGCCGAGGCGGGCGAGGTCGCCGCCAGGAGCGAGGCCTCGCGGACCGAGTACCGTCGCCGGGCCGTGTTCGACAGCGCGCATGACTACGCCATCATCGTCTTGGACCTCGAAGGCCGCGTCACCGACTGGAACTCCGGCGCGACGCGCATCCTGGGCTGGCGCTCCGAGGAGATGTGCGGCAAGCCTGCCGACGCGTTCTTCACGCCCGAGGACCGGCGTGACGGCATCCCCGACAAGGAGATGCGGTCCGCCATGGAGAACGGCCGCGGCATCGACGAGCGTTGGCATCTGCGCCGCGACGGCGAGCGCTTCTGGGCGAACGGCGAGATGATGGCGCTGCGCGACGAGGACGGCGCCGCCATCGGCTTCGTGAAGATCCTGCGCGACCGGACCGAGCAGAAGGAAGCCGTCGCCCGGCTGGAGGAGAGCCGGGAGCGCTACCGGCTCGTCGCGCGGGCGACCAACGACGCGATCTGGGACTGGGACCTGGCGACGAACCACGTCCTGTGGAACGAGGCCCTCAACGAAGCCTACGGCCATGCCTCCGGCGCGGTCGAGCCGACCGGCGAATGGTGGATCGCGCACATCCATCCCGAGGACCGAGCCCGCATCGATTCCGCCATCCACGCGGTCATCGACGGCGCGGGGACCGCCTGGACCGAAGAGTATCGCTTCCTGCGCGCCGACGGCTCCTACGCCCACGTGCTCGACCGCGGCTACGTCATCCGCGACGCAGAAGGACGCGCGAGACGCATGATCGGCGCGATGCTCGACCTGAGCGCACGCAAGCAGGCGGAGGACGCGCTGCGGGAGAGCGAGCGCCGGTTCGCCCTGGAACGCGGCCTGCTCCACGCGGTCTTCCAGCAGGCGCCGGTCGGGATCTCTATAGCGGGCGCCACGGCGGAGGTGCCGTCGGTCATCAATGCCAGGGCCGAGGAACTCCTCGGGCACGGGCTCGGGACCGAGGGCGACGCCCGCTACGTCTCGTATGGCGCGCAGCATCCCGACGGGCGCCGCTACGAGCCGGGTGACTATCCGACCTTGCGGGCCCTGCGTCACGGCGAGACCGTGCGAGCCGAGGAGATGCATTATCGCAACGCCGCTACCGGCCTCGTCCGGCCTCTGGAGGTGTCGAGTGGTCCCGTGCGGGACGCGGACGGTACGATCCAGGCCGCCGTGACCGTGTTGGTCGACGTCGAGGACCAGCGCCGGGCGGAGGCGGAGGCGCGCAAGCTCGCCGCCCTCGTCGAGCAGTCGCGTGACTTCATCGGCCTCGCCGCACCCGACGGAACGGTCGACTTCGTCAACGAGGCCGGCCGCCGGCTTGTCGGGCTGCCCGATCTTGCCGCCCGGACCAACCGCATCCTCGACTACTTCGTGCCGGGGGAGCACGACCGGATCCTCGCGGATGTCCTTCCCGCGGCCGAGCGCGACGGGTTCTGGGAGGGCGAGCTGCACTTCCGCAACTTCGCCACCGGCGCGGGCGTACCCGTGCACTACAACATCTTCCAGGTCCGCGACCGCAATGGCGAGCTGCTCGGCTACGGCACGGTCACCCGCGATCTGACGGAGCAGCACCGCGCCCGGCAGGCCCTGCAAGCGAGTGAGGCGTCGCTTCGGGCGGTCCTCGATACCGTGCCGGTGGGCATCCTGTTCGCGGAAGCGCCCTCGGGTCGCATCGTCGGCGGCAACCGCCGGCTGGAGGAGATCTTCCGTCACCCGGTGCTGCCATCGCCGAACGCCGAGAGCTACGGGGAGTGGGTCGCCTTCCACGAGGACGGACGGCGCGTCGAGCCCAAAGAGTACCCGTTGAGCCGGATCATCCGCGAGGGTGCCGAACACGCGGCGCTCGAATGCCACTACCAGCGCGGCGACGGGACCCGGGTCTGGATCGAGATCGTCGGCGTGCCGATGCGCGACGAGAGCGGCACGATCGTCGGCGCTGTCGTGGCGGTCGCCGACATCGACGCCCGCCATCGGGCCGAGGAACGGCAGGACCTGCTCAACCAGGAACTCTCGCACCGCATGAAGAACCTGCTGGCGATGGTGCAGGCCATCGCCGCCTCGACGCTGCGCGGCGCGGCCGACATGGACACGGCGCGCGAGGTCCTCGGCAGCCGGCTGGTCGCCCTCGGTAAGGCGCATGACGTGCTCCTCGGCGGCGCCGCCGAGAGCGCCTCCCTGGCGGCTGTGGTCCGGGAAGGCGTCGGCGTGCAGGAATCGGCGGGGCGCCGCGTCGCCTTCGTGGGTCCGGACGTCGAGATCGGCGGAAAGGCCGTCCTGTCCCTCGCCTTGACCCTGCACGAGCTGACCACCAACGCGGTCAAGTACGGCGCGCTATCGGTGCCTGACGGGACCGTCACGGTCGAGGCCGCCCTGGTCGGGCCGGCAGCGGCGCCGCGCCTGCGCATCGCCTGGACCGAGCGCGGCGGCCCGCCGGTCGTGCCGCCGGCTCGTAAGGGCTTCGGGTCGCGCCTGATCGAGCGCGGCCTGACGGCACAGGTCAGCGCCAGCCTCGCACTCGACTACCGTCCCGAGGGGGTGAGCTGCGTCATAGAGGCCGCGCTCACCGATTTTCAGGCCACCGGCTGAGGATGCGGCGCAACGGAGGGCGGCCCCGACCGTTGCCGCGCGCCACGACCGTTTGCCCGACCCCGACGACGGCCCTGGTGGTCCGGGACGAGATGCTGTTCCGGCTGGAGGTTTGCGACCACCTCGAAGCCGGGGGCTACGAGGTGGTCGAGGCCGGGAACGCCGCACCGGCGCTCGAACGGCTGGACGGCGCGGTCGCCCTGACGGTAACCGACGGCCGCATGCCGGGTTCCGTGGATGGCCTCGCCCCCGCGCGCGAGGTGGTCCTCCGCCGCCCGGACGCGGCCCTGGTCGCGGTCTCGGCGCAGATGACCCCGCGACCGGGCGACCTGCCGGAAGGCGTCCCGTCCGTCGCCCGCCCGTTCCTGGAAAGCCCCCTGCGCGAGGCGGTCCTGCGCGTCGCGGCCAGGCGGGCCGGCCGCATCCCGGCCCTGCGCGACGCCCTGCGGCAACGAGCGGCGCTAACGTTCGGGTAAAGGGATTGAACGAGGTGGAAAGCGGCGGCCGAGGGCGCATCCGCCGGAAACTGTGCGCGTTGACGTCCGCCGCTCGACAGGCGCACCCCGGGGATTTCACCATGCAATCTGACACGCCGCGCCCGGGAGGCGAGCCTCCGCCGCCCATCGGCGATCCGCCCCCCGGTCCGGTCAACGCTCCATGACCGCGCGGTACACATCTCGCCGGTATCCCGCCCGCCGGGCCGGAGCCGCTCACCACAACCAATGCGTCTTCTGACCCGTCGCGAGCGATGCGGCCGGAACCTGTCGAGCGATCATGCACCTACCCCTACCGGACCCGGGAACGCTGTCCCGCGAGGAACTGGAAGCCGAGGTTCGGCGCCTGCGCGGGCACTCGGCCTCCCTCGCGCAGATGTTCGAGCAGGCCCCGAGCTTCGTCGCCCTGCTCAGCGGGCCCGAGCACCGTTTCACGCTGACGAACGCGGCCTACCAGCGCATGGTCGACGGTCGCGACGTGGCCGGCCGCACCGTCGCCGAGGCGCTGCCGGAGGCCGCCGCTCAGGGCTACGTCGACCTGCTCGACGAGGTGTTCCGTAGCGGCCGAGCCCACCGGGCGACCGGCGCGAGGCTCGACCTTCAACCCGACCCGGGCGGCCCGGCCACGGAGCGCTACTTCGACTTCGTCTACCAGCCGGTCGCTGGCGCGGACGGTCGGGTCGCGGGCATCTTCGTCGAGGGCCACGACGTCACGGAGCGCACACGCGCCGAGGTCGCTCTGCGCGAGAACGAGGCGCGCTACCGGACCCTGTTCGAGAGCATCGAGGTCGGGTTCTGCATCATCGAGATCAGGTTCGAGGGCGCGTGCGCCGTCGACTACCGCATCGTCGAAGCCAACCCTGCCTTCGTGCGGCAGACTGGCGCCGACGTTGCCGGCAAGTGGGTGAGCGAGTTCGCGCCGAACCTGGAGCGACACTGGTTCGACACCTACGGGCGCGTCGCCCTGACCGGGGAGCCCGCGCACTTCGAGCACTTCGCCGAGGTGTTCGGGCGCTGGTTCGACGTGCGCGCCTTGCGGACCGGCGAGGCCGCGGCGAACCGGGTCGCCGTCTTCTTCTCGGACATCACCGAGCGGCGCCGGGTCGAAGAGCGCGCCGAAGCCGGCGAGCGGGAACTCCGCCTGATCGCGGACGCCCTGCCGGTGCTCATCGCCTTCATCGGCGCGGACCACGTCTACCGGTTCGCCAACGAGGCCTATGACGACTGGTTCTTCGTCCCGGCCGGGCAGATCGTCGGTCGGGATGTCAGGGACTTGCTCGGGCCGGACGCGTACTCGGCACGCCGACCCTTCATCGACCGGGCTCTCGGCGGTGAGCCGGTCACCTTCGAGATGGACTGGCCGCATCGCGACGGGCGCCACCGGGTCGCCGAGATCCGCTACCTCCCGCGCCGGGACGCCGGCGGCCGCGTCGACGGCTTCCATGTTTTCGTGCAGGACGTGACCGTTCGGGCGCAGACCGAGGCCGACCTCGCCCGCCAGGTCGCCGCCCGGACCGCCGAACGCGACCAGATCTGGCAGGCGTCGTCCGACCTGCTCTGCGTGGCCAGCCTCGACGGCTACTTCGTCAGCCTCAACCCCGCCTGGCCCCGGACCCTCGGGTGGACCGACGCCGAGATGAAGGCGCGCCCGTTCCTCGATTTCGTCCACCCCGACGACGTCGCCGCGACCGTGTCGGCAGCCGGCGGCCTGGCGCGCGGGGAGGCCCAGCTTACCTTCGAGAATCGCTACCGTTGCAAGGACGGCAGCTACCTTTGGCTGTCGTGGAACGCGGTGCCGCGCGACGGGCTCATCTACTCGTCGGTGCGCGACGTGACCGAAATCAAGCGGCAGGCCGAGGCGCTGGCCAGGACCGAGGAGGCCTTGCGGCAGTCGCAGAAGATGGAGGCGGTGGGGCAACTGACCGGCGGCCTCGCGCACGACTTCAACAACCTGCTCGCCGGCATCTCCGGCTCGCTGGAGCTGATGCAGACCCGCATGTCCCAGGGACGGATGGGCGACCTCGAGCGCTACATGACGGTCGCCCAGGGCGCGGCCAAGCGCGCCGCCGCCCTGACCCACCGCCTGCTCGCCTTCTCCCGGCGTCAGACTCTCGACCCCAAGCCGACCAACGTGAACCGCTTGGTCAAGGACATGGAGGAGCTGGTCCGGCGGACGGTCGGCCCATCGATCCACCTCGAGGTCGTCGGGCTCTCGGGGCTGTGGCCGGCACTGATCGATCCGGGGCAGCTGGAGAACGCGCTTCTCAACCTGTGCATCAACGCGCGTGACGCGATGCCGGATGGCGGCCGCATCACCATCGAGACCGCGAACAAGTGGATCGACGAGGCGGGTGGCCGCCAGCACGACCTGTCTCCCGGCCAGTACCTCAGCGTCTGCGTCACCGACACCGGTACCGGCATGTCGGCGGACCTCGTCGACAAAGTGTTCGAACCGTTCTTCACCACCAAGCCCACCGGCGAGGGCACGGGCCTCGGCCTGTCCATGGTCTACGGCTTCGCCCGCCAGTCCGGCGGCCAGGTGCGGATCTACTCCGAGGTCGGCGAGGGCACGACCGTCTGCCTGTACCTGCCGCGGCACTACGGCGAGGCCGACGAGGACGAGGTCGCGCGAAGGCTCGCCGAGGTGGGGCAGGCCCGCCAGGGCGAGACGGTGCTGATCGTGGACGACGAGCCTTCGGTGCGGATGCTGGTCACCGAGGTGCTGGAGGACCTGGGCTATACCGCCATCGAGGCGGCCGACAGCGTCGCCGGACTCAAGGTGCTGCAGTCGGACGTGCGCATCGATCTGCTGGTGACCGACGTCGGGCTACCCGGCGGCATGAACGGACGGCAGATGGCGGATGCCGGCCGCGAACGGCGTCCCGACCTGAAGGTGCTGTTCATCACCGGCTACGCGGAGAACGCGGTCCTCGGGAACGGCTACCTGCGCCCCGGCATGCAGGTCCTGACTAAGCCGTTCGTGCTGGAAACGCTCGCCACCCGCATCAAGGACCTCATCGCTGAGGCTTGAACCTCGCCGCCCGCCCCGTGGGTGGCGACCCGCGTCAGCGTCCGCAGGGACCGGGGCCTCGCCTCGGCTTTGCCGCATGCGACTGACCGACCGGAGCCGTCACGCTGAACCCCTTCTATGCCGCGTTCCTGCTCGCGGCGGAGGCGCAGAAGGTCGTCGCGGCCATGGAGGCCGCCGATACCCTGATGGCGGGCGCCACCACGGCGACGGCATCGCGAGTTGCGGGGCGCTCGCCGCGGACGAGACCCTCCGGTCGATGGCCTGAGCTGTCTTCGAGGACGCCCTTCGAACGGCCATCCTAAGCCCGGCCTTGGAGCGTGGCGAGAACCGTCCCGTGGCTCGAAGCAGCGATCGTGCTGGACTCACACGTCCGTCTTCTTCCTGAGGATGCCGAGGTTGAGCGGCTCCCCTCGTCGTGGCGGGGCGGCAGGCGCTGGTGCTGCGACCGTTCGAACTCGACCCGATCCCGATCCGCCTCGTCCAGGTCGGGCAGGGACCGCCCCGCTCAAGGTACGGGCGTTCCTCGACTTCGCGACACCCTCGAGAGGAGCGCTGGACTTTCGTGAGCGGATCCTTCGCCGCGACGCCCGTCGACCGTTTCACGGCGCGGAAGGGTGAATTGCAGCGACACCCTGTTCTGATCCGCGCCGCGTCCCTGCATGATGGTCTCGCCATCGGGTCCGCGCGTCCGGGCCGCCCGGTCAGGCGTGCCGCTGTCCCTCTCAGCGGTCGCGCCGTTCGACCCCGCGGCCGTCGAGCTCGACGCGTTCCGTCCCGCCAGCCTGAGGCGCGCCACGATGCGACACGAGTACGGACCTGAGGTCACCGGGCGCGGATTCGCCCGCGCGACGCGGCGGCATCTTCTCGCCGGCGGTGTGCTGGCGACGGGTGTGGGGGTGGGGGCCGCGCGGGCGGAGCTCCGCCCCGCGCAGGCCGGAGAGGTCCGCCACGGAACCGTCCGGGCCGACGGCGTGGACGTCTTCTACCGGGAGGCTGGCCGCCCGGACGCCCCGGTCCTCCTGCTGCTGCACGGCTTCGCCAATTCGTCCTTCTACTTCCGGCACCTCATGCCGAAGCTGGCCGATCGCTTCCGCCTGATCGCGCCCGACCTGCCCTCCTTCGGGTTCACGCAGGTGCCGGAGGATCGCGCCTACGTCTACGACTTCGCGTCGCTGTCGCGCACGATGGGAGCGTTCGTCGACGCGCTCGGCCTCGACCGCTACATCCTCTACGCGTTCGATTACGGGGCGCCGGTCGCGTGGGATCTGGCGCTCGCCCGTCCCGACCGCGTCGCCGGTATCGTCTCCCAGAACGGCAATGCCTATCTCGACGGGCTCGGCGAGGCGGCCTGGGCGCCGCTGCGGGCGTACTGGGCGGCGCCGGACGAGACCGCCGTCGAGGCGATCCGCGCCCGCATGACCCTCGACGGCGTCAAGGCCGCCTATGTCCACGGAGTGGCCGACCCGTCCCGCATCGAGCCCGAGGCGTACACGCTCGACGCCGCCATCCTGGCGCGGCCGGGCAATGCCGACCGGCAGGTGACGCTGAAGCTCGACTACAAGCGCAATCTCGAGCGTTACCCGCTGATCCAGGCCTTCTTCCGCGCGCGCCGTCCGAAACTGCTCGCCGTCTGGGGCCGCAACGACCCGTTCTTCGTCCCGCCCGGAGCCGAGGCGTTCCGGCGCGACATCCCGGAGGCGCGCGTCACCTTCCTCGACACCGGGCATTTCGCCCTCGAAACCGACGGTGACGCGATCGCGGAGGAGATCCGGCGGGTCTTCTGAGCCTGTCCACCGCTCAGGAATGGTTCGTGCCGTCGCACGCAGTTCGCGTGCGGCCGGCCTCCTCCGGCCCGAGCGGCGATCGGCACGATCGGCTTCGGGGTGATCGGGATCCGCCGGGGGCGGCTCGGATCCGGCCGCCGGGCCGACACTATCCCCGGCCCGCTCGTGACCTTACGGTCGCGGCCCTGGAGCACGAAGATCGGGCCGGTCGAGCCCGTCGTAAAGGGAGATCGCGGTGCCGCAACCCCACTCAGCCTCGTCGGCCATGCTGTTTCACATGGTCTCCGGAGGGCCGCAGCCGGTCGCCCCGTTCAGCCACGCGGTCGAGGTCGACGGTTTCGTCTTCGTCACCGGCCAGATGCCCGACACCCCGGACAGGCCCGGCGTCCTGCCCGACGGGATAGAGGCGCAGACCCGCAACGTGATGGCCAATCTCGGTACAGTCCTGGCCGGCCTCGGTCTGGGCCTCGAGAACGTCGTCGTGGCGCGCGCCTTCCTGACGGAGTTCAAGCGCGACTACGCCGCCTTCAACGACACCTACAAGTCCTTCTTCCCGCCCGACCGGCTGCCGGCCCGGACCTGCGTGGGCACGACGGGGCTCGCCTATGACGCCCTGGTCGAGATCGACCTCATCGCCCATCGCGGCGGCGCGGCTCCGCCGTCGTCGGACGCGCGCGAGGGCTGAGCCGCGTCGCCCGCGCGGGGACGATGTCCTGCGGGGATGCTGTTCGGCCCGGTCTCCCCGCGCCCGCCGGATCACCCGGCCGCGCGCCTCACTGGTAGCCCTTCGGGAACGGGTCGGGTTTGATCAGCTCGGGGCTGGTATAGACGATCTCGAACTGGCCGTCGGGCTTGGCCCGGCCCACCCGGGTCTTCGACCAGAGGTGATGGTTCTCGTCGATCTTCACGTAGCCTTCGGGCGCGCCCTTGAACTCCAGCCCCGGCGAGGCCGCCACCACCTTGTCGACGTCGAACGAGCCGGCCTTCTCGCAGGCCATCTTCCACAGGAACGGGCCGAGATAGGCCGCCTGCGTCACGTCGCCGATGACCGTCTTCTCGCCCCACATCTTCTTGAAGGCGGCCACGAACGCCTTGTTGTTCTCGTTCTGGATCGACTCGAAGTACTTCATGCACGAGTAGGCCCCGGCTATGTTCTCGCCGCCGATGCCGTCGACCTCGTCCTCGGTGACCGACAGCGTCATCAGCACCTGCTTCGACAGGTCGATGCCGGCCGCCTTGAGCTGCTTGTAGAACGCCACGTTCGAGCCGCCGACGATCGTCGCGAAGATCACCTTCGGCTTGGTCAGCTTGATCTTGTTGATCACCGAGTTGAACTGCGTGTGGCCGAGGGGGAAGTACTCCTCGCCGACGACCTTGCCCTTGAGCACGGTCTCGATGTGCCTGCGGGCGATCTTGTTGGAGGTGCGCGGCCAGATGTAGTCGGAACCGATGAAGTAGAAGCTGTCGCCGCCCTTCTCCTTGTGGACCCAGTCGAGGCCGGCGAGGATCTGCTGGGTGGCCTCCTGGCCCGTGTAGAAGACGTTCTTCGACTGCTCCAGGCCCTCGTAGAAGGTCGGGTAGTAGAGCAGGCCGCCGTACTGCTCGAAGACCGGCAGCACAGCCTTGCGCGACGCCGAGGTGAAGCAGCCGAACACGGCGGCGCAGTGGTCGTTGACGAGGAGCTTCTTGGCCTTCTCGGCGAAGGTCGGCCAGTCGGAGGCGCCGTCCTCCTGGATGATCTTGATCTTGCGGCCGAGCACGCCGCCGGCGTCGTTGATCTGCTGGATCGCCAGCTTCTCGCCCTGGCTCGGCCCGGTCTCGGAGATCGCCATGGTGCCGGTGATCGAGTGCAGGATGCCGACCGTCACCTCGCGGTCGGTCACCGCCAGCCCGCCGGCATCGGCGGCCGCCGCGACGCGCGGCAGCGAGGCCGCCAGCGGCGCCGCCGCCAGGCCGAGCAGCAGGCGCCGGCGGAGGGTGAAGTGCGCGGGATCGTCTGTCACCATGGCGGGCTGATCCTTCCGATCGTCCGAGAGGGTTGAGCCGCCCCATCCGCAGCGGATCAGCCGTCACGCAGGGGATCGTCTCCGCACGCATATTTCTTCCAAAGAAAATATCTTTCCTCAAGATGAAAACATCGGCAGCCTGCCCATATCGGCGGCGGCGTGCCGGGCGTCGGGGTCTATTTGCGGCGGCGCGCCGGCGCGAGGCCGGTCAGCGCCGCGAAGGCGCGGCCGGCGGCCGCCTCCAGGCCCGCCGCGAGGGTCCCGCCGTCGGGCGCGAGGAGCCGGAGGCCGAGGCCGGCCGCGTTCGGCAGCGGGCTGAGCCCGGCCCGGCAGCCGGTGCGGTCGGCCGCGGCCTGGACGTCCCCGGGGTCGGGCAGGCACGGGGCCGGACCGAGGATGACCATGGCGCCGTAGGCCCGCCACGGGCCGAGCGGCGAGTCCGGAGCGTCGAACTCCGCGCCGGCGATGCGGGCCCGCTCGCGGACCAGGACTGCCCCCGCCGCCGTCTCGATGCCGAGGCCGAGTTCGACCCGGTCGAACGGCCTGCCGCGGCCCTCCGGGTCGTGGCAGGCGATGCTCTCGGACACGACGGCCCGGGCGCCGGGCTCGAGCGTGATCTGGGTCGTGGCCGAGAGGGCGGCGCCCGGGAACAGGATCAGGGGATCGGGCACGCAGTGCAGGAAGGCGTCCGCGGCGACGCGGATCCGCGTGTCCTGGCGGGCCGGCCGATCGGCGCTGCGATGGACGACCGTGGCGGCCTGGGTGGTGACGTGCGCCGCCGAGCCCGGACCCATCGCGATGTCGAGGCCGAGACGGTCGCCGCGGTAGAGGCCGCCGGAGGCCGATTGCAGGTACAGGGTGATCAGCTCCGGCCGCTGCGGATACAGGCGGAACGGCTTGGTGATGTGGAACGGGTACGGCACGTGCTGGTCGGCGAGCACGCTGGTGCCGCCGCCGCGCACGAAGCCGAGGCGGGCCGTCGCGCGGCGGCCGGTCTGGATGTCGTCGGGCACGGCTAGGGCGTGAACAGCACGGCGCGGCCGATGGCATCCGCCACCCGGTCGATGCCGAGGCCCGCGCGCGCGTTCGTGGCGATCACCGGCTTGCCGCCCCGGACCCGCGCGGCCTCCGCCAGCATCCCCTCGAGGTCGACGCCGACATGCGGCGCGAGGTCGATCTTGTTGATCACGAGGAGGTCGCAGCGCAGCACGCCCGGACCGCGCTTGCGCGGGATGTCGTCGCCGCCGGCCACGTCGATCACGAAGATCCACCAGTCCACGAGGTCGAGGGAGAAGGTCGAGGCGAGATTGTCGCCGCCGGATTCGAAGACGAGCAGCTGCAGCCCCGGGAAGCGCGCCTCCAGCGCGTCGCCCGCGGCGATGTTGAGGGTCGGATCCTCCCGGATCACCGTGTGCGGGCACGCCCCGGCCTCCACCGCCTCGACGCGGCTCGGATCGATCAGCCCGGAGCGGCGCAGCCGCTCGGCATCCTCCTTGGTGACGAGATCGTTCGTGATCACCGCGAGATCGACGCCCCGCGCCTGCAGCACGGGAATCAGCCGCTCGATCAGCGCGGTCTTGCCGGATCCGACCGGGCCGCCGATCCCGATCCGGGCGGCGTTCGCGGGAGTCACGTCGGTCATGGGGAGCTGGGCCGTGAGAGGGGTGTCGGGGTTCGGCGGCGCTCAGCGCAGCATGTAGCGCTGGGCGAGCGGCAGGGTCCGGGCCGGCTCGCAGGTGGCGAGCACGCCGTCGACGAAGACGTCGAAGGTCTGCGGGTCGACGCGGATCTCCGGGCAGGCGTCGTTCCAGAGCATGTCGGCCTTCGTGAGGGTGCGGGTCCCGCGGGCCGGCAGGAGCGCCTTGCGGAGGCCGAGCCGGCCGCCGAGATCGGCCTCGATCGCCAGGGGATGGACGAAGCAGGCCGAGAGCGCCTGCTTGGCGCGCCCGAAGGCGCCCCATTGCGGGCGCATCAGCATCGGCTCGCAGGTCATGAGCGAGGCGGCGGAATCGCCCATCGCGCCCCAGGCGATGAAGCCGCCCTTGATCACGAGCTCCGGCTTGATCCCGAAGAAGGCCGGCCGCCAGATGACGATGTCGGCCATCTTGCCGGGTTCCAGCGAGCCGATATGGTCCTGGATGCCGAAGGTGCGCGCGGCGTTGATCGTGTACTTGGCGATGTAGCGCTTGATCCGGGCATTGTCGCCGAAGCCCGGTCTCTCCTCGGGGAGCGGGCCGCGCTGGTCCTTCATCTTCGAGGCGAGCTGCCACGTCCGGCAGATGACCTCGTGGATCCGGCCCATGCCCTGGCTGTCGGAGCCGAGCATCGCGATCGCCCCGATGTCGTGGAGCACGTCCTCGGCCGCGATGGTCTGGGCGCGGATGCGGCTCTCCGCGAAGGCCACGTCCTCCGGAAGGGCCGGGTTGAGGTGGTGGCACACCATCGTCATGTCGAGGTGCTCGTCGAAGGTGTTGACCGTGTAGGGGTTGGTCGGGTTCGTCGACGACGGCAGGCAGTGCGGCAGCCCGGCGACCCGGATGATGTCCGGCGCGTGGCCGCCCCCGGCCCCCTCCGTGTGGTACATGTGGATGGTGCGGCCGCCGATCGCCGCCAGCGTGTCCTCCACGAACCCCGACTCGTTCAGCGTGTCGGTGTGGAGCTGGACCTGGAAGTCGTAGGCGTCGGCGAAGCCCAGGCAGGCGTCGATCGCGGCCGGCATCGCGCCCCAGTCCTCGTGGATCTTGAGGCCGAGCACGCCGGTCTCGAGTTGCTCCTTCAGGGCGGCCGGCCGGTGGGTGTTGCCGCGCCCGAGGAAGCCGAAATTGACCGGCCAGGCCTCGGCGGCCTGGAGCATGCGGCCGGTGTTGAACGGGCCGCCGGAATCGATGCCGACCGTGATCGGCCCGAGCGAGCCGCCGAGCAGGGTCGTGACGCCCGAGGCGATCGCGTGGTCCGGCAGGCCGGCGGAATCGAAATGCACGTGCACGTCGATGGCCCCGGGCGTCGCGATCAGGCCCTCGCAGTCCCGCACCGTCGTCCCGGCCGACACGATCAGGCGCGGGTCGACGCCGTCCATGATCGCCGGGTTGCCGGCCTTGCCGAGCGCCACGATCCGCCCGTCCTTGATGCCGAGATCGCCCTTCTGGATGCCGAGGACGGGGTCGATCACCACGACGTTGCACAGGAGGAAGTCGAGCGCCCCCTGCGCGGCGGTCACCCCGGGCGCCATCCCGATCCCGTCGCGCAGGGTCTTGCCGCCTCCGTGCAGGCACTCGTCCCCGTAGACGGCGTGATCGTGCTCGACGACCGCCACCAGGGAGGTGTCGGCGAGCCGCACCCCGTCCCCGGTGGTCGGCCCGTAGAGGGCGGCGTAGTCGCGGCGCGGGATCGTCACCATGGCACTCTCCTCAGGCGCCCTTGAAGCCGCGGGCCTTGGCGCGGGCGAGGGCCGCCGCCCGCGCCGCGTCGTCGGGCAGGGTCCCCTGCGTCAGGTCGTTGAGCCCGGTCAGCTCCCGGGCGCCGCCGAAGCCGACCAGCGTCACGGTCTTGCGCTGGCCCGGCTCGAAGCGGATCGCCGTCCCGGCCGGGATGTCGAGGCGGTGTCCCAGGGCCGCCGCCCGGTCGAAGTCGAGCGCGCGGTTCACCTCGAAGAAGTGGTAGTGCGAGCCGATCTGGACCGGGCGGTCGCCGGTGTTGACGACGTCGAGGGTGACCCGCGGGCGGCCCGCGGCGAGCTCGATCGCGCCGTCGGCCGGCAGGATCGCGCCGGGCTCGAGGGTGTCGGCGGGAGCACCTTCCCGGGCGCGGATCGGCTCGTGGACCGTGACGAGCTTGGTCCCGTCCGGGAAGACGCCCTCGACCTGCAGGATCGGCAGCATGGCGGCGATGCCCGGCATCACGTCCTCGATCGACAGGATCGTGGAGCCCCAGCCGATCAGGTCGGCGACGCTGCGCCCGTCGCGCGCGCCCTCCAGGATCTCGTCGGTGATGAGCGCCACCGCCTCCGGGTAATTGAGCTTGAGGCCGCGGGCGCGGCGCTTGCGCGCGAGCTCGGCCGCGGTGAAGATCGTGAGACGTTCGAGCTCGGTGGGCGTGAGCAGCATCGCGCGCTCCCTAGTTGGCGAACAGGCGCAGGTCGGCGCGCGCGTGCCGCATCGCGGCGACCTCGATCAGCGGCGTGAAGCCCGTGAGGACGATGGCGCCGTCGGGGTCGTCCGGCACCGGCCGCTCGGCGATCTCCGCAACGAGCGGCAGCACCGCCTGCACGGCCTGCTGACCCTGGATGGCGCCGACCTGCCCGAGCCGGACCGCGGCCGAGACCAGGCCGGAGACGAGCTGATAGCCGGCGATGGCCGCCGCCTCGGGTTCCGACAGGCCCAGGGCGCGCCACAGGGCGCCCTGCACGGTGGCGAGGTGCCCGAGCATGAGCCCGGACCGGATGGCGGCGCGGATCTCCGCGGCACCGGGTGTCGCGAGCCGCGCGTGCGTGGTCAGCAGGGAGGCGCCGTTGCGCCGGCTCCCGGTGCGCATCGCCTCGACGAGCGTGGCCGCCTCCACGGCGGCGTCGACGCGGCCGAGCCGGACCGGATCGGGGCCGGCGCGATGGGCGAGGATCAGGCCGACGCGGTCGCTCTCCGCCCAGCGGAAGCGCACGAGGGCCGTGAGCGTCCGCGTCAGGCTCTCCGTGTCGAAGGCCGGGTCGCCCGCGATGAGGCCCTCGATCCCGTTGGAGAAGGCGAAGCTCCCGCTCGGGAACGCGGCGTCGGCCTGCTGGAGGGACAGGAGCCGGCTCAGCACGGCGCCGCCTCGTCGAGGATGGTGTGGGTCACCTGTCCGTCGGTGACGAGGGCGCCGAGGCGGACGAGGTAGTCGTCGGCCGGCCCGTCCAGGGCCACCAGGAGGGCTCCCTCGGCGAAGCGCACCCGCCAGTGGAGGTTGCCGGCGTGGTAGCCGAGTTCGAGGGCGGCGGCCTGGCTTGCCGGGACGAGGCGAAGCCAGCGCTCGGCGCCGACCCGTGCGACGAGGGCGCGGTCCGCGTCCAGCGCCAGCACGGCCCCGTCGAAGAGCGGCTCGTCCCGCGGCAGGGCCAGGGCGATCTCCTCGCCGGACTGGGTGGTCGCGCGGATCCGCCGCCGGGCGACGTCGGTGCTCGACACGACGAGCACGTCCACCGCGCCGTGATGCGCGAGATGGTGCAGGCGATGCGCCATCGCGGCGTCCTGCCGGCTGCCCAGGATGCGATGAATGACGCGCATGTCGGCCGCTCCTCCCCCGTCCGGATCCGTCCGCGGGAGCGCCTAGCAAAAGCGAGTCCGTCGACGCTCCGGGCGACGCGGGGCGGCCTCTTTCGATGCCCGGGCGGCCGCGGCCGACCGCGGCACGGCGCCCTCGGGCTCGGGCGTCCCGTCCCCGCTCAGCCCTGCAGCCGGCCGCCGCCGCGCACGACCAGGCACAGGCCGACACTCGCCGCTGTCAGGCCGAACATGATGACGTAGAGGTGGTCGACCTGAAGTCCGGCGGCCGGGTAATAGGCCGACCGCATCCATTCGGCCAGCTGCAGGGCCGGGTTGAACTTGGCCCAGTAATAGAGCCTCTCCGGCAGATAGCTCGGCAGGAAGAGAACGCCGCTGGAGACGTACAGGACGATGCTGAACAGGGCGTAACCGATCAGCCATCCGGGGAAGAAGCCGATGATCGCGACGTTGATCGTGCCGATCCCGATCCCGAGCGTGATGGCGGCGAGATAGCCGCCCACCGCCGTCAGCGGGTCCGCCGGCACCGGGTCCGTGCCGAGCGCGACCAGCACGGCGCTCACGACCAGCAACGCCAGGAAGCCGGTCACGATCTCCACGAGCACGCGGGAGAACACCAGATCGAACAGCCTCACCTGCGGGTAGTAGGTCAGGGGCCGATTGGTGATCACCGACTTCATGACCTCGCGCGAGATGTACTGGAAGACGAGGACGGGAACGGCGCCCGTCGCGAAGAACAGCGCCCTGTCGTCGCCGAGCGGCGCGGCCAGTTTCTGAACCGTGTAGATCGTGATCAGCACGAAGACGTGCACGCACGGCCAGAGGACGACGACCCCGTAGCCCCACATCGACGCGCCGAAGCGGGTGCGCATGTCGCGCAGGATCAGCGCGTGCAGGACGTGCAGGTAGGCCTCGAACGGACTCTTTCGCGACTTCGCGCTCGATCGCTCGCGCATGGAACATGGCCTCTGCTGGTCCGGGAAGGGCCGGACGAGACGACGGTGCAGATGTGCGGAGGCTCTCTCGGGGGCGATTGCAGTCCGACGTCGCCCCCTCGGCGCGGTGTCCGGGAGATCCGGGTCGTTGATCGAGGCCCGGCCCGCGCGGACGCGCGCCGCCTAGGCGGCGCGCGTCCGCGATGCGTCCCGCATGATCGCCACCCTCAGCCAGGCCGCAGAGACGAGGAAATAGAAGGCGCCGAACGCCGCGTAGGGCGCGACATCCACGATCCCGGGGACCGCGGCGCCGGCGGCCTGCTTGATGAAGAAGCCTCCGGCGAGCGCAGATTGGGCGCCGCTCAGGACCATGGCCCACTGTGCGCCGGCCCTCCAGCGCCGCGCGCCGGTCAGAAGCTGGAACAGTCCCGAGAGGATGGCCCAGGCGCCGAACACCGCGAGCACCGCGTTCGGCCCCCATCCGAGTGCGACGGCGACCGCGAGCGCGGTCACCGAGCTGATCGCCGCGTTGAGGGCCTGACTGGGATTGTCCGCGAGGCCGCCGTTGCGCCGCGCGTCGACCAGGTTGGCGAGCGCGTCCCAAGCGGGATACGCGACCAGAAGCGTCGCGGCGACGGCCGGCATGCCTCTGCCGAACGCGAGGGCGGCTGCCACCCAGCCGGCGGCGACCCCGGCACGCACGAAGTAATAGGCGCTCAGCCAGGGCAACGCAGGATCGCGATCGTGCTGCGGGACGGCTCTCATCGTCGGCTCCTTCGTGTCATGAGCGCGGAGCGGCGGGCCGGATCTATTCGTGAACATCCCAGATGGACACGACAGGTGCCGATTTATAGCTTTGTTGATCCGGATACGCCGAGCGAATACGCGCTGCGATGGATCCACGTGTAGGATCGGGGGCCGAGGCCGACCATGTCGGAAACGCTGGAAAACTTGACCGATCTTCCGGATGGCGGTCCGCGCAGCGCGGCCTCCGGCGACCTGCTCTCACACGTGCTCGCCCAGATCCGCCTGACCGGCGACCGCGTCGAATCCCGGCCGGTCGCGCCGGGCGAGCGCCTGGATCTGGATGTCGGCGCAGGTCACGTCCTCGTGGTGGTCGCGGGCGCCCTGCGCCTTGAAGGCGGTGCGGCGGCTCTTACAGTCGGCGCCGGCGACCTGCTGTTCCTGCCCCACGGCCTCGGAACCGGGCGATTGATCGCCTCCGAGGGCGCGGAGGTCGTCGTCTGCCGATTCTGGTTCGATCCCTACAGTCTCCGCAGCATGATCGCGCTCCTGCCGCAGCACATCTGCATCCGGCGCGAGGAAGGCGCCGGGTGGCTCGACGGCCTCGTGCATTTCCTGCTCGTCGAGACGACCGACGCCGAACCCGGCGCGGCCTTGATGATCTCCCGCATCATCGACCTCGCGGTCATACGCACGCTGCGGACCTGGGTTCATCTCGGCCGGACATCGGGGTGGCTCGCCGGCCTGGCCGATCCCCGGATCGCCCGCGCCCTCAAGGTCATGCACGAGAGGCCCCTGCAGCGCTGGAGCGTGGAGACCCTGTCGGACGTCGCCGGCATGTCGCGCTCGAGCTTCTGCGAGCGGTTCAACGCGCTCGTCGGTCGCTCACCCCTGCGCTACCAGAACGAGTGGCGGCTGAACCTCGCGCGGGACATGCTCGCCGCGGGCGACGGGCGCGTCGGCGAGATCGGGCTGCGCGTCGGATACGAGTCGGAGGCGGCGTTCAGCCGGGCCTACAAGGCGCTGTTCGGCCACTCGCCCAGGGAGGCGACCGGTCGAGCGGCCGGAGCGCGGCTGGAAAGCTGAGTTCCGGCGCTCCGACCCGCTCCGCCCGGGCCGATGCCGGCCCATCCCCGTGTCAGCTCCCGCGATAGGTCGCGTAGCTCCACGGGGTGATGAGCAGCGGCACGTGGTACTTGGCGTCGGGGTCCGAGACCCAGAAGCGCACCGGCACGCGGTCGAGGAAGGGTCGCTCGGCGCCGGCGCCCGTCCCGGCGAAATAGGGGCCGACGGCGAAGACGAGTTCGTAGGTCCCGGGCGTCAGGGCCTCGCCGGCGAGGAGGGGCGCGTCGGTCCGCCCGTCGCCGTTGGTCGTGGCCGACGCGAGGATCTCCCCGGTGCCGTCCTCGGCGAGGCGCCGGAGCTCGACGGTGACCCCGGCCGCCGGCTTGCCCGCGGCCGTGTCGAGGACGTGTGTCGAAAGATGGCCCATCGGCGTCCTCCCGGACGGAGAGGCCCGCGCCCGCCGCCCGCTGCGGGCGGAGGTCCGTCGGGCCGAAGGAGACGGGCGAGAGGAGCACGCGGCGGGGGCTCGGACAACCCGGAAAGCGCCCGGCATTTTCCGAACGATTTTGAAGGTCCTTGGCGCCGGGTCGGGTCGCTGCCGGCCCCGGTTCCGGGCACACCCGGGGCAGCGGCTCGGGCCGAACCACGAGCCGCGATCGAGGCCGAACCCGGCCCTGTGACAGATCGCGGAGGATCCGTCCCATGTATCCGATCCTGCACGAATGGGGCGGGTTCCTCATTCGATGGACCCACGTCGTCGCGGCGATCGCCTGGATCGGCGCGTCGTTCTACTTCATGCATCTCGACGCCAGCTTGCGCGCCATTCCGGCAATCCCGACCGGCAAGGGCGGCGAGGCCTGGGAGGTGCACGGCGGCGGCTTCTACCAGGTGCGCAAGTATCTCGTCGCGCCCGACCGCGTGCCGGAGCACCTGATCTGGCACAAGTGGCAATCCTACGCGACCTGGCTGTCGGGCTTCTCGCTGCTGTGCTGGGTCTATTACGGTCAGGCCGACCTCTACCTGATCGATCCGGCGGTCCGCGTGATCACGCCGATGACCGGGGCGGCCATCGGCCTCGGCGCCCTCGCCCTCGGCTGGCTGATCTACGACGGGCTCAACCGCTCGCCCCTGGCCAACCGGCCGCCGCTGCTCGCGGCCGCCGTGTTCCTCACCGTGGTCGCCTTCGCGTACGGCTTCCAGCAGGTCTTCTCCGGCCGGGCCGCGATGCTGCACACGGGCGCGGTGATCGCGACCTGGATGACCGGCAACGTCTTCTTCGTCATCATGCCCAACCAGCGCAGGGCGATCGCCGAGCTGGTCGCGGGCCGGGTCCCGAACCCCGCCTGGGGCAAGCAGGCGAAGAATCGCTCGTCCCACAACAACTACCTGACGCTGCCGGTGCTGTTCTTCATGCTGTCCGGCCATTACCCGATGGCGTGGTCCTCACCCTACAGCTGGAGCATCGTCGGCCTCGTGGTGATCGCGGGCGGCGTGGTCCGGCACTACTTCAACGTGCGCAACGCCGGCGGGGGCGACCGCTGGTGGACCTGGGGCGTCGCGACGGCCTGCGTGGCGGCGGCGGTGGCGATCAGCGTCGCCTCCTCGCCGGGCGCCCGCGAGCGGATCGGCCTGTCGGCCGCCGCCGAGCCGGCCTCGGCCCCGGCGATCAGCCTCGCGGCGGCCGGGACAGGCGCCCTCGAGGGCCCCGCGGTCGACGACGCCGTGATGGCCGTGGTCGGGACGCGCTGCGCCATGTGCCACGCCGCCGAGCCCCTGTGGCCGGGCATGACGGGCCCGCCCAAGGGCGTGCTCCTCGACAGCCCCGAGCACGTCGCGCGCTTCGCGCCGGCCATCCGCCTGCAGGCCGTCCTGACCCACGCGATGCCGCCCAACAACATCACCGACATGCAGCCCGAGGAGCGGGCGGCGCTCGCCCGCTGGCTGACCGCGCGATAACCGTCAGGCCCCGCCTCCGGCCCCACGCAGGATCCCGCCCGTGACCGCACCGCATACCGACGGCCCCCCGCGCGACTTCGTCGGCTACGGCGAGACGCCGCCCGACGCCCGCTGGCCCGGCGGCGCCCGCGTCGCCGTCCAGTTCGTGCTGAACTACGAGGAGGGCGGCGAGCGCTCCGTCCTCGACGGCGACCCCCACGCCGAGATCTTCCTCTCCGAGATCGCCGGGGCCACGCCGTTCCCCGCCCGGCACATGAGCATGGAGAGCCTCTACGAGTACGGGGCGCGCGCGGGCGTCTGGCGGATCCTGCGCCTGTTCCGCGAGCGCGGTGCGCCCCTCACGGTCTTCGGCGTCGCGCAGGCGCTCGCCCGCAACCCGGCCGCCGTGGAGGCCTTTCTCCGCGACGGCCACGAGATCGCCGGCCACGGCTGGCGCTGGCTGCCCTACCAGGACGTCCCGGAGGCGCTCGAGCGGGAGCACCTCGCCCGCGCGGTCGAGACGATCCAGCGCCTGACCGGGGAGACGCTGCTGGGCTGGTATACCGGCCGCGACAGCCCGAACACCCGGCGGCTCGTGGTCGAGCACGGCGGCTTCCTCTACGATTCCGACAGCTACGCCGACGACCTGCCCTACTGGGTGCAGGTCGCCGGCCGGGACCACCTCGTGGTGCCCTACACCCTCGACACCAACGACATGCGCTTCTCGGTCCCCGGCGGCTTCCCGTCGGGCGACCAGTTCTTCGCGCACCTGCGCGACGCCTTCGACTGCCTCTACGAGGAGGGGGCGAGCGCCCCGAAGATGCTGTCGATCGGGCTGCATTGCCGCCTCGTCGGGCGCCCCGCCCGCCTGCCGGCCCTCGCCCGGTTCCTCGACCACGTCCTGGCCCGGCCCGACGTCTGGGTGACCCGGCGGATCGACATCGCCCGGCACTGGGCGGCCCACCATCCTCCCGGCGCCCCGGCGGCGGGACCGACCCCGGAGAGGACGATCCCGTGATCACCGTCGCCGCGCTCAACGCGCTCGCGCGCGACGCCTTCGTGGACCTCCTCGCCGAGGTCTACGAGCATTCCCCCTGGGTCCCCGAGGCGGCCTTCGACCGCGGGCCCTTCGCGGCGCGCGCGGACCTGCACGCGGCGATGGAGGCGGCGGTGGCCGGCGCCGACCGGGTCCGTCAGCTCGCCCTCCTGCGGGCCCATCCCGAGCTCGCCGGGCGGGCCGCCCAGCGCGGCGAGCTCACCGCGCATTCCAGCCGCGAGCAGGCCGGAAGCGGCCTGCTGAGCGGCCCCTCCCCGGAGGTGGCGCGACTGCAGGACCTCAACCGGGCCTACGCCGAGCGCTTCGGCTTCCCGTTCATCATCGCGGTCCGGGGCCTCGACCGCGACGCGATCCTCGCCCGGCTGGAGCAGCGGCTCGGCAACCCGCCGGAGGCCGAGCGGGCCGAGGCCCTGCGGCAGGTCGGACGGATCGCCGCCCTGCGCCTGGAGGCCCTCGTCGCGGACTGACGCGCCCGCGTCAGACCGCCCGGGCGCCAACCAGGGCGAGCTGCTCGCTCACGTGCTGGCGCAGCGCCTCGTGCGTCATGTCGACGAAGGTCTTGGTCCGGGCCGACAGCATCTTGCGGGACGGGTAGAGCAGGCCGAGCGTCACGCTGGTCGGCGGGGTGTGCTCCAGGACCTGCACGAGCCGGCCCTCGGCGAGGTGCGCCGCGACCTCGAACAGCGGCTTCAGGACGATGCCCTCGCCCGCGAGCGCCCAGGCGGTGAGCGTGTCGCCGTCGTCGGCATCGATATGCCCCGCGACCGGCAGGGTCACGGTCTCCTGCCCGTCCACCAGGGTCCAGCGGAACTGCTCGGAGCCGGGATAGCGCAGCAGCAGGCACTCGTGCTGCAGCAGGTCCGCCGGCTCGGCGGGCGCGGGGTGCTCGGCCAGGTAGGCCGGCGCCGCGCACAGCACCCGGTCGATCTCCGCGACCTTGCGCAGGGTGAAGGTGGAGTCGCGCATCTGCGACAGGCGGATCGCGACGTCGACCGCCTCCTGGACGAGGTCGAGGAGGTGCTCCGACAGGCGCAGGCGGAGATCGGTCTCGCCGTGTCGGGCGCGGAAGCGCGGCACGAGCGGCGCGACGACCCGGCGGCCCAGACCGAGCGGCGCCGTCACCTTCAGCACCCCGCGGGGCACCGCGCCCGCGGTCTCGACGCTCTTCTCCGCCTGCTCCACCGCCGCGGTGATGTCGAGGCAGCGGTCGTAGAAGATCCGGCCGGCCTCCGTGAGGCTCATGCGCCGCGTCGTGCGGGTCAGCAGCAGGCAGCCGAGATGCTCCTCCAGGGTCTGGATCCGGTAACTCACCACCGACGGTGACAACCGGAGCGAGCGGCCGGCCGCCGAGAAGCTCCCCGTCTCCGCCGAGCGTAAGAAGATGCGGATGCTCTCGAGGGACATCATGCGTCGAGATCTTCAGACGCATCCGGAAGCTGTCAACGAAATTTCCCGGGCGCGTTCGGACACTGCGCCGGTCGTCTCCCGGCCGCGAGGGCTGCGGCGGCTCGGCAAGGGGCCCGACCGCGCCGTCCCTCAGAACACGTGGAAGGCGACCCCGGCGAGGAAGCTCTTCTCCTCGGTGCCCTTGAAGGTCGCGGTCTCGACGTTCCCGAACTTGTTGTGCCAGTACTGGAAGCCGACGAAGACATCGACCCGGTTGGGCCGATCGTAGACGAGCTTGCCGAGGTCGAGTACGAGATTGGTGCGCGACAGGACTTCGAGCCCGCGGGGCGGGTTGAAGGCGAAGGCGGCCGGGTTGCGGACGCCGCGCCCCTTCGGCAGCACGATGTTGTTGAAGCCGACGAGGCTGAGCGGCAGCCCCGTGAAGGTCAGGGGAAAGCTGTAGACCAGTTCGAATTCCGGAACTGTGTCGAAGCTCTGGTCGCGGTCCGGCTGGAGATTGAACCCGTTCCGGTTCCATTCCTTGTAGGCTTGCACGGAGAGGTTGAGAAAGCCCGCCGGCACGTCGAAGGCGAAGTTCAGGCCGCCGACGATGTCGCGCTTCTTCGAGCCGAAGGCGTCGTTCTGGGCGTTGGCGTCGAAGCCGAAGGCGAGGGACACCTCCTTGACGAGGCCGGGAACGGTGAAGGCCTTCGTGCCCGTGAGCGCGTTGAGGCTCAGCGTGCCGCGGTACAGCCCGTAGGCTTCGGTGTTGCCGTAATCGGCGAAGAACGGGGCGGCGACGGAGCCAGGCGCGTTGGTGGTGCCGGCCGGGAACTGGGATCCGGACTTGAGGATGTCGAGGGAGAAGAAGTTCGTCCCATAGGCCCAGGCATCGGCGTGGGAGATGTTCAGGATCTGCTTGGGCGCCTCGCGGGAGACGAAGCTGCCGTCGGGGCGCTGGATCTGGACGCCCGGCGAGACGGTGGGGAACTGGTAGCGGTAGCTGATCTGGGTGTCGGCGAAGAGGAAGAACGGGCCGTCCTCCACCACCGTCGTGGCCTCGGGTGCCACCGGCGCCGACGACGCCGTCCCGAGGTCCTGCGCCCCCGCCGCGCACGTCATCCCGAGCGGCAGCAGTGCGGCCGCGATCCGACAAGCCATGGTCATGTCCACCCCCTCCTCCCGGCCGCCTTCAGTTCGAAGCGTCGGCCCGCAAACCCGCGCGCTGGCGCGCGACCTCGTTCGGCGTGACCGCCTGACCCTGCCCGCCCCACTCGGCCCGCATCCAGGTCGCGAGGTCGGCGAGCGCCGCGTCGTCGATCAGGGCGGCGAAGGGCGGCATGGCCTCCATGCGCTCGTTGCCCGGGAAGCGCTGCGCCGGGAGCCCAGCGAGGATCGCCCGCAGGAGGCCGCCCGCGCCCGCGACCCGCATCGCGGCGTTCGTCCGCAGCGGCACCGAGACGTGGGGAATCCCCTCCCCCGCCCCGCCGTGGCAGCCGGCGCAGAGGCCGGCGTAGCTGGCCCGTCCGCGGGCCGCGACCGCCGCGGGGATCGGCGCGGGGGTGGCGGCGACGGGCGTCTCGGGCTCGGCCGGCAGGGCGTCGCGGTCGAACAGGTAGGCGGAGAGCGCCGTAAGGTCGGCCTCGCCCATGTGCTGCGTCGAGAAATGCACGACGTCGAACATCTGGTGCGTCGCGCCGCCCTGGGCCGAGAGGCCGCTGCGCATGAACCCGACGAGCCCGTGCGGGGTGAAGCCCATCCGCGCGAGGCCCGCGGGGGTGATGTCGGGCGCCTCCACGCCCTCGATCGTGGCGCCCCGATAGGCGGCGTCGGCGCGCAGGGCCTGGATCGCATTGCGCGGCGTGTGGCACTCGCCGCAATGGCCGAGGGCGTCGGCGACGTAGCGGCCCCGGTTCCACAGGGGAGAGCGGCCCGGATCGGGCGCGGCGACCGTGGCCGGCAGGCTCAGGAGGTTCCAGGCCGCCAGGGTCCAGCGCTGGTCGAACGGGAAGGCGAGGGTGTTGGTCCTGTTCTCGATCGCGACCGGCGCGCGGGTCATCAGGTAGGCGTAGAGCCCGTCGACATCCTCCGGCGTCAGGCCGCGGTACGACGTGTAGGGCATCGCCGGGTAGAGGTGGCGGCCGCCCGGCGCGATCCCGTCGCGCAGGGCCCGGTGGAAGTCGGCGCGGCTCCAGCCGCCGATGCCCTGCGGGCTCGGCGAGATGTTGGTGGCGTGGATCGTGCCGAAGGGCGTCTCTAGCGGAAGGCCCCCCGCCCAGGGCGCGCCGCCCCGGGCGGTGTGGCAGGCGAAGCAGTCGGCCGCGGCGGCGACCTTGGCGCCGCGGGGGGCGAGGCCGCGCAGGGCCTCCGCGCTCAGCGGGGTCTCGACGTCGCGCGCGACGACGCTGCGCTCCAGGGCGCCGGAGGCGACGAGGCCGGCCGCCGAGACGGCGACCGCGAGGGCGGCGGCGAGCCCGGCGCCGACGCGCCGTGCGGGGGTGGTGAGGAGGGACGGGATCCGCACGGCGCGCCTCAGGCGGTCACCAGACCGGGGGTCGCCAGCACGAGGTCGCGCACCGCCTGATGGTAGCGGACGTAGCCGGTGCAGCGGCAGATGTGGCGGTCGAGGGCCTCGGTGACGACCCGCTCGACCTCGTCGCGGCGGATCGGCTCGCGGCGCAGGCGCTCGATGAGCACGCTCGCCCCGGTGACGAAGCCCGGCGTGCAGTAGCCGCACTGGAAGGCGAAATTCTCGATGAAGGCCTGCTGGACCGGCGAGAGCACGACGGTGCCGTCCGGCGCGGTGCGGGCATGGCCCTCGACGGTGCGGATGCTCCGTCCCTCGAACCAGTGGGCGCCGGTGATGCAGGCGCGCATCTCCCGCGGGCCGGCCGCCTCCTCCAGCATCACCGTGCAGGCGTGGCAGATGCCCTGCCCGCAGCCCATGCGGCTGCCGGTGAGGCCCAGCCACTCGTGCAGGACGTCGAGCAGGCTCGTGCCGACGGGGACGGGGATCGGACCGACCGCCGCGCCGTTCACGCGGAGCGAGAGGTCCTTGATCTCGATGGCGGCGCTCATGCCAGTGCCTCGCGGATGCGCTCGGGCCGGATGGGGAGTTCGTGGAAGCGGTGGCCGATCGCGTGCGCGACGGCGTTGGCCAGCGCCGGGACGACGGCGATCATCACGACCTCGGCGATGCCCTTGGGCGGGTCGGTCTCGGAGAGCGGCGGCAGGATCTCCACCGTCTGGTTCCACGGGGCCACGTCGCGGGCGCGGGGGAGCTCGTAGCGGTTCCAGTTCCACGTGCCGTCGCCGGGGCCGTCCTCGTAGAGGGGCAGCACCTCCTTGAGGGCGTGGCCGATCCCCATGGCGAGGCCGCCCTGCACCTGGCCGGAGACCAGCGCGGGCACGATCTGGCGGCCGCACTCGAGGATCGAGTGGTGGGACAGGATCGTCACGTCGCCGCTGGCGGTGTCGACCGCGACCTCCGCCAGGGTGGCCATCGGCGCGTAGTAGGTCGTGCCGACATTGTTGCGCTGGGTCGGCGGGTAGAAGACCGCCGCCCGGGGCACGAAGTGCCAGCCCGCATCCGCCATCAGGGCGCGGCGCTCGGGCGGGGCCCCGGCGCCGTAGCGCACCGCCAGGGCGTCGATCGGCAGGCGCGTCCGGCCCGTTGCGGGCAGGTCGAACTCGGCCTCGGCCCATTGCCAGCGGTTGAAGGTGTGGAGGGTCACGCCCACCGGCAGCCCGAGCCGGTGCGCCTCGGCGGCCACCGCCTCCAGGGACAGCGGCGGCAGGCCGCCGCCCAGCACTTGCCCGTCCACCAGCCGCAGCTCGTCGCGGGCGACCACGTGGTAGGAGGCCAGCGCCCCGCCGCCGCCGCCCCGCGCCCAGAGCGCGCGGGCGGCGGGCCAGACGGCGTGGTCGACGAGGAACCGCGCGGCCGTCCGGGTGGCGTGGCCGAGGTAGTAGGCGGAGTTGGTCGCGCTCATCGGCGAGGCGAAGCGCGGCGTCCAGCGGGGGTTCTGCGCCCGGCGGTCCTCCTCCTCCTGGGACGTCGTGTAGGGCTGGTCGGAGGTCTCGAGGGGCATCTCGGGCCAGCGCACCACGCCGAACGCGGTCTCGCCGGGGACCCGGCCGAGGATCTCGGCCACCATGACCGCCTGCGAGGTGGTGACGCCCGGGCCCATCTCGTGGGCGACGTGGCGCAGGCTCAGGCGGCCCCGCGGGTCGAGCTCCAGCGACGCGACCGCCGCCTCGGCGCCCGTGCCGTAATCCTTGTGCACCTGCGCGAAGCCGACGCCGTAGCGGCGGCCGGGATGGGCGGCCTCGTAGGCGGCCTTGCGCGCCGCCCGGTCCCGCCAGAGCGGGTGCGCGGCGGCCTTCGTCAGGATCTCCGCGTTGCGCAGCGCCCCGGCCGGGACCGCGCCCTGGCTGTTGCGCTGGCCCGAGCGGAGCACGTTGCGCAGGCGCAGGTCGATCGCGTCGATGTCCAGGAGCGCCGCCGCCTCGTCGACCATCATCTCGGTGGCCGACATGGTCTGGAGCGTGCCGAAGCCCCGGGTCGATCCGGCCTCCACGGCCCGCGAGGCCAGGGCGATCGCCTGGAAGTCGCTCTTCGGCAGGTAGTAGATCGACTGCGCCGCGGTGGCGCCGACGAAGGAGACCGCGACGGAGTAGTTGGGGCGCCCGCCGCCGTCGCAGGCGAAGCGCCCGGTCATGGCCCGGAACCGGCCGCTGGCCCGGTCCACCAGCAGGACGGTGTCCATCCGGAAGGCGTGGCGCTTCAGCCCGTTCTGGAACTGCTCGAACCGGTCGTTGGCGAGGCGCACCGGCCGCCCGCCCGCGTAGAGCGCGGCCACGACGCAGAGGAACGGGAAGATGTGGTGGTCCTTCGTCCCGTACCCGACCGTGTAGCCGACCTTGAGATCGACCTCCCTGAGCGGGAACCGGGACTTCGAGACCAGCGCGGCGGCGGCCTCGGCGACGTCGTAGGGCGACTGCGTCGCCATCATCAGGCGCAGCGTGCCGGTGGCCGGATCGTACCAGACGTTGCCGTTGTCGGCCTCCATGGCCGAGGCGTCCGTCGAGTGCGACCGGTAGGTCCGCCGCATCACCAGGGCGTCCGCGCCGGCGCCGTCGATCTCGGCCGCGATGGCGGCCGCCGCCGCCATGCCCCGGGCGACGGGACCGTCGTCGCCGGCTTCCGGCCAAGCGGGCTCGTCGCCGGAGAAGCCGGCGAAGATCGGGGACTGCTCGAACGGCGAGAACCGGTCGGGCGCGTCCGGCGCGTCGCCCTCGATCCGCACCCAGCGCGAGGCGCCGTAATGGGCTGGCGGCCTGGGACCGGTCTCCGCGCCGTACCGCACGACGTCGTCGGCGAAGCGCAGGGCGCGCTTGGCCGCGGCGAAGCGCGGGAAGTCGTCGTAGATCAGGATCGCCACCGGCTGCCCCAGCAGCCGCGGCGTCTCGCCCTGGGGCACGAGGAACCAGTCGCCGAAGAAGTCGGCGTGCGGGACCGAGACCCCGTCCGCCACCAGGTCATCGTGCCGGACGATCCGGTCCGGCCGCAGGGAGGCCGGGAGCCGCGACAGGTCGAGGCCGGTGAAGCGGCGGTCGGCGCGGGTCGCGGCGACGAGGAAGGCGTGGGCTTGGCCGTCGGGCCAGCCGGCGAGGTCGCGGGCCCGGTAGTCGCGGGAGAAGGTCTTGGCGCCCGTGACCTTGGCGACGGCGTCGAGGCGGTAGCGGGGCCGACCCGGCGCGGTCCACGGGGAGCCGGCGGACAGGCCGGTCTCGGCGAGCCGCGCCCGGGCCGGGGGCGCCAGGAAGGAGACCTTCACGGCGACGCTCGCCGCCGCGCCGGCCTTCAGGAAGTGGCGCCGCGAGAGCGCCCCGATGGTCTCGGTCGACATGACGTCTCCCCTTCAGGCCCGGTCCAGGACGGCCGCGTGCGCGAAGTCGGGCTCCGCGTCGGCGGCGCGGTGCTCGGCCCCGGCACCGAGACGGTCCGAGTTCAGCAGCAGGTTCAGGACGATCGCGCCGATGGCGCCGAGGGTGATCCCGCTGTGCAGGATCGGCCCGGCCCAGTCCGGCGCCGTGGCGGCGAAGAGCTTCGGCGCCGCCATCGGGATGAGGCTCAGGCCGATGCTGACCGCGACGACGATCTGGTTGCGGCGGTCCCCGAGATCGGCGCCGCTCACGATCTTGAGCCCCGCCGCCGCGACCATGCCGAAGATGACGATGCCGGCGCCGCCGAGCACGGCCGGCGGGATCGACGCCACCGCGAAGGCGACCTTGGGCAGGAGGCTGACGCCCAGGATGATGAAGCCCGCCGCGACCGTGACGTAGCGGCTGCGCACCCGCGTCATGTTCACGAGGCCGACGTTCTGCGAGAACGAGGTGTGCGGGAAGGTGTTGAGGCAGCCCGCGATCAGCGTCGAGAGCGAGTCGGCCATCAGGCCGCGGGTCAGGGTCCGCTTGTCCACCGGGCGCCCGACGATGTCGCCCACCGCCAGGAACATGCCGGTCGACTCGACCAGCGTGACCATCATGACGATGCACATCGCCGCCACGGCCGTCAGGTGGAAGGTCGGCCAGCCGAAGTGGAACGGCGTGACGAGGGCGATGAGCGGGCGCTCGGCCAGCCCGTCGAGGCGGAACAGGCCGAGCGGCCAGGCGAGGCACAGGCCCGCGACGAGGCCGATCAGCACGGCGACGTTGGCGACGAAGCCGGTGGCGAAGCGGCTGACCACCAGGATCACCGCCAGGACGAAGGCGGCGACGCCGAGATGGACCGGGGCGCCGAAATCGGCGGCCCCGAAGCCGCCGCCCGCCCAGTTGATCCCGACCGGCAGCAGCGTGACGCCGATGATCAGGATGACCGTGCCGGTGACCAGCGGCGGGAAGAAGCTCGCCAGCTTGGAGAAGAACGGCCGGAGCAGCAGCCCGAACACCCCCGCCCCGATGGTCGCGCCGAAGATGCCCGGCAGGCCGATGGTCGGGTCCTGCGCCATCGCCACCATCGGGCCGACCGCCGCGAAGCTGACGCCCATGATGACCGGCAGGCGGATGCCGAAGATCCCCAGGCCGAGGGACTGGATCAGGATCGCGATGCCCGTCACCAGCAGGTCGCAGTTGATGAGGTAGGCGACCGTCTCGGTCGGCAGGTTCATCGCCGCGCCGAGGATGAGCGGCGGCGCCACCGCCCCCGCGCTCATCACGAGCACGTGCTGCATGCCGTAGGCGAGGAGCTTGGGAAGCGGCGGGATCGCGTCGACCGCGTCCACCTCGCGCGTTGTCCTGTCGTGAGACGTCATGGGCGTGTCCTCCGCCAGCCGGGACCTGTCGAGGCGTCGTCCCGCGATGGTGTCGTCAGGGACCCGGCAGCGGTGGCCGGACCTCTTCCGGGTCCGGGCCGCCAGGAGCGGGTGTGGGGCCAGTCGCAGGGCGGGCCGTGGCGGCACGCCCGGGCGCGGGGGAGCGGGCTCTCGGCGGCCGCTCCGGGGTCATGCGCTGCCGACTTGGCTGGCTCTCAAACCTTGCATGGCTGGCCGCGAATGCCATGCCGGGATTTCGGAAGCAGTTTGCGAAAAATCGCCAAGGTGGCCGGTGGCTGCTGCCGTATGCTGCGGCCCGCTGACGGCCCCGAGACGGTGCGCCCGGCACGGCGTTCCTGCTGCCATAGGGCGGCATCTGGCCGTGGGGAGGCGGCGCGGCCCATCCGGCGCGGCCTCCAGGGCGCACCCGGAGAGACGCGATGACCTCCCTGCTGCTGACGAACGCCGACATCCTGGTGACGATGGACGCGCAGCGCCGGGAGATCCCCGGCGGCGCGGTCTACGTGGAGGGCAACCGCATCGTCGCCGTCGGCCCCGCCGCCGAGGTGCCGCAGCGGGCCGATACCGTCCTCGACATGCGCGGCCACGCAGTGCTGCCGGGCCTCGTGAACACCCACCACCACATGTACCAGACGCTCACCCGCGCGGTGCCGGCCGCGCAGGACGCCGAGCTGTTCGGCTGGCTGAAGGCGCTCTACCCGATCTGGGCCCGGCTCACGCCGGAGATGGTCCGCGTCTCGACGCAGACCGCGATGGCGGAGCTGATCCTCTCGGGCTGCACCACGTCGAGCGACCACCTCTACATCTACCCGAACGGCTGCCGGCTCGACGATTCCATCGAGGGCGCCGAGGAGATCGGCATGCGCTTCCACGCCGCCCGCGGCGCGATGAGCGTCGGGGAGAGCGCGGGCGGTCTGCCGCCGGACTCGGTGGTCGAGGACGAGGCGGCGATCCTCGCCGACACGCGCCGTCTGATCGAGCGCTGGCACGATCCGGAGCGCTTCGCCATGCGCCGGATCGTGGTGGCGCCCTGCTCACCGTTCTCGGTGAGCCGCGGCCTGATGCGCGACGCGGCCGAACTGGCCCGGCACTACGGCGTCTCGCTCCACACCCACCTCGCTGAGAACGACGACGACGTCCGCTACAGCCTGGAAAAATTCGGAATGACGCCGGCGGCGTACGCCGCCGACCTGGGCTGGACGGGCCCCGACGTGTGGCACGCCCACTGCGTCAAGCTCGACCGCGCCGGCATCGCGCTGTTCGGCCGGACCGGGACCGGGGTGGCGCACTGCCCGTGCTCCAACATGCGCCTGGCCTCGGGCATCGCGCCCATCCGGCAGATGCGGTGCGAGGGCGTTCCGGTCGGGCTCGGCGTCGACGGCTCGGCCTCCAACGACGGGTCGCACATGCTGGGCGAGGCGAGGCAGGCCATGCTGCTCGCCCGCGTCGGCTCCGGACCGGCGGCCATGACGGCTCGCGAGGCGCTGGAGATCGCGACGCTCGGCGGCGCGAAGGTGCTGAACCGGGACGATATCGGCGCGCTGGCCCCCGGCATGGCGGCCGACATCGTCGCCTTCGACCTGCGGGGTCTCGGCATGGCGGGGGCGCTGCACGACCCCGTCGCCGCCCTCACCTTCTGCGCGCCGCAGACGGTAGCCTGGAGCGTCATCAACGGGAAGATCGTGGTCCGCGAGGGCCGCCTGACCACCCTCGACACGAAGGCGCTGGCCGCCCGCCACAACGCCCTCGCGGCGGCCCTGGTGCGAGACGAGGCGTAGGCCGCGCCCCTCCCCCGCACAGGGACTCGCGGATCCAGACATCGGGTTCGGCAGCGCGACTTCACGATCGGGCGCGGGTCCCCACTAGCGCACGGGGGGGGCGTCGCGCTCCCGCATCAGCGTCGCGATCCGCTGGAGATATGATCATCGCCATCCGCAGAGCGGAGACAGAACCGGGCCCCTCACCCGTGGGCGGCGCCCGTCGAGCCGGTCAGAAACCCACCTCGGTCGCCAGCCCCTTCGCCAGAGCACGGTCGACGGCCACCGCGGCGACCGCGAGGTCCTGCAGTCCGACCCCGGTTCCGTCGAAGACCGTGATCTCGGCGTCCGACACGCGGCCCGGATGATCGCCGTTGATCACCGCGCCGATCTCCACGATGAAATCCGCGGCGAGGAGCCCCCGCGCGACGGCGTGCTGCGCCTCGCCGAGGCTGACCGACTGCGCGACCTCGTCGGTGAACACCGTCGCGGCGGCGAGCAGTTCGGCCTCCACCTCCTGCTTGCCGCGCGTGTCCGTCCCCATGCAGGCGACGTGCGTGCCCGGCCGGACCTGCGCGGCCTTCAGGATCGGCGCGAAGGAGGACGTGATCGTCACGACGACGTCGGCCTCGGCGCCGAGGCGGTCGAGGTCCACCACCTCGAACGGCACGCCGCGCTCCCGCGCCACCGCCTCCATCCGGCCGAACATGCCGGGATGCAGGTTCCACGCGAGGACCCGCTCGAACGGCCGCTGCACCAGCGCCGCGCGCAGCTGGAACGCCGACTGGTGGCCCGCGCCGATCATGCCGAGCACGCGCGCGCCCTCGCGAGCGAGGTGCCGGATGGAGATGGCGCAGGCCGCGGCGGTGCGGAGCGCCGTGAGGAGGTTGCCCCCCACCACGGCCCGGCAGCGCCCGGTATCGGCGTCGAACAGGAACACCGTCGACTGGTGGTTGGTCAGGCCCTTCGCGGCGTTGCCGGGCCAGAAGCCGCCGGCCTTGAGCCCGAGCGCGAGGCTGTCCCGGTCGAAGCCGGACTTGAAGCCGTAGAGCGCGTCGGCGTGGCCGATGGCTTCCCGGACGACCGGGAAGTTCCCGGCCCGCCGCCGCGCCATGGAGGCGAAGACCTGCTCGACGGCGCCGAAGCACTCCGCCTCGGTCAGCAGCCCGTCGATCGCGTGCTCGGGAACGATGATCATCGCGGATGTCTCCTCGGTTCGTGAGCCGTCGTATCGCCTCCGTCATCGCGGGCGGAGCCAGGCGCCCCAGGGCAGCGGGCCCTTTTCAGGCGCGGCGCGTCCCCGGATCGCCGCGCTGCGCCCGCAGCGACGGAGTGTGTGCAGCGCGAGTCAGTAGGCCTTGCCGCGGGCCGAGACCGGCCAGAGCGTCTCGACCCGGCCGTTGCGCACGCCGACGTACCAGTCGTGGACGTTGCAGGTCGGATCGCAGTGGCCGGGGACGAGGCGCAGACGGTCGTTGACCTTCAGCCTGCCTTCGGGATCCTCGATCACCCCGTGCTCGTCCGAGCACTTGATGTACGTCACGTCGTCGCGGCCGAAGACGAAGGGCAGGCCGGAATCGACCGACTGGACCTTCAGGCCCGCGTCGCAGATCGCCTTGTCGGCCTTGGCGTGGCTCATCACGCTGGTGAGGATGAACAGGGCGTTCTGCCACTCGCCCGCGTCGATGCGGTTGCCGTCCCGGTCGCGGATGCGCCCGTAATCGGCGTCCATGAACGCGTAGCTGCCGCATTGCAGCTCGTTGTAGACGCCGGATCCGGCCTCGAAATAGTAGCTGCCGGTGCCGCCGCCGCTGACGAGTTCCGGCTCGAGTCCCACCCGGTTCAGCGCCGCGACGGCGTCGCGCACCTGGGCGATGGCCGCGTCGAGCTTGGCGCGCCGTTCCTCGTAGCCGTCGATGTGCTGCATGGCGCCCTGGTAGGCCTGGAGCCCCGCGAAGCGCAGGTTCGGCGCGGCTTGGACGGCCTGGGCGATCGCCACCACCTCGGGCGTCGTCCGCACGCCGCAGCGGCCGGCGCCGCAATCGATCTCGACGAAGCAGTCGACCTGCGTGCCGTGCCTCTGCGCCGCCGCCGAGAGTTCGGCGACGTTCGCCACGTCGTCGAGGCAGACGATGATGCGGGCGCCGTGGCGCGGCAGCCGCGCCAGCCGATCGATCTTGCCCGGGTCGCGCACCTGGTTCGAGACGAGGATGTCGGTGATGCCCGCGCGGGCGAAGACCTCCGCCTCCGAGACCTTCTGGCAGCAGACGCCGCAGGCGCCGCCGAGGCTCTGCTGGAGCTTCAGGATGTCCACGGACTTGTGCATCTTGCCGTGGGCGCGGTGGCGCATCCCGTGCGCCCTGGCGTAGTCGCCCATCTTGCGGATGTTGCCTTCCAGCGCGTCGAGATCGAGGATCAGGCAGGGCGTCTGGATCTCGTCCTCGCGCATGCCGGGCAGCGCCGGGACGTCGAAGCCGACTTCGAGATCGGCCGTCCGGGCGTTCATGTGCCGGGCGTTCAGCTGCATTGTAAGCCTCCCATTATTGCCAGGGCAGCGCGTCGAGGTCGACGTTCCCGCCCGTGATGATCACGCCCACCCGCTTGTTCGCGAAGACGGGGCGGTTCTTGAGCACCGCCGCCAGGGCGACGGCGCTCGACGGCTCCGTGACGATCTTCAGCCGCTTCCAGATCAGCTGCATCGCCGCGACGATCTCGGCCTCGGAGACCGTGAGGATGTCGGCGACGTGGTGGCGGACGAAGTGCCACGTGAGGTCCTTCAGCGGCACCTTCAGCCCGTCGGCGACCGTCACCGGCGCGTCGTCCGCGATGATCCGCCCGGCCTTCAGGCTGCGATGGGCGTCGTCCGCCTGCTCGGGCTCGGCCGCGTAGACGGCGATGTGCGGGGCGAGCCCGGCCAGGGTCAGGCAGGTGCCCGACACCATGCCGCCGCCGCCGATCGGGGCGATCACCGCGTCGAGATCGGGGACCTGCGCGATCAGCTCGCGGGCGCAGGTCGCCTGCCCGGCGATGACCCGGGGATCGTTGTAGGGGTGCACGAACTCCGCGCCGGTCTCGGCGACGACCTCGGCGAAGACGGCCTCGCGGGAGGAGGTGGACGGCTCGCACTCCACCACCCGGCCGCCGTAGCCGCGCACGGCGTCCTTCTTCGCCTGGGGCGCGGTGCGCGGCATCACCACCGTGCAGGGGATGCCGCGCCGGCCCGCCGCGTAGGACAGGCAGGTGCCGTGGTTGCCCGACGAGTGGGTCGCCACGCCCCGGGCGGCCTGCGCGTCCGTGAGGCTGAAGACGGCGTTGGAGGCACCCCGCGCCTTGAAGGCGCCGGCCTTCTGCAGGTTCTCGCACTTGAAGAACAGCTGCGCGCAGGCCGCCTCGTCGAGGAGCCGCGAGGTCAGGACCGGTGTCTCGTGGATGTGCGGCCGGATGCGCGCGTGGGCAGCCAGAACGTCGTCGAGGGTGGGCGTGATCAGGGCGCTTTCCATGGCGCTCCCCCTCAGGCGGCCGCGCGCAGGCCGGCGGCCGGGGCGCGGCGGTACACCGCCTGCGCGGCCGCGACCCCCGATCCCAGCTCGATGCGCAGGCCGAGATCAGCCATCGCCATCTCGGCCGCGGCGATCCCCGACAGCGCCATCACGTCCGTCAGGCTGCCGAGATGGCCGATGCGGAAGACCTTCCCGGCCACTTCGCCGAGCCCCACCCCGAAGGCGACGTCGTAGTGGCGCGCCGCGTGGGTGACGATCCGCGTGGCGTCGAAGCCCTCCGGGGTGCGGATCGCGCTCACCGTGTCCGAGTAGAGGTCCGGGCGCGCGGCGCACAGCTCCAAGCCCCAGGCGGCGACGGCGGCGCGGATGCCGTCGGCGATGCGGCGGTGCCGGGCGAAGACGTTGTCGAGCCCCTCGGCCAGGAGCAGTTCCGTCGACAGCTTCAGGCCGTTCAGGAGGCCGACCGCCGGCGTGTAGGGGTAGGCGCCGTTCGGGTAGCCCTTCGCCATGTCGCGGACGTCGAAATAGGTCCGCGGCAGCGTGGCCGTCGCGGTGGCGGCCATGGCCCTCGGCGAGAAGGCCACGATGGCGAGGCCCGCGGGCAGCATGAAGCCCTTCTGCGAGCCGGTGACGGCGACATCGACGCCCCACTCATCCATGCGGAAATCCATGGAGGCGATCGAGCTGACGCCGTCGACCAGCAGCAGGGCCGGGTGGCCGCTGGCATCGAGGGCGCGCCGCACGGCGGCGACGTCCGAGCGGACGCCGGTCGCCGTCTCGTTGTGCGTGACGAGCACGGCCCGGATGCGGTGCGCCGTGTCGGCCGCGAGGGCCTCGGCGAAGCGGTCCGCCGGAAGACCCTCCCCCCAGGGGGCCTCGATCACACGGACATCGAGGCCGTGGCGGCGGGTCATGTCGATCCAGCGATGGCTGAACATGCCGTGGCGGGCGGCCAGCACAGCGTCGCCGGCGCTGAGCGTGTTGGAGAGCGCGGTCTCCCACCCGCCGGTCGCCGTCGACGGGAAGACGAACACTTCGGCGTCCTGGCTCTTCAGCACCGTCTTCACGCCGGCGAGCGCCGGGTGGAGGATCTGCGCGAACAGCGGCGAGCGATGATCCAGCGTCGGCATGTCGGCCGCGCGACGAAGCACTTCCGGCATATTGGTCGGGCCGGGAATGAAGACGGGATTCTGTGCGAACATCGGCGGCGCTCTCCTCCAATACGCGGACGATAGCACCGCCCCCGCCGCATTGATATTTTTTTGAAAAAGTTTTTCATTATAGCGCAGGCCCTGAAAACGCGCGTCGCGGCAGAGGCTTATCTTTTTCCGTTGAGAGAAAAAATTTTCCACTCTACGGAAGGCGGGGACCGGGAGGGGCGAGGACGCCATGGATACGGGAAACCGGCGGCGCGGGCGGCCGAAAGGGTTCGGCGGCGCCAAGCCCACGGCGACCATCCAGGCGCTCGACCGCGCCCTCGATGTCCTCGACGTTCTGGCGGGCGGCGACGGGCTGACGCTCTCCGAACTGGCCGGGAGGCTCGAGCAATCCGTCGCGACCATGCACCGGGTCCTCGCGACGCTCGAGCGCCGCGGACTCGTCGAGATCAGCGCCGACAAGCAGGAGTGGCACGTCGGTGCGGAGGCCTACCGGCTCGGATCGGCCTTCCTGCGCCGCCACAACGTCGTCGAGCGGAGCCGGTCGATGATGTGGACGCTGATGCAGGAGACCGGCGAGACCTCCAATCTCGGCGTCGAGAAGGACGGCAACGTCCTGTTCGTCAGCCAGGTGGAGACCCACGAGACGATCCGCGCCTTCTTCCCGCCGGGATCCCTGTCGCCGCTGCACGCGTCGGGCATCGGGAAGGCGCTGCTGAGCACCTACGCGCCGGCCCGGACCGAGCGCCTGTTCCGGGGGAGGACCTTCGCGCGCTTCACCGACAAGACCATCGGCTCGCTGGACCAGCTGCGCGACGACGTCGAGGCGACCCGCCGCCGGGGCTACGCGATCGACGACGAGGAGCGGAGCATCGGGATGCGCTGCGTCGCCGCCCCGATCCTCAACGTCCACGGCGAGGCCATCGCGGGGATCTCGGTGTCGGGGCCGACGCACCGGCTGTCCGACGAGAAGCTGCGCGCGATCGGCGAGCGGGTGCGGAGAGGCGCCGCCGCGGTCTCGCGCGCCCTCGGCGCGCCCGCCGCGACGACCGAGGCGCCGGACGAGCCCGACCGGGACTGACCAGTGGGGCTCCGGCGCGGAGCGCCCTAGCGCTCGCGATGCGGGCGGCGCGGATCGGCGATTCCGACCGTCGGCGGGCGTCTGCCGCCGGCGTCGAGAATACCGGCGCGCCCGTCCGGCGCCGTGCGCGGATCCGCGACCGCCGCGCGGCCCTGGAGGCCCCCGGGAGCCGTGACGGCCGGGATGCCGGCGGGGGCCGTGAAGCTCTGCGCCAGGGCGGGCCCGGACAGGGCGGGCCCGGAGAGGCCGATCCCGATCAGGGCGCCGATCAGTAGACGAGAGGTCATGGCGGCGGTCCAGCTCAGATCTGTCGCCGGGATCAGCCCGGCCGCGTTCCTCGAGATGTGGGATCGGCCAACCCGCGGTCCAACACGCGGCCCGACCCGCCAGCCAGACACCCGTGCGCCCGCGCACGGCACCGAACAGCCCGGTGCCGCCCCCGGCCGCGCGACGCGCGTACAGGGCCCCGTAACCGGGGTGGACGAAATTCCGGAACGGGAAAGCCGAGCTTTGAGTTGAGGGGCCGCTGAATCGGGGGCCAACCGTGAGACCGTCTCTCCTCGCAACGCTCGGGCTGCTGCTCGTCGCCTGCCCGCACCCGTCCAGGGCGCAGGATGTCCGCGATCCTCAACGTGTCCAGAGCGTCCAGCAAGACGTGCAGGACGTCCGGGGCCTGCCCGCCGCCACCGTCGAGCCGGGCGAGCCCCGCCCGGGACCGCCCCCGCCGCTCCCGGACATCTCCGACCCGAACGGCCGGGCCGGCGAGGCCCTGAACGAGCCGGGCGAGCGCTCCGGCATCCCGAAGGCCCTGCGCTCCTCCGGGTCGAAGGCGGGCGGGCCGGCCAACGACCTCAACCCGAGCGGCCGGGCCGAGGCGCCGGCACCGCCGAAGGGCGACCTGGGCCGGGTCATCGCCGGCAAGGAGCTGTTCCACGGCAATTACTGCGGCACGGGGCAGCGCGGCGAGGGGCTGCCGCCGACCGACGCCCTCGATGCGGCGTGCATGCGCCACGACGCCTGCTACGACACGGCGGGATACCGCTCGTGCGCCTGCGACGCGGCGCTGAAGCGCGAGGCCTCCGCCGTCTCGGACAGCCCGAACGCGGCGCTGGAGGTGCGGCGCCGGGCGCTGAGCGTGATCGAGGCCGCGACCGCGATGGCGTGCCGCGCGCCCTGAGAGCCGCGCGCGGCCGGCGGCCGTCGCCGGGGCTGCCGCGGCGCGCGAATCCGCCCCGGTGACGCCACCATGGGCTTGCATCCCGGCGCATGCCTGCTTTGACGGGCCGCTGTCGAAGTCCGGTCTCGCCCTTTGCCCCACCTCTCCTCATCGCAGGGTCCTGATGCGAGCGCGGCCCGCCGGGGGGCGGGCGCGGCGCGGTGGATCGCGCCCGCGATCCTGGCCGCCGGCCTGCTCGCGACCGGGGTCAGCACCGCCCTCACGTGGCAGGCGGCGGCGCTGCGCGAGCGCCTGACCTTCGAGCACGCCACCGAGATCGAGCTGCGCACCGTCGAGGACCAGTTCCGCACCTACACGGCCCTCCTGCGCGGCGCCGCCGGCCTGTTCGCCGCCGAGGACGACACCGTCACGCTGGCCCAGTTCCGGGCCTACGTGCAGCGGATCGAGCTGCAGCGCCTCTATCCCGGCTTCCTCGGCATCGGCTTCACGCCGACCCTGCCCGCCTCGGCGCGGGAGACCTTCGCCGCGCGCGCCGAGGCGCTGGGCGTCGAGAAGTTCCGGGTGCGGCCGCCCACCGACAACCCGATGATCAGCCCGGTCCTGTTCGCCGAGCCGCCGAACCCGCGCAACCTCGCCGCCATCGGCTACGACGTGATGTCCGACCCGGTGCGGCGCGACATGGTCGAGCGCGCCCGGGACACCGGCCGGCCGGCCGCCTCGGCGCGGATCCAGCTCGTGCAGGAGATCGACGCGAACAAGCAGGCGGGCTTCCTCGTGGCCATGCCGGTCTATGCCGGCGGCGCCGTGCCGCCCGACCTCGAAGACCGGCGCCGGCGCTTCCTGGGCTTCGTGTTCGGCGCCTTCCGGGCCGACGACCTGTTCAACAGCATCGTGGCGGCCGAGGCCGAGGAGGACGCGGCCTTCGCCATCTACGACGGCGCGCCGAGCGAGGCGAACCTGCTGCACCGGTCCGCGCGGGTCCCCGCCGCCGGGGCGGGGCGCCTGACCCGCGAGGCGCATCTCGAGCTCGGCGGCCGCACCTGGACCGTCGCGTTCGCGCAGCGCGTCTCGCCCCGGCGCGGCTCGGCGCTGCCGGAGATCTGGCTCGTCTGCGGCGGGGGCCTGTTCGCCACCGCGCTGCTGGCCCTCGCGGCCTACCGGCAGCGCCGCACGCAGGACGAGATCCGCCAGCTCAACGCGTCGCTGGAGGCCCGCGTCGAGGAGCGGACGCGCGATCTCCGGGCGGCGGCCGACCGTCTGCGGCAGGCCGGGGAGGAGCGGGCGCGCATGGAGGAGGCGCTGCGCCAGTCGCAGAAGATGGAGGCGGTGGGCCAGCTCACCGGCGGGCTGGCGCACGACTTCAACAACCTGCTGGCGGGCATCTCGGGCTCGCTGGAGCTCATCGAGGCCCGCATCGCCCAGGGCCGGTCGAAGGATGTCGGCAAGTACATCGCCGCCGCCCAGGGGGCCGCCCGGCGGGCCGCGGCCCTGACCCACCGCCTGCTCGCGTTCTCGCGCCGCCAGACGCTGGCGCCCAAGGCCATCGACGCCGACCGGCTCGTCCGCGGGATGCTCGACCTGATCCAGCGCACGGTCGGGCCGAGCGTCGAGGTGCGGCACGTCGGGGCGGACGGGCTCTGGACCGTCCTGGCGGACCCGTCCCAGCTGGAGAACGCGCTCCTGAACCTCTGCATCAACGCGCGGGACGCGATGCCGGAGGGCGGCCGGATCACCATCGAGACGGACAATTGCTGGATCGACCGGCAGCGGGCCGAGGCGCAGGACATGCCGGAGGGGCCGTACCTGTCGCTGTGCGTGTCGGATACCGGCACCGGCATGCCGCCGGCGGTCGTCGCCCGGGCGTTCGATCCGTTCTTCACCACCAAGCCGATGGGCGAGGGCACCGGCCTCGGCCTGTCGATGATCTACGGCTTCGCCAAGCAGTCGGGCGGACAGGTCCGGATCAACTCGACGGTCGGCCGGGGCACGAATGTGTGCATCTACCTGCCGCGGCATTTCGGCGAGGCGGACGCGGACGGGCCCGACCCGGGCAGAGGCCGGATGGCGCCGGCCGAGGCGGGCGAGACCGTGCTGATCGTGGACGACGAGCCGACGGTGCGCATGCTGGTGACGGACGTGCTGAGCGACCTCGGCTACACGGCGATCGAGGCGGCGGACGGCGCGGGCGGGCTCAGCGTGCTGCAGTCGGGCGCGCGGATCGACCTGCTCGTCACGGATGTCGGTCTGCCCGGCGGCATGAACGGGCGCCAGATGGCGGACGCCGCGCGCGTCGGCCGACCGGACCTGAAGGTGCTGTTCATCACCGGCTTCGCCGAGTCGGCGCTGCCGGGCGACGGGCGTCTCGAGCCCGGCATGGCTGTGCTGACCAAGCCGTTCGCCGTGGAGGCCCTGGCCGCCCGCATCCGCGAGATGATCGCGCGCGGAACCTGACTGGCCCTGGCGGCGGCCCGCGGGCGCTCCCGCCCTGCGCCGGATCGGCGCAGGGCGCCCTCCGGCGGCACGGCCGCGGCCATCGCCGCCCTGCCATTCGTTGAGATCGCGGCCCCGGAGGCCTATGCAGGGGCATCATGGAACTGCAAGCGACCGCCGACCGCCCCCTGGCGCCCCCCGTCCGCACGCCGTCGCCGCGCGGGCCTGCGGCGCCGTTCCTGCCGATGAGCCGCGCCGAGATGGCGGCCCTCGGGTGGGAGTCCTGCGACATCGTGCTGGTGACGGGTGACGCCTACGTGGACCACCCGAGCTTCGGCATGGCCATCATCGGCCGGCTGCTCGAGTCGCAGGGCTTCCGGGTCGGCATCATCGCGCAGCCCGACTGGCAGTCGGCGGAGCCGTTCAAGGCACTCGGCAAGCCGAACCTGTTCTTCGGCGTCACCGGCGGCAACCTCGATTCGATGGTGAACCGCTACACGGCGGACCGGCGGCTGCGCCACGACGACGCCTACACGGCCGGCGGCGAGGGCGGCCGGCGCCCGGACCGCTGCACCATCGTCTACACGCAGCGCTGCCGCGAGGCCTTCAAGGACGTGCCGGTCGTGCTCGGCGGCATCGAGGCGTCGCTGCGGCGCATCGCGCACTACGATTACTGGTCCGACAAGGTGCGCCGCTCGATCCTGGCGGACGCCAAGGCGGACCTGCTGATCTACGGCAACGCCGAGCGCGCCGTGGTCGAGGTGGCGAACCGCCTCGCGGCCGGCGAGGCGCCGCACCAGCTCGACGCGATCCGGGGCGTCGCCCTGTTCCGCCGCGTGCCCGCCCACTACACCGAGCTGCCCGCCGACGACCTCGACTCGACGGACGAGGCCGCGACCCGCCGGCCGGGCGAGACCGTGATCCGGCTGCCCGCCTACGAGCAGGTCAAGGACGACAAGGAGGCCTACGCCCGCGCCTCGCGCGTCCTGCACCGGGAGGCCAATCCCGGCAACGCGCGCCCCCTCGTCCAGCGCCACGGCGACCGCGACCTGTGGCTCAACCCGCCCCCGGTCCCGCTGACCAGCGACGAGATGGACGCGGTCTACGACCTCCCCTACGCCCGCGCGCCCCACCCGTCCTACGGCGACGCGAAGATTCCCGCCTGGGACATGATCAAGTTCTCGGTGACGATCATGCGCGGCTGCTTCGGCGGCTGCACCTTCTGCTCGATCACCGAGCACGAGGGCCGCGTCATCCAGAACCGCTCGGAGGGCTCGATCCTGCGCGAGATCGAGCGGATCCGCGACAAGACCCCGGGCTTCACGGGCGTGATCTCGGATGTCGGCGGCCCGACCGCCAACATGTACCGGATGGCCTGCAAGGACCCGAAGATCGAGGCGGCGTGCCGGCTGCCCTCCTGCGTCTTCCCGGACGTCTGCCCGAACCTGAACACGTCGCACGACGACCTGATCCGGCTCTACCGCAAGGTCCGCGAGGTGAAGGGCGTCAAGAAGGTGATGGTCGCCTCGGGCGTGCGCTACGACCTCGCGGTCAAAAGTCCCGAATACATCAAGGAGCTCGTCACCCACCACGTCGGCGGCCGCCTGAAGATCGCGCCCGAGCACACCGAGCGCGGCCCCCTCGACAAGATGATGAAGCCGGGGATCGGCACCTACGACCGCTTCAAGGAGATGTTCGACGCCGCCGCCAAGGAGGCGGGGAAGAAGTACTACCTGATCCCGTACTTCATCGCGGCGCATCCGGGCACGACCGACGAGGACATGATGCACCTCGCGCTCTGGCTCAAGAAGAACAACTACCGCGCCGACCAGGTCCAGACGTTCCTGCCCTCGCCGATGGCGACCGCCACGGCGATGTACCACACCGAGATCAACCCCCTGCGGGGCGTGCGCCGCGGCGGCAGCGAGCCGGTCGAGGCGATCAAGGGGCTGCGCCAGCGACGGCTGCACAAGGCGTTCCTGCGCTACCACGACCCCGAGAACTGGCCGCTGCTGCGCGAGGCCCTGCGGGAGATGGGCCGCGCCGATCTCATCGGGCCGCGGCCGGACCAGCTCGTGCCGTTCTCGCAGCCGCCGGGAACCGGGGCCGGCGCGGGCCGCTCGGGCGGCCAGCCGCGACCCGTGTACCGTCCGGGCGGTCAGCGCTTCACCACGAAGGGCGTGCCGCTGCGCAAGTGACGGGTCCGGCGCGTCGGGTCATGGTGAGCGCCGAACCGGCCCCGACCCGCGCTGGCCGGCGCCCCTGAGCGCGGCCCGGTGCGATCCCGGGCTGGTCCGCCCGTTCGAGGAGGCCGTCGCGCCCGCGCGACGGGCGCCTCAGCCCGCCTTGGCCGGCAGGGTGAAGAGGTCGATGAAGGACCGCGCCAGGTCGACCGCCCCCGCGACGGCGAGCGTGCCGCCGGCGCCGTCCCGGTCCAGGGGCGCCTTGCCGTAGATCGTGCGGCGCAGCGCCAGCGTGTCGCCGGTGAAGGCGAGGTCGGGCGCCTCCGCGACGCCCCGGCGCACGCGGATCTCGCCGCCGGCGACCGTCGCGACGAAATCCTCGCCGGGGAAGTGGAACGCGACCGTCGCCGACAGCGCCGCCGCGCGCCCGCGATCGACCAGGGCCTGGAGCGACATCATGGCCGAGGCCGCCGACATGAACAGGCTCGGGTCGTGCCGCGGCGAGCGGGCGGCCCAGCGGCCCAGGTCGCGCATCAGGGGCGCGGCGTCGCGGCCCCAGTCGGTGAGATCGTAGACCTGCACGTTGGCCGGCGACGGCAGCCGGTAGCGCAGGACGATGCCCGCAGCCTCCAGGCTCTCGAGCCGCTGCGTCAGCACGTTCGCGCTGATCCCCGGCAGGTTCGCCCGGATCTCGCCGAAGCGGCGCGGGCCGTAGACCAGTTCGCGCATGATCAGCAGCGACCAGCGCTCGCCGATGAACTCCAGCGCGAGGGCCGTGCCGCAGGCGTCGTCGTAGACGCGCTCGCGCGGCCCGGACGCCGAAACAGTTACTTTTTCTGACTTCATGGTTGCTTTGTGTAACCGAGAGTGCGAGCCTGGGCAAAGCGGGGCCGGAGGGGGCGCCGCGGAGCGGCCGTAGCGCCGATTGTCACGGAGGAGCGCCCGATGCCACCCGCCGAGGGGACACCCATCTGGTTCGAGCTGAACGGAACCGACCCGGACGCCGCACAGGCCTTCTACGAGGCGGTCGCGGGCTGGCGCGTCGCGCCGTCGCCGATGCCCGAGCACGGCGGCTACCGGATCGCGGAGGCCGACGGGGTGCCCGTGGCCGGGATCCGCCGGTCGATGCCCGAGGCGCCCGGCCTTCCCGGCTGGGCGATCTACCTCGCGACGCGGGACGTCGACGCCGTGGCGGCCCGCGCGGTCGAACTCGGTGGCGCGGTCCCGTTCGGACCCGTCGACATCCCCCATGTCGGCCGCTTCGCCATGGTGAGCGACCCGCAGGGCGTGATCTTCGCCGTGATGGATCCGGCCAATCCCGGCGCGAGCCGGGCCTTCGGGCCGGTACCCCTCGGCACGGAGCGGACCCGCGGCCACGGCGTCTGGATCGAGCTCGCCACTCCCGATCCCGCGGCGGCCCTCGCCTTCTACGGCGCGCTCTTCGGCTGGGAGAAGCTCGGGGCCATGCCGATGGGCGACATGGGCGAGTACGCCTTCATCGGGCGGGGCGACCTGCGCCCCGGCGCGGTGATGTCGAGCGCGGCCACCGGCACGCCGGCCCGGTGGAACTGGTACGTCCACGTGGCCGACATCGACGGCGCGCTCGCGACTGTCCGGGATCTGGGCGGCACGGTCCTCCAGGGGCCGGACCCGATCCCCGGTGGCAGCTACGCGGCCAACATCGCCGATCCCGCGGGCAACCGGCTCGGCCTCGCCGGCCCGCGGCACGCGTCGTGAGGGAGGCGGCGATGGCGAGCGACACGCTGACGACCTGCCTGTGGTTCGACCACGGCGAAGCCCGCAGGGCCGCGGAATTCTACGCCGCGACCTTCCCCGACAGCCATGTCGGCGCCCCCATGAACGCCCCATCGGATTTCCCCGGCGGGTCCGCGGGCGACGAACTCACGGTCGCGTTCACGGTGCTCGGCCGGCCGTTCATCGGCCTGAATGGCGGCCCCGCCTTCCGGGCCAATCAGGCGGTCAGCTTCATGGTGCTGACCGAGGATCAGGCAGAGACCGACCGGTACTGGGACGCCATCGTGGGCCACGGCGGTGCGGAGAGCCAGTGCGGCTGGTGCACGGACCGTTGGGGCTTCTCCTGGCAGATCACCCCGCGCGCGCTCCTGCGCGCCAACAGCCACCCCGACAGGGAAGCGGCCCGGCGCGCGTTCGAGGCCATGATGACCATGCGCCGGATCGACATCGCCCGGATCGAGGCCGCCATCCGCGGAGACTCGGCCCATGCGTGAGATCACCGGCTCCCTCTTCCAGTCCCTCGACGGGGTGATCCAGGCGCCGGGCGGACCGGAGGAGGATCAGACCGGCTTCGCGCACGGCGGCTGGACCTTCCCGTACTTCGACGCATCCCTCGCCGCGCCGATGGGCAAGCTGCTCGGAGGCGCTTACGAGCTGCTTCTCGGTCGACGGACCTACGAGATCTTCGCCGCCTACTGGCCGCACAACGCCGATCAGCCCATCGGCAAGACCTTCAACGCGATCCGCAAGCATGTCGTGACCGCGTCCGACGGGGCGCTCGGCTGGAACAACAGCTTCCGGCTCGCTGGCGATCCTGTCGCGGCGATCTCCCGCCTCAAGGAGAGCGACGGGCCCGACCTCCTGATCCAGGGCAGCAGCATGCTCTACCCGGCGCTGCTCCCGGCGGGCCTCATCGACCGGATGGTCCTGATCACCTTCCCGGTCATGCTCGGTCGCGGCAAGCGCTGGTACGCGGACGACCCGTCGGCGGCCCGCACCTGGACGCTGGTCGAGCAGACCCACTCGCCGAAGGGTGTCCACGTCGCGATGCTCGCGCGGGACGGGGCGGTTCGGACCGGCAGTTTCGCCACCAAACCCCCGAGCGCGGACGAGCGCGCGCTCCGCCAGCGCCAGGCGGCGGGTCGCTGGTAGGCAGGCGCCCAGCAGGCCGCCGAGTGAGATCCGGAGGCTCACCGTTCGGCCGGACCAGGATCCGGCGGACCCTGACCACGCATGATCGGAACCGGGTCCCGGCCCTACTTCCTGTCGCCGGGCAGGACCGAGCTCAGCACCTGCCGGGCGGTGTCGGCGAGCAGGTGACGCTCCTTGGGGTCGCCCTTGCCGAGCATCGACATGAAGTTCTTCACCTGGTCCAGCGTGAAGAAGGGCGGCAGCGGCGGCACCTCGGGATCCGTCTTGACCTCCAGCACCACCGGCACCGGGCTCGCCAGCGCCTCGTCCCAGGCCGGGCCGACCCGGGCGGGATCGTCCACGTAGATGCCTTTCAGGCCGATCAGTTCGGCGAACTTGTGATAGGGCACGTTCGGGATGGTCTGGCTCGCCTCGAACTTCGGGTTGCCCTCCATCACCCGCTGTTCCCAGGTGACCTGATTCAGGTCCTCGTTGTTGAACACGCAGCAGATCCAGGTCTTGTTGGACCAGCGGTGCCTGTACTTCGCCACCGTGATCAGCTCGGCCATGTTGTTCATCTGCATGGCGCCGTCGCCGACCAGCGCGATCACCGGCCGGTCAGGATGGGCGACCTTGGCGGCGATGGCGTAGGGCACCGCCGCGCCCATGGAGGCGAGGCCGCCCGAGAGCGAGCACATCTGGCCGCGACGCATCTTCAGGTCGCGGGCGTACCAGTTGGCGCAGGAGCCGGAATCCGACGTGACGATCACCCGCTCGGGCAGGCGCGGCGAGAGCTCCCAGGTGACGCGCTGCGGGTTCACCGGGTCGGCCTTGGCCATGGCCCGATCCTCGGCCTCCTTCCACCAGGAGGCGACGCCCTTCTCGATGCCGGCGCGCCAAGCGCCGCCTTCCTTCTTCTGCTCCAGGAGCGGCAGCAGGGCGGTGAGGGTCTCGGCCGACTCGCCGCAGAGCGGCACCTCCATCGGATAGCGCAGCGACAGCATCTCAGGGGCTATGTCGATCTGCACGCCGCGGGCCTGCCCCTCCTCGGGCAGGAACTCGGCCCAGGGGAAGCCCGAGCCGATCATCAGCAGCGTGTCGCATTCGGCCATCATGTCGGAGGAGGGCTTGGAGCCGAGGAGCCCGATCGTGCCGGTGACGAAGGGCAGGTCGTCCGGCAGCGCCGCCTTGCCGAGCAGCGCCTTGGCCACGCCGGCCTGGAGCTTGTTGGCCACCGCGATCACCTCGTCGGTGGCGTGCAGCGCGCCCGCGCCCACGAGGATCGCGACCTTCTTGCCGGCATTGAGCACGTCGGCGGCCCGGCGCAGATCGGCGTCGAAGGGCACGACCCGCGGCATCGTGTAGCCGACGCCCGAGAAGGTGTTGCCGTGCTTGCGCACCGGCGCCTCGTAGGGGACGTCCTGCAGGTCGTTGGGCAGGATGATCGCCGCGACCTTCCGCTCGGCCTTGGCGATGCGCATGGCGCGGTCGACGATGTGGCGGACCGAGGCCGGGCTCGCCGCCTGCTGCACGTAGGCGGCGACGTCCTTGTAGACGCTCGTGAGGTCGAGCTCCTGCTGGTAATGCGCCCCGTTGACGTTGCGCGCCTGCTGGCCGGCGATGGCGAGCAGGGGGACGTGGTCCGAATAGGCGTCGTACATGCCGGTGAGCAGGTGCGTCGCGCCGGGGCCGGACGTGGCGAGGCACACGCCGACCTCGCCGGTGAACTTGGCGTAGGCGGTGGCCATGAACGCCGCCATCTCCTCGTGGCGGACCTGGATGAACTCGAAGGGCAGGTCGTTGCGCTGGAGCGCGCCGAGGAGCCCGTTGATCCCGTCCCCGGGGTAGCCGAAGATCGTCTTGACGCCCCATTCGGCGAGGCGCTTCCAGAAGAAGTCGGCGACGGCGTCGGCCATGGGGGTGCTCCTCGATCCCGCGCGGCCGCGCGTCCCTGCGGAGGGGGGCGCGCCTCGGTACCTGCGCCGGGATTCCTGACTCGGCGCGCTGCGTCGCGCCCTGTGTCACGGGCTAACCGGCGGTCGCCGGGGGCGTTCCTGCCGGATGCGCGGGCGTTCTGACGTTCCCGTGAGGTGGCCGCGACGCGCGGCGCCCTCACCCGCCGGCCAGGTCGATGGCGTAGAGGTGCTCCTTCGCGGTGATGAACAGGCGCCGCTCGTCCGGGCCGAAACAGCAATTCGAGCAGGCCTGCGGCGTCGGGATCAGTCCGAGACGATGGCCCTCGGCCGAGAAGACCTGCACCCCGGCCCCCGAACTCGTCCAGACCCAGCCGCGGCGATCGACGCGGAGCCCGTCCGGCACGCCGGGCTCGACCTGGGCGAGGACGCGCCGCTCGCCGAGGTCTCCGTCGGGCCGCAGGGGATAGGCGTAGATCGTGTGCCCGTCCCCGCCCTCCGTGCGCGAGGTGTCGCTGACGTAGAGGATGCGGCCGTCCGGCGAGAAGGCGAGCCCGTTCGGCTGGCCGAGGTCGGCCATGCGCCGCAGGCTGCCGTCGGCGGGGTCGAAGCGGTAGACGCTGTGATGGCCGAGTTCCGACTCGTCGAGCACGCCCTGTTTGGGCTGCCGCAGGCCGTAGGCGGGATCGCTGAACCACAGGGCGCCGTCGGCGGCGCAGGCCACGTCGTTCGGGGCGTTGAAGCGGCGGCCCGCGTAGGTCTCGACCAACGGCGTGGTGCGCCCGTCGGGCGTGGTGCGCGACAGGCGGCGGTTGCCGTGCTCGCAATGGATCAGGTTGCCGTCCCCATCGACGGTGTTGCCGTTGATGAACGGCGTGGCGTCGATCACCACGCGGACGCAGCCGTCCGGATGCCAGCCCAGCACCCGGCGGCCCTCGATGTCCGACCAGACCAGGATGTCCCGCGCGGGCCACCACGTCGGGCCCTCGCTGAACGTCGCCTGATCGTAGAGCGAGACGAGGCGGGCGTGGTGGGGCACCACCGCAGAGAAGCGCGGATCGGAGGCCCGCGGGGGATCGACGTGCGGCACGGGCGCGGGCGGGCCGGGTCGACGCAGGAGGTTCGATGCGGCTTCGGCGTTCATGACACTCCGGCGAAAGGCCTGTCGGGGACCGGATCTCGGCGGCCCTCGAGAAAACAATCGCCTTCGTCAGATGTCGTTCGCTCGACCCGGGTGTCGGCGGACCCGACCGATCGGTCCGACCGGAGGCGGCCTCTGCGCGCGTCGACCCAGCCGAGCCCGTCTTGCCCGAACGCCTGCCGCCCGAGATCGAGCCCGCGTTCTCCGACGAGACAAACATAGATCGAGGCCAGGCCCGCCGGCCTCCCCTAGACCTCGACCGACCGACGGATCCGATGTCTCGCGGAGGCGGACGCGCGGAATGGTGCAGATCTTCCGACCGGGCGCCGACGCCGTCGCCCGCTTGGTCCTCGTGTCCCTCGCCGCCGCGCCGGTCTTCGGGGTGGGCCTCGCCTACGCCTACTGGCGCTCGCCCTACGCCACCCAGCAGGACGTGACCCGCGAGCAGCCGGTGCCGTTCAGCCACGAACACCACGTGGGCGGCCTCGGGATCGATTGCCGCTACTGCCACACCTCCGTGGAGAAGGCCGCCTTCCCGGGCATCCCGCCGACCGAGACCTGCATGAGCTGCCACTCGCAGATCTGGACCAACGCGCCGATGCTCGCCCCCGTGCGCACCAGCCTCGCCGAGGGGCGCCCCCTCGAATGGCGCAAGGTCCACACCCTGCCGCACTACGTCTACTTCAACCACGCGGTGCATGTGGCGAAGGGCGTCGGCTGCACCACCTGCCACGGGCCGATCCAGACCATGAAGCTCGTGCGGCAGGTGGCACCGCTCACCATGGGCTGGTGCCTCGACTGCCACCGGAACCCGGGCCCCAACCTGCGCCCCCGCGAGGCGGTGTTCGACGTGACGTGGACGCCGCCGCCCGATCAGAAGGCCGCGGGGGCGCGGCTCGCCGAGGCCTATCACGTCAAGTCGCCGGACCGGCTCAGCGAGTGCTCCATATGCCACCGCTGACCCCGCCGACCCGCCGCACGGCCCTGGGCCTGCTCTCCGCCGGCATCGCGGCGGGGCTCGGCGCCTGCGCGAAACCCTCCGAGGAGCTGGTGCCCTACGTGGTCCAGCCGGAGCGGCTGCTGCCGGGCGTGCCGGTCCGCTACGCCACCGCGCTCTCCCTCGGCGGCTGGGCGCGGGGCGTTCACGCCATCGCGGTGGACGGGCGGCCGATCAAGATCGAGGGCAACCCGCTCCATCCCGCCAGCCTCGGCGCCACCGACGTCTTCGCGGAAGCCGCGATCCTCGACCTCTACGATCCCGACCGCTCCCGCACCGTGACCGAGCGGGAGACCGGCATCGCCTCGTGGGACATGGCCGAGCGGGCCCTGGCCGCGCCCCTGGCGCAGGCGCGCCGGGAGAATGGCAGGGGGCTGCGCCTGCTCACCGGACGCGTCACCTCGCCGACCCTGGCCCGCCAGATCGCGGCCCTGCTGGCGGCGCTGCCGGAGGCGCGCTGGCACGTCCACGAGCCCCTGGACGACACGGCGGCCCTGCGCGGCGCCGATCTCGCGTTCGGCCGCCGCTACCGGACGCTGTCCGATCCCGGCCGGGCCGAGACGATCCTCTGCGTCGGCGCCGACCCGCTCGGGCCCGGGCCGGACCAGATCCGCTTCAGCCGCGCCTTCATGGAGCGCCGCCGGGATCCAGCGCGGTTCGGGCGGCTCTACGTGGCCGAGACCGCGCTGACCCAGAGCGGCATCAAGGCCGATGCCCGCCACGCCCTGTCGCCCCGCGACGCGGGAGGATTGCTCGCCGCGATCGCCAACGGGCTGGGCGCGGGGCTCCCCGTGCCCGATCTGCCGCCGGAGACGGCGCGGTTCGCCGACGCGGTGGCGGCGGACCTGACGCGGGCGGAGGGCCGCGCCCTGGTCCTCGTGGGCGGCGCCCTCGCGCCGGAGCTTCACGCCCTCGGCCACTGGATCAACGGGCGGCTCGAGGCACCCGTCGCCTATCTGCCGCCGGAGGAGGCGGCGCCCGCCGATCTCGCCGCCCTGGCGGCGGATCTCGATCGGGGCGCGGTCACCTGCCTCGCGATCCTCGGCTGCAACCCGGTCCACACGGCGCCCGCCGACCTCGCCCTGGCCGAGCGGATCGGCCGGGCCGGCTTCTCGGTCCATGCCGGGACACACGGCGACGAGACCGCCGGCGTCACACACTGGCACCTGCCGCTGGCGCACGAGCTCGAGAGCTGGTCGGACCTGCGCGCGCCGGACGGCACGGCGAGCCTCGTCCAGCCGCTGGTGCGGCCCCTCTACGGCGGGCGCTCGGTCCACGAGATCCTGGCGCTCCTCGCCGGAGAAGCCGCCACCGCCGGCTACGACCTCGTGCGCGCGACGTGGCGCGACCGGGGCGGGGACGATTTCGAGGGCTGGTGGCGCCGGGCCCTGCACGACGGCGTGATCCCCGCCAGCGCGGCCCTGTCGGTCGCCCCCGGCGCGGCGCGGCTCCCGACCCTGCCGGCGCGCCGGCCCGTCACCGGCCTCGCAGTCGAATTGCGAGCGGATCCCTGCCTCTACGACGGCCGCTACGCCAACAATGCATGGCTGCAGGAATGCCCGAAGCCGGTCTCGAAGCAGGTCTGGGGCAACGCGCTCGCCCTCTCGGTGGCGGAGGCCGCCCGTCGCGGTCTCGCGGCCGGCGACGTGGTGCGCCTCGGGATGGACGGCCGGACCATCGAGGCGCTGGTCGCGGTCGAATCCGGCGTCGCCGAGGGGGCCGGCGCCCTGACGCTCGGCTACGGGCGCCCCCGCGCCGGAGCGATCGGCAACGGCATCGGCACGGACGGCTATCGCCTCGCCACGGCGGCGTCGCCGCGCCTGCTGGCGGGCGTCAGCGTCGAACAGCTCGACCGCCCGGGCGAGGTGCTGCGCACCCAGAATTACACGCAGATCGAGGGCGAGACCCGGAAGCTCTTCCGCCAGATCGCGCTGGCGGACCTGAAGGACACAGAGCCCGAGGGCATCGGCGACGACCGGCCGACCCTGCTCACCCCCTGGACAGGCGACGCGGACGGCCATGCCTGGGCGATGGTGATCGACACCCACGCCTGCATCGGCTGCAACGCCTGCGTCGTCGCCTGCCAGTCCGAGAACAACGTGCCCGTCGTCGGGCCGGAGGAGATCGCCCGGGGCCGGATGATGCACTGGCTGAGGGTCGACCTCTACGATTCCGGGACGCCCGAGGCGGTGAATGCCGGCTTCCAGCCGGTGCCGTGCATGCATTGCGAGCACGCGCCCTGCGAGCCGGTCTGCCCGGTGGCGGCCTCGGTCCATGACGGCGAGGGGTTGAACCTCCAAGTCTACAACCGCTGTGTCGGGACGCGCTTCTGCGAGGCGAACTGCCCCTACAAGGTCCGGCGCTTCAATTTCTTCGGCTACGCCGACGGCCAGCCCTACGCGACCATGGGCGTCGAGAGCGTCAAGGCGCAGCGCAACCCGAACGTCACGGTCCGCGCCCGGGGGGTGATGGAGAAGTGCACCTACTGCGTCCAGCGGATTGCCAACGCGCGCCAGGACGCCGCGCGCGACGGGCGGCCGATGGGGGCCGTCGCCACCGCGTGTCAGTCCGCCTGCCCGACCCGCGCGATCACCTTCGGCGACCTCGCTCGGCCCGGCGACCCGGTCCTGGGCCTGCGGCAGGATCCACGGCACTACGCCCTGCTGGAGGAGCTGAATACGCGCCCCCGCACCACCTACCTCGCGGATCTCCGCGCCCCGAACCCCGACCTCAGGGGCCGGACATGAGCGGCGACCCGCAGGCCCATCGCTGGATCGCCCCGGCGCAGCTCAGCCACGGCGCGATCTCGGCGGCGATCGCCGACCCGATCCAGAAACGGGGACCGGGCCGGCTCTGGGTCTACGCCCTGCTGGCGACCCTGCCCTTCGTGCTGGTGACGCTCGGCGCCGTCGGCGCGGTGCTCACCGTGGGGATCGGCCTGTCGGGGGTGAACACCACCGTCGTCTGGGGCTTCTCCATCGCCAACTACGTGTGGTGGATCGGCATCGGCAATGCCGGGACGCTGATCTCGTCGATGCTGCTGCTCACGCGCCAGCGCTGGCGCGCCTCGATCAACCGCTTCGCCGAGGCGATGACCCTGTTCGCCGCCGGGATCGCCGGCATCTTCCCGATCATCCATCTCGGGCGGCCGCTCTACGCCTACTGGCTGGCGCCCTACCCCAACACCATGGATCTCTGGCCGCAATGGCGCTCGGCGCTGGTGTGGGATTTCTGGGCGATCCTCAGCTACATCCTGTTCTCGGCCCTGTTCTGGTTCACCGGCCTGCTGCCCGACCTCGCGACGATGCGCGACCGGGCCACGACCCGGCGGGGCCAGGTGATCTACGGCGCCCTGGCGCTCGGCTGGCGCAACTCCGCCCGGCACTGGCAGGTCTACGAGACCTTCCACAAGACCATGGCGGCGCTGGCCGTTCCGCTGGTCTGCTCGGTGCACTCGATCGTCGGCCTCGACTTCGCCGCGAGCCTCATGCCCGGCTGGCAGGAGAGCATCTTCCCACCCTACTTCGTCGTCGGTGCCATGTATTCGGGCTTCGCGATGGTCGTGATGATCGCGATCTTCGTCCGCTGGGGCCTGAACCTCCAGGCGGTGATCACGCCGGCCCATTTCGACGTCATGGGCAAGGTCATGCTCTTCGCCAGCGTGGTGATGACCCTGTCGTACGCCACCGAATGGTTCACCGCCTGGTACGGGGGCGAGCATCCCGACCGGGACGTCGTGCGCTACTTCTTCGCGGGTGATTACCGCTGGCTGTACTACGCCCTGATCGCCTGCAACTGCGTCGTGCCGCAGGCCCTGTGGTTCCCGTTCGCGCGCCGCAACCTCTGGGTGCTCGCGGGGATCGCGGTCGTGATCAATGTCGGGATGTGGTTCGAGCGCATCCTGATCGTGTGGAACACGCTCTCGCACGGCCACGCGATGAGCCTGTGGCGCACCTACCATACGAGTCTCTACGACCTCGCGATCCTGTTCGGGCCCCTCGGCCTGTTCGTGCTCGGCTTCCTGGTGCTGGTTCGGATCTTCCCCGCGGTCTCGATGCACGAGGTCCGGCAGCTCAGCCACGAGGCGGGAGCCGCCGCATGAGTGCCTCCAGCAGCGCGCCGCTCCTCGCCGAGTTCGAGACCCCCGACGCCCTGGTGCGGGCCCTGCGCCTCGTGCGCGGCGACGGCCACCGGCCGCTGGACGCCTACACGCCCTTCCCGCTGGAGGAGCTGTCCGGCGCGCTCCCGCCCGCGCGCAACCCCGTGCGGTTCGTGATGGCCGTGGCGGGGTTCGGCGCGGCGGCCGCGATGTACGGGCTGCAATGGTACAGCGCGGTCGTGGATTACCCGCTGAATTCCGGCGGCCGGCCGCTCCATTCGTGGCCGGTCTTCACCCTGGTGCCGTTCGAGTTCGGAGTGCTGGCGGCGGCCGTCGCGGGCTTCGCCGCGATGCTCTGGGCCTGCGGCCTGCCGCGGCTCAACCACCCGGTCCACGACATGCCGCAGTTCGAGCGGGCGAGCCAGGACCGCTTCCTGCTCCTCGTCGCGCCGAAAGCCGAGCCCGCAGCGCTGCGGCTGCGGCTGGAGGAGGCCGGCGCGGTCCTCGTGTCCGAGTTGCGGGCATGAGGACCGCCCTCCTCCTCGCCGCCTTGCCGGCCCTGTGCCTCGCGGCCTGCGACGACCAGTCGATGCGGGTGCAGAACCGCTACGAAGTCTACGGCAAGGCGCCGCTCTTTCCCGGGGGCGCCGAGGCGCAGACGCCGCCCGATGGAACGGTGGCTCAGGGTGACCTCGCCGTCGCGGACGGTCTCGCCACGCCGCCGCATCTCGACGCGGCCCTGCTGGCCCGGGGCCGGGAGCGCTACGAGGCGATCTGCACCCCCTGCCACGGCTATACCGGCGCGGGCGACGGCATGGTCGTGCAGCGGGGCTTTCCGCCGCCGCCCTCCTACCAGGAGGATCGCCTGCGCGCGGCGCCCGCCCGGTACTTCGTGGACGTGATCACCCGAGGCTACGGGGTGATGTACCCCTACGCCAACCGCGTGGAGCCCCGCGACCGCTGGGCGATCGCCGCCTACATCCGCGCGCTGCAGCTCTCCCAGGGAGCCCGCGTCGCGGCGGTGCCGGGCCTCGCGGAGCACCTGCCATGATGGACGCCCTCGCCCGGGGCTGGCTCGTCGCGTGGCTCGTCTGGAGTGCGGTGCCGGTGGGCAGCCTCGTCCTGATGCTGATCCACGGCGTGACCGGCGGACGCTGGGGCGAGGCCCTGGCCCCCGCCCTGCGCCCGGCCGCCGCCCTGGTGCCGCTCGCCGGCCTGGCCTTCCTCGGCGTCGCGCTCGGCCTGCCCGCCCTCTATCCCTGGGCGGCCGAGGCAGGGAGGGTGAAGCCGGACGTCGCCCGGCTCTATCTCGATCCGGCCCTGTTCGACCTGCGGGCGACGCTCGCGCTCGCCGGCTGGTCGGCCCTCGCCCTCCTCTACCTCGCCGGGCGCTGCGGGCCGCTGGTCGCGGCTCTGGGCCTGAGCTTCTACGGGCTCACGATCAGCCTCGTGGCCGTGGACTGGATCCTCTCGGTCGAGCCGCATTTCACCTCGTCCGCCTTCGCGGCGGGGATCGCCCTGCACCAGATCCTGGCGGGCCTCGCCTGGGCCGCTGTCGCGAGCCCGCCGGGGCTCGACGAGGCCCGCGCCGCGGACCTCGCCGGGCTGATCCTCGCGAGCCTGCTCGGCGTCCTCTACCTCGGCCTGATGTCCTACATCGTCGCGTGGTACGGCGACCTGCCCGCCAAGGCGGCGTGGTACCTGACGCGCGGCACCGGGGCCTGGGTCGCCGTGCTCGCCGCCGCCGTCGCGCTCGGCGGGATCCTCCCCTTCGCGGCCCTGCTCTTCGCGAGGCTGCGCCGGAGCGCCGCCGCCCTGCGGGTCGTCGGGCTCCTCGTGCTGGTCGGAATCGCCCTGCACCTCGCGTGGTACGTGCTCCCGGCCTACGGCGCGGATGCGGGGCTCGCCGCCCTCTTCGCCGTGCCGGGCCTCGCCCTGCTCGCCTCCGCCTCGCGGCCGGTCGGCCGCCGCGTCGCCCGCATCCGCGCCGCCGGGAGGCCGCGCCATGTCTGACCGAGCGCCTGACCGAGCGCCTGACCGAGCATCCGACCGACCGGTGCCTCCGGCCGAGGGCCAGCTCCACACCGGCGTCCACGACGACGCGGTCGGCCATGCCCGCCCCGGCACGGAGGCGCCCGTCCTGGCCCTGCGCCCGGTGCTGCTGACCGGCCTGTTCATCGTGGTCTTCGTGGGCGCGACGCTGGCGGGCCTGCGCGTCTACTACACCCGCACCGTGTCCCTGCCGCTGATGCGGCCGCCGCGCGATGTCCCCGAGCCCCGCCTCCAGCGTGCCCCGGCGCGCGACCTCGACGCCTTCCTGAGGGAGCAGAAGGCGCGGCTCACGGGCTATGCCTGGATCGACCGCGAGAAGGGCATCGCCCGCATGCCGGTCGACGCGGCGATGGCCCGCCTCGCAGCGCAGGGCGATGCCGGCTTCGCCGCGCCCCTCCAGCCCGAGCGGGTGCCCCCTCTCGGCAGCCGGGGCGGCGCCTCGGGCGCCCTGCCCTCCCCCGACGGGCAGCCCGGCAGCGCGCAGCGCGCCGCCTCCGAGGGGGAGCGCTGATGGAATCCCTCCTGCCCGCTTGGCTGATGCCGGTGGCGGCCTCGACGCAGGCCGCCAAGGTCGACCGGATCTTCATCGGCCTCACGATCATCTCCGCGCTGATCGTGCTCCTCGTGGTCGGCCTCGTGGTGACCTTCGCGATCCGCTACCGGCGGGGGTCGAAGGCCGACCGCGGGCCGCTGCCGGAAGTGGTCTCCCGCGAGTTCGAGATCGGCTGGACCGCCGCCACGCTGTTCGTGTTCGTCTTCATCTTCTGGTGGGCTGCGTCGGCCGAGATCACCGCCTTCTCGCCGCCCAAGGACGCGCTCGAGGTCCACATCGTCGGCAAGCAGTGGATGTGGAAGGCGCAGAGCGCCAACGGCGCCCGCGAGATCAACGAGCTGCACGTGCCGGTGAACGCGCCGGTGCGCCTCGTCCTGACCTCGCAGGACGTGATCCACTCCTTCTACATCCCGGCCTTCCGGCTGAAGCGCGACGCGGTGCCCGATCAGACGACCGAGGCGTGGTTCCAGGCCACCAAGACCGGCACGTTCCAGCTGATGTGCACCGAATATTGCGGCACCGACCACGCCCGGATGCTCGGCCGGGTGATCGTGATGGAGCCGCAGGACTACGCGTCCTGGCTCTCGGCCCAGCCGGAGGGCGACGACCTCGCCCACCAGGGCGAGCGCCTGTTCTCGGCCCGGGGCTGCTCGGGCTGCCACGCCCCGGGCTCGTCGGTCCACGCCCCGAGCCTCGCCGGCATCTGGGGGCAGGCGGTGCAGCTCGCGGGAGACAAGCGCGCGACGGTCGACGCGGCCTATATCCGCGACTCGATCCTCCAGCCGGCCCGGGACATCGTGGCGGGCTACGCGCCGGTCATGCCGAGCTACGCCGGCCTGCTGTCGGACGGGGAGATCCAGGAGCTCACCGCCTATATCCGCTCGCTGGGCGCGGGCCCGCGGGTGATCCGCACGCCCGGCCTGCCGCCCCTGTCGTCGCGGGTTCCGGGCACCGCGCCCGCCCGCAGCCCCGCCATGGTGCCGGGCGCCCCCGTCTCCGACACCCCGGCCCCCGCCGGACCGGCGGTGCGGCCGTGACCCCGTCCCGGCGACCAGGAGAGCGCGCATGAGCAGCCGCGTCGCGCAGAGCCCCCTCAGCCTCGCCGACCCGGACGAGCTGGCCCTCGGCCTGCCCGAGAGCTACCTCGCGGCCGGGAGCACGCTCGGATCGTGGCTCACGACCACCGACCACAAGCGCATCGCGATCCTCTACGCGCTGTCGGTGACCCTGTTCTTCTTCATCGGGGGCGCGGCCGCCACGATGGTGCGGCTGGAGCTGTTCACGCCCCAGGCCGACCTCGTCGGCGCCGACACCTACAACAAGCTGTTCACGCTCCACGGCGTGATCATGGTGTGGTTCTTCCTGATCCCGTCGATCCCCACCACGTTCGGCAACTTCCTGCTGCCCCTGATGATCGGCGCGCGGGACCTCGCCTTCCCGAAGCTCAACCTCGCGAGCTGGTACCTCAACGTCGTCGGCGGGCTGATCACCGCCGCCGCCGTCGTGGCGGGCGGCATCGACACCGGCTGGACCTTCTACGTCCCCTATTCCACCACCTTCTCCAACACCGCCGTCACGGTGGGCGTGCTCGGCGTGTTCGTCTCCGGCTTCTCGACCATCGCCACGGGGGTGAACTTCATCGCGACCACGCACCTGCTGCGGGCGCCGGGGATGACGTGGTTCCGTCTGCCGCTCTTCGTCTGGGCCATGTACACGACGAGCCTGATCTTCGTGCTCGCCACCCCCGTGCTGGCCCTGACGCTGCTCCTCGTCGTGGCCGAGCGCAGCCTCGGCCTGCCGATCTTCGACCCCGCGAAGGGCGGCGACCCGATCCTGTTCCAGCACCTGTTCTGGTTCTACTCGCACCCGGCCGTCTACATCATGCTCCTGCCGGGCATGGGTATCGTCTCGGAGGTGATCACCTGCTTCGCGCGGCGGCGGATCTTCGGCTACGAGTTCATGGTCTACGCGCTCGTGGCCATCGCGGTGATCGGCTTCTTCACCTGGGGCCACCACATGCTCACCTCGGGCATGTCGCCCTACGCGGCCCTGATCTTCTCGTTCCTGTCCTTCGTGGTCGCCGTGCCCTCGGCGATCAAGGTGTTCAACTGGACCGCCACCCTCTATCGCGGGCAAGTCGGGTTCGAGTCGCCGATGCTCTACGTGCTGGGCTACATCGGCCTGTTCACGGTGGGCGGCCTGACGGGGCTGTTCCTCGCCTCGATCCCGATCGACGTGCACGTGCAGGACACGTATTTCGTCGTGGCGCACTTCCACTACATCATGGTCGGCGCGACCGTCTCGGCCTACTTCGCCGGGCTGCACTTCTGGTGGCCGAAATTCACCGGTCGAATGTACCCGGAGACCTGGGCGAAGTTCTCAGCCGTGCTGATGTTCTTCGGCTTCAACCTGACCTTCTTCCCGCAATTCATCGCGGGCTACCTCGGCATGCCGCGACGCTACCACGTCTACCCGCCGGAATTCCAGGTCTGGAACGTGCTCTCCTCCTCCGGCGCCGCGGTGCTGGCGGCGGCCTACCTGATGCCGCTCGGCTATCTGACGTGGTCGCTGTTCTTCGGCGCGCGGGCGGTGAACGATCCGTGGAACGCCGCGGGCCTCGAGTGGCGCACCACCTCGCCGCCGCCGCGGGACAACTTCGTCGGTCGACCGGCCGTGCTCGGCAAGCCCTACAACTACCACCCGGAGGGCGCGGTCCCCCTCCAGGACCAGCCGCGCGTCCCCTCGCAGGGCTCGCTGACATGAGCGATCCCGCCGTCGCCCCCGACGCCCTGCTCCGCGAACCGTGGGACGGGCTGAAGCTCCCCGAGGACGCGGCGCTGTCCGCCCAGCGCTTCGGCGCAACCTTCGGCATCTGGATCTTCATCGCCAGCGAGGTGCTGTTCTTCGGGGCCCTGTTCCTGTTCTACGCCGCCGTGCGGCTGGAGCACGCCGAGGCCTTCGCGCAGGCGGCCCGGGAGACGAACATCGTCTACGGCACCCTCAACACCGCGATCCTCCTGACCAGCGGGCTGACCGCCGCCGTCGCCTCGCGCGCCTCCGACCACCCGTCCCTGCGCCGCCTGACGCTGTGGTGCCTCGCGGCGACCGCGCTCCTCGGCCTCGCCTTCCTGGCCGTGAAGGGCCTGGAGTATCGCGAGGACATCGCCGAGCACCTCGTGCCGGGAGCGGCCTTCAAGCTCAAGGAGCCCGCCACGCAGCTGTTCTTCGGCTTCTACTGGCTGTCGACCGGCATTCACGGCCTCCACCTGATGATCGGCGTCGGCCTCGTCGCGCGGCTGGTCCGGATCGGCTGGCGGGACCCCGGGCGCCTGCCCGGAAGCCCGCAGGTCGAGGTCGCGACGCTCTACTGGGGGTTCGTCGACATGGTCTGGCTGTTCCTCTACCCGGCCCTCTACCTCGTGGGGCGCGCGGGATGAGCGCCCCCGTCTCCGCGGGCGCGATCTGGCGCCGCGTGCTGCCGGTCTGGCTCGGCCTGATGGCGCTGCTGGCGGTCGGCTGCGCGCTCGCCTACGCGCCGCTGGGCGCCTGGAACCCGGCGGTGAGCTTCGCCGTCGCCGCCACGCAGGCCGGTCTCGTGGCCCTCCTGTTCATGCGCCTCGTCCGGGCCCCGGCCCTGATCCGCCTGACGGCCGCCTGCGGCCTGTTCTGGTCGGCGATCCTGTTCACGCTGACCCTGGCCGACGTGCTGAGCCGCCTCGCGCGGACCTGACGCCGGCTCAGCTCGCCCGCTTCACCGTGATCTTGCCGCTGGGCTCCAGGGTGATCCGGGCGGTCTCGCCGACGCTGTCGATTCCCGCCTGCCGCAGCGCCTCCGCGAGATCCGCCGCGCTCACCGACCGGCGCAGCCAGGCGGCTTCGTCGAGCCGTCCGCCGCGGCTCAGATCGATCGCCGCACCCTCGACGAGCCGCGCCAGACGCGAGGACCGCGTCGCGCCCTGCGCCAGCAGCCAGTGGAGCAGCACGAGGATCGTGCTCGCCGCCATCGTGCCGAACAGCGGCGCGCTTCCGGTCAAGGCCCGGCTGAGGGAGGAGCTGAGCATGATCGACACGACGATATCGAGCGCCGACCACTTGCCGAAGGTCCTCCGGCCCGAGAGCCGCATCAGCAGCAGCCCGTAAGCGAAGATGAGCACGGCGCGCGCACATTCCTGCCAGAGGGTCAGGTCGCGGCCGGTGCCGAAGAGGGTGTCGAGGAACATCGCGGTGACCTCTGGGTGCCCGAACCCTCCGACAGCGCAACCGCGCTGCCGCGGGATCCCACGGGCCGCAGGCGCGGCCTGGAAATAGGTCACCTGAAATCGACCCGAGGCACTCCGTCCGCACGCGAGCCGATCCGATCGGGCGGAATGCCATCGGCGCTTACCGAAAGCGGTCAGTATCGCGCCTTCTCCGGCAAGGGTTACTGTGCTCGCCCCGGCCCGTCCCTCAAACCCAATCGCAAAGCCATCGCGAGCAGGGCGCTCAGCGTGATCCAGTCACCGCCATCGATCCGCCAGCGGGCGAAGTCGTCATCCGGTTCAACCGTGTAGCCGTGACACTGAAGGACCGCGACCGCGTCGAGCACTGGGTCATCGCTTTCGTCTACGCGGGTATTGTTTCGGTCACGAGCGTGGGTCATGGCTGCGGCTCACCACATCCGCGATCTGGAACAGGAGGTCGCCCACGACGCCGATCGGCAGCAGGACGCAGAACTCACTGTCGTCGGGCGAGCGCAATCGAACCGCCAGCGTGTCGCCGCCGTCGATGATCTCGACTGATCGCACGCCCGCGGCTCCCAGTACGAACGGGACCTCGTTGTACGACGCCGTCATCCTGAGGCCGATCACGCGGCTTCCGTCTCGAGGGCGACGTCGGCCAGATAGGCCGCTAGGCGCGCGCGAGCCTGAAAGTCCGACGCTTCGATGACGAAGCCCGCACCGCCGGGGGACGTGTCATAGCGTCGAAGAACGGATTCGGCCTTGAGCGCAGCCTCTCGCTCAGTCGTCGCGAGGAGGATGCGCCGGTCGCCGTTGATACAGATCGTGATGCGGAATGGAGCGCGCTTCATGCCTGGACCGCCTAGGTCTTCTCGCCGCGCTATCGCGATCGATTGGTCCAGTTACGGTCAAGCTGGCAAAACCGTTCCTCGAGCCGAGCGGGGATTTCTGGTCGCGTTATTCGCGGCGGTCTCCATCAGGCTCACACTCGGCGCACCCGTTAGATCGCCGGGGGGATGCGTTTCAACGATCTGGCATTCGCCATCGTCCAGGTCGACGGAGGCTGAGGCCCAGCCCTCGATCAAAGATGGAGACGCAGGTCGGCTCCACGGCCCGCGCGCAGATGACGGCCGCGCGCGGCACTCCGACCGGCTTCTCAGCCGAACCCCGGACATCGGCAAGCTCAAGATCCGTGAGGAGCACGAACTCCGGGAAGCGCCGGAGCGATCGAACCGGCGCCCGTGGTGGACCGCGTGTCGCCTCGGTCACAGCCGGCACGCCCATGCGGTGACCGCGCTGAGGCTGCGATAGCGACTGGACGCGAGGCACTCGCGCAGCCGCCGCGCCCTCTTCCTGGATGATCGAGACGGTCCGGTGCATCTCACGGGCATCGCCGGAGTGATCCATCTTCGGATTGTCCTTTACGATACAGCTGACACAGCGCGATCTCCCTGCTCGGGGTAGGCTCAGGTGAGACAGCGCTTGAGGCGCTTCCGCCGTCCGGAACGGATCGCTCAACCGTTCGGAGGCGACATCGGCGGATAGCCAAGGACTATCGGATGGATACAGCCTCGGTGGGCAGCCGGTGAGGGGGTCATTCAAGGAGACGAGGAGCGGCGCGAGCGACCACCGCGGCTGTGTCTGCTTCGGTGTCTCGATCGACCAGAAGCGGACGGGCAGACAGCCACCCGCCTCGGACGCCGAGGGGAGGTGCCAACCATCAGGCGCCGCCCCCTCAATCTGACCGACTTTGGTCGTCTTCGAAGCACCGCTGATCGTCGGCGCGGTGTTCCCAGCCCCGCCGACGCTGGTAACGCTCCCCACCATCAACGCATTTGTGAAGTGTCGGGCACCGGCGTCGGGCAACCAATGCCGTGCGGTGTCCGTCGAGAAGATGACTTGCCACCGGGTCACCGTCGCGCAGCGACGCCGTTCCCGACCCGCATCGAGCCGGAGCCGACCATGCCGTCAGCCGCCCGCAAGGCCGTCCTGTACCGGATGGTCACCCCCGAACACACGTGCCCCTACGGCCTGAAGGCCAAGGACCTGCTCGAACGCCAGGGTTTCGAGGTCGAGGATCACCTCCTGACCGACCGGGCCGAGACCGACCGCTTCAAGGCCGAGCACCAGGTCACGTCGACGCCGCAGACCTTCATCAACGGCGCGCGCGTCGGCGGCTTCGACGACCTACAGCGCCACTTCGGCAAGGCCGCCAACAATCCGAACAAGCCGACCTACACGCCCGTCATCGCGGTCTTCTCGATGACGGCGCTGATGGCCTTGGCGGCCAGCTACGCCGTGTACGGCACGCCGCTGACGATGCGCGCGGCGGAGTGGTTCGTCGCCTTCAGCATGTGCGTGCTCGCCCTGCTGAAGCTCCAGGACGTCGAGTCGTTCTCCTCGATGTTCCTGGGCTACGACCTGCTCGGGCGGCGATGGGTCCGCTACGCCTACGCCTACCCGTTTCTGGAGGGGATCGCGGGTGTCCTGATGGTGGCGGGCGCGCTGAACTGGATCTCGATCCCGGTGGCCCTGTTCATCGGCACGGTCGGGGCGGTGTCGGTGTTCAAGGCGGTCTACGTCGATCAGCGAGACATCAAATGCGCTTGTGTGGGCGGGGCGAGCAAGGTGCCGCTCGGCTTCGTCTCGCTGACTGAGAACGTGATGATGGTCGCGATGGCCCTTTGGATGCTGGCGATGCACCACTGAGCGCCGCCCACGCCAGCCCGTCGAGCCGCCTGAACCGTGCGCAGTCGCCTGAACCGTGCGCAGTCGCCGATGGCGCAGGCATCATGCCAGGTCGCGGCCAAGCTTCGTGAGGTCGCGGCCCAGTGACGGGCATCCAGCCTCGCGGACGTACCCCATGGGACCGCTCCGCCCCGTGCGCCGTCTCCGGTCGGTGACCGGCGGCATTCGGGGACGAGGCAGGCGTTTGATGGTCCGCGAACCGTCACTGGCCGTGCTCGGGGCGATGACGCTGGCGGGCGACGTCTTTGCGGCTTCCTCGCCCGCCCTGGCCGACCCGCCGCGGGCCCGGGGCGAGTGCGGCTTCCGCTACGGCGGTTTCGGCGGATACAGCTGCAGCCGCTGGTGAGGCGGCATCCGAAGCGGCCGCGGGGCCGACGATGACCGAAGCGTTTTCGGGCCGCCGCCGGCTCAGCTTGGCTAGATGACCGGCCGCGCCTCGCCCTCCCCGCCGCGAAGCCCCATCGGCACACCGTAGGGCGGTGGCATCGCCGCTTTCCGTCCAAGCTGCCGATCAGGCCTCGCTCTCCAATAAAGCCCCAGCCGACGATGGAACGGTCCCTCCGGGAGCGCCGTTCCTGGCCGCGCGTCACGCCAGCACGTGACCGACACCGGGCGAGGCCACCCCGCGCAAGTCGACGCCCGCCGCTCCGAAGGCAAAACCGGCTCCAGAGCGGGTTTCGCCTCGCGATACACTCATGCTCAACACGATGAATCTCGCGCATTCCGCTGCCGTTAATGTTGGCATCGTGCGCGGATATTGCCGTTTTTGCTGGAACGGTTTGCGCAATCTGCCCGTTTCAGCGCCGTACGATCAGTCAATCGGAGATTCTACATGCTGAAGCACGTTCGCGTCGCCGCCCTCGCGACGACCTTCGTCATCGGCGGTGCGGCCATGGCCCTCGCCCAGTCGTCCTCGACCGTCGGCACGGGCGGTTCCACGGCGGGCGGCGGGACCAGCTCCTCCACCGTGGGCACGGGCGGTTCCTCCTCGGGCTCCGGCACCGGTTCGGGCTCGTCCTCGACGCTTGGCACCGGCGGCTCGTCGGCGGGCGGCGGGACCAGCTCCTCCACCGTGGGCACGGGCGGCTCGTCCGCGGGTTCCGGCTCCGGCTCGTCCTCGTCGATGGGCACCGGCGGTTCCTCGGCGGGCAAGGGCACGAGTTCCTCGTCGATGGGCACGGGCGGTTCCTCGTCCGGGATGTCGGACGGCGCGGGCAAGTCGGGCAGCGCCGCGGGCCATGACAAGAGCGGCCCCGGCAACTCCGAGAACGCCCCGGGCCACAACAAGCGCTGACCCTCGGCGGGTGCAAGCACCGGGCGCGGTCCGGGAGGATCGCGCCCTCCTTGTCTTCGAGGAGACCGGAACATGCCTCGCCTGATCATGCCGTTACTCTGCGGCACTTTCATTCTCGCCGGCTCGGTCGCGGGCCACGCCCAGACCAGCACGGTCACGACCGGCCCGAACGGCGTCTCCGGGAGCACGACCGTCACCACCGGCCCGAACGGCAAGCCGTGCAAGGTCGTGCATTCCGATGGGGCGGGCGACACCGGCTCGATGTCGAGTTCCGTCACGGCCGGTCCGGGCGGCGTCAGCAGTGCGACCACGGGCGGCCCCTCGGTGACGACGAGGTCCGGCAACGGATCGAGCAGCAGCTCGGCCTCCAGTTCGAGTTCCGGCGGCACGACCATGACGACCACCGGAGACGGCGACTGCGTCGTCACCGTCCCGAAGGGGAAGTGAGGATCACATGACGACGAAACACATCGTTCCGCTCGCGGCCCTCGGGCTCCTCGTCGCACCGGCGCTCGCGTTCGCCCAGTCCAGCGCCACCGGGGGCTCGGCCGGCTCGGCCGCGGCCGGCGGCACGTCGGCCTCGACCGTCGGCACCGGCGGCACCTCGACCGGCGCAGACGGGTCGACGGGTTCGTCGCTCGCGACCGGCGGAAGCGCGGCGGGCGGCAAGACCAACGATCGTTCGCACGTCAACGGGACCGGGAACGGAGGACTCAACGGGCAGTCGAAGGCGATGGCCCACGACGGTGGGACCTTCTCGAAGTCACACACGAAGACGAAGGTCCGCGACGGCGAGGTGGAGTCCCGCACGAAGACCATGGCGCACGAGCCGGGCTCGAAGCCGGTGAAATCGACCACCACGACCGGCCGGTGACGGCATCGTCCCGGCGGATCGACTCGCGGGCGCGCGTGCCGGCGATGGGGTGGGGCGAGGCGACCATCTGACGACACTCCCGATGGGCCGGCGCCGCGCTGATGGCCGTGCGGTCCATGCTGCCGTTCCAGCTTCCCACTCGAAGCGGCTCGGCCCGGACGACGCGCTCGGGAAAAGGTGTGACGACATCGGTCGCCGGGCCATGCCGCGAATGAGCCGAAGCTCGCGCAACGAGGTTGTCCCAACGGTGTGCCGCACGAGGTCGGCGCAGCGACGAGGAATTCACGCCGCATGCCTGTCGACGACGCCCTGCCACGCCAACCCGCCCAGGTCCCGCCGCCGCTCGTCCCGGGCCTGCGCGGGCTGCTGACTCTCGCGGTCGGCGTCGTGCTCGTCGCGGCGCTCTACTTCGGGCGCGAGGTTTTCATCCCCCTCGTCCTGGCCGTGCTGCTCAGCTTCGTCCTCGGGCCGGTCGTCAACCTGCTGCGGAAGGCCAAGCTCGGGCGCGTACCCTCGGTCATCGTCGCGGTCCTGCTGGCCCTCGGCGTTCTCGGCGGCATCGCCGCCGTCATCGGCACCCAGGTCGCCGGGCTCGCCGGTAACCTGCCGCAATATCAAGCCACCGTGCAGAGGAAGGTCGCGGGCCTGCAGCAGGGCTGGCTGGGCGAGGCCAACCGCATCCTCCAAAAATTCAACCACCAAGTGCACGACGTGACCCAGAAGGCGGACGCAGCCGGCACGACCGCCGCGACCGGACCGGCGGGCGAGACGCCCAAGGCGCAACTGGTGCGCGTGGAGCAGCCCGAGCCCTCGCCCTTCGCGCTGGCCGAGAAGGTCCTGGGACCCATCGTCTCACCGCTGACCGACATCGGCATCGTCCTCGTCGTGGTCGTGTTTCTCCTCCTGCAGCGCGAGGACCTGCGCAATCGCATGATCCGCCTGTTCGGATCGAGCGACCTGCACCGCACGACGGTGGCCATGGACGACGCGGCCGGCCGCCTCGGCACCTACTTCCTCGCTCAGCTCGGCATGAACGCGACGTTCGGGGTGATCGTCGGGATCGGCCTCTGGTTCATCGGCGTGCCCAACCCGCTCCTGTGGGGCGTGTTCTCGGCGATCATGCGCTTCATCCCCTATATCGGTGCCATCGCCTCCGGCATCCTGCCCGTGGCCTTGGCGGCCGCGGTCGACCCGGGCTGGTCGATGGTCATCGCGACCGCGGCGCTCTTCCTCGTCGCCGAGCCGCTCTTCGGGCAGGTGATCGAGCCGCTGCTCTACGGCCACTCCACCGGGCTCTCGCCCTTCGCGGTGATCGTCTCGACCCTGTTCTGGGGCTTCCTGTGGGGGCCCATCGGCCTGATCCTGGCGACCCCGTTCACCGTCTGCCTCGTCGTGCTCGGCCGCCACGTGGACAGCCTGGAGTTCTTCGACGTGCTGCTGGGCGACCGGCCACCACTGACGCCGGTGGAGAACTTCTACCAGCGCATGCTGGCCGGCGACCCGGACGAGGTGCGCGAGGTCGCCGAGGCCATGCTGAAGGACCGCTCGCTCTCCTCGTATTACGACGAAGTGGCGCTCAAGGGCCTGCAACTCGCCGCCAACGACTTCGCGCGCGGGGTGGTGACGCCCGCGCAACTCGACAACATCCGCGCTTCGGCCCGCTCGCTGGTGGAGGACTTCGAGGACCATCCCGACGCGCCACCCGCGGGCGACGACAAGAAGGTGAACCCGAGCGAGACCCCGACCCTGGCCGAGCGGACCCACACCCGTACCGAGGCCGTACCGGGACAGGCACCGCCGCGGGACACACTGCCTGAGGCGTGGCGCGGGGAGGCACCAGTCCTGTGCGTGGCCGGGCGCGGCCCCCTCGACGAGGCCTCCTCGGCGATGCTGGCCCAGCTGCTGCGCAAGCACGGGCTCGGCGCGCGCGTGACGCCCTACCGGGCGGTCTCGCGCGAGGGCATCCGCGACCTCGACGTGACCGGCGTCGCCATGGTGTGCATCTCCTACCTCGACATCACCGGGAACCCGGCGCACCTGCGCTATCTCCTGGAGCGGGTGAGGCGCCGGGCGCCGGGCGTCCCGGTCCTGGTGGGCCTCTGGCCGGTCGGCGAGCGGGTGCTCACCGACGCCGCGCTCGGTCGGGAGGTCGGAGCGGACGTCTACGTGTCCTCGCTCCGTGACGCGGTCGAGGCATGCCTCAGGGCGGCCGAAGGCGCGACCCGCGGCCCGGGCGTCGGGGATCGAGAGGCCTTCGCCATGATCCGATGAGGGGCCGCCCAGACGCGGTTCACCGAACCCGGGCTCCCGAGCTCGGTCCCATGCAGTGACGCGCGCCGCAGCTGCATCGCCGGGCCCGTCAGCTCGGGTAGTTCGGCGCCCCAGCGACCCGGGCCGCCGCCTCGCGGGCCCTGGCGTCTGCCGCGGCCTCGGCTTGGTTGGCCGCCGCTGCGATGGCACCGGGCCGGACGCCATTGTATAGCGCAAGACGGGCGCGCAGCTCGTCGAGTTCCTCCTCCGTCAGGTTCTCGATGCCGATGAAGCGGTTCTGCGCCGCGCTGGCCCGGATCAGCTCGTCGAGCTTGGCCTGGATGGCCGCCCCGTCCCGGTTCTGGGTGTTCTGGATCAGAAACACCATCAGGAAGGTGACGATGGTCGTGCCGGTATTGATCACGAGCTGCCAGGCATCGGAGTAGCCGAACAGGGGGCCGGTGACCGCCCAGACGACGATCAGGCCGATGCTGGTCGCGAACGTCGATGGCCGACCAGCGGCCCGGGCGACCCGTGAGGAGAACTCGGCGAAACCCTTCGGCGTAGTCACCGTCCCGACCTCCGACCATCTTCGGCCGCACGCCTGAGCCCCGCGGCCCCCGGGAGCGTTCCGCCGGCGGACGACGGATACGGCGAACGTGCTTGGACCGTTCCACCACGAGACCGCGAGGCCGGGCGTGGGGGCGCTCCGGGACCGTGCCTCTTGCTCCTGGCCGATAGGATCCCGGGCTCAGCGCCGCGGGGAGCGACCGAACGCCTGTCGCAGGCTGTCAGCCCCGTAGGGCTTCTTGATCACCGGCACGTCGCCCAGGTCGGGCGGGACCTGGAAGCTCTCGCCGTAGCCGGTGGCGAACGCGAACGGGATGCCGAGCTCTGCGAGCCGCCGGGCGACCGCGACGCTCGTCTCGGCCCCGAGATTCACGTCGAGGAGCGCGCGGTCGGGCGGCGATGCGTCGATCAAGCGGAGCGCTTCCCGGACGGAGGCCGCCATGTCGACCGCGTCGGCTCCCAGCGCACTGAGCACCTCCTCCGCCTCCAGCGCGATGATCATGTTGTCCTCCACAACCAGCGCGGTCCCGTCGAACGAGACGGGCTGGACTCCCTCAGGCTTCGCGGCCCGCACTGCCCGAGGCGGCGCGGCCCGGACGAAGGCGGCCGGGATGGAGAGCCGCGCGGCCAGGCCGGTCAGCGCGTAGCGGACCTCGGCCTCGCCCTTGAGCTCGTAGGGGACGGATCGCTCGATGATCGTCGAGCCAAAGCCCCGCCGGGTCGGGGCCTTGACGGCGGGGCCGCCTGTCTCGGTCCAGTGGACGACGAGGCTGTCGAAGCCGTCCCGCTCCCAGCGAACGTCGACCCGGCCGCCGCTGTCGCTCAGCGCGCCGTACTTGGCCGAGTTGGTCATCAGCTCGTGCACGACGAGCGCCATGGTCGTGAAGGCCTGTGGTTCGAGCAGGACATCGACGCCGTCGAGGACGACGCGGTCCGCTTTGGCGCCGAGGTAGGCCGCGGCCTCGACGGTGAGGAGCTCGGCGAGGGAACCCGGTCCCCAATTGGCGGAGGTGACCTGGTCGTGGGCCCGGGCGAGGGCCTGGATGCGGTCGCCGACCACTTCGGTGAAGTCTTCCGCATCGCCGGCGCTGGCCCGGCTCTGGGTGACCACGCCCCGGATCAGGTTGAGGATGTTGCGCACCCGGTGGTTCAGCTCGGCGATGAGGAGTTCCTGCCGCTCCTGCGCTTCCTTGCGCTCGCGCTCGGCCGAGTCGCTGAGCCGGAGGATCACCTCCAGGAGCGTGACCCGCAGCGCCTCCGCCGTGCGGGCTTCCGCATCCGTCCAGGGGAGCGACCGGCCGTGCACGACCTCCCGCCACGCCTCGAAGCTCTTGCGCGGGGTCAGGCGGACGCCGTTCGGACCGAGGCTCGCCGGCTTTTCCGGATTGCCCGCCCACGTTACGGTGCGCGCCACCTCCTTTCGGAAGAACACCAGGAAGTCGCGCGGCGTGCGCGACACGGGCACGGCCAGCATCCCGGCCGCCCGCTCGTTGAAGTCGCGGCCAGGCTCGTGGAACCGCCCGATCTCGTCCGTGGCGTAGACCCGGCTCGCCGCCGTGCGGTTGAGGAAGCGCACGAGGCCGGTGAACTCCTCGCGCGTCGGCGTCATGCCCTGCAGCGTGACCTCGCCGTTCACCCACAGGCCCAGCCCGTCGCAGGCCACAATGCCGGAGAGCTCATCGGCGAAATCCGCCAGCCCCTCCAGGCCGGCACCGCCCGAAGCCATGGCGCTCATCAGGCGGTTGTGCGTCTCGCGCGCCAGCGCCTCCTGGGCGGCGAGGACCTCGCGCTCGCGGCTCTCCAGGATCCACGAGAACATCTGGCCGAACAGCTCGGCGGCGGTGCGGCGCTCCAGGGAGATGTGGCGCGGCTCGGTGTGGTGGCAGGCGAACAAGCCCCAGAGTCGGCCGTCGCGCAGGATGGAGACGGACAGCGAGGCGGCCACGCCCATGTTGCGCAGGTACTCGAGATGGATCGACGACACCGTGCGCAGGGTTGAGAGCGACAGGTCGAGGGGCTCGCCCGCGGGATCGTGCGGCGGGATCACCGGGATGGCCGGCGCATCGACGTCGGCGATGATACGCAACCAGTTCCGCTCGTAGAGCGCGCGGGCCTGCTTGGGGATGTCCGAGGCCGGGTAATGCAGGCCGAGATAGCGGTCGAGACCGGACCGCACGGCCTCGGCGATGACCTCGCCCGAGCCGTCGGGGGCGAAGCGGTAGACCATGACCCGGTCGAAGCCGGTGAGCGCCCGCATCTGTCGAGCGGCCTCGCGGCAGAGCGGCTCGAACTCCGCGGTCTGCTGCAGGCGGGAGACCATGTTGCGCACGAGGTTGCCGGCGCTGAGGTGCTCCGGCGCGCTGGGCTCGGCCTCGATGATGATGGCGCCGCCGGACACGTGCAGCGCGATGTCGAAGACGGGCTTGTCCGGCACGAGGCGGACCCCGAAGACCCGGTCGACGGCGTCGGGCCCGCGCAGGGTTTGCAGGTGGCCGCGCAGCAGGTGGATGGCCTCCCGATCGACGATCGCATCGAGCGGCAGGCCCAGGAGGTCCTCCGCGGGACGTCCGAGCCATTCTTGGGCGTTGGCGCTGGCACGCACCAAGATCCAGTCCGAGGAGACCGCGAGCAGGAAGCCGAACGGCTGCACCGTGCCGAGCACGTGGATCGGCTCGCGGTCGCAGGAGGTCAGATCGACCGGCGCCCCCTGTTCTTCCGTGCTCGCGTCCATGCGCCGCTTATCGCTCCGCGGATCCCGGTCGACACTCGATCTCGCCATCGTTCGAGTAATGCGGAGGGGCGGCAAAGGTATCCGCCCAACCTCGGTCGTCGGCCGGTCAAGCCGTAGCGCGCCGCGGGGACGGCTTGCGCCCGTCGGGCAAGATGTTCGCGAGGTGGTCGTGCACCATCCCGGCAAGGAACGGCTTGCCGATCAAGCGCCCCTTCGCGCATTTCGCTGTGGCCTGGATACGCCCGGTCCGAGGCGACGACGATCGCCATGTCTTCGGCCATCGCCGCGCGGCCTCGCGGGCCACGGCGAAGCCGTGATGCTCGAAAAGTGGACCGGCGAATATCCGCCCGTCGGAAACATCTACACAGGCGGCTATCGTTGCCTGTGAACGGAGCGACAGCCTCGGAGCGGGCCTACCGGATAAGTTGACGGGCTCCCGCCGATTCATGTCAGTCCTATGGAGCCGCCCTGCATCACCGGGTCGCGAGGTCCGGTGTACAGGACTGCTCTCACACGCCCGGCTTTGATGAATCACCTGTATCGTTCGAGCCGGCGTTGCAGGCTGCCGGAGGGACTGGCTCTACCGCCGTTTTCCGATCCTCGCGTCACCGCTTCCCTTCGATACGCCACAGGTGCGTCGTGAGGCGCGGGCCATTCTCGGGCTTGAACCAGCTCATGTCTTGGATGCGCGAGCTTGTGACGTAGATCGTGCCGTCGGGTCCCTCGGCGAACGTGTCGGGCCAGCGCAACCGGTCGTCTTGCACGAGGGTCGTGTCGCGACCGATCTCCCGGACTTTCACGGCGTTCTCCTCGATGGCGCTCAGGTAGAGCCGCCCGCTCTTGTCGATCCATAAGCCGTCCGTGGGCTCCATGGCGCCGACCCGCTCGACACGGGCTTCCAGCTCCCTCCCGGACAGGCGCGGATCGTCGAGTGCCTCGGTCGCGACGCGATACAGCGTCCGGCCAGTCAGCGCCTTCCAGTAGAGATGACGACCATCGGGGGAGAGCGCGATGCTATCGGCCGCGAAGTCGACGCCACGGCCGTCGGGCCGGCGCAATTCCCGTCCGTCCGTGCTCACCACCACACCGCTTTCCGGTTGCGTGCTGGTATGTCCGTCGAGGACACGGCGCGCGTCACCGCTCTGGAGATCGACGACGACGAGCGCGCCCTTCGCGCCCGAATCTGTCAGGTACGCGCGCCGTCCATCTGGGCTGAAGCGCACGTCGTTGAGGTAGCTGCCTTGGGGCGCCACCGCGTCGGCGAACGGGATGGTTTGCGCGACCTGATTGGCCTTCAGGTCAATCCGGACGAGCTTCGGTCCACCCGGCACGACGCGCGCGGTCGCCGGAGCCGCGGCATCGACCACCCAGAGGCTTCCGCGACCGTCGGCTACGACGCTTTGCACGCAGACGAAGTGGTCATGCGGCGTGAGTTCGTTCTTCTTGACGTTCCGCCAAGCGTTCCATTCGACATTCGGGTACGGTTTTGCTTGGCCGTCGCCCGTGATCTCGGCAACGGAGACGGGGGCATCTTCGGTCCAGCGGGGGAAATTCACGAAGATGCGCCCGTCCGCCGCGACCGTCACCCCGGTCACCTGGTGCTCAAATCTTGCCACGAGCTGCAGCCGCCCCGCTCCACCCGGCTTCGGAGCGTCATTCTGCTGCGCGAGCGACGCGCTGCTGAGGAGGAGCGCCAACGCAAAGGTGATGGCTGCAGGGGCTGCGAAGCCTTTCATGATCCCCTCTCGGCAGGTGCGGGCTCGCGGTGGGCAGCGGCTGCTACGGCGCAAACACCGCGCGCACGCAGCCGTCCGTCTTGTGCTTGAACATGTCGTAGCCGCGCGGTCCGTCCTCGAGGGAGAAGCGGTGGGTGGCGAGGTAGGCCGGATTGAGCTCTCCCTTCGCGACATGCGTGAGCAGCCGGTCCATGTAGGCCTGCCCGTGCTGCTGGGCGGTGCGCAAAGTCATGCCCTTGTTCATGATGACGCCCATCGGGAACTTGTCGATCATCCCGTAGACGCCGAGCACCGACAGCGTGCCGCCCTTGCGGCAGGCCATGACGGCCTCGCGCAGCGCCTGCCCGCGGTCCGTCTCCAGGCGCAGCGCCTGCTTCACGCGGTCATAGGCGTATTGGGATCCGGTGCCGTGCGCCTCCATCCCGACGGCGTCGATGCAGGCATCCGGCCCGCGCCCGCCGGTCATCTCCTTCAACGCCTCCAGGACGCTGTGCACTTGCGTGTAGTCGAGCGTCTCGGACCCGGCGTGCTCGCGCGCCATCCGCAGGCGCTCGGGAAAGCGGTCGATCGCGATCACCCGCTCGGCGCCCATCAGCCGCGCGCTCTGCTGCGCCATCAGGCCGACGCCGCCGCACCCCCACACCGCGACCGTGTCGCCCGGCCGGATGCCGCAGAAATCGGCGCCCATGTAGCCCGTGGGCGCGGCATCGGAGAGGAACAAGGCCGTCTCGTCCGCGACGCCGTCGGGCACCTTGAAGCAGTCCACGTCGGCATGCGGCACGCGGATATACTCGGCGTGCGACCCCGCATAACCCCCGAAAGCGTGCGTGTAACCGTAGATGCCGGCTGTCGGATAGCCGAGCAGCGGCTCCTGGAGTTCCGGCTTCGGGTGTGTGCAGTCGCAGAGCGAGAAGAGCTTCTCCTGGCAATACCAGCATTCACCGCAGGCGATGAACGAGGGGACGACGACCCGGTCGCCTTTCTTCACCTTCCGCACCTCCGTGCCGACCTCGACGACCTCGCCCATGAACTCGTGGCCGATCACGTCGCCGGCTTTCATGCTCGGGATGTAGCCGTCGATGAAATGCAGGTCCGAGCCGCAGGTGGTCGACAACCTGACCTTCAAGATGGCGTCACGCGGGTTGACGATCTCGGGATCCTTGACGGTTCCGACGCGCAGGTCGTTGACGCCGTTCCAGTAGAGCGCGCGCATGTCCAAGCTCCTCAGCGGGAATCACGCCGGGCCGCCGGCTGACGATCGGTGGTGGGGACCTCGCCGGTCAGGACAAGGCTCTTGAAGTAGTGAAGCGCTTTCGACGCGAGTTCCTTCGGCACGACGCCGTCGAAGAAGCGGGCGGCCACGTCGCCCAGCATGCCCCCGGGGGGATCGAAGCGGACGCGCAGCGTAACGACCGTGCCGCGGCCGCCCTGAGCCGCGCGGAAGCGGACCTCGCACGCGGTCACGAGCGCGCTGCCGCCGTCCGCGCTCGCGCGGATCAGCTCGCCCGGCCGCTCCTCGGTGATCTGCATGACCCAGGCATGGCTCTGGCCGAGCGGGCCGTCGGCGCGCCACTCGGTCCGTCCGTGTCCGCTCGGGCGGATCTCCGCCAAGAACGCCATGATGCGCGGAAGGGTCTGCGGATCTCGCCAGACCCGATAGAGTTCGTCGGCCGGGCGCTCGACGGTGATGGAAGACTCGACCTCGGGCTCATCGCCCCAGCCGTGCGGAGCGTCGGTTTCTCGCGCACGCCCTCGACCCGGCTGACCGAGCTGCTGCGCGCCGAGGATGGCAAGAGCCGCTGCCCCAGCCGCACCGGCCAGCGCCCATCCGACACCACCGAGGCCATGCCCGGCGTGCGCGCGCGAGCCGGCCGGAACCCGATCATGCCCCCGTGGGTCGCGCGGTCTGCCGTTTCCGTGTCGATCATCCACGGGTCACCCCCTTGGTCAGAGTGCTGCGAAGTGCGGACTTGCGTGATGGTCCGGCGGCGTAGCGGGATGCGGAGCGACCCGCTCCGATCTGCTCGGCCGTTTCGCGTTTGGACAACAGCGGCTGGAGGACCCGGGTTTGATAAGGGGTGACCCTAGGGATGTTCCCGGCCGTTGCGCGAGCGGGCAAGCGTCGGCGCAGCGCCGACCTCCGTTCATCGATCGCTCATCCTCGCGCGGGGATCTGGCGGGCATCGGCCTGACGAACGCCGTCGGGCGGTCATGGCCGGAGCCACGAGCTCGGACAGCATCTCGGCGCCGAGCCGGTCCGTCAGGCGCGCGGTGCCACGCAACCGTATACGGATCGTAGTTTCCCCGCCCGGCGATATTCGTGTCGGTGCCGCCGTCGAGCATGCGGTCGAGCACACCGCGCGCAGGCATGGACGTCGAGCGATCCGCGCTGAGGTATCCCGAGGGGCGATCGTGCTCTAGCCCTCCCGTGCGGAACACGGTGCGCGGGACACGGCCGAAGGCGTCGGATGCATTCCGAGCGCCTGTCCGGGCCGGGGGCGCAGCATCACGCCATGTAAGCAGCGGGGTCGCGCGCGGAGCGGCCGGCGAGAGCCGGCGATCCGCGAAGGCGGCATGTCAACGTTCAGCCAACCTCATCCGGTGGGTGGACCCGTGCAGGATCGGGACCTGGGGCAGAATTGCCGCCCCTCCCCCGCTGGCTCAGCTCCCGACGCGATCAGAGCCCGAGCGGCGCGGCTCTGGAAAACAATGACCCTGCGGAGGCAAGAAGGCCTCTGACCGAAACGCCGCAGCGGCAGATCCAGGCAAGCTTATCTGGCATCGACGGATGGTTACCGGCCCTCTTTGGCCCATGTCGGCTGGCGCCTGTTCGGACTCAGGATCATCAAGCTAACATATTTAATATTACGCCGACCGATACGGATTCAATGATGTGGTGGGCCATGATGATCGTAGACCGGGGCCGAGCTCTGATCCGCCACGTCGACAGAAGCCAGTGAGGAAGCCGACGTGGGATCCGGAGATTTCCTCACGGGAGGCGGTCGAGTCGCCGTCCGCATCCGTGAGCGTGACTGGACAGCCACGTCGCTCGGCCCGATCGCGGCGTGGCCGGACGCATTGCGGCACGCATTGAGCAGCATGCTCAACTCGGCCTTTCCAACTTACCTCGCCTGGGGACCAGACCTCATCAGCTTCTACAACGACGCGTACCGACCCATCCTCGGCATCAAGCCCGAGGCGCTTGGGCGTCCTTTCCCCGAGGTCTGGGAAGAGGCCTGGGACCAGATCGGGCCTGTGATGGAACGAGCGCTGCGGGGCGAGGCAAGTTATCTGGAGGATTACACCGTTACGGTGGATCGCCACGGCACGCGGGAGCAGAGTCTCTGGACGTTCGCCTACTCGCCGGTTCGGGACGAGCGCGGCAGCGTGCGCGGCGTCCTCTGTCACGTTCATGAAACCACCGCGCGGATCCTGACGGAGCGGCGTCTCCGATGCGCCATTCAGGAGATCGAGGCACACCGAGCGCGCTTCGAGGCCCTGATCGAACATCTCCCTTTCGGGGCCGGACTCTTCGGGGCCGACGGGCAAGCCCTGATCACCAATCCCCTTTATCGCAGATTCCTCCCTGACGGCTGGCCGCCCTCTCTCGATCCGGAGGTGCAGCCGCGCTGGACGGGCTTCGACGCGGAGGGCCGGGTCGTCAGCCCGTACGACTACCCTTTCGCGCGGGCGATGCGGGGCGAACTCGTGAAGAACATGAGCTTCCTGCACCGAACCCGTGAGGGCGACGAGTGCTGGATGCGCATCAGCGGCATTCCGGTCCACGGAGGCGATGGCGTTGTTCGGCAAGCCATCGTTGTGGTGCAGGACGTCGATCGGGAGAAGCGCGCCGAAGCGGCTCTGCGCGAGAGCGAGGCCCGATTTCGGCGCTACGCCGCGCATTCGGCAAACGTCCTCTGGCTCGCCGACCTGACGAGCGGGCGACTCGATTACCTCAGCCCGGCCTTTGTCCAGGTCTGGGGCATGCCCTGCGCGGATATGCCGGATCTCGCGGCTTGGCTCGAGAGCGTCCACCCGGAGGACCGTGACGCCGCGGCGCACGCGCTTGAGCGTGTCGGCGACGGCGAGACCGTGGTTCTGGAGTACCGGATCCTGCGCGCGTCGGACCACGCCGTGCGCCGGATCCGCGATACATTCTTCCCGATCCCGGCGGAGCACGGCCGCGTCCGGCTCGTGGGTGGGATCGCGCAGGACGTCACCGTCGTGACCAGCCCGCGTGCCTATGTGGTCACGGGCGGGGAGGATGCCCGGCACGCGCTTGTCGGTGCCCTGCAGGCCGCCGGGTACGCCGTTCAGGCCTTCGCGAGCGATCAGGCCCTCCTCAAGCTGGCGGGCTCCCTGATGCCGGGCTGCGTCGTGCTGGACTTGGAGCACACCGACGCGTTCGTGACCGCGAGCCAGCTGAAGGCGTCTTGCGCGCACCTCCCCGTCGTGGCGGTCGGGGCGGGCGGGGGCGATGTCGGGATCGGCGTGCGCGCCATGAAGGCGGGGGCGGTCGATTTCCTCGAAGCGCCCTGGACAACGGAGGTGCTGCTCCTCGCCGTGAAGACGGCTCTGGCCGGGATCCGCGACGTCGCCGAGCGGTCGCGCGCGCTCGACGAGTCTCAGGATCGGATCGCGGCTCTGTCCGGGCGCGAGCGCGCGGTGCTGGAGGGCTTGCTCGCGGGCGGCACCAACAAGACCATCGCCCGGACGCTGGGCCTGAGCCCGCGCACGGTGGAGATCCATCGGGCGCGGCTCATGGAGACGCTCGGCGCCCATACCCTGCCCGAGGCCGTCCTCATCGCGTCCGCGGCCGGCGTGCGCCCCGCCCAGCAGGAGGGCGGCAAGGCCGAGCCCGGCGGCCGGTAGATGCGGTCCGCTCGGCACCTCGCAGCGGCGGCGGATACGGAAGTGGCGTCGCGGAAGCCGGGATCGGCGTTGCGTCAGGCCGGTGGTCGCACACCATTGCGAGTGCCGGCGCCCCGCGCCCGGTACGAGGGCGAGAGATACCCCGCCTCGAACTCTGCGAGTTGGCGAAGTTGGCGCGGCGCGAGGATCCGCAGCCGACGTTCGCGCAGCGTGATCAATCCGTCGCGCCGCAGGACTTGCAGCACGCGGTTCACGTGGACACTCGACAGACCGAGCGTTTCGGCCAGCTCCCTCTGGGTCAGCGGCATATCGAACTGCCCGGCCGCGGTCTCGCCGATCGACCCGAGGCGCTCCAGTAGTTCGCACAGAAGGTGGGCCATGCGCTCGGGACCCGAGCGCATGGCGATATTGGCCATCCACTCGCGGGCAGTCGCCTCCTCGGTGAGCTTTGCCCTCTGCAGCGCCAGCGCGATACCGGGATGCCGGTCGAGCAGGTCGAAGTAGACCGCGCGCGGGACCTCGGCGATCCGACAGGGGGTCAGGGTTTCGATCGTGTGGTCCAGGGGGTAGCCGTGGATGGCGCCCCGGTCGCAGAGATCGCCGGGGATGAGATAGGCGAGGATCTGGCGCCGGCCTGACGCGCAGCGCTTGAGCCGGCCGGCGAAGCCGGCCGCGACGATCAGGGCATGATCGGCCACGCCGTCCTGCTCCACGAGGGCGGTGTGCCGCGCGATCGGCCGAACATACCGAGTCAAGCCCGCGAGCGCCGCCCGATCCGGCACCGTGAGCGGGGCAAGCCCCTCGAGCTTGCGGATCAGCGCGGATCTGGGTTCGCTTCCTACCGGAGCCGACGGCCGTGGCGGACGAACACGCCTGGATACGGCGGTATCCGTGACGGTCATGGGGACGACGGTCTCCATAAGGGCCTCTCCGAAGACGGGCCCTATTCACCTGTCCCGGCGCCGGACGTACATCCGGCCCGTTCCTTAGGACCTCTCCGATCCGCGCGCTTCGATGTCTTCGCTCCGATACGCCATTGCGGGCGCAAGCCGGGCGATGTGCGGCCACCAGCGCGCGCGCAGGTCGACATAGGCCTGCGCTGCTGCCTCGTCTCGGGCGACCGCGATGCCGGCCTCGGCGAGCCGGGATGCCGCCGCCTCCCAATGGGTGCGCCAGCGCTGCCGCTCAAGCGGATCGACGCCCGTCACGACTGCCGGATCAATCGACAGAAAGGTCGCCTCGAGGGTGACGACCAGCATCTGGGCCACCCGCCAGAGTGCCTCGATCGCCGCGGCCTCCTTCAACCATGCCGTGTCCTCGCCCGCGATGGTGCTGCGGATCAGCGACGCAGTGTCGAGCGCGAGGTAAGCTTGTGCCGAGACTGAATAGTAAGGTTGTCGGAAGCGAAAGTAGAACAACACTGGATAGAAGTGATGAGTCTCCTTCATCTCGGCCATCCCCTGGCCGAGAGAGACGAGGTGACTGTAGCCGCCGCTGAACTGCCCGCGCGGTCCGAGCCGGGCCAGCAGCTCTCCCGCGTCGGAGGTGCCCGCCGAGAGGATATGAAGCTGAAGGCCGAGCGCGTTGCGCTGCCGCAGGGCGCCGTAGACCTGCATGACGTAGGTCAGGACCAGCGAGGTCACCGACATGCCGATCAGCGAATTCACCAAGTAGACGAGCCGATAGGCGTCTGTCGTGGGCTTGAAGTCACTGGCGCCGACGATCGCCATGCTGCTGCCACCGGCGTAGAGCGCGGTGAGAAAGTCCGCGGGTGTCGGGCCGCTGGCCGCCTGCACGCCGGTCCCGAGCCCGGGATGGATGATGAGCCCGGCGCCGAGGGTCAGGCCGACGGCCCAGAACAGGACGTAGAGGAGGAGGATGACGGGTCCGCAGAAGGACAGCACTGCCCCGCGGTGCGTCCCGGTCGCCTCGGCGGCGCGGCGAAAGGCCATCCAGGCGAGATGCGCGACCCGTTCGGCGATCAGGCCGGTGCCGATGCGGGCGTAGAGAACGGTCAGGAAGACGTCGAGGAGAACGATCCCCATCACGAGGACGCCCGACGCGCGTTCGAGAACGGACACCATGATCAGCCTGTCGCGAGGCCCTGTGCGCCGTAGGCGCCACTCTCGGCGCGAACCGGCCGTCGCCGTTCCCGTTCCTGCGATCCATCCTTAGGATAATCCCTGTCGGGATCAGGCAGGCGGCCGAGCATCCAGAGACGCGCTCGGTTCGGCCGGCAGCCGCCCGCAGGACTCGGTGTCGAGCCGGTATCGCTTCTCGACCGCGCCCCAGAACGCGCATTTCAGCTCCGGGCACCGGTGGTCGAGCACCGCTTCGATGGCCGCGGCGGCTTCGCGCGCGCAGGCATCACGGTCCGCATCCGGGACAAGATCGATCATGGCGCCACTCCAGGCCAGCGGCCAGCCGCGGCGCGCGTGGGAGAAGAAGTAACGGTCGGCGTCGCCCACAAGGATCCGGACATCTCCGTAGGTTCGATGCGGATTCGATCCGATCCTCCGATAAATTCGCGCGCGGTCTGAGAAATGCGCCCGCATCGGATACTTCCTATGGATTCGTCCGCAGGAAACGGGTGCAGGCCGACCCGGTTCAGCCATAAGTCCACATCAGGAGGTCTTTATGGAACTGAAGCAGGTCTTATTCGCGAGCACGATGATCGTGGCCCTGGCCGGCGGTAACGCGCAGGCTCAACAATCGTCTGTCAGCAATCAGCGCGTCACGCAGGATCAGCCGGATGGGCAGGGCACACAGATCTACGTCAGCTCGGCGGGCGTGCGGCAGATCCAGCAGGCCCTGACCCAGAAGGGCTACAGCACGGGCAATGTCGACGGCCGCTGGAACCCGCAGACCGCGGCGGCGGCGCGCAGCTTCCAGCAGGCGCAGAACATGGAGCCGACCGGCTCGCTCACCATCCCGATCGTCTACGGTCTCGGTCTCGAACAGGACATCATCTTCGGCAACCGCGACCGGCAGGGCGGCCAGGGCGGTGATCAAGGCACCAAGCAGGCCGACAACCAGCGCATCGTCGTCGAGCGCGCGGACAGCCGCGGGACGCCCCTCTACGTCAGCCCGGCCGGCATCCGGCAGATCCAGCAGGCGCTGAACCAGCAGGGCTGGAACACGGGACAGGTGGATGGCCGCTGGGGCCCCGCGACCGTCCAGGCGGCGCGCAGCTACCAGCAGGCGCATGCGCTCGAGCCGACGGGACGGCTCGAGGTCGGCCTCGTTGCCGCCCTCGGCCTGACCGATTCCATCTTCTCGGCCGGGCACGGCACAGGCCCGCAGGCCGCAAACGCGGCACGGCCACAGCCGAGTCAGGCGGCCGGCTCGGGTGGCGATCGGCAGGTCGACAACCAGCGCATCGCCGTGGAGCGCACGGACAGCCCCGGAGAGCCGCTGTCCATGAATGCCGACGGTGTGCGGCAGATCCAGCAGGTGCTCAACCAGCGGGGTTACGCGGCCGGCCACCTCGACGGCAACTGGAACAACGACACGACGATCGCCGCGACGCACTTCCAGCAGGCGCAGGGCCTGGAGCCCACCGGCACGCTGACCACGAACCTGCTGGCTACGGTCGGCATGTCGCGCTGGGAGCGGGGCGAGTTCATGGGCGGCATGACGGCGCGTGCGAACACGCCGGGCAATCCGAACCCACAGACCACCGGGTCCTTCAACGGTTCGGGCGCCGCCGCATCGGGCGGTGCGGATGGCGGCACCGCGAAATCCGACGCGGCCGCCGGCCAGGGCGGCGACGCGCACGCAGCGCCGGGCGCACGCTAGCCGGAGCCGGGGGCGGCGGCCCGCCGCCGGCGCCTCGTTCTCGGAAGCGCTTCGACAGGCCTTCGCCCCCGCAGCGCGCATCGCACGATCCGACCCGGCTCTTACGGGAGCCGGGTCGGAGGCGCAGGCGGCACGATCTGATCCTTCTGGCCGGCAGTCAGACCTGCCCGATCCGGCGAAGTCGAGCGTCGCGTGACCGGCCGGACCGGTCGGCCGCCCCGAACGAGGTGCTCTATGCAGAGCCTACCCAGAGCCGTCGACGATCCGATGATGCGCAGACTGGTCGCACTTATGCAGGAGCGGCTGCCAAGCTCGGTTCCCCAGGGCCGTCTCCACTTGTTGGAGCAACTGCGCGCCTTCGAGCGCGAGGCGCTGGAGCGCGGGGCAGATCCAGGCACCCTGCGCTCGATCCGGGCCACACAGGCCTTCGTCCGGAGATGCGATCCGCCATCGACGTCTCGAGGCACCGGCAGCGATCAGCTCTGACGGCGCGCGAGCGAAGTGTCGAGCTTTGGATGGCTCCGTCGAGCGGTGCCGTGACGGATGCCCTCGCCCGAGAACATGCCGGGGGACGCTTCGCCGCTGGCGCGGTCCTCGCGCCGCGGGACTCGGCGAGCGCCGCTCCGCGGCGGAAGAGCCCGGCGCGCCTGCGGCAGCTCTCGACCGGACCAGACGGTGGCGTCTCGACGGATCGCCGCCGCCCCCCCCCGAGGCGCGACGATGACGGCCCGCGTCCTGCAGGCGAACTCGGTTCCTCCGTCAACCTGACGCGGATCTCAGACGCCGCGCCGGCAATCCTTTCCCGGACCGGGACGCCTGCCCACGCCGGAGGTCTCCTAGGGGATTGTCCGCAGGAACGGGGCGGATGGGTCCCCGGTTCGCCTCGTTGCAACACGGACCCCATCCCCGCGAGCGCCCAAGTCCGGAACGGTCGTACCGCCGGATCTGGCTCCCGCCCCTCGGCCGATAGGAGAAGACGGCAATGCGAGCCCTAGTCTGGCACGGCAAGGAGGACATCCGCTGCGACACCGTCAGCGATCCGGAGATTGAGGACGGGCGCGACGTCATCGTCAAAGTGACGAGTTGCGCGATCTGCGGCTCGGATCTGCACCTGTTTCACAACTTCATTCCCGCGATGCTGCCGGGCGACGTCCTGGGCCACGAGACCATGGGCGAGGTCGTCGAGACCGGGCGCGGGCTCAATGGGAAGGTGAAGAAGGGGGACCGGGTCGTCGTGCCCTTCACCATCGTCTGCGGCGAGTGCGACCAGTGCAAGCGCGGCTATTTCTCGGTCTGTCAGCGGAGCAACCGCAAGAAGCACCTCGCCGACAAGGTCTTCGGCCACACCACGGCGGGCCTGTTCGGGTACTCGCATCTTACCGGCGGCTATCCGGGCGGCCAGGCCGAGTATCTGCGCGTGCCGTTCGCCGACGCGACGGTCCAGAAGGTGCCCGAGGGCATTCCTGACGAGAAGCTTCTCTTCCTCTCGGACATCTTCCCGACCGGCTGGCAGGCGGCCGTACAGGCCGACATCCAGCCCACCGACACCGTGGCGATCTGGGGCTGCGGGCCTGTCGGCCAGATGACGATCCGCTCGGCCATTCTGCTGGGCGCCGAGCAGGTCATCGCGATCGACCACCTGCCGGAGCGGCTGGAGATGGCCGAGGCCGGGGGCGCCATCACCATCAACTTCGACGAGGAGAACGTCGTCGAGCGCCTCAACGAGCTGACCGGGGGCGAGGGTCCCGAGAAGTGCATCGACTGCATCGGCATGGAGAGCCACGTCACACCTTCCCTGCCGGACACGGTCTATGACCGGGCCAAGCAGATCCTCCTCGCCGAGAGCGACCGGCCGCACGTGCTGCGCGAGATGATCTACGTGTGCCGACCGGGCGGCTTGATCTCGATCCCGGGCGTCTACGGCGGCTTGGTCGACAAGATCCCGATGGGCGCGGCGATGAACAAGGGCCTGACGTTCCGCATGGGACAGACCCACGTCCAGCGCTGGACCGGCGATCTCCTGCGGCGGATCGAGGAGGAGCAGATCGACCCCTCCTTCGTCATCACGCACGAGGTGCCGCTCGATCAAGGACCCGAGATGTACCGGACGTTCCGGGACAAGCAGGACAGCTGCATCAAGGTCGTTCTCAAACCCTGACCCTTCGCGAGGAAGATCATGACGAACATTACGAGCTTCTCGAACATCACGCGGTCAGAGGGCGATCCGAAGGTGCTTCGATCCGGGCCGAGTTCGCGCGGCGTGCCGGACAGCCTCGCGAAGGGGCTGGGCTGGTTCAGCCTCGGGCTGGGTCTCACAGAACTCCTGGCGCCCGGGCGGATCACGCGCGCGCTGGGGATGGAGGGCAAGGAGGCCTTGGTGCGCGTCTACGGTGCCCGGGAGATCGGCAGCGGCATCCTCTCGCTGTCGGTCGACAAGAACGTCGGGCTCTGGAGCCGGGTCGCGGGCGATGGCCTCGACATCGCGACCGTATTGACGGCGCTGCGGCCGGACAACCCGAAGCGCGGCAATGTCGCCGTTGCCCTGGCGCTGCTGGTCGGTATCACGGCGGTTGACCTGATCGACGCGCAGACCAGCACGGCGCGGCACAGCCGCGCGGTGGGCCGCAAACGCTCCTACCGGGATCGCAGCGGATTTCCGCGCGGCGTCCAGGCATCCCGCGGTGCGGCCCGGGACTTCAAGACACCGTCCGACCTTCGACACGCCCCAGCTCTCGCCGCGGTGTCGAAGAAGACGACTGCAGCTTGAGGCAGGGCTGTCCGGAGCAGAGCCCCTTTACCTGGGCGGCTGACCGCGTCGCGTGAGCGAGCCGTCACCGTCCAGATTGGCCTCGATGAGCCGAATTGTTTGTGCTCTTCCTGAGCTGGGCGGCTCACGGGCGTATCGCCCACCAACCATCTATACGCGTGCAGCTGTACCCGGGCCCATTTTTCGGTTGGCGCAAATCTACGATGGCATGTCGCGTGGTGCGGTTATGCGGTTGTGGATGAAAATCCATTTAGGTCTGCTTTCAGAACTCACCCCTCGACGAATCAGCGACGGGAACGGGTGCGAAGCTGAATGTCCGATCTTGCGCGCGATGACGCTTCGGCGTGACGCGGTCCGGCCGAAAGCGGCCTGTCCGCTTCGGGGAAAGAGCGCCGGAATAACGGACGGCCTCCTACCGACCCAACCTATCCACCTCAGCGGTCACCCACGCACTCCGGAAGCCGTTCACGCATGGGCGACCGGCAGTTCGCCGACCCGTGTCGTGTAGCGCGGCGTGCGCATCTCGAACTTCGTGTTCCAGTCGCGCCGGTTCACGAGCCCCGCCCGCGCCGGCACGACGGCGCCGCGGCCCCAGCGCGCGTTGCACGCGTCGATCGCCGCCATCAGCGGCCCTGACCGCTCGCGGTCCAGCGCGCCGATCAGAGCCCGCGGGCTGTGCGACAGCGGCACGAGGTCGTTCGTGACGATCCCAGCCTTCGAGTACCGCCATGGCCGCTCGCCCGGCTCGCGCCAGGTGCGCGCCACCCCGTGCCGCGCCGCCTTGATCAGCGCCAGCGTGTCGGAGCTGTGCTCCGGCAGCTGCACCGTCGTCGAGACCGAGCGCATCGGCTCGTCCCGGTCGTGCTCGCTCGTGTGGTAGAAGACCGTGACGTGATCGGTGCCCAGCCCCTCGCGCCGCAGTTTCTCGCCGAGCCGCGTGGCGTGCGCCGCCACCGCCTCCTCCAGCACCGCCCGCTCGGTGATCCGGCTCGAGAACGAGCGCGTCACCGCGCAGCCCTTGCGCCGCGCCGGCACCAGCTCCAGCGGCAGGCAGGCCGCGCCGCGCAGCTCGTAGATGATCCGCTCGCCCACCACGGTCAGGCTCTTGCGCACCGGCCGCGGGTCGAGGTCGCGCAGGTCCGCCACGCTCTCGACGCCCATCGCCTGGAGCTTGGCGAGCGAGGCCCGGCCGATGCCCCAGACCTCGGCGACATCGATCCGGCACAGCCAGTGCGTGTAGGCCGCCGGGTCGGTCAGGTCGCACACGCCGCCGAGGACCGGAACGGTCTTGGCGATGTGGTTGGCGAGCTTGGCCAGCGTCTTGGTCGGGCCGATGCCGACGCAGGTCGGGATTCCGGTCCAGGCCCGAACCGTGGCGCGCAGGTCCCGAGCGAGCTCGACCCGCAAGCCCGGCGCCACGTCCGACAGGTTCAGGAAGCTCTCGTCGATGGAGTAGATCTCCACCTGCGGGCTGAATTGCCGGTAGACCGTGTTGGTCCGGCCCGACATGTCGCCGTAGAGGGTGTAGTTCGACGAGAACACCCGCACGCCCCGTGCCCGGCACAGGTCGCGGATCTTGAAGTACGGGTCGCCCATTCGAATGCCGAGTGCCTTGGCCTCGCTGGTCCGGGCGATGGCGCAGCCGTCGTTGTTCGAGAGCACGATCACCGGGACAGTGGCGAGCCTCGGGTCGAACACGCGCTCGCACGAGCAGTAGAAGCTGTTGCCGTCGATCAGCGCCACGGCGCGGCCGCGGTCGATCCGGTCGCGCTGCCGGGCCTCCGGCATGCTCACGCGCGCTGCCCGCGGGCGACATGCCAGCGGATCGAGAAGCGCACCACGCCCCAGATCACACCCTCGCCGAGCTCGTCGACCGCGAAGGCGGGCAGGTCCGGGTTGCAGAAGGCGAGCCGGGCGACGTTGCCGTCGATCACGAGGCGCTTGCAGCTCATCTGGCCGTCGATTGCCGCGACGACGATGCTGCCGTGGCCCGCCTTGAGGCTGCGATCGACGCAGGCGAGGTCGCGGTCGTAGATGCCGGCGCCCTCCATGGACGAGCCACTGATCCGCCACAGGAAGGTGGCGGGCGGGTTCGGCACGAGCCAGCGGGGCAGTTCGAGCGCGCCCTCGAGGAAGTCATCGGCGGGCGACGGGAAGCCGGCGCACAGGGCTTGGCCGATCAGCGGCACGCGGACGGCGTCCGGGCTCCCAACCAGCAGTCCGTCGATCCGGTTGAGGTGCACCCGCGGCTCCGCCGTTCTGGAACGAAAGCGGAACAAATCCCATGCGCGGGCTCGGTTCAATCTGCGGGCGAGATGTTTCTTTCCGGGCGGTGGACGAATGTGAACTCGGATCGAAAACGCCTGCTTGGGCTGGATCTTAAGCGGCTCGCGCGGTCGGCGAAGAGCGTTCGGCAGGTCTGGACAGGTGAGGGTCGACGATGGCGAGGAGGACGGCGTTCGTGGTGCAGCGCTTCGAGGTGCACCGGAAGCGGCTGCGCCCGGCCCGGCAGGAGCCGGCGCAGACCGAGAGCGGGGCGGTGAAGAAGGCGGAGAACATGGCCAAGCGGATGCCGGGCGCGGCGGCGCCGAAGGTCTTGGCCGACGAGACCGTCGGGCCGGACGTCATCACGATCATCGCCAATGGGGCGAGATCCCGAAGATCTCGCCGCGAGCTTGCAGGGTGGCTGACCATCGGTGATGTCGGCGTCATGCGGGCTGACGAGCTTGCCGTTGCCGGCCGCGAGCTTCTGATTGCCAGCGCCAAGCGACACATCGCCCAAGGTGAGGTCGAGCGGCGTAGGAGAGGGTCGCCGGCCGAGACCTATAGCCGGCTGCCCGACGTCGGCGACGTGAGCCCATCGCCAGCCTGCACGTAGATTACAGGGTATTCTCGTGCGATGAGAGTGCGCGGGCGAACTTGAGTAGCTTCTGGCGGTCCCGGCGGTCTTCTAACCCGTACCAGAGCTGCAGCAGCTCACATGCTTCACTGGACTCAATCCCATGGGCTTCACCGCTCAGAAACGCATGAGGCGAAACGCCAACTGCGGATGCAATGCGGCTGAGAAGCTCCCTGCTTCGAGCGATGCTCGAAAAGACCTACCCTGCATCACTCATGATCGCCAACGTCGAAGCCCGCAACCGGAAAGCGTGCTGTGGTCCTGAATGATTGGCGTCAGGGTCTCTCGGAGCAGAGCCATGGAACCCCATCTGAGACCGAGCGGACCGGGGCGCCTGAAACGGCGGCCAACAAGAAGCTCGAGCCTCTTGTAATCGCTTCGCACATGCCCACATCAGCTCAGTTGCTGCGGGCGCGCTGTGAAGTGCCTGCCGAGAGTGTTGAGGCTCTTGGATCCGCGGTGGCACCCGCCATATCCTGTTCATCAGCCGGCGTGCGAAAGCAGTCGCTGATCCCTCGACATCGGCAAGCACTCGTCGGCCCCTAGGTTTAGGGACTGTCACGTGCGCGAAAGGCGAGTGTGCCTCGGATCTCCGCTTGCCGAATGCGAGAGGGGATCCAGACACAGGAGGTTGGCGCGGACGCTGCTCCATGCAGATCTGCGCGTCCGCTTCCCGGTCGTGCGAGACGGCAGCCGGCGCGAGCCAGTGCCGCCCACAGCTCAGGGGGCGCCTCGCGGCCGATGTGGAAGGGCGATTGACAGGCGAATTTGGGCGCCCTATACGGCGCCTCCCGACGCGGTGCCCGGCCAGGGCGGGCCGCTCGGACGGACTTCTACTGAAGACTGCAAGCAGCTTTCGGCGAGCGCCGG